>Ga0075433_10004755_pt1 | contig 10595 bp, 6 predicted proteins | sample RhiMethybrSRZTD2_FD_75299 | JGI IMG/M metagenome (GOLD analysis project Ga0075433, IMG submission 75299) | Populus rhizosphere microbial communities from Tennessee, USA - Rhizosphere MetaG P. TD hybrid SRZTD2 | ecosystem: Host-associated > Plants > Roots > Rhizosphere > Soil | place: USA... | reverse complement strand
GCGGTAAGAGTTTTCTGTATGTCCGGAGGTGTGTCGCCGTTAGCCACCTGCCACGCGACAACACCTTTGTTCATATCGTAGGCGGTGATTCTTCCGTACGGCGGTTTCATAAGGCGCAATCCGTTGGGGAGTTGAGGATTGTCACCACCGATTAAATAATCGGAATCGCAGCAGGCATTGTTCACGCCCGGGCTCTTTGTGGGCTCTGGGTTTGGATTCAAAAGAACGATTCTCGGATTCGTTGCCGAACCCACATACACAAATCCTGTTTCAGGATCCGCAGCGCCCGACTGCCAGTTCGCACCACCGCCGTAGCCGGGCACCTGAACGAGGCCCTTCGACCCACTGCTGGCTGTTGGGGGAGGGGTGAAGATTGGACCGATCTTATAGCCTTCGAGAACCTGCAGCGCCGTCTGTTTGAGCGCTGGAGTAAAGTCGATGATGTTATCTGGCGTCACTCCTTGAAGGTCGAATGCTGGAGGCTTCGTTGGGAACGGTTGCGTCGTAGCCGTCCACTCTCCTTTGGCGTCGGTTTGCGGCACAGCACGCTCTTCGATTGGCCAGAGCGGCCGGCCGTTCGTGCGATCGAACGCGTACGCAAAAGCCTGCTTCGACAATTGCACGACCGCCTTGACCGGTCTTCCATCGACGGTGACATCGATCAGGATCGGGTGCGGCGGCATATCGTAGTCCCAAATGTCGTGATGCACGAGCTGGTAATACCAGATCATCTTTCCCGTACGTATATCGAGGCAAACGAGGCTGTCCGAGAACAAGTTGTTACCGGGACGTGAGCCGCCATAAGGATCATTCGTTGCCGATTCGACGTTCAAATAAACGTACCCGAGCTCGGTGTCAACCGAGAACGGGCCCCAGACTCCGGCGTTGCCCGTATAATCTGCCGAGCCGTTCAACCATGTTTCATAGCCGCGTTCGCCTTTGCGCGGAATCGTGTGAAAGATCCACTTCTTTTTGCCGGAACGGACATCGAACGCCATCACGTCTCCCTTGACGTTCGATTTGTTCGAGCGGCTTCCGGGCTGCAACGCCGGACCTACCACGATCGTGTCATACGAGATCACGACGGGCGAACTGTTGCCGATCTTGCCGATCGGATCGCCCTTGTAATCCAGATCCAGTTCCTTGAACAGATCTACGATGCCAGCATTGCCGAACGTCGGAATGGGGTCGCCGGTTTTTGCATTGAGCGCGATCAACTGAAAGCCAGGCGTCACATATACGATGCGTTCGTCGCCTCGGCCGTCGGTCCAGTAAGAAACACCGCGGTGAATCTTCCTCGGCGCCTGAGTGAAGCGCTCGCCTTCGTTGGGTCGATACAGCCACAGAGTTTCGCCGGTTCCTGCATCGGCGGCGATCACGTAGCGCCGCTGATCCATGGTGAAGTACAGGACGCCATTTACCATGATCGGTGTCGTTTCGCTTCCTGCTTGGGGATTTGGCATGAGACTGTCCGACTTCCAGATCCACGCGATTCTCATATTCTTGATATTGTCGCGATTAATTTGGTCGAGCGGCGAGTAGCGCGTGCTGCCTTCGTCTCCTCCATAGACCCGCCATTCTCCATTTTTGGCACCTTGCTGTGCCGCGGTTCGCACGGTCACGAAAAGAGAAGCAAGCAAAAGCCCGTAGAAAATGTGCACCGATCGTTTCATTCTTGTCTCCGAGGAATAGATGGAATGCTTATATCGGATTCCAAAGCCTTTTGAAATCGAAATGGCTATTCGAAGGGCCAGTCTCCGGCCTCATTCCGTGGAAATATAATTTGGTGCGAATCGTCGCGCTTGACGAATCCCGGTCGCCCGGCGTTCAATGACGAAAGCTATTTAAACGAAAACAGGGGGTTCACATGACGGCTCGATTGCTTGCCGTAGTGCTTGTCGGAGCAACGGTGTTTTCCGAAGGCGTTCTGGCGCAGACTCGGAGTTCTGCGGATTCCACGCGTGCGTCAAAGCCTTACAAGGTCCAGCGCACGCCCGACGGGCAACCTGATCTTCAGGGTTATTGGTCCAACACGACATATACACCGCTGCAGCGTCCGAACAATGTGACGAAGCCGTTTTTCACGAAAGAGGAAGCCGAAGAAGCCATCAAGCTCGCAGCTACCGAGGAGGCCGAGCAAACGGTGCCCGGCACGATCGCGGACGTGCATTATGACTTCACGCAATTTGGCCTGGACCGCAGCCAGAGCGCCCTCGCATTAAACCTGCGCAGTTCATTAATCGTCGATCCGCCCGATGGGAAGCTTCCACCGCTGTCGGCGGCCGGCCAACGGCGCGCGGCCGAGCGCGCTGAAGCGAGGAAGAAAATGGGCGGTCCATTCGACGCTGCACAAAACCAGTCTCTCTCGGTGCGCTGCATCAACATGGATCGTGATGGGCCGCCGATGCTTGCCGGAGCGTACAACAACACATATGAGATCCTGCAGGGCGACGGGTTCGTTATGATCCTGGTCGAAATGCTCCACGATGTCCGCATTGTCCCCCTCGGCAACCAACCGACACTCCCGGAAAATATACGGCAAGTCCTGGGAAGCTCCCGCGGGCGCTGGGAAGGGGAGACGCTGGTGATCGAAACGACAAACTTCACGGACAGAACAGCCTTTCAAGGCTCCAGCGAAAACATGCGCCTCACAGAGCGCTTTACGCGGGTGGCTGAAGACACGCTGCGCTACCAATTCACTGTAGACGATCCGTCCACATGGACGCGCCCATGGTCCGCTGAGGTTCTTTGGAAGAAGACCGTCGGTCCGATATTCGAGCACGCCTGTCACGAAGGCAATTACGGTCTCGCCAACACACTCGCGGGCGCCCGCGCCGAGGAAAAGCGAGCCCAGGAAGCCGCGAAAAAGCAGTGATGCGTTCTTAGCGAAATCACAGCTTCTGCGGCTTGCAACCGGTGCGTCACTCTCGTACTCTTGGGCTCGTTATTCCTGCCCACTAACAAGAGAGGGCCGCCCATCGCATGGACCAGCGTTGTAAGCAAAGGGCGGCCCTGGCCACTAAGCAATCCGTTAATGTTCAGTTCCCAATTCTCAATTCCCATCGGATGAGAATTGGGAATCGGGAATTGAACGTTAACGGATTCCTTTTGGCTTTTTGTGGCTACATTATCGAGCAGGATTGGCTCGTGCTAGACTCGGCCCATGACGCGCCGTGATGCCTTGCGGTTGATGTTCGCTGGATCCAGTTTCTACTTCACTCGGCAAAAACCCCCGGTCCGACCATTCAAAGTTGATATTCCTCAAGCTGTGATCAATCGCATTCTCGCGCGAGTGAAGGCAACTCGGCTGCCGGATCGACTGGAATCTCAGGATTGGAGATATGGTGCCAATTGGGATTACATGCGGTCACTTGCCGAATACTGGACTACTCAATTCGATTGGAAGAAAGCGCAGGCAACTCTGAATCGCTATCCGCAGTTCATCTCACGCGTGCAGGATTACGACATTCATTTCTATCACGTGAAAGGTCAGGGCCCGAAACCCTTGCCGCTAATCCTGACTCATGGTTGGCCCGGATCGGTATTCGAATTTATCGAAGCGATCGGTCCGCTGAGCGATCCGGCAAAATACGGCGGCTCTCCAGAAGATGCATTCGATGTGGTGGTCCCTTCAATCCCCGGCTTCGGCTTTTCTTCGAAACCGAAGCAGCCGATCGGCCCGCCAACCACGGCCCGCCTTTGGCATGCGCTGATGACGGAGGTGCTCGGTTATTCCCGGTTTGGCGCGCAAGGTGGCGATTGGGGCAACGCGATCACCGTGGCTCTCGCGCGGGAGTTTCCGCAAAATGTCGCCGGGATTCATCTGAACGCAACCGGCGCGGTGGCTCCGCAGGTCGATCTCACCGATGAAGAGCGAGAATGGGTACAAGCGACGACGGCATATCGCAGCCAGGAACTGGATTACTTCAACGAGCAGCAACACAAACCAGGCACGGTGGCGTTTGCTCTTTATGACAATCCTTTGGGTACGGCAGCGTGGATCGTGGAGAAGTTCAAGGTCTGGAGCGATTCCGGCGACAATATTGAAAGCGTTTTCACGAAGGACCAACTTCTTACGAATGTCATGATCTATCTGGTGACCGATACAGTCGCGACAGCCATCTGGTTTTACCGCGGCGCGCTCGATGATCGGGCGACGCAGGCGAGCGGCAAACTGGAAGCACCTTTGGGGTTTGCTTCGTTTCCCGGAGAAATGCGGCCGCTGAATCCCACGCGCAGCCTGCTCGAACGCAATTTTAATCTCGTGCACTACACGAAAATGCCAAAGGGTGGTCACTTCGCCTGCCTCGAACAGCCCGGCTTGTTTGTAGAAGACGTCCGCTCGTTCTTTCGCAAAGTGCGATGAATTGGAATCAGCCGGACAATCCCCTCCTCCGTGAGCAGGGGATTGTTCGCCTGATTTGCACTTCATCATTACCAGTACAGTTTTGGTCGGACTGTGCCTTGTCTTTTGTTCCTGGGCCATCTAGACTCCGCCGCATGCACGCTAAGCATATTGGCATCGTTGCTTGTAGCGCTCCGGGTGCGGCCTTATGCTACTCGACGATTTGTGCAGAAGCACCACGGGTCATGGGTGGGTATCGCAATCCGGAAATCAGCCTGCACATGATGGACTTTGACGAGCACGTTCGATGTATAGAACGGGATGACTGGGATGAAGTGGCAAATTTGATCCTCCAATCGGTTACGAAACTGGCGGCAGCCGGCGCGAGTTTCGTGATATGTCCCGATAACACGGTGCATATCGCGATGAACAAGATTGAACGCAGATCGCCCCTTCCATGGTTGCATATCGCCGATGCCGTCGCGGACAGCGCAGAGAGTCAAGGTTACCGTCGACTCGGTTTGCTCGGCACTCGATATCTCGTCGAAAGCTCTGTGTATCCTGAACGCCTCGCGTCGCGAGGCATCGAATGTCAGCTTCCTACCCCAACCGACCGCGACGTGGTCCATCGAATCATTTTCGACGAACTGGTCTTCGACAGGGTCACGTCTGACGGACAAGCGCAGTTTTTGAGGATAATTGAGGAGTTCAAAGCCGTGCATCAGTGCGACGCTGTAATTCTCGGCTGTACAGAGATACCGCTGGCCGTCACACCGGGAGCTTCTCCTTTACCGACTCTAGACTCAACCCGTTTGTTGGCGCGTGCAGCGTTGAAAGTCGCAAATCAGCTTTAGGAACACAAAAAGCACAGAAGGCACAAAGGGCTCGAATCAATTCTTTGTGCCTTGTGTGCTTTTTGTGTTTACAGGCTGAGACGTCCGGTGCTGTGACCAAGCTGTTCGACTTCAGCGTTAGCCAGGTCGGCAAACGCCAGCAGCAGGTTCGCGGTGGGTTCTTTGTTTTCCACCGCAATGTGGCGATTGCCCTTCAGCCGGCCGTTCGCGCCGCCCAAAACGGCTGCGGGCGGGTTGTTGCGGTCGTGGGCATTACCGTTGCTCATGCCGGCACCGAAGTAGATGAGGGAGCGATCGAGCAGCGTGCCATCGCCATCCGGGGTCGATTTCAGCTTACCGATGAACTCTGCGAGTTTCACGACGTGATACGTCGTCAGCTTCGCATACTTCTCGATAGCCTCGGGTTTGTCTCCGTGGTGCGAAACCGGGTGATGGGGCTCGGGGATGCCGATATGTGCGTAACTGCGGCTGCTTCCTTCGTGGCCAACCATAAACGTAAACACGCGAGAAATATCGCCTTGGAACGCAAGACGCATCAGGTCGTACGTGACTGTCATGTGTTCGTCGAACGTGTCCGGAATTCCCAGCGGTGCTTCGGCGCCTTCCGGAACTGCTGCGGCCCGGCTTTCCATACGTTCGAGCTGCTGTTCGACGTCCCGGATGTTGCTCAAGTATTCGTCCAGAATTGCGTTGTCCGCAGGTCCGAGCTTACGGCGGAGGGCAGCGGTTTCCTCGGTGATCGAATCCAGCATTTTTTGTTTTCGATTGAGGTTCGCCAGCCGTTTTTTGGCAGAACCCGTTTCACCGAACATCCGTTCGAAAGTCACGCGAGGATTGATGCCCATCGGCAGTGGGCTCGTGTCCTCTCGCCATGAGACCGTGTTGAAGAAAACGCATGGATAACCATCGCAGGCACCGGCGGACGTTCCCATGTCTTCGGTCCCGACTTGCAGCGAACGCATCGGAGTGTCTTCTGCGACGTGGTCGGCAATGTACTGATCGATCGTTTTCTTCGAACGGATCACCGTATACTCCGCCTGCTTTGTGAGCGGCCCAACGCCATTCAACCATGCCGCGCTGGCGCCCATGTGAACGCCGCCATTCTCCGGATTACCATCCGGGGCTTTCATCTGGCTGATCGTGACGAGGTAATCCCGATAAGGTTCGAGCGGCATCATGATCGGTTTGAATTCGAAATCACTTCCGGTTTTATCCGGATGCCACAACTGGGGATAAATGCCGTTTGGCACATAAATCGCCCCGAATCGGAACGGCCGCCCTTTCGATTGGGCGGATAGCGCGGGAATCATAGCGTGGAGAAAGGGCAAAGCCACCGCTGTCCCGGCGCCGCGCAAAAATGTACGGCGAGAGAGGTGCTTCTTCGTAATGATCATGCGCTACTCCTTTATTGCCTCAATAGACTGTGCGACCGTCTTAACCGCCCCATTGTCCGTCAACTTCGTCCTTCTTTGGAACGGATAACTTTCGACGATTCCGAGAATTATGGATTGCATTGCGTAGTCTTTCTTTGCAGCACCGTTAATGATGTTCCGAACCACAGGCATATCGACCGGTTCGAGCCCCCGGCCCAAGGCGTAAATCATTAATTTTTCAGTAACCGTACCGGCAAAAACATCCGGTCTCGCCAGTAGGGCATTCCGGAGTGCGACAGGCCCATCAACCGCCGTGCCGTCGGACAGTACGCCCGCCGAATCGATTTTCAGGCCTTCCCTCGTTTTCTCCTGCCATTGTCCTACGGCGTCGAAGTTCTCGAGAGCGAACCCGACCGGATCGATATTTCGATGGCATGAAGCGCACACCGGATTCGCGCGGTGCAGTTCGAGTTGCTCACGAACCGTCGACGGCCGGTCCTTCGGCGCGCTCTCCTCGAGCAGAGGGACATTCGCTGGAGGCGGCAGCGGAGGTGTGTTCAGCAAATTCGAAATCACGAACTTCCCGCGAAGAATTGGGGATGTGCGATTCGCGACAGAAGTTAACGACAGGAAGCTTCCTTGCCCCAAAAGGCCGCGGCGGTTTGGATCGGTAACTGTTACTCGACGAAAACGGGAGCCGTAGACGCCTTGGATCCCGTAATGGCGCGCAAGCCGTTCGTTCAGGAACGTGTAGTCGGCGTCCAGTACATCCAACACACTTCGGTTTTCACGCACGATGCTTGTAAAAAACAGCTCTGTCTCCCGGCGGAATGCCTGGCGAACATTGTCGTCAAAGTCGGGGAACATCAGAAGATCCGGCGTGACCTTGTCCAGGTTGCGAAGCTGTAGCCACTGCCCGGTGAACTGCGTCATCAGAGAATCGGCACGCTCATCGGCGATCATGCGTCGCACCTGGCCTTCGAGTACGCGAGGCTCGCGCAAACGCCCGGCGATAGCAAGGTTCAGCAGTTCGTCGTCGGGGATGCTGCTCCAAAGAAAGAACGACAACCTGGATGCCAGCTCGACATCGCTGATCCGATGCGGGGCGCCTGGCGGCAGCGCAACCGGATCTTCTTCCGCGCGAAACACGAAAGCAGGGCTGGCGAGAATGCGGGCAAGGCCTGCGCGGATTCCGGCATTGAAGTCGCCGCCTTCTTTACGCGCGTCATCGTAGAACTCCATCGGCCGCTTGATGTCGGCTGCGGTCGCCGGCCTTCGGAAGGCGCGACGGGCAACGCCGGACAGGATTTCGGCCGCGCAAGGTGTTTCCTGGGCACCAGTCTTGGGCTTGCACGTGAACAGGCGCTTACGCGACGCCGTCTCGCTGATGCCGGAAACGTTGTACGGACCTACGATATTCCCGGTGCGCAGCCTCGGAATCCCTGAAGGATTGTGGGCTTCGAGGCTGTCGCGAAGGACCGGTTGCCACATATTCTGTTCCTGCGTCGGTCGTTCGATAAATGTGAATCCAACCTCGTGAGGACCTGCCGTGACTTTGATTCGCGGCGAGGTCATACGCTTGTCGATTTCTTCGCGGGAAATCACGATATTCTTGGAGCTCGATTCGTGATCTTCCTTGCCGCCGATCGGCGCGGCGAAGACTTGCTTGCCGTCAAGCGTGACGATGAATTGATGCGGTGTCTCCTGGCCCTCGACACCCATGTAACCCTCGGCGACCGTGCGCAACAGCCGGCCGTAGAACACGTACTCTCCGTCCGCCGGGAAATCGTACTGAGCCAGAAGCCCTCCGCGGGTGCCGAGCGGTAATCCCTCCACATGCTGGCCCTGGCTTACAACCGTGCCGATCGAGAACGTCGCCGTGCCCGGCTCGGCCTCAGGATCGCCGACTGCAAGTTCGCTGATTCGCAAAGCCGCAGTCAGGTAGCGCTCGAGCAGCAGCGGCGAGGTCGTCAATGCCGTCGCGATGTTGTCGAATCCGAAATCGCCTCCGTCGCTCGGAAGAAGTTCCGACACGTCGATTCTGACGTCGAGCAGATCCCGAACGGCGTTCGCATATTCCGTGCGATTGAGCCGGTGCAGAACGTAACGACCGGGATAGCTCTTCGCAGCAGCTGCGCCATCGAGGTTTGCGATAAGTGTTGATCGAAAAGCATTCAGTTGTGCGCTTCCAGGCGTTGGCGAATTACGTGGAGGCATTGCGCCCACACCGAGTTTGCGAACAACCTTTTCCCATACGTCGGCATCGGCGCCGGGATCTTTGAGATTGGCCTTATCCAAGGCAAGGGGCGCGCCGGCGGGGATTTTGGATCTTTCATTGTGGCAGGTGATGCAGTACTTGTTGAGCATCTCCTGATATGCGACTGGACTTTGTATTGCGGCCGTGGAGGGCGTCACAACTTTAGGTGAAGTTTGCGAGAGGGAAACTGTTGCCAGACACAGTGCGCCTGCCGCGACGAGAACCTTTTTCATTTCTGTTCCCCGTCGGCCTGAGGCGTTGCCTCTGCAGATGCCGCAGGAGGAGCCGGCGGCGCGGGCGGCAGGCCCATCAGTTCTCGTAGCAACTTCGCGACGTCTTGCGGACTCGCACCTCGGCCCCCTCGACCGCGTCCTCCGGGCGCGCCCTGAGCGCCGCGTGCGCCTTCAGTCGCTGCACCCGCTGGTCGTTTACCTTCGGCAACATCCAACGCCGTGAGGCCGTCTTTGTTCGGTTCGTCGAATTTCACTTTTGCATCGGCTAGAGCGCGAATCATGTCAAGGTTTCCGGCAGCGGCGACCTGATGTAGCAACGTAGAACCGTCGGGCGCTTTCGCGTTCGGGTTTGCGCCGGCCTTCAACAGCAACGCAAAAGCATCCACGGGTTTTCGGCTTCCCGGTTCTCGGTAAGGGACTGCGCCGGAGCGGATGTATCCCGGACCACCGGTCATTTGCGGTCCGCGACCCCCGTTGACGGCGGCCATGGCCGCGGTTCGGCCGGCGTTGGGATTGCCCCGGCCCCGACCGCCTTCAACCTCCGCCTCGCCCTCGGCAGGCGCCGGCGGACCGATTGGAGTCTTATCGAGATCGGCTCCATGGGCGATGAAAAGGTTCAGCGCTTCGACGTCGCAAGCAACAGCCGCGCGGAAGAATGCCGAGTTGTTAAACCGGTCGGTGTTAGGCATCGATGTAGAGTGGAACTGACCGACGAACGTTTTGTTCGGATCGGCCCCACGCTCCAGCAGGATTCTGATGAGGTCCAGTGCCGTTAACTTATTCGGATGATCCGGCCGCAGCCTGGATCCGTCGAATGCAAACTGATCGGTGCTGGCATCGCGCATTTCAACGGCCGTATACAGTGATCCATCATTGACTTCAGCGCCGAGGTCCCAAAGCAGCGCCGCGAGGTCAAACCGGTCGTTGTACATGGCCACCATCGCAGCCGATGCGTTGTCGCCGTTCTGCAGGTTCGGATCCGCCCCGCCTTGAATCAAGCGCCTCACAATGTCTTCGTACCCGTTTCGCGCGGCCCACATTAGCGCGGTAAAACCGCCTGTTGGATGATCGGCGTTCTTTCGTTCAGTGATCGACGTCACTTGGGCCTGGAGATTAGGATTAGCGCCCGCCTTGAGCAGCGTATCTACCACGTCAAGGTGACCCTGAGCCGAAGCCCACATCAACGCAGTCTCTTTCTGAAACGAGTCCGCCGCATTCACATCCACACCGCGCTCCAGGAGAATGCGTACTGCGGGAACGCTACCTGACCGCGAGGCGGCCATCAGCGGTGTCTCGCCTTCAGGATGGGTACGTTTGGGATCGGCGCCGGCCTTCAGCAATAGATCCATCATGTCGGCGTTGCCGATACGACTCGCCTCGAGCAGAGGAGTAATGCCGTAATTGTTTGGGGTATCGGCCTTGGCTCCGGCTCCGAGAAGCGCACGCGCAATGTCAACATTAGAGCTGTGTGCAGCCCAAAGGAGTGGAGTCGATCCGTCGCCGGATTGGTCGTTGACGTCCGCATGCGTCGCG
>Ga0075433_10004753_pt1 | contig 10598 bp, 9 predicted proteins | sample RhiMethybrSRZTD2_FD_75299 | JGI IMG/M metagenome (GOLD analysis project Ga0075433, IMG submission 75299) | Populus rhizosphere microbial communities from Tennessee, USA - Rhizosphere MetaG P. TD hybrid SRZTD2 | ecosystem: Host-associated > Plants > Roots > Rhizosphere > Soil | place: USA... | reverse complement strand
GACTCGCGCAACTCGTTGAGCAGCCGCGTGTTCTCGATGGCGATAACCGCCTGCGCGGCGAAGTTTTGGACCAGCTCGACCTGCTTGTCCGTAAACGGGCGCACTTCGCGCCGGTAGATCGTGATTCCCCCGACATGCTCGCCCTCCTTCAGCATAGGCACCGCGATCAAAGTGCGAATGCCGCCGAGATCGACGGCGCCAACTTGCAAGGGGTGTCCTTCACGATAGCCCGGGTCGTCCTTCAGGTCCGAGATCTTGACCGCCTTGCCCGAGCGAACGGCGCGCGCAATCGGGACATTGGAGTCCAAAGAAATCTCCGAACCGGCCTTCCATAGTTTCGAGAAAGCCGCAGGCAAAGCCCCATGGAACGCAACATTGCGCAGCTTGCCATCTTCGCGAAGCCACATCGCCCCATAGGCCGCCTCGCAGATCCGCGTCGCATTCGCGAGCATGGCAGCAAAGACCGGTTCGAGTTTGCCGGCCGAACTCGAGATGACTTTCAATACCTCGGAGGTCGCGGTCTGCTGCTCGAGTGACTCGGAGAGATCGTCGGTGCGCTGACGCAGCTCGTTGAGCAACCGCGTGTTCTCTATTGCGATGACGGCTTGGGCGGCGAAATTTTTTACCAGCTCGATCTGCTTGTCGGTGAAGGGGTGCACTTTTTGGCGATAGATGCCGACTGCTCCAACCAGATTGTCTTCTTTGATCATCGGCACCACCAGAAGCGTTCGGGCACCTGCGATCTTGCCGATCGGTTCGTCAGGGGCCTCGGTTGCAACATCGGCGATGTGGATAAAGTGCTTTTTGTGAACAAGGCGATCAAGAACGGGCGCAGAGCGACGAGCTATAATGTGACTGCGTTGGTGAGCGTCCGCCAAGGACTGCGGGGCGTTATACATCGCGACCCGACGGAAGTTATCGCCTTCGTACAATAGTAAGTTTCCGAACGTAGCGGCGCAAAGTCGCACAGCGTTTTCCAGCATCGTCTCGAAAACCGACTCAAGTCCGCCGGATGAACTGCTGATCACTTTCAGAATTTTGGACGTGCCAGCCTGTTGTTCCAGCGCATCGTGTAACTCGCGCCTAAGTCCCGCGACCACTTTTTTTAGGTCACCAATGGAAGAGTTCCGCCGGCGCGCGGCCCTTGGCCCGCTGCTGCGCGACAAGCTCTTCCCGCGTCGATTTTTGATTGCTGTCTGGCGCCGTCTCATTGCCTCCCCCGAGGCTCAAGAGAAGGCATTGTACCAACCAGGGGTAGTACTCTCAAAGGGGTGGCACGAGACCAGCATGTCCGCTTTGGGTCATAGCGGACATATGCAGTGCAAAAGGGCATGTCCGCTTTGCCCCCAATAGCGACCGCAAAAGCAGACATGCCGCAAATGGTCATGTCCGCTTTACCCCCGAAAGCAGACATGTGCAGTGCAAGAGGCGATGTCTGCTATGGGCCAATAGCGGACATTAGTGTATGGTGAGTAGTGGTGAGGCAATTAACACCGCGCCATACAGCACAAGCACGACACCTGCGGTGTAAGAAGCCGATGTTGGCCAAGGCAGTGTTTTCTCAGCCAATATAACGAGAGTGATGACTGCCATCGCTCCGACGGTCATACCGAGCGGGAAAAGCGCCGCAAAGAGGAGCCAGTTGCAGCCGAGACAATAAGCTCCATGGAGCAAGCCCATACGAAATGAGCCAGCCGTATCGCGATGCCACGTCGTCATGTCGATTGGTGTGCGACATTCCGAAAGGCATTTCTCCTTGAGCGGGGTGAATTGGTAGAGACCCGCAATCAAGAGGATTGCGGCGCCGAATTGAGCCGCAACGACGGGGCCGAGCGAGGCATGTATTGCTGCGCTTTCGGCAACCAGGGCGCCCGCGTAAGCAGCCATTCCCGCCACTGCCCACATCAACAAATAAGCCGTCACGAACACCCACGTGGAACCGAATGCTTCATCCGCGTGCCTAACGGCTTGCGCTTTATAGAAAGCGAGGATCATGAGCGCAGCGGCCGGAAACATCATCGCCACCATCATGACTACCCAGTCCGCAAAGAAATACGCCGCATGCAGGCCCGTGGTCATTGCAATTTCAGTGGTGTGGCTGTGCGAAAAAAGGAATGCCCACGCCGCGAACGCGAGCTCCATCAGCAAAATCAGTGTGAGAATGAGTTGAAACGATGGATGAGCTAATGGCGACGTGTCTTTCGCCGTGCCCTCAGGGGCGCGAGCAGATAACGCGATAAAACCGCGTTTCAATTTCTCGAATAAAGGCAAACCGAATCCCCCGTCACCGATATCCTACGTATCAGTCTGTGACAGCAATTTGGCCTGCTTGTTTTTCAATGCAGCTAAACGTGCGTATTGCAGCGATCAGCGAAATTATAATTCGTCGACCCGCCTACGCGAGTAATTAAATAGCCCTGCGCCGGGAGTACACCGCACAGTGACTCTATATTTTTTGGTTATGGTCCTTGGCAGGTGTCAGAAACACCTCGAAAATTTTGGGTAGCGGCGCATTCTGATCGTAGGGCGTCCGCAAGGATGTTTCCAAAGTCTCTGCCAAATTGGCCTTGCGTTCATAGTCGGCTGCGAGCTGAAACATCTGCGTGCGCGGCTTGACGTTCCGAAATGCCTGAGCCTTTGATCGGCATTCTTCTGCCAAGGCTCGGCACCTCTGACTGAGGCTCAGTGTCATTTTATCCTCCGACATAACTCAGCAACTCACGCGCAGCCGTAACTTTTCATAGATACAATGCTGTGCATGGTGGCAAAATCGAGTTGGACTGAAGTCCAATATCGGGGTGCCTCACGTCCGCGTTGGGTCAAAAGCAGACCTGTGCGATGCAAAAAGCCATGTCCGCTTTGCCCCCCGAAAGCAGACGTGTGCGGTGCACTCGTCCATGTCTGCTTTGGGCCAGAAGCGGACATCACCAATTTATTCGATCACATCGTCGGCACGCGACAGCAGCGCCTGCGGAACGGTGAGGCCAAGCGCCTTCGCGGTCCTCTGGTTGATGTGTAGCTCGACTTTAGTTACCTGCTGCACCGGCAGATCGGCCGGTTTGTCGCCCTTGAGAATGCGGCCGGTATAGTTGCCGGCCAGTCGGTAAACATCCGTAACGGCCGCTCCATAGCTCACCAGACCTCCGGCCGCCGCGAACTCGCGCCAGTGGTAAACCGCAGGCACTGCGTGGTGGAGCGTCAGCGCGGCGAGCTGGTCGGTCCGGCTAGTGAAAAATGGATCGCTGCCAATCACGAGCCCGCCTGCTCGCAATTGGATGAGTTGTGCGAAGACGCCATTGAATTCACCTTCGGTGCTGGCGGTCAAAACATGGAGATCCAGTCCGAGGGTACGAGCCGCTGCCTGCAATGCCCTTGTGCTGCTGTCGGCGAGAGTAGGACTGGCCGGATTAACAAGCAGGGCCATGACCCTCGCTGTAGGGTTCAACTCTTGCAGCAATTGCAGCTGCTTCGGCGCTACCTCCACGGTCGCTTGCGTCGCGCCCGTGACGTTGCCGCCCGGTCGGTTAAGACTGGCGACGAGGCCGAGACGCACTGGATCGTCGGCGGTCGTGAAGACGATGGGTATTGTGGTTGTCGCCGCCTTAGCAACAATTGCAGCAGGCGTACTGGTCGCGGCAATCACGGTCACCTTGCGCTCGATCAAATCGGCGACAAATGACGGCAGCCGGTCATTTTTGCCCTCCGCCCAGCGATATTCGATGGCCACGTTCTGGCCATCTACGTAACCGGTTTCGCCCAGCCCTTTGAGAAAGGCCGACAAGGGCCGCGTGAAATTCTTGGCGGAAGCGACGTTGACAAACCCGAGCACCGGCCTCGCCGACTGCTGCGCGCGAGCGGCAAGCGGCCACGCGACTGCTGATGCCGTAGCGGCCTTGATGAATTCCCGTCGCCGCATCGTCACCCCCGATGCCGAGGAAACGATATCGTATCAACTCAACCGGGTGGTCTGGAAGGGCCGATGTCCGCTTTAGGTCATTAGCGGACATATGCAGCGCAAAACGGCATGTTCGCTTTGCCCCCAATAGTGACCGCGAAAGCAGACATGCGCCGTCATGTCCGCTTTGCCCTCAGTGGCGGACATGTGCGGTGCACTAGCTCATGTCTGCTTTGGGCCAATAGCGGACATTGATGGTCAGTTGGTGTCACAATAGGACTTCAGGATCTTTCCGGCGATGCGCGTGGCGCATAAAGATTTGAGCGACCAGTTCACGTCGACTTCCGACCCCAGCCTTGTCGAAAATCGATTTGAGATGCTGCTGGACCGTGGCCTCGGAAATTGAAAGCTCGGTCGAAATGCCGGCCGTCGCAATACCACGCAGGACTAGGTGGGCGATTTCGGCTTCGCGGCGGGTCAAGCCGTAGGCATCGAGCAGCAGCGGTGCGACTTCAAATGGACGAGCAGGTTCAAGAATGACGGCAATTTGCGCAACGCCGTTGGCCCCGCTCACGCGGGAGGCATGCACCGTCAGCCACTGGCCAGTTCGCGTTTGCACGCGCGCACGGGGAAGTTCCGCATTGACGCTCGATTCTTCCGTGAGAAGGCGGCCCGCTGCCGCATAGACGACCTGTGGAAGCTCCTTGCGATTCGCGTCATCGGAAATTTCGGCCAGCCATCTTTCACCCGCCGATGTTGCCGCCATCAGCGAAAAATCGTTCGCCAGCAATAACAGGCCGGGACCCGCGTCATCGGAAGAAGCGGCGTGGCCGAGTAGAACTGCGCTTCGCAAACCTTGCGCCAAATACGGAACGAGCGAAGCCAGGAACAGCGCTTCATCTTCGGTAAAATTCGAGCCTGATCGTTCCCGGTGCAGGCACATGAAGCCCCAAGCGGCGTTGCCGTCGTGCAGGACCGCACGCAGCTCATCGCCAAAGCCGAGGGGTGTTAGAATATCGCGATAGCGAGGACTGGAGTCGAGTTTGCCTTTCGTTGCCGCCGCCAGGCTGTCCACGAACGGCTGTGTCACGGCCAGTCGCACCCATTTGTTGACGTCATCCTGGAGAAACTCGTTGGCGACAAACAAAGGGGTGGCCGCTTCGGGAATCTCTTCAACCATGGATCCGGTAAACAACAGCGTTTCCGGATCGGCTGTCGCGAACCAGAAGGAATCAACCGGTACGGCAGCCCGCAGCTTGCGCATGACCTCGCGACGGAGGGAATGCGAGTCCAGGCCCGCCTGCGACAGACGGACGATTTCAGCCCGAATTCTATCCGTCGACCTTGAATTAGGCATGACGAAGCCCGCGACAGCTAAAGTCTACCACAAATCTGGTATGGGCGCCGGTTGCTCGCGCGATTACCCCAGAGAGCAGTGTCGAGGCGCACCCGAATTGTTCGGTGCGTGGATCGATCGTCTCTCGAGGAGGAGCATCATGGCTACCGCAGTCCAGAACAAATTCGATAGTCGCTTTTCGGAGTCTCCCGCGTTCGATGAACCAGTCATCAGGCCTATTTGCGAGGCGGATATCGAAGCAGCCGCGCGTGCGGCATTCGCCGCCCATTCCGAACTCGCCGCGCGGAACGGTCATCCGTCGGAGCACCCAAATCTGGCTTTTTCGACCGGCCTCGTTAAGGTCAAGGTCAAGGACCCAAATTCACGTGGTTTCGTCGCCGAACAGAGAGGAAGAATACTCGGGAGTGTATTCCTGAACTTTTTCCCGTCCGCCTCGATTGCGGCCGTTGGTCCACTGACTGTCGATCCTTCGGCCGAAGGGAGCGGCGCCGGCCGCCTGTTGCTGGCTTCGGCGCTCGATCTGGCAAACGAATGCGGCGTCCCGCACGTGCGTCTCGTTCAATCCCCGGCCCACCTTCGCTCGCTTGTCCTTTACAGCAAACTCGGTTTTGCGGCGCGTGAACCGCTGGTCCTGATGCACGGAAGCGCGGCAGCTCCGGTCGGCGATAGGTCTGTGCGCAAGGCCAATGCTGATGATATCTCGCCTTGCGAGCGTCTATGCGAGCGTATCCATGGTTTCATCCGACGTGATGAGATCTCTGGAGCCGTCGAACAAGGGACCGCAACAGTGGTGGTGCACGACGGCAAGATAACAGGCTACGCGACCGGCATTGGTCTGCGCGGTCACGCGGTCGGTGAGACGACCGAAGATATCAAGGCATTGATTGCTGCTGCACCGGCTATCATGGGTCCCGGGTTCTTCGTACCGATACGCAACACGGGTTTGCTCCGCTGGTTGCTCGCCAATGGGTATCGCGCAATGTGGCAGGCGACGCTGATGAGTAGCGGCAGCTATCAGGATCCGGCTGGCGCCTTCCTTCCATCAATTGCTTATTGAACAAAGCCGCGCGGGCGGAGGAATTGATCCTCCGCCCGCCCGCATGTCCGCTTTGGGTCAAAAGCAGACCTTTCGCATTGCAATCGTCATGTCCGCTTACCCCCGAAAGTGGACATTCCGAGCAGCGAGTAGCATGCCTGCTAAGTGATAAGGCGACATCACCCTGGTGTGCGATTATAGGCCAGACCTATTTTGAATCTTCTGGCGGGGCCACTTGGAAAGCTGATGTCCCTTCGCGGTCTATGGCTTTCTGCACCAAACCTGATGCTTTGGCCTCCTCGACAAATTCGTTTGCATAGGCGAGCCGTCCCGCGTGACCCTTTGGAACAACAACACGATTGAACTGCGCCCCATAGCGGTCTGCCAGCACGCGCGAACCCGGCAAATTGGGAGACATTTTGAGTAGGTATTGTCGGGCTGACGCGAAGGTATGCGCTCGACCGGCACGCAACAGCTCGAAAGCAGCAAGTTCGTCCTCTCCGAGGATTACTTCGGCCTGTTTGATTACGCTGGTCAAAGTTGCCGTCGAGGCGTGACCACGCACGGCGGAGATTCTAATCCCCGGCTTGTCTGCGTCGAGCACGCTTCGGATCAAGGAGCCTGCCGGTACCAGCATGGTGTATTCGGATTGGATGAATGGATATGAGAAATCGCCGACACTGGCGGCCCGCTCGTCGCGTGGCAGAAACACCACGTCGCAAGCGCCGACTTTTATGCACTCTATGACCTGGGAAGGCGACTGATGTTCAAGAAGGATCGCTTGAATGCCGATGCGCGCTGCAAGTGCGCGCGCGATATCTGCCCGCACACCTTTTAGATCACCTTTGACTGGGTCTTTGCTGTACTGAGTCGAAAACAGCCCTATCCGGATTTTTCCGGCCTTCACGAGGTCGGCAACCCGCGGGTCGAGCGCCTGCTGTGCATCGGCTGTCCCCATGCTCACCAGCACTGTGACCAGCAAGAGTGTGATCCTGAGATTTCTTGTCATGGCATCCGTCCTTCAGTGAAAGAGGTACAACCACCCCGCCGCGTCCGGCAGCAATTCGCCGTGCGGAACGCTAGCGGGCGTCATTCGCAGTACAGATATTCGTAGTCGCAATGAAATCGTGCCTACCGGCGGCAACGGACTGCCATGTCCAGCGCCGATAGCCGACATCGCACCATTTACTCGATGACCTCATCGACGCGGGCCAGTAGCGTCGGCGGCACGGGGATGCCGAGCGCCTTGGCGGTCTTGAGATTGATTACAAGCTCATACCTGTTTGGCGCCTGTACGGGCAGGCTGGCCGGCTTCTCACCCTTAAGGATGCGATCGACGTAGCTGGCCGCTTGCCGGAACTGGCCCACCAAATCAGGGCCGTATGACATGAGGCCCCCGCCGGCGACGGGGGTGCGATCAAAATAGATCGCTGGCAGTTTATGCCGAGCCGCGAGGGTGACGATCAGATCGCGATGAACCACCGTCAATGGACCCGCCGTCACGATGAGACCGCCATTCGGCTCGCGTGCGAATGCCGTGACCGCCCGGTCTATCTCGCGTGCGTCGCTTACGTTGATCGCGCTCACTTCCAGGCCAAGCGACGGTGCCACAGCTTGAATCACTGCAAACTGGCCGACCCCGGCGGAGGAGGAATCGCGAAGCACTGCCGCCTGCGTCACGCCCGGCGCAACTTGCTTGAGCAATTCCACCCATTTCCCGCTCAAACTGTAGTCAAACATCATGTAGCCGGTCGCGTTGCCGCCAGGCCGCGACAGCTTCTCGATAAAACCGGCACCCATCGGGTCGACGACGATCGTGAATACGATCGGTACCGTACGGGTCGCTTCAAGTAAGAGCGCCACAGGCGTTGCGCCACTGGCAAGGATGACGTCAGGCGCAAGCGCAACCAGTTCTTTCGCATACTTGCGAGTGTCGACGATATTGCCCGCACCCCCGCGGAGGTCTATCCGCAGATTACGGCCCTCGGTCCAGCCGAATTTTTGCAGCTCCTGCAAGAATGCGGTGATGCGGACTTTGGTCTGCGCATCCTCACCAGCTATGCCGGTGAGAATGCCAATGCGCCGCATTGGCTCCGGTTGTTGCGCGCGCGCCGCAAACGGCCATGTCGCCGCTGCGCCGCCGAGGAGCGTAATGAAATCGCGCCGCTGCATGTGCCCCGCCTTTGTCCAAGCCTAACACTTTGCGACTGGGCGCCGTGTGCGAAATCACACAACCGACCTCGAATGTTGGTCAGGCCCAATGTCCGCTTTGGGTCATCAGCGGACATATGCAGTGCAAACAGCCATGCCCGCTTTACCCCAAATTGCGACCGCAAAAGCGGACTCGCGGTAACCGTCATGTTCGCTTTACCCCTGAAAGCAGACATGTGCGGTGCAGCTAGCGATGTCCGCTAAGGGCCAAAAGCGGACATCCAGCCTCAATAGGGCGGCGTGCGATAGAAGTTGAGGTCGCCGATCACATCCTCGCGGTAGCCCCAGTCGAACTCCTCATCTCCCTCAAATAGCGGAGCGCGGGCCAACTCTTCGTCGCTCAGGTTGATCTCATAGGCGTCTAGCGCAACAGCGTATTTCATCCGATCCCAAGAAACCGGCATGTGCTTCACGCCGACGCCCATGAAGCCGCCGAAACCAAGCACCGTGTAGGCCACCTTGCCGCTGACTTTGTCGATCATCAATCGCTCGATAGTACCGATCTTAGTCCCGTCCGAGCGGCGCACCGGTGTTCCTTCAACCCGGTCGCTGGCCACAAACCGATGCGGCTTAGCTGGCATCGTAAACGTGGCCTGTGTCTGTGCGTGCATCTGCATATTTGCCTCCATAATTTTGGCGGCGCGCATTTTTTGCAGGTCGCTAGACAATGCGGCGCGCAAAAGCGCACCTTCCATCAGCACGCGAAACGCCGCCGCGCACGAAATGTTCCTTCAGCCACAAATGCCCGCTTTGGGTCACAAGCCGACATATGCGCTGCAGAAGGGCCGGTCCGCTTTACCCCCGAAAGCATCCCTCCCTGTTTTCATTTGGAGATTTAGCGAATTCGGTTGGCGACCTACGTTTTAACCTACAAGGCGGCAGGCAACTAGCCGAAGAGTTTTGGTAGATCGGCACCCGGCCAAGTTGGTGACAGTGGCAGCAGGGGCGCCACCGCCCCGCCTGCGCTTATGGCTGGCCGTTCTTAGGGCGGCGCGGGGCATTGATAACGGCGTAACTGGTCACCGCAGATTATGATTGCTTGGGCTCTTTAGCCGGTTTGATCTGCTTACGCCTTTCTTCCGGCATACCCAAAAAACGGGCCAGAAGTACCGCAAGAAAAAGGAAATTGAGGGCAACCTGCAGCGTCACCAGTATGCGTGCGTTTTCCGGTGCATCTAGCGTGCTGAAAACCTGAACGGATGTGAAGAGAGCATCTCTAACGTCTTGGTGTAAGTACACTCTATAAAACACGGCAAAAGACAGGACGAGCTGTGCTGCATTGAACATAAGAAGCAGCAGTGATCTCCCGACAGATATCTTCCGATCCTCTTTGAGCGTGCCTACAAACACAACATTCAACAGTGAAACATACATCTCACCCAGCAGGTACCACACGATAATCTGAACTAGCCAACTAAGAGGGTACCCTACTGCTACGAACAATAGCAGCCCGACAGCAAACGTTTTTAATACGACATACCAATCAACAATCAGCCGATCCCCGGCGTGGTCAGCACCGCTCGTTCGTCCCCCAGTGATGCAGAAGGAAAGCCATTCGGAAATTGATCCCAGCCGCAAAAAATACAGAACGAAGCAAAAAAACTTTTCGAGCCCACCTATATGACTTTCTTGCAGCTTGTGTAATTGGCCATGCCAGCGGCGCAATCCGTCACGACATTTGCACGGCATTCCTTTAGGCTCCCCTCCCCGCAGTAACCTAAATTGACGGCCACTGCGCCAGCGCAACGATACGCGGCCTGCCGTGCCCATTGCAGCGCGGGCAGCGCTACACGAATGGAGGCCTCCGGGTCGCGCGGCTTAACGCGCAGGTCCAGATCGGTCACGGTGTCGCAACTGTCGCAGTTGATCACCACCCAATGATGTTTTGAAACGAGCGCGGCGGCGATCTTGGGCCAGAACCAAGCCTTGCCGTTGGCGGCGTTGAAGCGGCGGACAACGGCGAGCGCGTCCCGCTGCGCCTGCCAGTCGCGCTTCATGCGCTCTACGGCTTGGACGCGCTCGTGGCTGTGGGAACGGGTGTACTTCTCCGGCATGTTCATTTCTTGACTTCAATGCCTAACACGGGAGCAATGAAGTCC
>Ga0075433_10004751_pt1 | contig 10599 bp, 9 predicted proteins | sample RhiMethybrSRZTD2_FD_75299 | JGI IMG/M metagenome (GOLD analysis project Ga0075433, IMG submission 75299) | Populus rhizosphere microbial communities from Tennessee, USA - Rhizosphere MetaG P. TD hybrid SRZTD2 | ecosystem: Host-associated > Plants > Roots > Rhizosphere > Soil | place: USA... | reverse complement strand
GCTCGTCGATGGTGATCTCGCGCGGCTCGTCGCCGAGCCCGTCGAGGTGCACGCGGATCGTCCCCGCGGGCAGGAGCGGCAGGAGCTTGTCGGCCCACTCGATCACGGTGACCCCGTCGCCGTGCAGCATCTCCTCGAGGCCCAGATCGACCAGCTCGGTGAGGCTGCCGGTGCGGTAGGCGTCGAGGTGGTAGACCGGGAGCCGGCCCCGGTACTGGTTGATCAGCACGAAGGTCGGGCTCGTCACGCCGCTGGTCACGCCGAGCCCGCGGGCGAGCCCCTGCAGGAAGCACGTCTTGCCCGCGCCGAGCTCGCCCGTGCACGCGACCACCGCGCCGGGACCGAGGCGAGCGCCGAGCCGCTCGCCGATCGCCTGGGTCTCGGCCGGATCGTGCGAGCGGAGCGTCTGCCGGCTCACGACGCCTCGCCCGTCAGGGCTCGCAGCGCGGCGGGCAGCGTCTCGACGATGTCCCCCGCGATCATCGCGATCTCGCCCCGCTCCCCTGCGGTCAGGTCGCCGGCCAGGCCGTGGAGGTAGCAGCCCGCCTCGAGCGCCGCGACCGGGTCGAGGCCGCGGGCGAGCAGCGCGCCCACGATGCCGGTGAGGACGTCGCCCGAGCCGCCCTTGGCCATGCCCGGGTTGCCGGTGGGATTGATCGCGACCCGCCCGTCGGGCCCGCCGATCGCGGTCCCCGCGCCCTTGAGCGCGAGCCCCACGTGGTGGTCGCGCGCGAAGCTCCGGGTGATCTCGATCCGGTCGGACTGCACCGCGTCGATCGTCGCGCCCAGCATCCGCGCCATCTCGCCGGGATGCGGGGTCAGCGCGCGCGGGCCGAGGGCGCGGCGCAGCAGATCGAGGTGCCCGGCCAGCGCGCTGAGCGCGTCCGCGTCCGCGATCAGGGGGCGCTCGACCTCGGCCACCAGGGCGCGGGCCAGCTCCTGGGACTCGGGATGGAGCGAGAGCCCGGGGCCGAGGGCGACCGCGTCCATCCGGTGCGCCAGCTCGAGCACCCGCTCCCGCGCGGCCAGGGCGAGGCTACCCGCGGCGGTCTCGGGCAGCGCCTCGGTCATGTACTCGGGCACCTGCGCGGCGACGATGGGCTGCTGCGACGCGGGCGTCGCGATCGTGCAGAGGCCGACCCCGCTGCGCAGCGCGGCGCGCGCGGCGAGCACCGCGGCGCCGGTCTTGCCGCGCGAGCCCGCCACCACCAGGAGATGGCCGAAGCGCCCCTTGTGGGCGTCGGCCTCGCGCGCGGGAAAGTACCGCCGCACGTCGGCGGCCTCGAGCTGCCAGGTGGTGATGCCCCGCGCGGCCAGGGCCGCCGGCACCCCGATGTCGACGATCTCCACCGCCCCGGCCTGGGCCGCGGCGGGATGCAGCAGCAGGCTCCGCTTGAGCCCGGCGAAGGTGACGGTGCGCGTGGCCCTCACGGTGGGCCCCAGCAGCGCGCCGTGATCGGAGGCGAGCCCCGACGGCAGGTCGAGCGCGATGACCGGGATCCCTCGCCGGCCTGCCTCGTTGATGGCCTCGATGGCGACCGCTACCTGGCCCCGGGCCGGCCCGGTGAGGCCGGTGCCGAGCAGCGCGTCCACCACCGCCTCGGCCCGCTCCAGCGCGCGCACGAGCGCGCCGGGGTCCGGGCCCGCGTCGATCGCCTCGATCCGGCCCCGCCAGCCCGCGAGAGCCTCCGCCGCGTCGCCCTGCACCTCCTCGCGGCGCACGGTGGAGCACACCGTCACCGCGGCGCCGCGGGCCCGCAGCCGGCGCGCCACCACGTAGCCGTCTCCGCCGTTGTTGCCCTTGCCGCACACCACCACGATCCGGCGGCCGCGGATCGGCGCGAGCCACCGGGTGATGAGCGCGGCCGCGCCGGAGCCGGCCGCGTCCATGAGCTGGGAGCCCGGCACGCCCAGCTCGCGGATCGCGCGCGCGTCCAGCGCGCGCATCTCGGCCGCGGTGAAGATGGGCCGCACGGGATCAGCGCGCGGGCAGGAGGAGGGCCGCCGCCTGGATGAGGAAGTCGGCGAGCACCGTGGTGTACGCCTCCCGGTAGGTGGTCCGGGCCGCCCGCGGCAGCTCGATGTGCAGGGCCAGCCGCGTCTGCCCGAGGATGCCCGACTGCTTGGCCGCGGAGGCGGTGTACCAGAGCGAATCGTAGGGCTCCATCCAGACCTCGAGCCGCGGGACGTCGCCCTCGTCGGGCAGGCGCGCGTCGCGGATCATCTCGAGCAGCGCCTTGAGCCGCCAGGCGTCGTCGCGGCTCACGCCGACGGTCGCGATCTCCATGCGGCCCGCGCTCTCCGGGCGCATGTTGCCGTGCACCTCGACGTAGAGACGGACCGGGCCCTGGGCGGCCTCGGTCACCTGCCGACGATAGGCCTGGTAGACCTGGCGCGCGGGCTCGGTCTCCGCCTCGCTCCGCGCCGAAGCGCCGGGGGCGCTCTCGGTGGGTCGGTTGACGTTGTAGCGGCGCCCCGACGCGTCGACGTGCGTGTAGCCGGTCACCACCACGAGGCCGAAGCCGGTGAGCTTCGCGAGGTCGCGCCCCATGAGATCGGTGGCGCTGTCCGAGGTGCCGTGCGGAGCCGCGATGACCATCCCGGGCCGGCCCTTCTCGACCTGCACCTCGCCCGCGACCGGCGCGGTCGCGCCCGCGGGGGCGGCGGGCGGCGCCTCCGCCGAATCCTTGCCCGCGATCAGCCCGGCACAGCCCTGGACGACGAGGGCGAGCCCGAGCGCCACGCTAGCGGCGCCTCGCCTCGTCATCGGCGCCGTCCCCGATCAGCATGGCCTGCGCCATCGCGTAGTCGCCGTCGTGGGTGAGAGAGAGGAGCACCTGCCGGCCGCCCTTGGCGAGCGCGATCTCGCGCGAGCGGCCCGAGAGCTCCATGGTGGGCGCCTGGCCCCGCTCCCGCCGCACCTCGAGCTCGCGCCAGTTCACCCCCATGCGCAACCCGGTGCCGAGGGCCTTCAGGGTCGCTTCCTTCGCGGCGAAGCGCGCCGCGAAGTGGGGAATGGGATCGCGGCGACGGCGGCAGTAGGCGATCTCCTGCTCGGTGAACACCCGCTGGAGGAAGCGCTCGTCCCAGCGCGCCACCACCCGCCGCATCCGGACCATCTGGGTCAGGTCGACGCCGATGCCGAGCACCCGGCTCACACGCCGATGCTCCGGCGAACGAGTCCGGCGAGCTCCTCGGCGATCAGCTCGATGCGGGCCTGCTCCTCGCCCTCGACCATCACACGCAGCACAGACTCGGTGCCCGAGTAGCGCAGCAAGATCCGCCCCGCCCCGTTCATCTCGGCCTCGAAGGCGCGCGCGCGCGCGGCCAGCCCTGGGATACTCTCGACCGGCGGCTTCGTCTTGACGGGGATGTTCAGCAGCACCTGCGGGAACTTCACCAGGCACTTGGACAGCTCGCCCAGCGAGGAGCGGGTCTCCTGCATCACTCCGATGAGCTGGAGCGCGGAGACTATCCCGTCGCCGGTGGTCGTGTGGTCGAGGAACAACAGGTGGCCGGACTGCTCGCCGCCCAGGTTCGCGCCGACCCGGAGCATCTCCTCGAGCACGTAGCGGTCGCCCACCTGCACCTTGGCGAGCCCGATTCCCGCCCGGGTGAGCACGCGGTCGAGCGCGAGGTTGGCCATCACGGTGGTGACCACCGTGCCGCTCTTGAGCAGCCCGCGTGCGGCGAGGTGGCGGCCGCAGATGGCGAGCGCGTAGTCGCCGTCCCGGATCTGGCCGTCCTCGTCCACCGAGATCAGCCGGTCACCGTCGCCGTCGAAGGCGAGGCCGAGCTGGGCCCGCGTGCGCAGGACCTCCTTCTGCAGCATCTCCGGGTGCATGGCCCCGACGCCTCGGTTGATGTTCTGCCCGTCCGGGCTCGCGTTCAGGACCCGGACGTCGGCCCCGAGACAGCGGAAGATCTCGGGGGCCACCCGGTAGGTCGCGCCGTGCGCGCAGTCGAGCACCAGCCGTAGGCCGCGCAGGTCGAAGGGACAGGTGGCGCGAGCGTGGGTGACGTAGTCGGCCTCGGCCGCGGCGTGCTGGACGAGGCGCCCGATGTCCATCCCGGTAGGCCAGGGCGCAGTGTCGGGGCCGCTCAGGCGCCCTTCGATCTCCTCCTCCCACGCGTCGGGGAACTTGGCGCCCTCCGAGGAGAAGATCTTGATGCCGTTGTCCTCGAAGGGATTGTGGGAGGCGGAGAGCACAACACCGCCGTGGGCCTCGAGCCGCCGGGTCAGGTAGGCGATCGCGGGCGTCGGCAGTACCCCGACCGCGTAGACGTCGCCGCCCGCCGAGAGGGCACCCGAGACGAGCGCACCTTCCAGCATGGGTCCCGAGAGCCGGGTGTCGCGCCCCACGACCAGCCGGGTCTTGTGGCCGGCATCGTGCTCGAGCAGGGTAGCCACGAGCTGGCGCCCGAGACGGAAGGCCAGCTCGGTCGTGAGCGGCGGCTTGTTGGCGAGGCCCCGGATGCCGTCGGTGCCGAAGAGGCGGCTCACGAGCGAACGGATCCCAGGACGAGGCGCACTCGCGACGGATTCACCCGGATGACGGTGACGCCGGGCGGCACCACGATCTGCTCCGGCTGCACCCGCACGGTCACCTCTCCCGCCCGCGCGCCGGCCAGGCTCAGACGCGCCCGCACGCGGTCGGTGCCGAGGCGATCGAGCGCGACTCGCAGGCCGTGCAGCTGAACGTCCACGCTGTCCGGCCGCTCCCCCTTCACCTCGAGGCCGACCGGAATGCCGTCCAGCTCGATCGGCGCCGCGACGACCACGTCGGTCTTCTCGGAGGTCATCACGAAGACCCACAGCACCATCGAGACCACGAGGGCGAGCACCTTCAGCTCCCAGTGCCGGGTGAGCACGCTCACTTGCGCAGCCACTCCCGCGCCGGCTCCCACCAGGCGGCGCGCCGTGGCAGGGGCGCCTCCTCCAGGGAGAACAGGTCGCCCAGGCGGCGGCGCAGCGATTCCTGGTCGAGCGGCGACTCCATCTGCCCGTCGACCGCGAGCGAGGTGTGCCCGCTCTCCTCCGAGACGATCAGCACCACCGCGTCGGTCTCCTCGGCCAGCCCGAGCCCCGCACGATGCCGCGTGCCCATGTTCCGGCCGAGCTGGGTGTTGCGCGAGAGCGGCAGGAAGCAGCCCGCCGCGGCCACCCGATCGCCGCGGACGAAGGCCGCGCCGTCGTGCAGCGGCGAGTAGGGCAGGAAGAGGCTCACCAGCAGATCGGCGGACACGACCGCGTCGAGCGGCACGCCGAGCTCGGCGTAGTTGCGCAGGCCGGTGCTGCGCTCCAGCACGATGAGCGCCCCGATGCGCTTGCTCGCGAGCGCGTCCGCCGCCTTGATCACCTCGTCGATGAGGTGGGTCCGCTCCTCGCGCGCGCCCAGGCTCATGCCCTGGAACAGGCGGCTCTCGCCCAGGCGCGTGAGGGCCCGGCGCAGCTCGGGCTGGAACAGCACGATCAGGACCAGCACCCAGAACGACCAGAAGTTGTCCAGGAGCCAGCTCGTGCTGAACAGCTCGAAGTAGCGGGCCAGGAACGAGGCGACCATGAGGCCGCCCAGGCCCAGGAGCATCTGCACCGCCCGCGTCTCCTTGAACATCACGAAGATGCGGTAGAGCACGATCGCCACCACGATGATGTCGACCGCGTCGCGGGGACGGAAGGTCTGGAGCACCGGCCACATGGCTAGGCTCCCTCCGCCCCGGCCCGACAAATGGCCTGGGCGATCCGGACCGCCTGCACGGTCTCGGCGACGTCGTGCGCGCGGATCACGTGGGCCCCGCCCATCACCGCGGCGGCGGTGGCGGCCAGGGTGCCGGGCAGCCGATCGGCGGGGTCCGGAGCGCCCGCCAGGGCCCCGATGAAGGACTTCCGGGAGACGCCGACGTAGAGGGGCCGCCCGAGGCTCCGGAGGGCCGGCAGGCCGGCCAGCACGCGGCAGTCCCACTCGGGCCAGGCGATGGCGGGATCGCGGAAGAAGCCGATGCCCGGGTCGAGAAGGATGCGATCGTCGGGCAGCCCCGCGGCGCGCGCGCGGGCGAGGCTACCGGCCAGGGACGTCCGGACGGTCTCGATCGGCGCTCCGGGGGCCGGGGCGGCCGCGGGAGCGGCCATGAGCACGAGGCCCGCGCCCGCGTCGGCGGCCAGGCGGGCGAGCCCGGCATCCGCGGCCAGTCCGCTCACGTCGTTGAGCAGGCGCGCGCCGCTCTCGAGCGCCGCCCGAGCCGGCAGCACCCGGCTCGTGTCGGCGCAGACGGGGATATCGAGCTTGGCGGTCAGCAGGCCCACCGCCCAGTGCAGGCGGTCGGCCTCCTGGCTCTCCGGGATGCGCGCCTCGAGGTAGGGCGCGGTGGACATGGCCCCCACGTCGAGCCACGCGGCGCCCGCCTCGGCCATGGCCTGGGCGGCCCGCAGGAGCCGGTCGGCATCGGTGACCACGGAGCCCGAGTAGAACGACTCCGGGCTCACGTTGAGGGCCCCCACGACGGCCACGTCCAGGCCATCGCCCACCGACACTCCCGCCACGGTCGCGCGATTCACTGGGATGGCTCCACGCTCAACTTATCACCGCAGCGGCCCCGCGCGAGACGCGATTTTGCGGGGGAGCGGGCTACGCGGGGCTGGGAGCCTCCTGGAGCGGGGGCACCCGGAGGATCCGGGCGATCTCCTCGCCGTCCAGCGACTCGCGCTCGAGGAGGGCGCGGGCGAGCGCATGGAGCTTCTCGAGGTTGGTCTCGATCATGTGGCGGGCCCGAGTGGCGCACTCGATCACGATCCGCTTGATCTCGGAGTCGATCAGGACCGCGGTCTCCTCGCTGAAGTCTTTGGGACGGGCGACCTCGCGGCCGAGGAAGATGTGCTCCTCGCCCTTGCCGAAGGTCAGCGGGCCCATCTTGTCGGACATACCCCACTCGCAGACCATCTTGCGGGCCATCTCGGTGGCCTTCTCGAGGTCGTCGCCCGCCCCGGTTGTCTGCTGCTGGAAGACGATCTCCTCCGCCGCGCGGCCGCCGAGCAGGATCGTGATCCGGTTCACGAGGTAGTCCCGCGAGTAGTTGTACTTGTCGTCGGCGGGCAGCTGCTGGGTGAGGCCGAGGGCGCGCCCGCGCGGGATGATCGTGACCTTGTGCAGCGGGTCCGCCCCCGGCAGCAGGTCCGCCACCAGGGCGTGGCCCGCCTCGTGGTAGGCGATGGTCTTCTTCTCGGTCTCGGAGATGATCATCGAGCGCCGCTCCACGCCCATCAGGACCTTGTCCTTGGCGTTCTCGAAGTCGATCATCTCGACGACCTTCTTGTCCTGGCGCGCAGCGAGCAGCGCGGCCTCGTTCACCAGGTTGGCCAGATCGGCGCCCGAGAAGCCGGGCGTGCCGCGGGCCAGCACCTTGAGGTCGACCTTGGGCGCGAGCGGGATGCGGCGGGCGTGGACCTTGAGGATCTCCTCGCGCCCCTTCACGTCGGGCCGCGCCACCACCACCTGGCGGTCGAAGCGGCCCGGCCGCAGCAGGGCCGGGTCGAGCACGTCGGGCCGGTTGGTGGCCGCGATGAGGATCACGCCCTCGTTGGTCTCGAAGCCGTCCATCTCGACCAGCAGCTGGTTCAGGGTCTGCTCGCGCTCGTCGTGGCCGCCGCCCAAGCCCGCGCCCCGGTGCCGGCCGACCGCGTCGATCTCGTCCATGAAGATGATGCAGGGCGCGTGCTTCTTGCCCTGCTCGAAGAGGTCGCGCACCCGGGAGGCGCCCACGCCCACGAACATCTCCACGAAGTCGGAGCCCGAGATCGAGAAGAACGGCACGTTGGCCTCGCCCGCGATGGCCTTGGCCAGCAGGGTCTTGCCGGTGCCGGGAGGGCCCACCAACAGCACGCCCTTGGGGATCTTGCCCCCGAGCTTCTGGAACTTGGGCGGGTCCTTCAGGAACTCGATGATCTCGCGGAGCTCTTCCTTGGCCTCGTCCACGCCGGCCACGTCCTGGAACGTGACCTTGTTCTGCTTCTCCGAGATCAGCCGGGCCCGCGCCTTGCCGAACGAGAGCGCCTTGGCGCCCCCGCCCTGCATCTGCCGCATGAAGAAGATCCAGACCCCGATGAACAGCAGCATCGGGACCCACTGCAGCACGATGGCGAGCCAGGAGTTGGTGTCGGGCGGCTTGACGTCGATCTTGACGCCCTTGTCCCGGAGCGACTTCACCAGGTCGGGGTAGTCGGCGGTAAAGGTTCGGAACGACGAGCCGTCGCTCAGCCGCCCGGAGACGTTGTTACCCTTGAGGGTGACCTCGCGGACCTCCCCCGACTCGACCTTCTTGAGGAAGTCGGAGAAGACGATCTCGCCCCGCGGCGACTGGTTCTGCTGGAAGAGCTGAAAGAGGAGGATGACGATGAGGCCGATCACCATCCACAGGGCGAGGTTCTTATAGAACGGATTCATAGGCCGAATCATACCATACGGCGAGACGCGCGGAGGGGCGGCCCCCGAGCGCGGATCACCTCCCCGCGAGCGTCTCCAGGACCGCCAGATCGGGCAGGTTGCGGTGCCAGCCGTCGTAGTCGAGGCCGTAGCCCACCACGAACTCGTCGGGGACGACGAAGCCCGCGTAGTCGACCTCGACGTCCACCTCCCGGCGGGAGACCTTGTCGAGCAGCACGCACAGGGCCAGGCTCCGCGGATGGCGGGTGGCCAGGTTCCGGCGCAGGTAGCTGATGGTCCGCCCGGAGTCGATCACGTCCTCGACGATGATCACGTCGCGGCCCTCGATCGAGAGCGAGAGGTCCGAGGTGAGCCGCACCACGCCCGAGGAGCGGGTGCCCGAGCCGTAGGACGACACCGCCATGAAGTCCATCGCCGCGGGCAGCGGGATCGCCCGGAGCAGGTCGGCGGTGAACACCACCGCGCCCTTGAGGACCCCGACCAGGAGCGGGGCGCGGCCCGCGTAGTCGCGGCCGATGGCCTCCCCGAGCTCCGCCACGCGGGCCGCGATCTCGTCCCTTGAGATGAGGATGCGGCCGAGCTGCCGGTCCAACGCGGGGCGGCCCTACTTGGGCGTGGCGAACGCGGTGACCGACCGCTGGGCGCGGATCCGCTCCGCGACCGCGGCGGCCTCCTCGCGGCTGCGGTACGTCCCGACCCGTACGCGGAAGCGCGGCTGGCCGTCCTGGGCGGCGACGCTGGCCACGTAGGCTTCGAGCCCGGCGGAGACGAGCTGCTGGCGGGTGTCCTCGGCCTGGCGTCGATTCTTGAAGGCGCCCACCTGCACCGTCCACGGGGACGTGGCCGCCGCCGGGGGCGTCGGTGCCTTCGCCGCGGGCGCGGCGGCCTTGCCGGGAGCGGGCGGCAATGAGGGCGACGTGGGCGCCGGGGTCGGCGCGGGCGCCGCGGCCGGCGCCGTGACCGGCGCCGGGCTCGGGGCCGAGACCTTCACGCTGACTGGCACCGTGACTGGCACGGTGACCGGTTTCGAGTCGGGCTTGGCCGTCCCCGCCCCGTTCAGCGGCTCGGTCAGCGTCTGATAGAAGGTCAGCTTCTCGGTCGGCTCGGGCGGGCGGTCGGCCATGGTCTCCGCCGCGATGCCCCCGCGTCGCGACGCGGGCGTGGCCGCCTTCCGCGCCGCCTCGGAGACGGAGGGCGGCGGCGCGGTCGCGATGCTGCTGCGGGCGAGCTGCCGGCCCACCAGGAGCCCCAGGGCGAAGGTGAGCCCGAGGATCACCACCACCGCGCCCCCGAGCATCAGCCACTGGAAGAAGCCCGGTCCCCCACCCGATCGCCGGCGCGCCGAGGCCATCGCTCAGTCGCGCTCCGCCGCGCGGGTCATGCTCTCGGGCGCCGACACGCCGAGCAGGTCGAGCCCGTTGCGCACCACCTGGGCCACCGCGGCAGAGAGCCCGAGGCGCGCCAGCGTGGTCGCGCGGTCGGGACCGATCACCCGGTGCGCCTTGTAGTACGGGTGGAAGACGCCGGCGAGCTCGGAGAGGAAGTACGCCACCCGGTGCGGCTCCCGCGCCCGCGCCGCGCCCGCCACCAGGTCCGGATACTGCAGCAGGCGCTTGATCAGGGCCTGCTCCTCGTCGAGGACGAGCGGCCGCATGTCGACCTGGCTCCACGATGGGATCGTGATCCCCTGCTCGGCCGCGTTCTTGAAGAGGCTGCCGACCCGGGCGTGGGCGTACTGCACGTAGAACACCGGGTTGTCGGAGGATTGGCGGGTGGCCACCGCGAGATCGAACTCGAGCGGGCTGTCGTGCCGCCGCGTGAGGAAGGTGAAGCGGGCGGCGTCGCGGCCGACCTCTTCCAGCAGCTCCTCCATCAGCACGAACTCGCCCCGCCGCTTGGACATGCGCACCGGCTGGCCGTCGCGCAGCAGGGTGACGAGCTGGACGATCATCACGTCGAAGGACTCGGGCGGATGGCCGAGCGCCTGCATGGCCGCCCGCACACGGGCCACGTAGCCGTGGTGGTCGGGGCCGAGAAAGTCGATCACGTGCTCGGCCCGCCCGAACTTCCCGAAGTGGTGGAAGCCGATGTCCACCCCGAAGTAGGTCAGCTCCCCGTCGGAGCGGCGCACCACCCGGTCCTTGTCGTCGCCGAAGGCGGT
>Ga0075433_10004750_pt1 | contig 10599 bp, 8 predicted proteins | sample RhiMethybrSRZTD2_FD_75299 | JGI IMG/M metagenome (GOLD analysis project Ga0075433, IMG submission 75299) | Populus rhizosphere microbial communities from Tennessee, USA - Rhizosphere MetaG P. TD hybrid SRZTD2 | ecosystem: Host-associated > Plants > Roots > Rhizosphere > Soil | place: USA... | reverse complement strand
GAGTCTAGGCGCACTGGAGCGGAACAGATTCGATAGCGAAATAGGCGGTGCTTGAAACCTCCATGATGGACGCCCAGTTCACGCCGCACGACGCACTGTCGGCTTAATTCTATTTCCGAGGTGCCAGATGACCTTTCCGGTTTTTAAAGACAGGATCGAAAAAAAATATCAGTTAGGGGTTGATGAAAGCCACGTTGCCGATCTGTGGCGGGAGATGACATTGTTCCTAGCTCCCTACGGGCTTGCTCCGGTACAGGAAATTACCTCCGTCGGAAGCGTTTATTTCGATAACAAGGACTACGATCTTCTGCATTACAGCCTGCTGGGTCGCCTCATGCTTGTTCGGATAAGGGCCTACGAATTATACGGGCGTCCTCCCGAACCCATAAAAGAGTATTGGGTGGAGGTGAAGACGGCGCAAGGTGAGCGCAGAACGAAAAGGAGATTCCGGCTAACGAAAAGCTTACTGCTGGAATTTTTGCAAGGTGGGGACGCTGGAGAAAGGGTATTCGATTATAACAAGGACGATGCCAGCCCTGAGCTTATCCACAAGCTATATAGAGAGACTCAGGAATCGATCTTCACCATGGGCTTAAAGCCCTTCATTTTGGTTAACTACAAGAGGATAGCTTTTCAGAATGAGACAGAGCGCCTATCGATTGACTGGGATGTGGAATACTACCCCGTTACGACGGCTGTTTACGACTACAGTTCGTGGAAGGACATGGTGGAAAAACCAGTCGGCAAAGCTGACAAGGTCATTCTAGAATTGAAATACTTGCACGGAACCGTTCCAGCTTGGTTCGCCGAATTGCGGCGCAAATATCCGGTTCGGGAGAGGGAGTTTTTAAAGACTCTCGAGGGAATGGGTTTTGTCTTTCAAGGACCACTAAAAAATCATCAAAAAGCAAATTCTTTTCTGCCGATGATCGACGCATACATGGCTAACCGCCGACTGGCGAGCTAGGAGAGAAGGTGCCGTCGGAAGGATTCTCAACGGAGACCTATAAACGCACCATAACCATGGTCGCGCTCGGGTACTGGAGCGCGGCTCTTACCAACGGCGCATTGAGGGTTATTCTCCCTGTCTACTTTGCCGCGGCTGGAGTGTCCATATCCAAAATCGCCTTTCTCTTTTTCTTGTTTAAGTTCGCAGAGATTTTTGCGCCGATGGGCATCGGCATAATGCTCAACCGCTGGGGATATAAGCGAACATTCCTTACCGGGCTCGCCATCCATAGCTTGATCTCGGCCCTTTATCTGATCCCCACTTTTGTTGGGATATATGTGGAAAGAATTATCCGGGGAATGCTTTACATGGCCGACATGAGCTCAGTTTACGTTAAGCATTTTGCCGCAAAAGAGAAACAGCGTTTCCTGATCAACATGATCCTTGGGCTTAAAGAGGCATCCAAAGGCGTCGGGATGATTGGCGGTGGCCTTTTGATCGCTATTCTCTCGCTCGAGAATACCGTTCTAGTATTTGCGGTGTTAACCGCGCTCTCGACACTTGTGGCAGCGCGCTATCTGCCGGACCTGAAAGAGCAAGTGAAGCTGCCCGTTCACAAAATCTGGGGGAACGTTGACAGAAAAATCAAAACACTGGGGTTGAGCTTCGGATTTCTTAACGGCGCTCTCGACGCTTGGGGCGTCGTTGTTCTTCCAGTTTACCTTACGAAAGTTCTCGGCGTAACGCCGGCTTTCGTAGGCACAGTGATGATGGCTGAATATATTTTCCAAGGACTCATTGTCACCTTTTTTTCGAAGTATGTGAAGCTTCAATGGGAACCGAGGAAGCTATTGGTGTTGGGCGGGCTGTTGCTTGTTCCCGTCTGTCTGGCGTTGTCGTTTGCCGCAACGCTTTATCCGTTCTTGGTATTGGTCTTTGTTTACATGTTCTTCTTCAGCGCGTCGATGGTTTATTACAATCATCTGATGTTGGAGTTTGCCACCGAGGAAAAGACCTCCCTCGATCTTGCGACCTATACAACGCTCACTAATGTATTCAAGCCCGTTGGAGTTTTTGTCTCCGGTCTCCTTGTCGACTCAATGGGTTTTAGCTGGGCTTATTATTTTGCTGCGCTCCTGACTTGTTTTTCCGCTGTGACTTGCCTAGCTCTGCCGAAGTCAACGGAACAACAAGCTGGCGTTGCAGCCTCTTATGCGACGGGACCCATAACGCTGAAATGAAAGGGAGGACGATCCTGAGCGTTTCCAAGTTGTTCTAAAACTTTGTTTTTCTTCCCGGGTTCTTTCGGTACGAGTCTGTTCCCAGCGGAGGAACGAGTGATTGTCATGGCTCGAGTCCACGATGGTTGCACGAGAACGAGTTCGACAAAGATACGTTGATAACGAATCGGGCAGAAAGTCTACGGTAACTAGCTGCCTAGTTTGGCTTGTTCGCCTCCGCCAATGACCTCGCCTTTCCAGTTCTACAGAGGGAGAGGATATGGCTCTTAGAGCACAAAAATACGGACACCTTAATAGAGAGATTCCAGTAGAAGATGTCGTATCTGGAATGCAAGCTTGCAACGGCATTCTTTACGGCTTGAAACAGAATTTTAGCGTCGACGACGTAAGTGATCTCGTTTTTTCCTTAAAACAATTAAAGACAACGGGGAAAGGGATCATTTTAAAATGCCGAGATACATTCCCTTATCTGATCCCAATCCTTTATGAAGTCGACGGAATAATATCGGCAAACACTACTGTCACGACCAAGGGCCATTCTGCGGAATTCTGTCGAGAAGAAGGCAAGACGCTAGTCGTTGCCGATGAGGCCGCGTGGCGAGAATTGGAGAATTACGAAGGTGAAAACGTCCTCGTCGACCCGAGGGGCAAAAAGCTAATTGTAGATCCAGATAGACAGACTGCTGAAAGAGCCAACATTGCTTACGATCAAGCAGAGTCAGGAATAGAAGTTATCTGCGACCTCGTAAAACAAGGTCGACACATCTCTTTACTTTCAACGGTGCCGGAGCACATAAAGCAAATTGGAAAATTTTCGTACTTTTGTCGAGAAGAACAACTATTGATGTCGAAAGGCAAAAGCCCGTGGGATTTATTGAGATCAGACAAACTTCAATGTGAACAAATACTCCATGCCGTTTGGAGCGAGTACGTAAGATGCGTTCAGCCGGGTATATTGATCGTTTGCCGAAGTCACGATGCTCGATCTGATGAGTACCCTGGATCGCCAATTCCCCATGAGCCAAATCCTCAACTGGGCAACCATGGTCCTTCTTTGTTTGAAAGTTTTCCCCATTTTCTTGAGGCGGAAGTAGCGGCAATAGCTGAATTAAAAGCCGAGAATCCTGATAAAAAGATCGCCTATCTACTTCCTTTTGTGAGGCGCAAACAAGAGATTGTCATCGCCCGAAAGGCCCTAAATGCTGCCTTGGCAAAGCTATCGTTATCCAAAAATGCAGTGGAACTCGCGGTAATGTATGAAACGCCGTTATGTCCCTATTTGATTCAAGAGCTAAATGCCGCAGGCGTGAGAACAATTTGGATCGGAACTAAAGATCTATTGATGTCCTTTCTGATGGTAGATAGGGATAATCCCAGCCCCCATCTCCAGAATTATCTGACATTACTGGATGATAGGGGAGAACCAAACTTCGCGTTTATCGAGTACCTGAGAGAAAATATTATCAGATTCATACAAAATGATTTCGGTGTGATCATGTATTCTTTGGCTGGTGAAGTTCCGATTTTTGCAAAATACTTACCTAAACAAGTCGGGTTCTTACTATCTAAGGGATCCGTTAAGAAGGCTCTGAAGCAAGCAGAAATTCAAGAAATTCTTTCTGCCTGAGATTTTTTTGAATGGGACTCACCCCACCATTTTGCAAACTAATTCATTGCGAGATTGCGGTTGTTAGTTATTGCCACCATCGATCTGCTCTTTTATCGCCGGGCCGGGTCTTGGGGTTCGGCACAGGAATTATCTTCAAGGCTAGAGTTCGTTCTGGCGATGACAACTACAAAGTTGTGCATCACCTCCCTCTGAGCTAGGGACTTGACGGAGGCGTATCCCCACCACCGAAATGCCGTCATAAAACCCGGTAAAATTGTTTTCTTTGGCGTAACAATGGTTTATTATGGCCATCGCATGTAAAGTTCGCCACTAATGAAAAGGCTTCCCTTGACTCGGCTAGTTATATAGCTCGCCAGCGTGCCAAGTCACGAGCGCAGCAAATCGATAGTGTCGGTTCAAGTTTGAGGGTGTGTAACTCATAGAGGTGAAGGGAGTAAAAATGGCTACCGTCGGCAGGTTTTTAGTTTCTGTGTTTTTTCTCTGCGTGGCTCTGGCCTTTATCTCGCCGGCTTCGTTCTCAGCGGAGGGTAAGCTGCTTGTCTTTGGCAGGTTTCAGGACGATCCCGTCAGAGCGATAAGAGATCGGCAAGAATTCGTCGACTATATAGCTAAGAAATTGCAACCCATGGGAATAACCGGAGGAAAAATATTGGTGGTCGACAAATTGCACTTGCTCGCTCAAGACATTAAAGAGGGCAAAGTAGATCTATTCCATGACAGCGTGGTACCAACGATGGTGCTTGCCAGGCGGGCAGGCGCTGTCCCTATTCTGAGGCAGTGGAAATATGGCGAGGTTGAATATGATAGCGTCATACTAGTCAGGAAGAGCAGCGGCATCGATACTCTAAATGACTTGAAAGGTAAAGTTCTCGCGTTCGATGAACCTCATTCGACATCCGCGCACGTTGTTCCTCGAATGTTTTTAATCGAGAAAAAATTGAAACTAGTGCAGATGAATTCCACCGGAGGAGCCGTACCCAATGCCGTAGGCTATGTTTATGGCGCCGATGGCAGTTCTCCCAATCTTCTTATTTCAGAACGAGTCGATGCCGCTGTTACATCGTCCCGGGAATTTCAAGAATTGAGACCAGAGATTCGGGAGACTCTCAAGGTTATCGGCAAGACGATAGCGGTGCCGCGGCAGCTCATAGCAGTACGCAAAAATATCGACTCAACCTTGCTTAAAGCCCTAAAGGAAGTCTTAGTTAATATGGATAAGGACTCTGAGGGTCAGCAGGTATTGAGGAGACAGCAAAGGACAACGAAGATCGACGAAATTCCTCCAGCATCGATGGAGCAATTGAAAGCTATAGAAAGATTTGTTTTCTCCTCATTAGCGGAACAGGTAGATTCGTGGTAGCAGTCGCCCATGAATCTTCGGTTAAAGCCTAGCCTCAAGTTTAAGGTCTTTCTCTCCTTTGCGCTCTCCTACCTCGCCGCCGTAGGCGCGATCACCTATCTGACGATCCGTTCCCATCGAGGCCTGCTATTGGAGCAAATGGCCGAAAGGGCTCGAACCGGCATTAACTTGATGGAGCTGAGTGTCGCCAATCGCCTTTATCGGCTGGATGTATTCCAGCTTGAAACCATCGCGCGCGAAGCAAAGGCTCTCCCTGATGTCGAATATGCCTATATCTACGATGTCAAAGGCAGAATCGTGGGAGACTTTCACGAAGACAGGCGCCAACTTTTTTCGATATTTAACGATGAGCTGGGACGCAGGATCATCAAATCCAACGAGACCCTGGTGGATATCGACGGTCAGAAAGGGATCTTAGACGTTTCCAAGCCGGTGTTATTGAACCGCGAAAAGTTGGGGGGGATTCGTTTAGGACTTAATCTGAATCCCATGTTCGACGAGATGCGGACAGTCACCGTCAGGGCCGTCGTGATTTCAGCGGTTATTTTCTTGATAGGATTGCTCATTATTTTCGTTATCACGATGAGATTTATCCACCCAATAGAAAGACTCACCGTAGCTGCGAAACGTATCGAAGAGGGCAACCTAGAATATCGCGTTAATATCGACCGAGATGACGAAATTGGAAGCCTCGCTACTGCCTTTGATCAGATGGCCGAGCGCTTGATGCAGCGGGAGCGGGAACTCAAGCAATCTCAGGACACACTCCGGAGAGCGGACAGGCTCTCGGCTTTGGGATTGCTCACAGCAGGCTTGGCCCACGAAATCCGTAACCCTCTGGTCGCCATCCGCACCTTTACTCAGCTCTTGCCTGAACGCTACGACGATGTTGAGTTTCGGGAAGGATTCCAGGGGTTGGCCCTCAAGGAAGTTGATCGGATATGTGGGCTAATTAACGACCTTTTGAGCTTCGCACGTCCATCTAAACCCAATGTTGCCCCTGAAAACATCAATGACGTAGTCGAAAATATCGTCCGGATCCTTGAAAGCCAGGCCAAAGAAAAGAATGTCGTGATTTTGCGTGAGTTCGATGCCAAGCTGACCAAGGTTTGGATTGACAGGGAGCAAATGAAGCAGGTATTTATGAACCTTATTTTGAACGCTATCCAGGCGATGAAAGATGGTGGTTCCATTGTAATCGCAACAGGTGTTTCCGCAAGGAATAACGCTGAGCTGATACGAGAATATGTTCAAGTCGAGATTCGTGACACCGGAATCGGTATTCCGCAGGAAAATTTAGAGCACATTTTTGACCCGTTCTTTACCAGCAAAGAGGAGGGCAGTGGTCTTGGTCTAGCCGTCTCGCATCAAATTGTCCAGGAACATGGTGGTTTCGTCACGGTGAAAAGTCAGGTCGGAAAAGGGACATCGTTCTTCGTCCACGTGCCCGTTGGCAAGCGGATTCGGCCCGTGACCGATGGCCATGCTCACGCGAATGAAGCGAATCTTAGTCATTGATGAATCGGAGGTCGTCCGAGAGACGTTGGCTCTCATTCTCGGGCGCGAATTCGTAGTATCCAAGCGGCCGCTTGGAGCAAAAGGCCTGGCGCTCTCCGAGATACACGAAGAGTTCGATCTACTGATCCTTGGTGTGTCACCCCGTTATGGACTGGAGGCCGCGAGCCTGGTGCGGTTTGCCGCGCAATTGCCATTTACCGTGCTTTTTTTGGTTGATTCGAAGACGACAGCGCGCGTAATCGGAGATGAAGCCCAGGTCGGCTGCCTGACAAAACCGTTCAACCCATATGAGCTACACGAGAAGGTCGGGCAGCTGTTGGCTCGCCGTGTCACTTTACCAAGAGACGACGTGCTGGCGCGGGCACGTGAGTCGAGGAATTTCTCGCGATATGTGGATTTCCCTTACCTCAGCAGGAGCGCGGCAACTTTGGTGCGAAGATTTGCCGCAACGCGGCTGCCGATTTTGATCTCCGGGGAGATTGGCTGCGGGCAAAATCGAATCGCATCAGGAATTCTTTGGCTTCAGAAAAGCTCCGGATCGCGAATTTTCATCAACGGCGCCGAGCTTAGTGAAGAATATTTGGATCAAAAAAGTCTCGAGCTATCGCTAGGTCGAATGCCACAGGCAGCACCGCCTACACTCGTGATCGAAAATCTCCATAAAACCGGCGTTTCCGGCCAATCTTTGCTGTTGCGCTTTTTGGAAGACGCGGAGGAGAAATCGGGCCAGATACGTTATTTAGCGACAGCAAATGCCGATCTCTTGCAAAACGTCTATGCGGGCGACTTCCTCGAAGCGCTTTACTATAAGCTGGCGACACTCACGCTGAAACTGCCGCCCCTGAGAGAACGTCGCGAAGATATTCCGGTGATCGCAGAGTGGTTCGCCCGTAGTTACGCGGAGACGCTCGGTCTGAGTGAGCCGGTTCTCTCTACTGAAGCCCAGAATCGACTATGCAATTACATGTGGTTCAGCAATCTCAGCGAATTGGAGACTGTGATGGCGCGAACGCTTGCGTGGCACAGAAAGCCGCGCATCGAAGCCGCTGACCTGGTTTTTGACTTTAGCGTCGACACGCACGTGAAGGAATTGGTCGATTTTGCCGAGTTTATGCCAGCCGGAAAACAAGCGGGTTTCGATTTGGCAGAGCCGGTGTTACAGGTCGGCGGCGCCGTCCCCGCCGCCAATGTGTCAGCAAACGGTCACGGAAAGTCAGTGGATTTGAATGTCGTGATTCACGAGCTCGCCCACGAGCTCAAGAATCCGATGGTGACGATCAAAACCTTCGCCCAACTGCTTGGTGAGCGCTATCAGGATGAGAACTTTCGCTCTCGTTTCCAGGAAGTGGTTGGGGACGACATCGAGCGGATGGACGAACTTTTGGAAATGATGATCGAGTTTGCCGATTTTGCCGCGCCTCGCCGGAGCAAGGTGGATCTTGTAGAAAAGCTTCGAAGGGTGTTGAGCGAACTTCAAAATGAATTTGCCAAGCGCCAGACGCGGTTCGAGTGGAAAGGGAATGGTGGCAGGCACGAAGTCCAAAGCGATGAATCGCAGCTGTCGTACATTCTCAAGAACGTGTTGCTGGCGAGTCTGTCGCAGGCCAGAATGGGCAGCGAAATCGAGATCAATCTCCCGCGTGGCGGGACTCTGGCAATCACCTATCTGCGGGAGGGGGCACGAGTGACGTCAATCACTCATTACTTGGACGGGGTATCATCTCGTCCCGACGACAGTATTCTGCCGCTGCGCGTCTTGTTGGCGAAACAGCTCTTGGAGAGAAACGGCGGGCAGTTCGTCATCGACCAGTCCGACAGCGATAACGAAACAATGAGAATGGAGTTCCCGATTGCAGAGCACTGAAAAAAAAACCGACATGAACCAACCCTTGATGTTAGTCGTGGACGATGAAACCGGCGTCAGGCAATCCCTCCAACTGGTCTTCAACAAGACCTTTCGTGTTATCGAGGCAGCCTCGGCGGACGATGCTATTCCAAAAGTCAGCGAGGAAAGGCCGGATGTTGTTTTGTTGGACATCATGATGCCGGGCGCGGACGGCCTTTCCGTCCTAAAACAGATCAAATCGGTCCAACCGGATTGCCAGGTCATTATGTTGAGTGGCCTCAACACCGCGCGTACCGGATTCACGGCCAAGGGCACGGGAGCCTTCGATTACCTGACCAAGCCTTTCGACGTCGAAGAACTACGCTTGAAAGTGGAGCATGCCCTGGAAAAGGTTCAAATGTCGCGCGAGTTGGAGAGGTTGAAAGAAGAAGTCGGCCGCAAGTATGGAGTAGACCACGTTATCGGCAAGTCGAAACAGATTATCGATGTCTTCAAAGCCGTAAGTATGGTAGCGGCCAAAAAGAGCACGGTTTTGATCACGGGCGAGAGCGGTACGGGCAAGGAACTGATCGCCCGTGCGCTTCACTATAACAGCGATCGGCGCGCCAAGCCTTTCGTGGTGGTGAATTGTGCCGCGCTGCCGGACACGTTGATCGAAAGCGAACTGTTCGGCTACGAGAGAGGGGCCTTTACCAACGCTTCGCAAAAAAAAGTCGGTCGATTTGAGTTAGCCCACGGCGGCACGCTCTTTCTCGACGAAATCGGCGAGCTTAATTTGGGAACCCAGTCAAAATTTCTGCGGGCGATCGAACAAGAAACGTTTACGCGACTCGGCGGCACCGATGAGATTAAAGTCGATGTTCGCGTGATCGCCGCGAGTAACCGCGATCTCGAACAGATGGCCAAGAACGCAGAGTTTCGCCCCGACCTGTTTTATCGACTCAACGTGGTTTCGCTGTTTTTGCCGCCGTTACGCGAGCGGCGTGAAGATATAGCGCTGTTGCTCGACCATTTTTTGCGACTCAAGGGACAGGAACATTCCATCCCCACCAAATGCCTTTCTCCGGAAGTGGTGGATTTCTTCACTTCGTATCCTTGGCCGGGCAATATCCGTGAACTGGAAAACCTGATCGAGCGGTTGACGATTCTCACTCCACACGAAACCGTCATGCTGCGCGACCTGCCGGTCGGTATGCGTTCCACCGATCAAACGGCGACGCTCAAGGAGGACGTGCTGAGCGGGTCACGGCCGCTCAGCGACGCTGTCGACGAATTCGAACGTGAATTGATCGTCAAGGCATTGCAACGAACCGGCTTCAATCAGACCAAGGCAGCTTCATTGTTGGGAACCAGCCGGCGAATTCTCAAGTACCGGATTGAGAAACTCAAAATCAATGATCCAAATGATTCAGAGGAAGAAGTGAAATTATCGACATAACTGGACAAATTTGTTCCCGCAAGTCTCCTGACTACCGCCCAATTCTCAAAAATATCCTTTTAAATTAGCCATTTGTCTCCGTATGGAGCGTGGCATATTCCTTGCTGATTTCCACCCCACATGGATGCCAGCAAACCGCATATTCTTGTTGTCGACGATGAGATGGGTCCACGAGAATCGCTTAAAATGATTCTCCATCCCTATTACAACGTTCACACGGCCGATCGCGGCGCTCAGGCAGTCGAGATGCTCAAACAGGTCCCTGTCGACTTAGTCACTGTGGATCTTAAGATGCCCGGCTTCAGCGGCATCAATGTGTTGGAGAAGGTAAAACAATATGACCCCGACATCGAAGCGATCATCATCACTGGATATGGCTCGCTGGATACCGCAATCGAAGGGCTTCGCCTCGGCGCCTTCGATTATATTTCCAAACCGTTCGATGTTAATCACATACTGTCACTGGTTCGTCGCGGCTTGGACCGTCGCAACGCGAAGGCCAGGCTCAGGCAAGTCAAGTCGGATTTCCTATCCAATGTTTCCCATGAGTTAAGAACTCCTCTCAGTGTGGTCGTCGGATTCGTTTATCTGCTGCTCAATCAGGTGATCGGCAAACT
>Ga0075433_10004749_pt1 | contig 10600 bp, 10 predicted proteins | sample RhiMethybrSRZTD2_FD_75299 | JGI IMG/M metagenome (GOLD analysis project Ga0075433, IMG submission 75299) | Populus rhizosphere microbial communities from Tennessee, USA - Rhizosphere MetaG P. TD hybrid SRZTD2 | ecosystem: Host-associated > Plants > Roots > Rhizosphere > Soil | place: USA... | reverse complement strand
GAACGCCGTTCCGCGCGTTTTGGCTCTCGTCTTCCTGACTTTCGGAGGGTCTTGCAGGAATTCCTTCACGCTCACGTCAGTTGTGTCGGACAGAAGCGCGTCGGCATCATGGGGATTTAGAGTCACTTCAAAATATCCCCAGCTGACCAGCTCGTGAGTGAGAAAATGTTCCAATCTGTCCTTCATCGGAACGACAAAGATCGTTTTAACTTGATCGATTCTATCTGAGGCATTGTCGTTTGCCTCGATAGTTTGTGGGAGGGACGAACACAGAAGGCCGAGAAGCAGTAATCTAAAAAAAGAGCGCATAATATCCTTTCGGAACACCTAAGGAGTGGGGGGCACCCGCTGTTTCTCAACGGGCAGGTCCAACCGCGAGGACCACTCCTGCCAAGAAGCAATGTAATTCTTAAGCCGTGGGTAACCCAAGATTCGAAGGGCCAGATAAGTGTTGGAAGAACGACTTCCGCTCTGGCAGTAAGTAATAACCTCTTTGTCAGGAGTAATGCCTGCTTCAGAAAGCCTCTTTTGAAGCCCGGCAAGGGACTTATAATTCATGGTGCCATCCAGCAATTCCTTCCATTCCAACCAAACAGCCCCGGGGATATGTCCACTCCGGGAATTTTGCTTAGGATCTAACCCCAAATACTCCTCCTGGCTGCGGACATCCAAGATCACACATCCAGGGTTCTTGATGCTTCTCAAGACGTAATCGGCTGACGCCAGGACCTGGGAATTTTCCTTAACCTGAAAAGGTCGCGACTGACGAACTACAGACTGCCAGCTCTGTGCGTAGTTAGCTCCCCGCCAGGCCGAAATTCCACCGTGAAGCACGCTACCATTGAGATATCCCGAATAGGTTAGAAACCAAAGTGCCCGAGGTGCCCTTGCTCCGGTATGCTCTTCGTAAAAGACAACCCTTTCCGTTCCGGTGATGCCCAGCAGCGACATCTTTTGTGAAAGTTGTCGGCCGAGTTCCTGCAGACCTTGATCGCTTGTCTTTGCCGGAAGGTCAGATAAATCCAGCCAGACGGCCCCCGGTATGTGTCCCTCCATGTATTCCTTTTGAGTCCGAGTGTCTACTAGGATCAGATCACTTTTCTTGAGATTCGCATGGAGCCAGCTGATTTCAACCAGCCACTCAGTCATAGGAGCCACGCCAACCTTTGGCTCAGGGTCGGGAAGTGCTAGAACTCCTAAAGTCCAGAATAAGAATCCCGGCCAACAAACCGCTCTCAAGAGTCTTGTCCTTTCAAAGATAGAGAATCTGCGAGAGAGAGCAACTTCTGATTTACCTTCCAGGCATTCTAACACTATCGGGCAACCGACTATTTTTCAACCTGCAATTCATGTCTTTGCAGTTCGAAGTTGGCAAGTACATGAAATGACTTCACAATGGCATCGGGCGAGACCGGCTTGAAGGCCAGCCAGGCACGGACGAACGCCCTAGTAGTCTGTAGAAAAAGCCCTTTTGGAGAGTGAGAACAAGATTTGGGGGGTCACTTGACCCTTCCCAAGCATGAGATCGTTGATTGAGGGGCATTCTGTGGAAGTCTTTTTTCCCCACATCTCACACAAAATCTGCTTGCGGACTTTTCCTACAGACTCCTAGAAATCGGAGTCTCTGACACGATGCAGATCAGGGAAATGGGCAACGATACTGTCGCCAGCGTCAATGGAGTCAAAGCCGTCGATCAGGCCGCTGATCAACTACTTCTTTCGGGGTCCCGCTTCGCGCACTTCTCTGGCAGCTGAGTTAGCAAACTGTTTGAAGTTGTCTTCGAAACTATCAGCTAGCTGCCAAGCCGCCGAGTCATAGGCGGCTTTGTCGGTCCAGGTGTTCCGAGGATTGAGAAGTGTTGAAGGAAGTCCCTCACACGACTCAGGGATCTGGAGGCCGAAGAAAGGATCGACCGAAAATCTGGCTCCCCCCATAGCTCCGTTCAATGCGGCGTTAATGATGGTTCGCGTGTGACTAATACTCATGCGACGGCCCACTCCAAAAGGACCGCCGGTCCAACCTGTATTCACAAGCCAGCAGGAAACCTGATGCCTGCTTATTTTCCCTCCTAGCAAACCAGCATAGACCTCGGGCCGGAGGGCTAGGAAGGGAGCGCCAAAACAGGCACTGAAAGTGGCTTTTGGCTCACTTCCCACCTCCTTTTCGGTCCCGGCGACCTTGGCTGTGTAACCCGAAAGGAAGTGGTACATGGCTTGTGCAGGGCTCAGACGAGCGATGGGTGGCATAACACCAAAGGCATCGCAAGTAAGCATGACGATATTTCTCGGATGGCCGGCCACACTGGGGATAACTGCGTTGTCTAGGTAATCAAGCGGGTAAGCTGCGCGGGTGTTCTCCGTGAGTGTGTCATCATAGAAGTCCAACTGACGCGTCTTGGAATCGATGGCAACATTTTCCAATATTGTGCCGAACCGTCGCGAGCAGCTGTAGATCTGCGGCTCAGCTTCTTTTGAGAGCCGAATGACTTTTGCATAACAACCACCTTCCAGGTTGAAAATTCCAGAATCACTCCAGCCGTGCTCGTCGTCGCCAATCAACGCTCGATTGGGATCTGCGGAAAGCGTCGTTTTGCCTGTTCCGGAAAGGCCAAACAGGATGGCAACATCTCCAGCGTTGCCAATATTGGCAGAGCAATGCATTGACAGTATTCCGGACAACGGCAGACGATAGTTCAGGGCCGTGAAAACGGATTTCTTTATTTCCCCTGCATAGCCGGTTCCTCCAATGATTGCCAATTTCCGGTCAAAGTTAATTATGATAAAAACTTCTGAGCGGGTCCCGTCAGTCGCTGGTACTGCACAAAAACCAGGAAGATCGATCACCGTGAATTCAGGGGCCCTGTGTTCGCCCTCTTCAGGCTGCCTGCAAATGAAGAGATTTCGTGCAAAAAGGCTATGCCAGGCGAATTCCGATATGACCCGGATGGGAATCTGGTAACGTTCATTCGCCCCGACAAAGCAGTCTTGCACGAACAGATCTCGTTCCTGCAAATAAACCAAGAGGTGGCTGTAGAGGGAGTCGAACTTGTCTTCTTCAATCGGACGATTTATCGTTCCCCATCCGATACGATCCTTGCTGGAGGCTTCATGCACCACGAACTTGTCTTCCGGAGAACGGCCGGTATGGCGGCCTGTACGAACAACCAGCGCTCCGAGACTGGCCATGACGCCCTCTCTTCTTCTAATGACTTCTTCGCAGAGGACGGAGGCTGGAAGATTCCAATACACCTTGTTGGCGTTGCGGATACCGTAATCCTCCAGACCACTAGGTCCGTCGCCCCTAGGCATGACATCTCCAAGCTGCCACAAAGTCCAAGTCTAAATTGCCGTCACCAGTGCAACAAGAATATCCCGCTCTTGGCCGGTTTTTCAAGAGACATCAGCTGCGATCCAACTTGGAGCGTTGTTGAAGGAGATCGCTTGGCAGTCGCGAACATGCATGGGATTGAAAAGCGTGGCGGACCTCCAAGGAAAAGGAATTCACGAGAGAGTGGCCCACATGGGAACGATTCAAAGAGTTCTTTATCGAAAAGTGGGACCAAGCCCATGACGCCTGGAAACTCATCGTAAGCAATGGGTGTTTTGGTGGATTTCGGATCTGGTGCGGCCCTCCCGGTAGCCGAATAACTATGGCCGTCACGGGTCGAGCTGCACACCGCGGTACAACCGGTTGTAGCTCTTGGATGGAGATTCCCTCATTGGTCTTTCCCGACCGGATCCCCTCAGCTGGGCAATTCTCTATCTTGAACTGATAGTCCCGGCCCGTACTAATTTCAATCCCAATATTACTGCTGAGGTTAAGGCCGATTCGCCACTTCGCGCAAACGGCTTTTTCGGACTTTTTGTCTGAGCCTCTCTCGAAATCACCTCCTGACACACTCCTAAGATACTCAGTTCAGGACCCTTATCGATTTGGTAAGGGCGGTGCTGCTGACCACATGGCGAATGGGCAACCTTATGAATTACCAGTGCTTCGGGAGTGAAGAGATGATTGCAGTGCGAGCAGGAAACGGAATCGTGGAGGCAATGGCTGGAGCCGAACCTCATATCAGGCATGGTCTCTCCGCGAAAGCGCTGGAAAACCGTGTCTATCCTCATTCGGCTGCAGAGAAGGAATCAGACACATGCTGAAGAACTCGCGAACCAGGAACATTACGCGCTCGGGAACTCAGATCCTCATTCTCGCGGCATTGCTGTCCCTAATGATCCTCGCTTTTGAGGTGATCCTTCTACGGGGACGAATCAGTCCTTGGGCTCTGGTGCCACTGGCGCTAGGAGGTTGCTTCATCGACCGCTGCTTCACTTTTCCACTTGTGGCTCAGCCTGTTCACTACTATCATCTCGCACTTCTATCAACCTTCATATTCATCGATCCAACCAGCGCTGTATTCGGTGCATTCATTCTGACGACTGTCAGATTGCTCAAAGATCTCCGTGGCTCTTTCACTCTTAAGCTTTTGAGCATCCTGCAATTCATGCCGGCGTTGTTGTCAATTTGGATCTTGGAAAGACTCTATATTGTTGCCGGTTCCTGGGCGATGCTTGGGAGAAAGCAAATTTTCTTTCCGACTCTTTGTGTGATCACGGGCTATTATTTGCTACATACAGCTGTCAATACTTCTTGCCTCAGGATCTTCGAGCCGTTTAGCTTTTTTAGGTATTGGAGAAAGCATCACCTAATGCCGACGATCCTGTTCCTCACTCTCGCGGCTGCGATCGCTCTAATTCATTATTTTTCGAATGTCTTTGGAAATGTAATCTATCTGTTGGTTGTCCCGCTTGCCGTGTTTGTCATGGTCGCTCTCAAGATTCAGGCTCAGTCTTTAGAGGCCAGATCCCAGGGTTTGAAGGAGCAATGCCGCTTGAACCTGTCCGTTATCGAAACCTTAGCTCTGGCGATCGACTCCAAGCATCAGCCCACCTTCGGACACGTAAAGAGGGTTCAGGTTTGTGCTTTGGGTATTGCGGAGAGAATGAAGATACATAGCCGCCAAGACCTCGAAGTCTTACAGATGGCCGCCCTGCTACACGACATCGGTAAATTGGCTGTTCCTGAATACATCCTCTCCAAACCAGGGCAACTCACAGATTCTGAGCACGCTCGAATGAAGCGGTATATCGAAATCGGAGCGAACATTCTCGAGCCCATTGGCCTTCCTGACCCTATTGTCCCGATCATTCGACATCATCATGAGCATTACAACGGCACTGGATCCCCTCTGGGGCTCAAGATGGATGAAATCCCGTGGGGCGCGAGAATTCTCGCTGTAGCTGACGCTTTCGATACACTCACTGCTAGTCGGTCGCATCATCAACCCCCCAGAGTTGAAGAGGCGCTTGCGACGATCGAAAGAGAGTCTGGTACCTCCTATGATCCAGAGGTTGTCAAGGCGCTTTCAAGCATCGCTTATGATCTGGCTCAGGAAATCTCTGAACTCGACGCGAGCAAGCGCGAAAACCCCTCAAGCCCCCAACCCGCGCTGGACTCTCCGCAGGAGCCTAAGCAGTGGCTTCGCAGGAAAGGTTTCGATGAAATTACTTCAACTCGCCGGGAGGTCTATGCACTCTATGAGATTTATCAGACCGTAGGCAAAAGCCTCAATCCTGAGGCCACTATGAAGATGATATGCGAAAAGTTGAAGTCACTGCTGCCGTTCTCTGCCTGTGTTGTATATCTCAAAGACAAGAATAGGGACACCATCTATCCTGCGATGGTGGCGGGTGATCTTGCTGAATCACTTCACAGGGTCACGATAGGCATTGGTGAAGGACTGACCGGCTACGCGATTGCCTTCAATCAGCCCATTGTGAACGCCGATCCCACTGAGGATTTCAAAAGTCTTTCGTCTTCGCATAGACCCCGGCAGTTAATCAATTCGCTAATCTTTCCGCTGAAAGTGGAGAATCATGCCTTTGGCGCGATCGCGCTCTATTCGGCGGTTCGAGGTAAAGATGTCTATTCCGAAGACCAAATTCAACTGATGGAAACAGTTAGCACTCAAGCAGCCGTTTCTCTTCATAATGCTTTGTCTTTTGAGTCCTATGAGGAAAACTCGCTCACAGATCCGCTGACGGGTTTGCCGAATAGCCGATTCATGTTCAAAACGTTCGAGCAAAACGTAGAAAAGGCCGAACGCCTCAAAGAAAAAATGGTCATTCTGGTAATGGATTTGAACAATTTTAAGGCGATCAACGACCAGTATGGCCACAAGGCTGGCGACGATGTCCTCATCAGAGTTAGTAGGATTCTTCAGGGCGAAATGCGAAAATATGATACCTGCATTCGCTATGGAGGAGACGAATTTGTGGCCTTCCTGTACAACGCAGACCGAAAAATGTCTGAGCGAATTGTGGCGCGTATCAAGAAATCCATTCAGTCGTTGGCTGTAAGAGTTGCATCAGGCAGAGAAGTTCGCGTGGGAATCAGCATCGGTATGTCCTTATATCCTGAAGATGGATGTGAGCTCAACCAACTTTTCACAGTAGCCGATTCTCAAATGTACAACGACAAGTTTGAGAGCAAGTCTGAAAATGCCCAGCAAGACCGCCAGCTGCTGAAAGAGGCGATTAGTCTTGAGGATGACATCGAGTTTCAACGCGTGAATTAGATTTCCTTTTCCCCTTCCTTTCGCTAACATCCCCTCTAATGATTAAGGTCATCTATTTTGACTTGGGAAAAGTCATAGTCGATTTTGATTATGCGCTGGCCATTCGGGAACTCATGAAGGTGACTTCATTGCCCCTAGCGGAGGTCACGGCTGTTCTCAACGACAATGACCTCATCAATGAGTACGAGACAGGCAAGATCTCCACGGCGGAGTTTTATCGACTTGTTTCTCAGCGGTTGCAGTTGGAGGTACCTCTGGAAAAGTTCAAACAGCTGTGGGGCAACATGTTTCTGCCACAACCGTTGCTTTCCGAATCTTTTCTCCAATCGCTGAAGAAAAGGTATCGGCTAATTTTGCTTTCCAATACAAATGAGATCCACTTTGAGTTTGTCGAGGGGCGCTACCCAATTTTGGGTTACATAGAGGAGAGAGTGCTTTCCTACCAGGTCGGTTGCATAAAGCCGGATGAGAAAATCTACCATGCCGCTGTTGCCAAAGCCGAAGTTGCGCCTGAAGAGATTCTCTTCACGGACGATCGCCAAGAAAACATCAACGCCGCTCGGTCTATGGGTATTCAGGCCATTCAGTTTCAATCAGAAGATCAGCTCAAGAGAGACATGAACTTGCTCGGCGTTTCTTCCTAAGGTGCTTTCGCGGCTATCCGCTAATCTGCACAAAGGGCATCCCACTTTTTCGTAATCAGACGATGTTGGGAGCGGCGAAATTCTGAGCCTGTACCAGGGCGATGGCTCCCATCAAGCTTGGTTTTACGTGAAGGGTCGAAGCGAAGATCTTGGTGGTTTCTAGGAACAGAGGAGAGACTCGCTGGGCGCACGATGTCAACGTGGGTTCTTCAAGGAGTGGCCACGCCTCCGCAATCTTGCCACCAATCACAATGGCTTCCGGATTCAAGGCATAGATGATTGGAGCGAGTCCCATTCCCAAGTATCGAGCAGTTTCATCCAAGGTTTCCACGGCCGGCGGATCTCCAGCAATAGCTTTCTTGACAATTCGATCCATGCTGATTTGAGATTCATGCTCTATCTGCTTCTTCAGATTTACCTTTTGATTGTATCTTTCGATGGTGGCTAAATCCGAAGCATAGACTTCCAGACAACCGTAGCTTCCACACGAACACTGAGGGCCGCTCGGGTTGATACAAATGTGGCCGAATTCACCCGCCCCGTTTCTAAATCCGCGGTAAAGCTGACCGTTTACAACAATTCCCGTCCCCACACCCTCGTTTACGTCGAGAAAGACCATGTCCCGAAAGCCCGAGAGGGGAGTCGTGCCAAACCAGATTTCTCCCAAGGCAGAGAGGCGCGCTCCGTTTTCAAAGTACAAAGGAACATCCTCTCTAATCCTTGACCTCAGGATTTTCCCAACTTCGATGAATTCTCCCCACCCCAAGTTTTCCCCTTCCAGAATCGTTCCTTCAACGCTGTCTACCAGCCCAATCAAGCTGACGCCTATCCCCTCTATTTCGTTATAAGGTTCTCCCAACCGAATCAATGAGTTCAACTCATTTGCGACAGCGATTAGAGATTGTTCCGGATCTTTGCTGTTAGGTACCGTGCGGAGATGTTGCAATCGCCCATTAAAGTCGCTCAGGGCCACAAGCGTCTCGATTGCACCAATGTCAACACCAATCGCGCAGCTCTTGGTTGGATTGAGATGGACATAACGGGGCTTTCGACCCCCTGCTGGTGTGGAGGGGCCGACACCAGCCTCGTAAACCAATCCGCTGCGGAGAAACCTCTGGATAATTCGCGAAACTGTACCTTCTTCAAGGCCGGTGATCTGCGCGATATCAACTCGTGGAATTGGTTGCCGCTCACGAATGATATTGAGTACAATCGCCTCGTTAATGTCACGAAGAATCCTGTGGTTTGCTGTCTTAAAGTCATTCAGATTGATTTTTTTCACGAGATTTCATCGGCCTGGCCCGGAATAATCACTTGGTAACACAAGGGAATCAGGCCGGTCAAGTCTTTTGAAGAATTCCATTTAATCGGGCCAAATTCTCTGGAAGGCCTGCAGCATCAAGAGACGCGGCTTGAATGCGCGCGGGAAGACAAGATGCGATTCCTGATTTTGAGTGACATTCACTCCAATTTGGAGGCCCTCGAGGCCGTGGCGGAGAGGGCGCAGGGACAATACGATCAGGTGATTTGTTGTGGGGATCTGGTCGGTTACGGCCCCAATCCCAATGAAGTGACGGAATATGTCAGGGAACTCAATCCGTTGGTCATCCGAGGAAACCATGAGAAAGCGGCACTAGGAATGGTCGACCTGACATTGTTTAACCCCTTGGCGAAGAAGGCCGCATTATGGACTCAAAGCGTTCTCAGCGCGGAGAACCGGGATTACCTTGCGGCGATTCCATCGGGTCCCATCAACGAAAGTGGGTTCACTCTGGTCCACGGTTCTGTCCTGGATGAGGACGAGTACCTGGTGGACTTGGAGGAGGCTTTGCAAAGTTTACACAACGCATGGACTCCTCTCACTTTCTTCGGCCACACTCATGTGCAGGGAGGATTTGTCTTCTTCAAGGATGGCCGTGCTGGATTCCTGAACCCAGAAATCGACAAGGGAAGAAATGAAAGCCAGCTGCGGATCGACCTCCAAAACAAGTTTCTAGTCAATTCAGGATCCGTCGGCCAGCCTCGCGATTACGATTGGCGTGCCGCCTACGTCATCTATGATCAAGACGAACAGTTGGTGCACTATTTTCGAGTAGAATATCCGGTCGAAATTACTCAGGAGAAAATGCGCTCGGCCCAATTACCCCAATATTTGATTGATCGGCTGAGCCTCGGACGATGAAGAAGATTTATTTGAAGTTGATATTATTGATCTGAACGTCGGGAACGACGTAGTTCCAATCTCTGGGGAGGCGTTCAAACGCAACTTGGAAATTAGTCGATTTCTGCGGCTCCAATCCATTGCTTCCCCTGTAGTCCACAGCTTTCCGCGCCTCTTTCAGAACCACTTGATTCAGTGAGTCCTTAAACAAAAACAGCAGTTCGACCCGCTGGACGACCCTTGTGCCTCCATTCCTCACGACACCTTCCACATAGAACACTTGGTGGCCCAGGTAGTTTTCTCCCTTAACCAATCCGATATGAGAAAGCTCCAACTGGTTCTTGTACGCTTCCGCCTGAACGGGGTTTGCGCCTCCGCCCGATTGCCGGCTGTTCCCACATGCGGTGACGAGCAGGAGCAGGCCCAACAGAGCCGAAAAGGTCGCAATGGAAGTCTCTAGCCTATAAGGATGATAAGGGTACATCATTGCAACGTGTCCTCGCTCCGCCCTTCTTTGAGGGAGTCAAAGGAAACTAGCATAGGATTTTCGGCTCTGTCAATTCCTAGGGCAGCAACTGACTAAGTTAACAAGTAAGAAAAATTTCAGGCGTGGTGCAGCAGGGGTCGACACCTGCTTAAGCCTGCATCATGCAAACCAGAAGCTATTCTCAAAATTCGGGTAATTTCTACCCTTCAGGGAGTGAAAGACGTGGCCGTCTCAACGTCCATACTCAAACTAAATTAAGTCGTCCTCTAGATCTTCTATCAGTTGGGCCACATGAAGTCGAATTGCTTCCCGCGTTGCTCGAAAGACTGCCATGATTTCCTCTTCGGAGCCGACGGCTTTGGCTGGATCTTCCAATGGTCAGTGGCTACGATTAAACGAAGGAGGAATCGATGACCGGGGAGAAGAAGACACCTGTATTATTCCCGTGTGCGGGAAACTCCTGCCGGAGTCAGATGGCGGAGGGGTTTGCGCGCCAGATGGGAGCGGAAGTCATTGAGGCTTATAGTGCGGGCACAAACCCGGCAGGAATCAATTCCCGAGCGGTTCAAGCAATGAAGGAGACGGGAATTGACCTTTTGGCACACTTCTCCAAGCCGGTCGAAGCTATTGACCAGAAGCGGATCGAAGTGGTCGTCACTCTCAGTGGCCCGCGCAGTCG
>Ga0075433_10004747_pt1 | contig 10602 bp, 5 predicted proteins | sample RhiMethybrSRZTD2_FD_75299 | JGI IMG/M metagenome (GOLD analysis project Ga0075433, IMG submission 75299) | Populus rhizosphere microbial communities from Tennessee, USA - Rhizosphere MetaG P. TD hybrid SRZTD2 | ecosystem: Host-associated > Plants > Roots > Rhizosphere > Soil | place: USA... | reverse complement strand
CAATACACGACCCAACGTCATCGCGCGTCAGCCGTTCGGCAGGATCACAATCGCGAACTCGGACGCGGGCGCCAGCCCGCACACAGATACGGCGTTTGCCGAAGCGCACCGCGCGGTCGCCGAAGTGCTCGAGCGTCGCGCGATGCCGATGATGACGAGCTCAGGTCGATAGGCTGCGCTAACCGCGGAGCACGCAGAGCGCGGAGAGTTTTCTTGTCTAAAACTCGTCTCTGCGATCTCCGCGGTTGATACCACGTCGCTATCGAAGATCCAATCGCGGAAATCGTCTCAGTGACGGGTCTGGAGGCTTCTGTGAAATTCGGGGCGGCTCTTCGCGCGGTTCTTGCAATCCTGCTTCTTGGCGCGGCGCCGTTCGCGCTGGCGCAGACACCGAGCTCCACGGTCGGCGCGATCAACGGAATCGTCACCGACAGCACGAAAGCCGTTCTGCCCGGCGTCACCGTGACGCTGTCAGGTCCCTCGGTGATGGGCACGCCCACGACGGTGACCGATGCGACCGGCGCGTTCAGGTTCGGATCGCTCGCGCCCGGCGATTATCAGCTCGTCTTCGAGCTCTCTGGATTCGGACCGGTGACGCGGCCGGGCATTCGTGTCGCGCTCGGTTTCACCGCAACGGTCAACATCGAGATGACTCCCGGATCCGTGGCGGAAACGATCACCGTCAGCGGCGCGTCGCCGGTCGTCGATCTGCAGTCGACCAACGTGACGACGCATTTCGATGCGGACAAGCTGGCGACGCTGCCGGGCGCGCGCGACTACTGGGCCGTGCTCGCGCAGGCGCCGGCGGTGTCGATCGGCCGGATGGACGTCGGCGGCAGCGGCGCACTGACCCAGCAGCCGTACACCGCGTACGGCCTCGCCAGCGCGGGCGGCGTGAACCGCGGCATGGTGGAAGGCATCATGGTGAACGAGGGCGCGGGCGGCGGCGGCAGCGATATGTACTACACCGACTACGGGTCGTACGCGGAGATTGCGGTGAACGCCGTCGGCAACACGGCGGAAATGCCTGCGCCAGGTGTGTTGAGCCAGCTGATTGCAAAATCGGGCGGCAATACCTATCACGCGACGCTCTACGCCGATTACGAGAACGACTCGATGGAAGCGCACAACATCGACGAAGCGCAAATCGCGGCCGGCGTGTCGGGCAGCTCGGTCGTCGCGGCGGTCGATACGAACCGGCTGACTGAATTCCGCGACTTCAACGTGGACGCCGGTGGTTTGGTGAAGCGCGACAAGGTGTGGTGGTACGGCGCGTATCGCCGGACGAACACCGGTCAGCGCTATCCGACGCTCGTCGACGACGTGCAGGAGACGTGGGTGCCGGTGGCGACCGGAAAATTGACATATAACGTCACCACCAATCAGAAGCTGATTGGCTTCTATCAGCACGCGAACAAGAACCAGCCCGATTATCTCGGCGCGATCCAGATCGCCGGCGGACGCGCGACGCCGGCGATCATGCACGCCGACACGGTGTGGTCGTCACGCTTCCCCACCGACGTCTGGAAGGTCGAATACAACTCCGTGCTCTCGAACGTTCTACTGCTCGAGCTGCGCGTCGGCGCGTACAAGTCGTTGTGGGCGCGCGTCGGCAAGAGCCCGGCGCCGCGCGTCGAAGACATCGGCAACAACTTCGTGTCGGGCGGCGTGTACGGCATCGACTTCGATCGTCATCGCCCGCAGGTGAACGGCGCGTTGAGCTACACGAAGAACGGATGGGCCGGCAGCCATACGTTCAAGTTCGGCGGCGAGATCATGCGCGACACCGTCAAGAATCCGTTCACCGGATTCACGAGCACGACGAATGCCCTGTCGCTCTTCAACAACGGCGCGCCGACGCAGGTCTATGTGTACCAGTCGCCGTCGGCTTCGCAGAGCGGCGTGTTGAGCGATGCGTTGTATGCGAACGACGCATGGCAGGTGAGCCGGCGCGTGACGCTCACGCTGGGGCTGCGATGGGATCGCCAGCAGGCATTTCTCCCCGCGCAGATCGGGCCCGGCGGGTTGTCGTTCGCCGAGGTCGACAACGTGATCACCTGGTCGAACAACTGGGGACCGCGGCTCGGCGCGAGCTACGACCTCACCGGAGACGGCAAGACGCTGGTGAAAGGCAGCTACGGCCAGTTCTGGCTGTATCCCGGCGCCGATTTCGCGAGGAGCATCAACCCGAATGCGTCGACGTGGTACCGGCAATATCGATGGACGACCGATCTGAATGGCAACGGCGTGTGGGATCCCGGCGAAGAAGGCGCACAAATCGGCGTGTCCGGCGGCTCCGCATCGACCGCACTCGATCCGAATCTGCAGAACACCTACACGCGGCAGGCGACGACGTACGTCGAGCGCGAAGTCGCGGCGAACTTCGGTGTTCGCACCGGATTCGTGTGGAACGGCCGTCGTCAGGTGCGCGGCAACGTGAATGCGAATCGACCGTTCGCCGGCTACACCGTTCCGGTCGTCATCCGCGATCCCGGGCCCGATGGACGCGCCGGCACGCCTGACGACGGCGCGACGTTCACGGCGTACAACCTCGCGCCGGAGTTCACGACGCTGCCCATCGTGAACATCACGCGCAACCTCGGAGACGCGGCGAACAGCGACTACTACACGTGGGAGATCACCGCAACGCGCCGCGAGACCGGCCGCTGGTCGCTGCTCGCAAGCTTCGCCGAGACGTGGAGCCGCGAGACGAACCTCGGCGCCGGCGCGGCCTTCACGCCGAATGCGTTCATCAATACCGAGAACGGACTGAACCGCTACAGGACGTGGCAGGGCAAGGTGAACGCGACCGTGAAGCTGCCGGGCCAGCTGCACGTGACGCCCGTCTATCGCCATCAGTCGGGCACGCCGTTCGGCCGGACTTTCGTGACGACGCTGAACTACGGCAACGCGACGATCCTCGCCGAGCCGTTCAATGCCGAGCGGACGCCGAACCTGAACCTCTTCGACGTGCGGTCCGAGAAGGTGTTCAACGTCGGCGCTGGACGGCTGATCGGATTCTTCGACGTCTACAACGTGTTCAACAGCAACGCAGAACAGGATCTGACGAAGAGCTCGGGCAGCTCGTTCCTCCGGCCGGTGGCGATCACGCCGCCGCGCGTCGCGCGAATTGGATTAAAGGTTCAATGGTGAGAAGGACCATCAATTATTGGGAAGCTGATAAACGACGCGAGCGATGCGCTCCTGAACACTCTGTGTGTCGCTTTGCGGTAATCGGTGTCCTTCGCGTGATAGATGTCGACGAAGGTCTGCGGATTGCGATCGAACATCGGGAACCACGAGCTCTGCACGTGCACCATCACACGATGGCCTTTCAGGAACGTGTGGTACTTGTCCCCGAGCGTGAACGTCAGCTTCGTCGGCTGATTCGGGACCATCGGCTCTGGATCGCTCAGGCTGTTGCGGAACTTCGCGCGCAGGATGTCGCCGGCGAGGAGCATCTGGTAATGACCCATGCGCACGTTGCGCGGGTTCGGCACGGGATCCGGCGCGTCGCCCGGATAGACGTCGATCACCTTGACGACGAAGTCGGCGTCGGTGCCGGTCGTCGAGACGTTCAGCGTCACGTCGATGGGACCGGCGATGGTCAGGTTCTCGTTGAGCGGCGGCGTTTGGTACACGAGCACGTCCGGACGGCTCGCCACGAACCGCTGATCCTCCACCATGAAGAGATGACCTTCCGTCGTGGTGATCTCCGCGGTGTAGGGCACGGGCTTCGCCGGATCGCTGACGTACTCGTCGAACGCCGCGTCGGTGCGATCGTCGTCCGGCGCGTTGAACGCGAGTCCCCCGCCGGCCTGCAGATACATCTGGCGTGACCGCGTCGATTTCGGCGGCCACTGCGAGTACTCGTGCCACTTGTTCGCGCCGGTCTCGAATACGACGGCATCCGGAAGCGTGAGCCGCCCTTTGTCTTTCAAATAGAAATTGAAGAACGGCAGCTCGATGTTCACCCGGAAGTACTCTGCCGTCTTCGTCCCGAAGGTCATGTCGCCGAGCACGTCGCCGGGTCCGCGCGACCAGCCGCCGTGCGTCCACGGACCGACGGCAAGCGTCGTCTTGTTGGCCGGGTCCTTCTCCTTGAGCGCCCGATACATGCGGAACGGACCGTAGAAGTCCTGTGCGTCGAACCAGGACGCCACGATGAGCACCGGATGCGCGATGTGATCGAGGTCCTTCGGCACGTTGCGCGCCTTCCAGTAGTCGTCGTAGTTCCCGTGCTCCATATGATCGCGGTAGGTCGGCACATCGTCGGCGAAGTACTTCAGCGCGTTGGCAGCGGATCCCATCTCGAGAAAGAATCGATAGCCGTCAGGCGTGCCGTAATCGAAGCGCTCCGTGTCCCGCTCGTTCGGCGCGACGCGGGCGCGGGCGTTCGTCGACATCCAGTTGAAGCCGTACATCATTTGATATGCACCGCCCGAGTGATAGTCGTCGCCGAGAAACTGATCCTGCGGCGGCGCCTGCGGAGACGATGCCTTCAGCGCGGGATGCGCATCGATCATCCCGAGCGCCACTTCCCATCCGGCCCACGAGATGCCCCACTGCCCCACGCGCCCGTTGTTGTTCGACACGTTCTTGACGAGCCAGTCGATGGTGTCCCATGTATCGGTGCTCTCGTTCGGCTTCGTCGAGCCTCTCACGTACGGAACGTGATGGACGAACTCTCCTTCCGATTTGAATTTCCCGCGCGTGTCCTGGTAGACGAAGATGTAGCCCTCTTTCGCGAACTCGTTGTTCGGTCCGAGCACCGTGCGGTAGCTGCCGGCGCCGTACGGCCCGATGCCGTACGCCGTGCGCGTCATCAGAATCGGATAGCGCTGCGACGCATCGGCCGGCGAGTAGATGATCGTGAACAGCTTCACGCCGTCGCGCATCGGGATGGACACCTCGCGCTTGGTGTAATGGGCCTTGACGTCGTACGGGGGCGCGGTTTGCGCGAGCGGCCGCTGCAGCGTGAACCCGAGGCTCACCGATGCAACGATGAAGAGATGCTGCCACCTGAATGAGGACGGTAGCGCCGAACTGACGTTTGGCATATAAGCTTGCCCCGGAGCGAAGCCGAGAACGGCGAGGCCCTTCTACACAACCGCTGAGGCGCTGTCAACGGCCGGCCTTCTCACAATGCACACAGTGCGAAACCAATCGGTCCGGCCGCAGCGCTCGCTCGTCCCTTCGGCTCTGGACTTGTGTGTCCTGGCCGGCCTGGCGGTCGCAGCGTTGGCCGCATTCGCACCGACCTTTCGCAACCGCTTCGTCAACTGGGACGATCCCGCCGTCCTCCTCGACAACCCGCATCTCGGTCGTCCCGGCATCTTCTCGTGGGCGTTTTCGACGACGCTGATCGGACATTACCAGCCGCTCGCGTGGCTCGTGTGGTCGGCGATGGTGTCGGTGTTCGGACTGTCTGCGCCGGCATTTCACGCGCTGAGCCTCGCGGGCCACATCGTGAACGGCGTCCTTGTGTACGTGCTGACGCTTCGTCTTCTTGCGACCGCGACGCTTACGGCAACCGCCCGGCGCGCCGCGGCGTCGCTCGCGGCGTGCGCGTTTCTGTTGCATCCGACATCGGTCGAAGCGGTGGCGTGGGCGAGCGCCTGGCCGTACGTGTTGTCGCTGACGGCATTACTGGCCGCACTGCTCGCGTATCTGAACGGCCGCCACATCACGGCGATCGCGTGCTATGCCGCTTCGCTTTTGACGCGCGCGAGCGCGCTTGCCTTTCCGATCGTGCTGCTCGTCGTCGACATCTATCCGCTCGCGCGTCATCGTCGGACGAGCCTGAAACGGCTCGCGCTCGAGAAGGTCCCGTATGCGGTTCTCGCGGCGGCGATGGCGTTCGCGGAATCGCACGCGCGAGAGGTTGCGAGCCTGCAGGAAGTGGGCCTTGGCGCACGCTTGACGCTTGCGGCAGCGGCGCCGTTCGTCTACTTCCGCCGGCTCGTGTGGCCCGTGCGGCTGTCGCCGCTGGACCCGCTGCCAATCTCACCGGCGATCCAGTGGGTTCCGCTCGTCCTTGCAATCGTCGGCCTCGTCACGGTGACTCTCGCGGTCTACGCGTTCCGTCGAGCGCTCCCAATGCTCGCGGCCGGCTGGATAGCCTACGGCGCGTTGCTCGCACCGGTGGCCGGGCTGACCCCGAGCGGGCTGCAGGCGACAGCCGATCGCTACGTCTATGTTCCCGGCGTCGTGATCTGGATCGTCGCCGGCACGGCATGCGCCGCATTGATGGCACGGCGCGCACGCGCGGCCGCTATAGTCAACGCCGTCGCGATCGGCATGGCGGCAGCCGTGATGGTCACGCTCGGCGTGTTGACATGGAACCAGACGAGATACTGGTCCGACTCGATCGCGCTGTGGACGCGCGCGGCCGAACTGAATCCGCGCAACGACGTCGCCACGTACAATCTCGCCGTCGCGCTCGCCGCATCCGGACGCGAAGACGAAGCGATCGGACACTACGAGGAGACGCTCGCGCTCGTCCCGGATCACGATCTCGCTCGCCACCAGCTGAATCGGCTGCAGGCCGCGCGCGCCGAGCGCGAAGGCGATCGTCTCGCGACGTCAGGACAGTTCGAGCAGGCCGCGGATCAGTACACGCGCGCGCTCGCGCTGGACGCGACGCGGCTGCACGCTCGCGCCGCGCGCGGAATGGCGCTGCTCCAACGTGGACGGCTTCACGAAGCCGCCGCAGATCTTCGTGCCGCGGTCGACGGCGGCGTAAAGGACGCCGAGGTGTCGAACGGGCTGGCGTTCCTGCTGATGCAGTCTGGTGACGCGAAGCAGGCCGCAGCGATTCTCTCGCGCGCGCTCGGCGATCATCCGGATGATGTGAACCTGAAACACAACCTGGCGAGGCTGCTCGCGACTGCCGACGATCCGGCAGTGCGGGATGCGCCACGCGCGCTCGCGCTCGCGCGCGATGTTTGCGAGCGTACCGATAACAACGATCCGCGCGCGCTGGATACGCTGGCTGCGGCGTATGCGGTCAACGGTCAACTCGACAACGCGCGCGCCACCGCATCACGCGCGCTCGCACGGGCGCGCGAGCTCGGAGATCAAGAGACCGCCGCCGAAATCGCGGCGCATGCGGCAGCGTACCAGAAGCGATGATGGTATTTAACCGCGGAGGCCGCAGAGACCGCAGACAAATGTTTCCTGGTTCTCTGCCGTCTCAGTGATCTGGGCGGTCAAATATCACGCGCGTGAAATTTACCACGCCATCGTCTTCGCCACGGCCACGCCGCCGGGCACGATCTTCAGCTCCGCCGATTGCTTCGCCTTTCGCTGACCGAGAAACAGAATCGTCCCGCCGGCGAACGCCACCGCCAGACCGGCGGCGCCGAGCGGCTTGTTCGTCGCCGTCGCTTCGTTGATGCCCGGGTAGTTGCCGTTGCGATTATTGAGAAACGCATAGACGCCGACCGCCATGCCTCCGACGAACATCGCCGTGCCCGTCCAGAGGTAACCCTTCGGCATCGGTTTGCCGCCGCTCGCTTCAGGCTTCTCCTGTGACGCCTCCCCGGCGGCCTTCGCCACGCTGGTCTGCAGGTCGCCCGCGAGCGCCGACGTACTCACACCGGTGATCAACAGCCACGCCACGATGATGCGAAGCGTTCTCATAGCGCTACCACCTGAGTTTCGCGCCGAGCTGCAGGCGGCGCGGGAGGATGTACCTGGTCGGCACGCCGAACGACGAAGACGTGCCGAGCTGTGACGCGACGTTCTCGTACGCATCGCTGTTGGTCATGTTCAGGGCGTCGACGAACACGCTGAAGATGGTGTGCGCCTTCGCCGACAGCGTGAAGTCCTTCTGCGCGCGCAGATCGATGAGGTCGACGTCCGCGACGCGCCGATCGCCGGTATTCGCCTCCATGTTGATCTGTGGCGCCGACGGGAACCCGAGCCGCGCCACCGGAGAGCTGACCGCAATCCTGCGCGACCACAGCCGTCCGGTCTGGTGTTGTGCGTTCACGGCGGCGAGGATGCCCCACGGGAACCGGTAGATCACCTGCGCCTTCGCGACAACGGGGCGATCGCCAATCAACCGCCCTTCGGTGTTCACGTAATCGTTCGGTCCCGCTGCCGTCTGCGCGAACGTGCCGACCGCACTGGTCTGCGCCTGGAACGGCGCGGTTCGCGCGCTCGTGGAGATGCGGCCTTCAGCCTTCGACAGCACGACAGATACGACGCCCTGCCAGTTGTGAGACATGCGCTTGGTCAGCATGAACGTCGCGCCGTTGTACTTCATGAAGAGGCCGCGGCCATCCGGACCGGCGGGCGTGGTGATCGTGAACACGCGTGCGCTTGGCGAAGAGACCAGCCGCCATACCTGCACCGGCTGATTGGTTGCGTTGACGCCGGCGCTGTCGATGTAGGTGACCGGCTGATAGACGCCCGCGATGTCCTGCCACCCGGTGTAATCGTGACCGTCCTTGTGGACGTAGTTCACCTGCAGCCCGAGGTTCGCGATCAACTCGTGCTCCACCTGCACGATGTACTGATCCGAGTACGGATCTTTACGATTTGGATCCACTTGCAGGTTTGCCGCTGTCGTCGTCGTGAAATTGTTCCGACTGCCCGTCGCGCAGGTCTGCGTCAGACAGTCGAAGTTGAAGATTGTCGTGTTGGACGGGACGATGCCGGCGAAGTCGCGCTCGATCGCACTGTAATAGCGTCCGTAGTGCGCTTTGACAACGGTTCCCGTGCTCACCTTGTAGTTGACGCCAATTCTTGGAGACACGACGTTGTAGTGATAGACGCTGTTGTTCGGCGGCGACAACTGGCCGGTCTGCGTGAGACTCGCGTCAATGAACGGGAACGACGGATAGTAGCCCTTGCTGTAGTCATACCGAAGGCCGACGTTCACGGTCGTGCGATCGCCGAACCGCAGCGTGTCGTCCCCGTACAGTCCGAACCATCTCGCGTTCGTGCCGCGATAGAACGGCAGTTGCGTCGTGCCGTTCGGCAACTTGCCCGGCGTCAGTCCATACGTGGTGATCTGATCGTTCGGACCGGTCAGCGACACGTTGCCGTTCGTGCTCGTCTGCACGCCCAGCTTCAGGTCGTGGCTGCCGTGGAGGAAGTCCTCGGCGTAATGTGACACTTTGAACTGGGGGCCGTAGCGCCAGCTGCGAACCTCGCTCCATTGCTGAAGGCCGCCGGTCGTGAATCCCGTATCGCGATCGGTGTACCGCGTCTGAACGCGCGGCGATCCGTCGAGCGGCTCGTTCGTCTCCTGCAGCCAGAATCCCGCGAACCGCGCTTCGATCAGCGTGTTCTTCGACAGCACGCCGGTGTAGACCAGGTTCGGCGTTGGATTGTGGCCGTGCTCCATGTTCAGCGAGCTCGGCGCGTCGAATGCCGTTCCGACGTCCGGAATCCAGTAGAAATCGTCGTGATAGCCGTGCATCAGCCGATGGTTCGGCGTGATGTTGTAATTGAACTTCCAGAACACCCGACGGGCATCGGACTTCGCCGGAAACGCGGGATCGACGCCCGGCTGCGAATCGTAGATGCGGTAGTACTGGAGCGAACCGAAGAACCAGAACTTGTCCCGGATGAACGGGCCCGACACCTGAATCGTCGCGTCGCGATGATCGGCGAGGTGATACGGCTGTCCCTTGTCGAACGCCTGCGTGGTGTTGCGGCCGGTCAGGCTGTCGCTCTGGAAATACATGTTCGCGTCGCCGTGCAGTGCGTTGCCCCCCATACGCGTGACGATGTTGAACACCGCGCCCTGGACGTTGCCGTACTCGGCCGACGCGCCGAGCTGCAGCACTTCGACTTCCTCGACGACATCGGTATTCGGCCACGGCGTCGAGCTCGTCTCCGTCCCGTCGATCTGGTATTGGTTCTCGTTCGTGCTCGAGCCGAGCGACGTCGCTGACGTGACGGAGCCGACCTGCGAGGTCTGGCTGACGCCCGGCGCTTCGTTGATCAGATCGAAGTACGAAAAGCGGCGTACCGGCGCGTTCCACAACCACTCCCGGTTGTAGCTCGTGCTCACCTGCGCGGATGCCAGGTTGACGACCGGCGACTCGCCGGTGACGGTGACGGTCTCGGTCAGCGTGCTCACTTTCAGCGTCACGTCGAGCTCGATGGTGCTGCCGACGGACACGAGAATGCCTTCGCGCTTCACCGTGGCGAATCCCTGGAGGACGTACTCCACGTCGTACGTGCCGGGCGGCAGCACGGGGAACCGGTAGACGCCGCTCTCGCTGGTCACCGTCGTCGGTGTTCCGGCGACGGTCGCGCCGCGAAGGGTCACCGAGACGCCGGGCAGAATCGCGCCGGATTCATCGGTGACCTTGCCGATGATTTCGCCGGTGGTTCGCTGCGCGCGCGCGGGTCCTGCGATCGCGAGCAGGATCAGCAGCCAAAGGCCGTTCCTGATGAGCCGTCGCCGCATGCTGTTCCCTCCTTCTGACGGTCAACCGACAACCGATACGGGAAATGAAGCCAGCAGCGTCCGCGGGATATGAAATGTGGGCGCACTCTAGTCCCGGGATCTGAGGGTGTCAAGGAGAGACCGCACAGGGCCTAAAGGGCGCAAAAAGGAGTGGACTGACGAATCGCGCG
>Ga0075433_10004743_pt1 | contig 10608 bp, 11 predicted proteins | sample RhiMethybrSRZTD2_FD_75299 | JGI IMG/M metagenome (GOLD analysis project Ga0075433, IMG submission 75299) | Populus rhizosphere microbial communities from Tennessee, USA - Rhizosphere MetaG P. TD hybrid SRZTD2 | ecosystem: Host-associated > Plants > Roots > Rhizosphere > Soil | place: USA... | reverse complement strand
CGGGACGAGGATCAGGTCGCCCTGCCCCACGTCCTGGGTATCGCCGGCGACCGACATCGTGCCGGCGCCGCGCACGACCACGTAGACCTGCTCGGCGCCCTCGTCGGAGCGCAGCGTCTGCTCGGCGCCGGCCGGGATCTCCAGCCAGGCGACCGACATGTTGCGCGCGCCGAGCTGGCCGGCGTCCATGAGAGCGCGGTAGCGGACCCTGTGCCACTCCTCCGCTGGGGCTTCTGAAAGGCGCCTGACCAGCATTCGGGCCGCTTTGTACCAGATAAAGCTCCCTAGGCAGTGAAAACTCAGCGGACCACGACGTTTACGAGCTTGCCGGGGACGACCACCTCCTTGACCACCTCCTTGCCGTCGAGGTGGCGGCGCACCTTCTCGCTCTCGTGGGCAAGCGCGAGCAGCTCCGATTCCGAGGCGTCGGCTGCGGCCTCGATCCGATCGCGCAGCTTGCCGTTGACCTGGACGACGAGGGTGACCGTGTCGCCGGCGAGCAGCTCGGGGTCGGCGACGGGCCAGGGCTCCTCCCAGACCTTGCCGGCTTCGAGCCGCTCCCAAACCTCGGCGCCCAGGTGGGGCGCAAAGGGGAAGATCAGCGAGGCGGCCGTCGCCGTCGCGAAGCGGATCGCGGCGACGCCGGTGGGATCTCCGTAGAGGCCGTCCTTCAGCCGGTAGGCGTCGTTGACCAGCTCCATCACGGCGGAGATCGCGGTGTTGAACTGGAAGCCGCGCTGGAAGTCGCGCGTGACCTTGTCGATCGCCCAGTGCGCCTTGGCGAGCAGCTCGCGCGCCTCGTCAGCGCTCGCCGCCGCGTCGAGCTCGGCGGCCTCGCGTCCGCCGACCTCCTCGCAGAGGCGCCAGAGGCGAGAGAGGAAGCGGTTGACCCCCTCGACGCCCTCGTCCGACCAGTCGCCGCCGCGCTCGGGCGGGCCCATGAAGCAGACGTAGGTGCGCGCGGTGTCGGCCCCGTAGCGCTCGACGTAGTCGGCGGGGCTGACGGTGTTGCCCTTCGACTTCGACATCTTCGCCCCGTCCCGGGTGATCATGCCTTGGGTGAAGAGGTTGGCGAACGGCTCCTGCACCGAGAGCTCGCCGAGGTCGGCGAGCGCCTTGGTGAAGAAGCGCGCGTACATCAGGTGCAGGATCGCGTGCTCGACGCCGCCGATGTACTGGTCGACCGGCAGCCAGTGATCGGCGGCGGCGCGATCCCAGGCGGCCTCGCCGTTGCGCGGATCGAGATAGCGGATGAAGTACCAGGAGGAGTCGACGAAGGTGTCCATCGTGTCGGTCTCGCGCCGGGCGGGGGCGCCGCAGCGCGGGCATTCGGTCGCGACCCACTCCTCGGCGGCCGCCAGGGGGCTGCGCCCCCGCGGCGCGTAGTCGTCGACCTCCGGCAGCTCGACCGGCAGCTGCTCGGCCGGTACCGGCACGATCGCCGGCGCGCCCTGCTCGCCGCAGGCCTCGCAGTAGACGACCGGGATCGGCGCCCCCCAGTAGCGCTGACGCGAGACCAGCCAGTCGCGCAGGCGGTAGTTGACGGCGGACTCCCCCCGACCGTCCTCGGCCAGCCAGGCGACGATCTCCTCGTAAGCCTCGCGGTTGTGCTTGCCGTCGAAGCGACCGGAGCCGCTCATCGGCCCGTCGCCCGCATACGGCAGCCCCTCCTCGTGGGCGGTTTCGGGGTCGGTCCCCTCGATCACCCGCCTCACCGGCAGCTGGAAGGCCTTGGCGAACTCGTAGTCGCGGGCGTCGTGCGCGGGCACCGCCATGATCGCCCCGGTCCCGTACTCCATCAGCACGTAGTCGGCGACGAAGATCGGGATCTCCTCGCCGTTGACCGGGTTGACGACGCTGCGCCCGAGCGGAACGCCGGTCTTCGCGCGGCCCTCGTCGCCGCGCTCCTCGACCGACTCGCGGGCGACCTGGTTGACGTACTCGCGCACCCGCTCCTCCGCCGGCGTGCCGGCGACCAGTCGCTCGAGCTCGGGGTGCTCGGGGGCGAGGACGAAGAAGGTCGCGCCGAAGAGGGTGTCGGGACGGGTGGTGAAGACGGGGAAGTCGAGCTCGAGCTCCTCGCAGCGGAAGGTCACCTCGGCGCCCTCGGAGCGGCCGATCCAGTTGCGCTGCATGGTGACCACGTGCTCGGGCCAGGAGTCGAGCAGGTCGAAGTCGCCGAGCAGCCGCTCGGCGTACTCGGTGGTCTTGAAGAACCATTGCTCCAGCCGTCGCTGTTCGACCGGGGTGCCGCAGCGCTCGCAGCGCCCGTCGACGACCTGCTCGTTGGCGAGCACGGTGGCGTCCTTGGGGCACCACTGCACCGGCGCCTCCTGCCGGTAGGCGAGGCCGCGCTCGAAGAGGCGGAGGAAGATCCACTGGGTCCAGCGGTAGTACTCGGGGGTGTGGGTGGCGAGCTCGCGCGACCAGTCGATCGAGATCCCCCACTCGCGGAACTGGCGGCGGAAGGAGTCGATCGAGCGCTCGGTCGCCTCGCGCGGCGGCTCGCCGGTCTTGATCGCGTTGTTCTCCGCCGGCAGGCCGAAGGAGTCGTAGCCCATCGGGTGGATCACCTCGAAGCCGTGGCGGCGGCGGAAGTGGGCGATCGCGTCGCCGACCGCGTAGCACTTGAGATGGCCGACGTGGGGCTCCCCGGAGGGATAGGGCAGCATCTCCAGCACGTACGACTTCGGCTTCTCGCCCGCGTACCCGGGCTGCCCCGGGTTCGCCACCTCCCAGGTCTTCTCCTCGGCCCAGAGCCGCTGCCACTGCGCCTCGATCGCCTTCGGCTCGTAATCGCCCATACGGCGCGATCTTACGAGTGAGCGCGGGTGGCGGGCCCCACCCGCCTCAGACGAGTGGCGAAACCGCTTCCAGGATGTGCGGCCAGACATAGACCTCGACCGTCGCCGCGACCACGAGGGTGGGCACGGCAAGCGCGACCGTGAGGGCGGTGGCGGCGAGCAGCTGGCTCCACTCGCCGCGGCGGCTGGCGATCAGCCAGGCGGCGAGGGGCAGGAAGAGGGCGCTCAGCTCTGGGATCGCGTGCGGCAGCACGCTGAGGATGAGGACGGCATGGGAGATGTGGAGCTGGTAGGCGATCGTCGATCCCTGGAAGCCGAGGTAGAGCGCCTGGGTCGAGAGCGAGAAGATCGTCACCGCGACGACGAAGAGGATCGCGAACTCCCCCGCCTTGACGTGGACCCAGCGCGAGAGGCCGCGGCGCTGGGCGGCGGCGATCGGCATCGAGGCGCCGGCGATGAAGCCGGCGACGCAGGCCGTGGCATGGAGGGCGAGGACCAGAGAGTTGCGCCAGAGGATCGGCAGCAGGTCTCCCGGGTCCTGCGCTTCGGTCAGGCCGGGCAGGTGGACCGGGGTGACGTCGGGCGTCAAGAGCCCGGCGACGACCCAAACCACGCCGAGCAGGGTCAGCGCGATCGCCAGGCTGAGCGCGAGCCAGCCGCGCAGGACGAGCCAGGGGCGGTCATTCCATCCCTGGAGCGCCTCGCGCGTGTCCTGCATCCCGTGTGAGAAAACGTGCTCGTTGACCGTATTCATCGGCTCACTCATCGGCAGTGGCAGCGGGGCGATTGAGCGTGCCCCGCGTTCTAGTCGGCCAGCTCCCGCGGCACGACCCCGATTCGCAGCAGCCGCCCGCTGCGGTCCAGCCGCACCGGCAGCTCGTGCCCGATCCGCTCGCTGACCATCACCCGCTGGAGATCGCCCACGTCGCGGAGGGGCTCCCCGTCGACCTCGACGAGCAGATCGCCGGCGCGGAGGCCGGCGTCCGCGGCCGGGCTGTCCTCGACCACCTCGACGATCTCGATGCCGCGATCGCGTCCGAGCTCGACGGCGAGGCGGGGCGGCAACGGTCGCGAGCCCCCGGCGACGCCGATGTAGGCGCGCCGGACCCTGCCGTCGCCGATCAGTTCGGAGACGATCCGCCGGGTCGTCGCGTTGATCGGCACCGCCAGCCCCAGCCCGACGCCGGCCACCGCCGTGTTGATTCCCACGACCCTGGCGAGGCCGTCGGCGAGGGCGCCGCCGGAGTTGCCGGGGTTCAGGGCCGCGTCGGTCTGGATCACGTTCTCCACCAGCCGCGTCGCCGAGCGCGAGCGGGTCGGCAGCGAGCGGCCGAGGGCGGAGACCACGCCGGCGGTGATCGAGCCGCTGAAGCCGTTGGGGCTGCCGATCGCGACCACGAGCTGGCCGACGCGCAGGTCCTCCGCGTCGCCGAGCGTCGCCGCGACCAGATCGCCGGCCTCGGCGCGCAGCACGGCGAGGTCCGAAAGGGAGTCCGCGCCGATCAGCTCGAAGCCGAGCTCGCGCCCGTCCGGGAAGGAGGCCGAGCCTCGTGCCTCCGAGCCGGCAACCACGTGGGCGGCGCTCAGCATGTACCCGTCCGAGCTGATCGCGACGCCGCTGCCGGCGCCGGATGCGCGCCGTCCGCGCGGCGTGCGCCGGCTCACGGAGAGGTGTGCGACGGAGGGACCGAGCCGCTCGGCGACGCCGGACACCGTCCTCGAGTAGGCGTCGAAGGCATCGGCGTCAGGCAGGCGCCGCTCTGAAGGCTCGCGGAGATCGGCCGGTCCCGGTGCGGATTCGGAGTCGATCAGGCGCAAGCTTGCCATCTGGCTGAAATTAGCAACCGCCCTCACTCGCCCCAGAGGGCGCGCGGATAGGGTGGCGATGTGGAGGCGATCGGCGGGGAGGACCGACAGAAGGGGGCATGGATCCGTCGTCGCCGGTGGTGGCTGGGAGCCGCCGGCGCGCTGCTCGTCGCCGCTTTGGGGATCGGCGTCGCAACCGCCTGGCACTTCTCCGACCGGGTGCTGGTGCCGGACCACTCGAGCTGGGCAAGAAAGGCGGAGGTCGAGGCCGTCCGGCCCGGGCGGATCGTGCTGGCACGCGACGATGACACCGAACGCCCGGGCGTCTACGGGCTCGAATGGCCAGGTGGACATGCGATCATCGGCAAGAGCGCCAGGCTCTGGGCCTGCCCTTTGCCGACGTGAGCGTGCCCGACGAACTCGGCCCGATGCCGGCCTGGCTGGTCCCCGGACGCAGCAAGACCTGGACGATCGTCGTGCACGGGATCAACGGCACGCCGCAGGTGGGACTCCGCTGAGGCGGACGTATGGCTTGCCGTGACGACTGACGAGGACTTCCGCTCCGGCGGCGGCCCGTTCCATGTAGTAGCCGAAGTGGTTGCGGAATCGGTGGGCGCCGACTTCTTCCAAGGAGGATTCGGATGCCATCTCTTGATTAGTGGAGCTGGGGGGATTCGAACCCCCGACCTCTGCCGTGCCACGGCAGCGCTCTTCCTGCTGAGCTACAGCCCCAAGGTCGTAATCGTCCGCGAAGTGTAATGCGGCGCGCTGTCCATTTCTTGGGGGCGCCAGCCGAAGCTGCATTGTCCACTGCCCGTTGATCGCCTCGATCGGAACCAGGAAACAGCGATCGAGATCGCCGCAGTAGATGCCAACCGCGTCAATCTCGACCGGCGAATAGTTGCGCCGAATGTAGCCATTGGGTCCGCGCCGACTACTGGCCAGTTGAACTGGCACGACATCGCCTTTGCAATTGGCCCATTTGCACTGCACACGCAGCAGCCTCCCGTCGAGACCGAGCACGAGATCAAAGCGCTCGTGCTCGGTCAGGGGAACAAAAACCGAGAGACCAAGACGTGCCGCCTCCTTTGCGATCGCCAACTCGGCGACATTGCCCTTGTGGTTGGGATTATCGATCTCCACGAACATATGTTCGCAGACAAGAAGCTGACAGTCAATACGTCAACCGTCCATTAGCTTCAGGTATTGTGGCGTCGGCGCTACGCGGCGCGCTGCTCTGGGTCCTGGTCCTCGTCGACGTCGAGGACCAGGCGCTCGTCGGCGGTGCGGCGGATGTTGAACTCGAAGGGGGCATTCTCCTCCAGCTCGCGCAGCAGCTCGACCGGCTCGTCGAGGTGCATCGAAACCGTCGCGCGGCCCTCGGAGAAGCGCTCGACCGAGATCTCGGAGGCCCCGAGGCGCTCGACCGCGTCCTCGAAGCCGACCAGCTGGGAGAAGTCCCCGAGCGGGCCGATCTCCATCTCGACCAGGCCCTCGAAAAGCTGCCCGAGGGCCGCCTCGGTGCTCTCGCCCGCCTTCCCGGCGCCGTTCGCGGCGCTCTCGTGGACCTCGGCCAGCTCCCGCGTGCGCCGGCTCACCTCGACCGCCTCGCGCAGCGCTTTCATCCGGATCCGCGTCGCCTGCCCACGGGCCTGCGCCTCGATCTCCTCCAAGCGCTCTGAAACCGCATGCAGCGAGGCGATGCTGCGCTCGTGGCGCTCGTTCGCCTCCCGCAGGCGCTCCCCGAGGCTGCGGATCTCGCGCTCGCGCTCGATCACCATTCCCGAGAGCGAGGCCGCCTCCGCCTCAGCCCGGGCGGTCGCCTCGGCGGCGATCCGCGCCCTCGCCTCGGCGTCATCCGTCTGACACTCCATCGCCTCGACCCATGCATGGTGCGTCGAGATCGCCGCATCCACTTCGTCGCGGCGGTAGCCGAGGAGCGCCCTCTTGAAGCTACCCATGCGCGGCACCGTAGAGGTGCCCTCGGACGCCATCTTGAGAGAGTCCCAGCTCGGGCCGCGGCGCCTCCCGCCAGAGGTTCTCGAGCTGGTAGCGCTGGCGTTCCTCCGCGGTGAAGACGTGCAGGACCGCGTCGAGGTAGTCGAGCACGATCCAGCCCGCCGTCCCATCTCCCTCGCTGCCGCCGGGCAGAAGCCCGTGCTCCTGCTTGAGCCGCAGCTTCACCTCGTCGACGACCGCCCGTGCCTGGCGCTCGTTGCGCGCCGTGCAGATCGCCAGGAAGTCGGTGTAGGCGACGAGGCCACGCATGTCGAGGACGACGATCTCGCTCGCCCCTTTCGAGTCGGCAAGCTCGGCGAGGCGTCGCGCCAGTGTCTCGGATCCCAGCCCGCTCACGAGTAGATCGCCTTCTCCTCGATGAACCGGGCGACCGCCTCCGGCACCAGGTAGCGCAGCGGCCTTTCCGCAGCCGCCCGCTCGCGCACGGCCGAGGAGGAGACGCCGAACTGCGGCATCTCCAGCATCGTCGCCCTGCCCTCGGCGCCCACGCTGCGCATCACGGCGGCAACGTCCGCGTCGGAGATCCCAGCGCGACGCGCCACCGCCAGCCGCGCCAGCTCGACCACCTGCCCCGGCTCGCGCCAGCTCTCGAACCCGACGGCGGCGTCCGCACCCATCACGAACACCAGATCCGGTTCTCCCCTTTCGGCTGCAAGCAGGCCCAAAGTCTCATACGTGTAGGACGGTCCCTCGCGCTCGACCTCCAGCGTGGAGACGGTGAAGCGCGGGTCGTCGGCGGCGGCCAGCCGGGTCATCGCCAGCCGCAGCTCGCGCCCAGGGTCGTCGTGGATGCGCTTGTGCGGCGCCTCGCCGGTGGGGACCAGCACGACCTCATCGAGGCCGAGCTGCCAGAGCGCCTCCTGGGCAAGGGCCAGGTGACCGAGGTGCGGCGGGTTGAAGGCCGAGCCGAGGACGCCGACGCCGCCCACTTGTCCGTCCGACGCCGGGGAAGCGCTACTCACGCAGTTGGCCGTCGCCGCGGACGACGTACTTGTAGGTGGTCAGCTCGCGCAGGCCGATCGGTCCGCGGGCGTGCAGCTTCTGGGTCGAGTTGCCGATCTCCGCCCCCATGCCGAACTCGAAGCCGTCGGTGAAGCGGGTCGAGGCGTTGGTATAGACGACCGCGGCGTCGACCCCGGCGGCGAAGCGCGCGGCGGCGTCCTCGGAGCCGGTGACGATCGCCTCCGAGTGACGGGTCCCAAAGCGGTTGACGTGCTCGACCGCGTCCTCCAGCGAGTCGACCACGGCGACGGCGAGCTTCAGGTCGAGGTACTCCCTGCCCCAGTCGTCCTCCGTCGCGGCGCCGACCTCGATCCCCCCGGCGCTTTCGCGGGCGCGCTCGTCGCCGACCAGCTCGACCTCCCCCTCGCGCAGCTCGGTCAGCGCCGCCGGCAGGAACGCGCCGGCGACCGCGGCGTCGACCAGCAGCGTCTCGGCGGCGTTGCAGACCCCAGGCCGCTGCGTCTTCGCGTTGACGGCGATCCGTCGCGCCATCTCGAGATCGGCCTCGGCGTGGACGTAGACGTGGCAATTGCCGGCCGCGGCGTAGATCACCGGCACCGTGGCGACCTCCTTGAGCGCGTTCTTCAGGCCTTCGCCGCCGCGCGGGATCAGCAGGTCGACCGTCTCCTCCTGCGTCGCCAGCTCGGCCAGGTCCTCGTGACCGCCGCCCGAGAGCAGCACAGCGCCATCCTCGGGCAGGTCCGCCCCTGCCAGCGCCTCGCGCACGATGGCGGCCAGCGCCCCATTGGTCCGCTCCGCGTAGTGCGACCCGCGCAGCACGATCGCATTCCCACTCTTGATCGTCAGCGCCGCGCAATCGATAGTCACGTTCGGCCGCGCCTCGTAGACGACTGCGACGACCCCCAACGGGACTCGGACCTTGGTCAGGTCGAGCCCGCTCTCCAGCGTGCGATGGTCGAGTACCTCGCCGACGGGATCGTCGAGCGCCATCACCGCACGCACGCCTTCGGCCATGGCGGCGATCCGTCCCTCATTCAGCGCCAGGCGGTCCTGCAGCGCCGCGCTCAAGCCCTCGGCCTTCTCGTCAGCGACATCGGCGGCATTCGCTTCGAGGATCTCGGGGGAACGTTCCCCGAGCAGGCGGGCAATCGCCTCCAAGGCAGCGTTCTTCGCCTCGGTCGAAGCGCCACCCAGAGCACGCGCTCCACGCTGCGCAGCAGCACAGCTCTCCGCCACCGTCGTCGCGGTCGTAGCCATGGGCAAAAGGGTACCCAGGAGGGCCGGGGTGCCCCTCCCCCGGAGGCCGTCGCGCAGCTGAATCGCCAGCGGGAGCGCAGAATGTGGTTCCTTGAGCCTCCGCGGGAGGGGCACCCCGGCCTCCTACGCAGCAGTTCAAACGAGCACGAACCGATCCCGATGGATCACCTCGTCGGCGGCGTGCGGCAACAGCGCGCGCACCTGTTCGCTCTTCAACCCGGTAACCCGGGAAAGCTCCTGCGACGAGTAATCGGCGATGCCCTTGCCGACCACCGTCCCGTTGGCCGTGACCTCAACCGCGTCGCCGGCCTCGAAGTCGCCCTCGACCGCGGTGATCCCCACCGGCAGGAGGCTGGAGCCGCTCTCGCGCAGAACCCGCGCCGCACCGTCGTCGACGACGAGCCGTCCCTTCGAGGGCTTCGCGTACTTGAGCCAGAGCTTGAAGCTCGATGCCTTGCCGCCCTGGGCAGCGAAGCGCGTCCCGGCGTCCTCGCCCCGCGCCGCGGCCAGCAGGGTTCCCCGCCGGGTGCCATCGCAAATCGTTGCCGGGATGCCCGCCTCCGCCGCCATCTCGGCGGCGGCGACCTTACTGCGCATCCCCCCCAGCCCGAAGGCCGAGGTGCGATCGCCTATCTCCATGTCGGCCAGCGCACCGAAGTCAGTCACCTCGGCGATTCGCTCGGCGCCGCTCTCGGCGTGCGGGTCGGCGCTGTGCAGGCCTTCCACGTTCGAGAGCAGGACCAGCAGCCGCGCGTCGAGCAGGATCGCCACCTGGGCGGCGAGGAAGTCGTTGTCGCCAAAGCTGATCTCGTCGGTGGCGGTGGTGTCGTTCTCGTTGACGACCGGCACCACGCCCCACTCGATCAACCGTCGCAGCGTCTGCCGGGCGTTCAGGTAGTTGACTCGGGCAGCGATGTCGGCGGCGGTCAGCAGCACCTGCGCCGAGCGGGTCCCGCCCTCGGCCAGGCGCGACTGATAAGCCCGAAAGAGGTCGCCCTGGCCAACCGCCGAGGCGGCCTGCAGCTCGTCCATCGCCCGCGGACGCACCGGCAAGCCGAGCAAGCGGATCCCGCGCGCGATCGCCCCGGAGGTGACCATCGCCACCCGCTCCCCCCTCTGCTCCAGCTCCGCCACCTGCGCGCAGACCGAGTCGAGCACGTCGACGCGCAGCTCGCCGTCGTCGGCGGCGACGATCGAGGAGCCGAGCTTGACGACCAGGGTCATGCGGCAAAGTCTAGGCGCGGGCCGACCGCCTACGGATGCAGCTCGAACTCGTGCTCACCGACCCTCACGTCGTCGCCGGGTTCGAAGCCGGCGGCGCGCAGGGCGGCGACGACGCCGATCTCGTTGAGGCGCTGCTCGAGGTAGGCGAGCGCCTCCTCGTTGCCGAGGTCGTAGCGCTCGAAGAGCAGCGCGACGCCGCGGCCGAGAACGCGGAAGCCGCCGTCCCCCTCGCGCTGCACCGAGTAGCCGCCCTCGCCGACCGGACGGTAGACCCGGTGCTCGGCCTCGAACTCGCCGCTGCTCACCTCACGCGCCCCTGCCGGGGCCTGCGCTCCGTCTCGACGATGGGGCTCTTCCGGCAAGGTGGCGAGGATCGTCTGGCGCAGCTCGTTGAGGCCCTCACCCGTTGCCGAGGAGACGGCGAGCACGGTCGGTACTCGGGACTCCTCCCCGCCCGACCCGTCGGCGCCACTCCCGAGCCGCTCCCGCCACTCGGTCGTCGCCTCGCCTACCTGCTCTTTCGGCAGCAGATCGC
>Ga0075433_10004739_pt1 | contig 10611 bp, 3 predicted proteins | sample RhiMethybrSRZTD2_FD_75299 | JGI IMG/M metagenome (GOLD analysis project Ga0075433, IMG submission 75299) | Populus rhizosphere microbial communities from Tennessee, USA - Rhizosphere MetaG P. TD hybrid SRZTD2 | ecosystem: Host-associated > Plants > Roots > Rhizosphere > Soil | place: USA... | reverse complement strand
GCCGCCTTCGTAGGCCGAGGGTCCCTGACCGAGGTGGACCCGACGACCTTCCACGCCCTCGACATCTCCGGCGCCGGGCCGATCCTGCTGCCGCCGGGAGAGGGACCCCGGCTGCTCGTGCTGTATTTCTCCAGCCCCACGGGCCAGGTGGTCAAGCGGGCGGCGATCGGGGCCGAGGGCTACGTCCTCGATCACTACCAGCGGGCGGCGATCGAGACGCACCTTCGCGAGGCCGGCGACAAGCTCCTCGAGGCGGCGGGCCCGGGCGGTGTCCACGCCGCCTTCTGCGACAGCCTCGAGGTCTACGGCGGGGACTGGACGGCGGAGCTGCTCGCCGAATTCCAGCGGCGGCGCGGCTACGACCTCGCGGGCGTGCTGCCGCTGCTCGAGTACGACGTCTCGGAGCGCTCCGAGGCCGCGCGGCGCGATTTCGGCCGCACGCTCACGGAGCTGTACGAGGAGCGCTTCCTGGCTCCCATGCGCGAGTGGGCGACGAGGCACGGCGTCCTCTTCCGCATCCAGAACTACGGCGAGCCGCCCGCCGCGCTCGCCAGCTCACGCTACGCCGACCTGATCGACGGCGAGGGCTGGAACTTCCGCACGCTCACCTCGTCGCGCTGGGCCTCCTCCGCGTCGCATCTGTTCGGCAGGCCGGTCACCACGTCGGAGACGTGGACCTGGCTGCACTCGCCCGCCTTCCGGGCGACGCCGCTCGACGTCAAGGCCGAAGCCGACCAGCACTTTCTCTCCGGGATCAACCAGCTCATCGGCCATGGCTGGCCCTATTCCCCTCCCGCCGCGGGGACGCCCGGCTGGCCGTTCTACGCGGCGGCGGTCCTCAGCGACAGGAACCCGTGGTGGCCGGTGATGCCGGACCTCGCCGCGTACCTGCAGCGCGTGAGCTTTCTCCTGCGCCAGGGCGAGCCGGTGGTCGACGTGGCGCTGTACGCTCCGACCGAGGACGCGTGGTCCACGTTCAAGCCGGGAACGCCGCGCCACGTGAACCTCTTCCAGAAGATCGTCGACGCGATCGGGCCGAGCGTGGTTGCCGCGATCCTCGACGCCGGCCACGGCTTCGACCTCATCGACGACGGGACGCTCGAGGAGGCGAAGCGCCGGAGGTATGCGGCGATCGTGCTGCCGGCCGTGCGCCGGATGCCCGAGGCGACGCGGCGGTGGCTGGCCGACTACGCGCGGGAGGGCGGGACGGTGGTGAACGAAGACGAGGTGCGCGCGCGGCTTGCCGCGGCCGCGCCGGACGTGGCGCTGGCTCCGGCCACGCCCGCCATGGGCTTCGTCCATCGCCGCCTGCCTGACGCCGACGTGTATTTCCTGGCCAACACCGCGAACGTGCCGGTGGCCGTGCGCGCCCGGTTCCGCGCGGCCACGCCGCACGCGGAGCGATGGGACCCGATGACGGGCCGCGTCGAAGCGCTGACGGTCCCGGAGGGCGAGCTGCAGATGGATCTCGAGCCGTACGGCTCGCGCGTGGTCGTGTTCCGCAAGACCGCCGGCTCCGCGCCGGCCGCTCGCCCGGCCGCGGTGAGCGCCTCGGAGGAGCTGCGATCGGGATGGACCGTGAGCTTCGGCGGCACGGAGAGCCCGGTCGATCTGCCGCACTCGTGGGGCGGCGACCCGGCGCGGCGCTTCTTCTCCGGCACCGCCCGCTACCGCGTGACGCTCAAGGCGACTCTTCCCGCGCGGCCGGGACGGTTGTACCTCGATTTCGGTGAGGCGAGGCCCATCGAGCGCGAGCCGCTGCCCGGGGGCACGCTGCGCGGAAACTCGTTCGCCGCGCTCGTCGATCCGCCCATCCGCGAGGCGGCCACGGTCTTCGTCAACGACCGGCGCGCGGGCTCGCTGTGGGCGCCGCCCTACCGGCTCGACGTCACGGACCTGCTGCGAGACGGCCCCAACCGGATCCGCGTCGACGTGTACAACACCGCGATCAACGAGCTCGCCGAGGGCGGCCGGCTGCCGGACATGAAGCCGGTCGTCGAGCGCTACGGCCAGCGCACCCGGCTGCAGGACCTCGACGGCCTGCAGCCGCTGCCCTCGGGCCTGCTCACGGTGCCGCGGCTGGTGCGGGAGAAGTAGGACCCGCCCCGCGAACGATCAGCGCGCGCTCGTGAGGGCGAGAACCGCATAAGCGGTCGCCGCGTCGCTCATGAACTTGCCGGTGTCCGACGCCGCATCGCGATGTTTGTTCAGGGATGAGGCGACCCACCTGCCGCTGGCTGCATCCTGGTGCCGCGCGAGCCAGGAAAGCCCCTTGCTCACGCTCGCTTCCGTGCCCGAGGTCCCCGACTGCTGGAGCGCCAACGTGATCAACCCCGTGGCGTAGCCATCGCCCGCCGCGTCCTGCGCGGTCGCGTCGGCGCGCTTCCACGACCCGAGCGCGGACAGGCTCCATCCGCCATCGTCCTGCTGTTTGGCGACGGCGGCGTCGACGATGGATTGACGCTGGGCAGGCGTGAGAAGCCCGGGAAGCTTCGTCGATGCCCACAGGACCGTGAGACGGTTGAACAGTGATTCCGTGTCGGCCCGATGTCCCAGGTACTCGCGAAGCAGCTTCAAGTGGTCCTGGATCTCCGGACGCGACGCGTAATCGCCGGGAGCGCTCCCGACGGCGAGAGCCGCGAGCGCCGCGCCGTAGTACGGTGAGTCGGACGATTCCCATGGTGCGTTGTGGAAGTCCAGCCAGGCCCAGGCGCCTCTCAGATCGCCGGCCGTGAACTGAAGCGGCCAGAGGTTGTCGAACGCCTGGCGCGCATCGTCGGTGAGGGTGAGGGTGAGGGCGCCCTTCGACGCCTCGCGTGTGGCGAGAATCAGCGCGTTCAGAACCGCTTCCGTCCCGCGCGACTCGCTCGTCTTGGGTAGACCGCGCGTCTGATCCGGATAGAACGGCTCCACGTCCCTCCACCGCCTCACGCGCGTGACCACGTTCGCGAGCAGGAGGCGCTCCGGCGCGGCCCAGTCGCGTTCCCTGAGGACGGTGCGGAGCGCGGGCCGTGCCAGGGCATACGGCACCGCCGTGTGGCAGGAGATGCACGAGGTGTCGTGATCGCGGGCCGCGCTCGGCCAATGGAGCCACCAGTCGGCTCGGCCGTCGAGGTAGGCGGCGGCCGCCCGCGGATTCCACGACGGTGATGGCGCGCCCGCGTGCGTGAATCGGGCCGCCACGAGGCTCGCGCCGATGCCGACGGCGAACGTCACGATACCGGCGATGGCGGACTTCATGAGGCTCGACGATCTTATCGTGAGCTTGCGGAAAATGATCTAGAGGCTGTTCCGCCGGGCGATGTCACCGAGAAAGCGCGCGCTGGGCTTGACCGTGCGCTCCTGCGTGTCTCGGTTCACCGCCACGAGACCGAACGTCGGGCGGTAGCCGAAGATCCACTCGAAGTTGTCGAGCAGCGACCAGTGGACGTAGCCGCGGACGTCGACGCCGTCCGCCAGGCATTTCTGCACCCCGGTCAGCGCCCTCTTGATGTACTCGATCCGGCGGGTGTCGTCTCCGGTGCCGATCCCGTTCTCCGTGACGTAGACCGGCACCTTGGCCTGGGCGGCCGCGTAGCGGATCGTCTGCTCGAGCGCCTCGGGCCAGAACTCGTAGCCCATCTGCGTCATCTCGGCGCCGGGATCCGCGGGCAGGTCCCCGTCCGGGCCCACGCGGGAGCGCGTGTACGTCTGGACGCCGATGAAGTCGCTCTTGCCCGCCGCCTCCAGCCAGGGCCCGTAGAGCTGGGCCCGTTTCCGGTCGCGCGCGCTGCCCGCTCCGACGGCCTGGTCGTCGGATATCGCGAGGGTGAGGCCGACCGGATACTTGCCGGGCCCCGACTTCATCGCGACGAGGCCGCGGTGGTGCGCGGCGAGGAGGACCGGCAGCGTCTTGTCGGCCGGGCCGAAGAGGAAGAAGCCGAAGCGGTCGGAGCCCGATGCGCGGGCGGCCGCGGCCAGCATGCCGTTCAGCGCCTCCGGCGGGATCGGGAGCTTCAGCCAGCTCAGGAGCTGCGGGATGTTGGGCTCGTTCAGCGTGGCCGCGAAGGCGATGAGGTCGCCGAGGTGCTTGGCCGCGCGCTCGCAGTAGCGGGCGAAAAGATCGGCGGCCGACGGGTCCTCCCAGCCGCCCCGGGCCGCCAGCCAGCGCGGCAGCGTGAAGTGGTTGAACGTGACCATCGGCGTCAGGCGGCTGTCGTGGCAGGCCGCCAGCATCCGCCGGTAGTGCTCGAGCTCCGCGCTCGAGAAGAAGCCCTCCTCGGGCTCGATGCGCGCCCACTCGATGGAGAAGCGGTAGGTGTTGAAGCCGAGAGAGGCGAGGAGCTTGATGTCGTCGGGATAGCGGTGGTAGTGGTCGCAGGCGTCGCCCGACGGCTCGGGGAACAGCGTCGGCTTCACGTGCTCGAGCAGCCAGTTGTCGTTGTTGACGTTGTTGCCTTCGACCTGGTGCGCGGCCGTGGCCGCGCCCCAGAGAAACCCCTTCGGGAAGCTCTTTGCCCCCGGCCCCTCCGCGTGGCTGCGGGTGGCCGCCCCCGCCAGCGCCGCCGCCCCCGCGCTCACGAGAAAGCCCCGCCGATCCATCTCGCGCCTCGGCATGCAAGCCCTACCGAGGGGTTATCGACGACACCGTCACGGGACCGAGCAGGCCCGACTCGAGCAGCGGCGAGTCCTTCGTGTACGGCTTGTAGTCCGTGAACGTGTACCGCTTCGCCGCCGACGGCTGCTGGTCGCCGATCATGCGGTTCGGCCAGAGGTTCGTGATCTTCACCTCGAGGCGGTTCGCTCCCGGCTTCAGCGCGCCCGTCACGTCCGCCTGGAAGGGCGCCTTCCACAGGATGCCCAGCGGCTTGCCGTTCACCGTGACCTGGGCGATCTCCTTCACCTTGCCCAGGTCGAGGACCACCCGCGCGCCGGGACGGAACCATGCCGCCGGCGCCTGGACGTCCCTGGTGTAGGTGGCCGTCCCCGAAAAGTACTTTACGCCCGGATCCGTGGACGTGGTCCACGAGCTGAGCGACGTCAGGTCGAGCCGGGCGGGCGCCCCCCAGTTCGGGGGGAAGGCGACGCTCCACGGGCCCGCCAGTGTGGCGAGTATCGTGGCCGTGGGGCGCGGCCGCGTTCGGGTGGGCGCCGAAGCGGCGCCGCGGAACACCACGAACACCGAACCCTGCGGGTCCAACCGGAGCGGCACGCTCGTCCGGCCGTCCGCGATCGTGTACGCGGACGGCTCGATCGCTCCCGTGTCCGGATGCCAGAGCTCCGCCTCCCTGCCTTCGACGCGGAAGCTCGCGAGAACCTCCTCGGCGCGATCTTTCTGGTTGCCCACGAAGTAGATGTCCGCGTCGCCGAGCCGCCGGTGGATCCACACGAGCGACGTGTCGATCTGCGGGCGGTTGTGCTGGAAGTCCGGCGCCACCTTCTCTCCGGCCAGGACCTCCTCCACCGACGGGCCCCAGTACACCTTGCCCGTGCCGTGGTCGTGCCGCGTGATGCTCTTGCCGTCCACCGAGCCCCACACCTCGTTCGCGATCGCGCGGGCCTCGTCGTCGGAGGCCGGGTAGCCGGTGAGGCTCGGCGGCCGGCGCGGCTTCGGGGCCACCACGACCGCACCCGCCGCGACGAGGTCGCGGATCTTGCGCAGCACGGGCAGTGTCAGGCGATCGACGTCCTCGGGCAGCACGAGCGCGCGGTAGCTCATGCCGTCCGGCAGGACCAGCCGGCCATCCTTGACCGACATGCGGTTCAGGAGCACGTCGGTGTTCACGTAGTCGTAGTTGTAGCCGGCGGGTGGCTCGGGCTTGAGCTTCTTCCAGAAGGGCGCCGAGATCGGCGCGCCCTCGCCGTAGTAGTAGGCGAGGTCGCCGACGAAGAGCCCCTGCTGGAGCAGGAACGAGCAGCGGGCCAGGTAGGAGTTCCACGCCACCGCCTGCTCCGCCCACGTGATGTTGCGCGTGTAGTGCTGGCCGAACGGTCCCAGCGTGATGCCCGGCTTGTGGGCCTCGTCCACGAACGGCTGGTGGTCCGAGGTGTGGAAGACGATGCGGTTCACGCCCAGCGCGAAGTAGCGGTCGGCGATCGGCTTCAGGTACGACGGCGGCTGGCCCCAGCCGGGCACCATCGGCATCGACGTGAAGGACTCGGTGGCGGCGAGGGTCTTGCCGTAGATGTGCGCGGCCGAGGCCGCCTCCCGCACGTCCGGCGGATGCTCGGGCTGGTCGCCCTGCCCGGGCAGCGGCACCCAGAACTCGCCCATGGGGACGTCGACCTGGCCCTTGTTGAGGAGGGCGTCGCCCGTCGTGGGAAGCCCGGTGCCCATCGCCTCGGCATAGAGGCCGACGCCGCGCTTGTGGAGGTACTCCGTCGCCGCCCCGTAGTGGTTCTCCGCGAGCAGGTCCGCGATCGTGCGGCGGTAGTCCCAGAGGAAGCGGTCGCTCACGTCCGCGCTCTCGACGATGCGTCCCGTGAGCACGGGCAGGTACGCAGTGGGGTCGTATCCGCGGCGCTTGCGGAACTCCGCGATCATGTCCTGCGTCCAGTTCTCCTGCCCGGCTTCCCAGCTGTCCATCAGGAAGTAGCGGAAGCTCTTGCCGAAGTACGGCCCGAGCGCGTCGGAAACCTGGCCGACGTAGTTCTGGAAGTAGGCGTCGACGTGCTTGCGGCTCAGCTTGTCGACCTCGTAGCCGGTCGCCTCCGGGGTGGCCGGGTGGTTCTTCTCTCCCGTGAGCGAGTAGCCCATGCGCAGCACCACCCACCGTCCCGCCGGCACGTCCCAGTCGAGCGTGCCGTCCTTGCCCATCTTCGCGGTGAGGTCGACGACGGTGCCCTTCGCGATCGCCTGGTCCGCGGCCACGGAGGGGGTGCCGGCGGTGCTGGGCTCGACGAGCGTGGCGAAGCTGGCCTTGTCCTCCCACATGTTCACGCGCGGCCCCGAGAGCAGCTCCATCTCCGCGATGTCGAACTGCTTGAACGGCGGCAGCGACATCAGCGCCGCGAAGGGATTGGGCGGAGGCGTCATGAAGACGACGCGATACCAGCGGGCCGAGGTCGGGGGGAACGCGTACGTGCGGATGGGGAAGCCGCCGAAGAGCGGCTCCGGCCCGGGAAGGTTGACGAGGGTCACCCAGGTCTTGCCGTCCTGGCTCGCCTGCAGCTGGCCGTTGGGAGGCGTCGCGCCGAAGAAACCCTGGCCGCCGGCCATCGCGATCGAGAACGCCTGGGCCCGGAAGGGCTGGGCGAACTCGCACTGGATCCACGCCGGCTTGCCGTCCTGGCCCACCGGCAGCGCGACCGTGCGGGCGTAGCTGCCGTCGACGAGCGCGCCGACGTCGATGTCGCCGCCGCTGGTCGTGACGCGCGGACCGGCGTCGACGATCCGCACCTCGTCGTCGGGCAGGCGGTACGCGAGAACCACCGTGTCGCCGTAGTAGGGGACATCGGGCGACGGCGGAGGCGACGGCGGCATCGGCTTGGAGCCCGGGAGGTCCGTCGGCGTCGGGAAGTCGAAGTCGGGCGGGATCGGCATGTCCTGGAAGCGCCCGTTCACCGTCGGTGGATGCGCGAGCACCCCGGTGAGCTTCCGCGGACCCTCGACCCGCGTCTCGCTCCACACGACCTTCTTCATGCCCTCTTCGGGCTTCACCCAGGGACCGGCCGTCTCGCTCCATCCGCCGGAGGCCGCCATCGACATCTCCAGGCCGAGCCGGTCGGCCTCGGCCGCCGAGTGGCGGAACGCGTCCTTCCAATCCGGCGTCATCCAGACCAGGCGCTTGTCGACGAACAGCGGCACGCCGAGGCTGCCGTCGAACATCTGCATGCCCGCGATGCCGACGCGCTTCATCCATTCCAGGTCCGCGGTGATGCCCTCCTTGGTGACGTTGCCGTTCAGCCAGTGCCACCACACCCGCGGCTTCGCCGAATCGGGAGGGTCCTTGAAGCCGCGTTGGAGCGCGTCGTCCGCGGCGTCGGAATGAATCCGACGCCGCTCATCTTGCGGGGCCGCTCCGCGGCCCCGGGGCGCGGCGGCGGGAGTCTGGCCGGGCGCCGAAGCGCCGAGCGCGACGAGCGCGGCGCAGACGGCGATGCGGCGGAAGGGGCCGTTCACTTGCCCGTACCGTAAGCGAAGCGGTATTGACCGGAGCCGACGTCCACCACCACTGTGTCGCCGTCCTGACGGGAGTCGGTGATCCCGTTCCCCTTGGCGAGCGCCTGGCCGCCCTCGGTGACGCTCGCGAGCTGGGCCTTGGGCAGCCGCACGGTCGCGGTCGTGTTCGGCGGGATCTCGACCGCGAGCTCGAACCGGCCGTCGTTGAGCGTCCAGGCGGAGCTCGCCCGTCCGTACATCGTGTCGTGGCTGGCCTTCACGCTCGTGAATCCGCCCCCCGGCTGCGGATAAATGACGATGTGCTTGTAGCCCGGCGTCTTTTCATCGATCTGTAGACCGGCCATCACCTGGTACATCCAGTCGCCGATGGCCCCGTAGGCATAGTGGTTGAACGAGTTCATCCCGACGTCCTGGAACGTGCCGTCCGGCTTCTGGCCGTCCCAGCGCTCCCAGATGGTGGTCGCTCCCTGCTTGACCGGATAGAGCCATGACGGGTACTCCTCGCGGTTGAGCAGCATGTAGGCTTCATCCAGGTAGCCGTAGCGGACGAGGACGTGGCAGAGGTACGGCGTGCCGAGGAAGCCGGTGGTCAGGTGCTTGCGGGTGCGCACCTCCTGGGCCAGCCTCTTCGCGGCGACTGGCCGCATGTCGTCCGGCAGCAGGTTGAATTTCAGGGCGAGCACGTAGGCGGTCTGGGTGTCCTCGCCCACCCGGCCGGTATCCGTGACGAACTCGCGGCGGAAGGCGCTCTTGATCCGGCCGAGCTGCTCGCCGTAGCGGGCGGCGTCATCGTTCTTGCCCAGCACCAGGGCTGCGCGCTGCAGCAGATCGGACGAATGCGCGAAGAAGGCGGTCGCGATCATGTCCTTGCCCGTGGTGGCGCCCGGATAGTCGCTGGCGTTCGAGGCGAAGGCGAGCCAGTCCCCGAAGTGGAAATCGCCGGCCCAGATGTAGTCGTCGCCGGCCCGCGACTTCTCGTACCCGACCCACTTGACCATGCTGTCGTACTGCGTCTCCAGGATGCGCTTGTCTCCGTAGGCCAGGTACATGTTCCAGGGGATGATCACCGCCGCGTCGGCCCAGCCGGCCGCGCCGCCCGGGTTGTGGCCCTCGAAGTCCGGGAGGACGTTCGGGACCACGTACGGCACGCTGCCGCTCGCGAACTGGTCCGCGGCCACGTCCTTCAGCCATTTCGTGAAGAACGCGGCCACGTCCATGTTGAAGGCGGCGGTGGGGGAGAAGGCCTGGGCGTCGCCGGTCCATCCCAGGCGCTCGTCGCGCTGCGGGCAGTCGGTGGGGACGTCGAGGAAGTTCCCCTTCTGGCCCCAGATGATGTTGTGCTGGAGCTGGTTCACGAGCGGCTTCGACGTCTCGAACGTGCTCGCCCGGGCCATGTCCGAGTGGACGACGATGCCGGTCAGGCTGTCGGGCGTGACCTCTCCCGGATAGCCGGCCACCGCCACGTAGCGGAACCCGAAGAACGTGAAATGCGGCTCGAACGTCTCCGGGCCTCCGCCCTTCATCGTGTACTGCATCGTCGCCTTCGCCGCGCGCAGGTTCGCCGTGTAGAAGTTGCCGGCCTTGTCGAGCACCTCGGCGTGTCGGAGCGTGATGGTGGTGCCCGCGGGCCCCTGGGCCTTGAGCCGCACCCAGCCCACCATGTTCTGGCCTAGATCGACCACGGTGTCGCCGCCCGGGGTCTTGAGCACCTTGACGGGCTTCAGCTCCTCGATCCGGCGCACGGGCGGTCCCGCGGGAGCGATGAGGTCGTCCTTGCGGTGCTCCGCGACCTTCACCTTCGACCACTCGCCGTCGGCGAAGCCGGCCGTCGCCCAGCCCGGCTTCTCGAGGCGCGCGTCGTACGTCTCGCCGTGGTAGATCTCCGACATCAGGATGGGACCGGGCGCCGCCTTCCAGCTCCCGTCGGTGCCGACCATCTCCTCGTGCCCGTCCTTGTACGTGATCTTGATCTGGCAGAGCAGAGCCAGCCGGTCGCCGTAGATGTTCCGCCGATCCTGCCAGGCGAGGAAGCCGCGGTACCAGCCGTTGCCGAGCGTCACCCCGATCGCGTTGTCCCCGGCCTTGATGAGGGGGGTGACGTCGTAGATCTGGTATTGCAGGCGCTTGTTGTAGCTCGTCCATCCCGGAGTGAAGAGCTGGTCTCCCACGCGCTGGCCGTTGATCTGCATCTCGTAGAGGCCGTGGCTCGTGACGTAGGCCCGGGCCCGCTCGACGCCGCTCTTCGCCTTGAACTGGTGGCGGAGCATCGGCGAGGGACCGGGCGTCTTGACGTCCTCCGGCAGGTCCGGCTCGATCCAGCTCGCCTTCCAGTCGGACGGCTCGAGCAGGCCCATCTCGAACCAGGCGGGCTCGCTCCAGCCGGAGGGCTTGCCGCCGCCGTCCCACACGCGCACCGCCCAGTAGTAGCGGTGGCCCGACTGGAGCGCGGGTCCCTCGTAGGGGCGCTGGCTGGACTCGTCCGAGGAGACGCGTCCCGAGCTCCACACGGA
>Ga0075433_10004738_pt1 | contig 10611 bp, 6 predicted proteins | sample RhiMethybrSRZTD2_FD_75299 | JGI IMG/M metagenome (GOLD analysis project Ga0075433, IMG submission 75299) | Populus rhizosphere microbial communities from Tennessee, USA - Rhizosphere MetaG P. TD hybrid SRZTD2 | ecosystem: Host-associated > Plants > Roots > Rhizosphere > Soil | place: USA... | reverse complement strand
AACGGCGGCGCGCACGCGGACAACAACCTCGACATCCAGGAATTCATGATCGCGCCCGTGGGCATGACCTCGTTCCGCGAGGCGCTCCGATGCGGCGCCGAAGTGTTCCACACGCTGAAGCGGCTCCTGAAAGAGAAGGGACTCGTCACGGCGGTCGGCGACGAGGGGGGATTCGCCCCGAACTTGAAGAGCAACGCCGAGGCGCTCGACTTCCTGATGCGGGCGATCGAGAAGGCGGGCATGAAGCCAGGCCACGACGTCGCCTTAGCACTCGACGTCGCGGCGTCGGAGCTGTACGACAAGGGGACCTACTCGCTCGACGGACGGAAGGGCATGTCGTCGGCCGACCTCGTCGCCTACCTGCGCGGGTTGGCCGAGCGCTATCCGATCGTATCGATCGAGGACGGGCTCGCCGAGGGGGATTGGGACGGCTGGAAACTCCTGACCCGCGAGCTCGGCGCCTATCTGCAGCTCGTCGGCGACGACGTGTTCGTGACGAACCCGGAAATCCTGCGCCGCGGAATCGAAGAGGGGATCGCGAACTCGATCCTGATCAAGCTGAACCAGATCGGCACGGTGACCGAGACCCTGGACGCGATCGAGATGGCGAAGCGCGCGGCGTACACGACCGTGATCTCGCACCGCTCGGGCGAGACCGAGGACGCGACGATCGCGGACCTGGCGGTCGCCGTGAACGCGGGACAGATCAAGACGGGCTCGCTCTCGCGGAGCGACCGGATCGCGAAGTACAACCAGCTCCTCCGGATCGAAGAGCAGCTCGCGGACGAGGCTCGGTATCCCGGCGCGGAAGCCTTCCCGCGCCCCGGGGCCGGAGCCAGCGCGCGCGCCGGCTCCGCATCCGCGGCCGCGAGGGCGTGACGACATGATGCGTTCGCCCTACCAGAGCCCGCCGAAGCCGCCCCGGAAGGAGCCGACGAAGCGGTTCCTACGGCTGCCGCCGCCCGAGCTGCGGCGGAAGCATCGCGGCCTCTGGATCGGCGCCCTCGCGCTCGCCGCCTACCTGGCGTGGTCGTTCGTGGGAAGCGACTCCGGCGTATTCCGCATCGCCGCGCTGAAGCGGGAGACCGAGGCGTTGAAGCGGAGAAAGGCGGAGCTCGCGGTGCGGGTGGACGCGCTGGAGCAGCGCCGGAAGGCCGAAGCCCGCGATCCCCTCCTCGAGGAGCGCGTCGCGCGCGAGCGATTCCACCTCGTCAAGAAGGACGAGATCCTCTACCGCTACAAGGAAGCCGACGGCGCCCCGTAGCGACCCCACGTACCGTCCCCACGTAATGTCCCCGTCGTAGCCGCCGCTTACCGAAACAGGTCCTCGATCGATTCGTCGTCGAGCCGAAGGCGCCGCAGGATTTCCTGAAACGACGGATGCGCCCGCAGCGGATCGAAGCGCGGCGAGACCTTCAGCCACGCCATCCCGCGGTCGTGCCCGCGCCAGGCGCGGTCCAACAGTTCGAGCGCGGCGTCGCGCTCGCCCAACCCGACCCGGATCGCGGCCAGGGCGTAGGGCGCCACGTAACGCGTCCCCGCCGCCTCGATCATCTCGGCGAGTAGCTCGCGGGCCTTCCCCTCCCGGCCGGAAACCGCGTACGCGTGCGCGAGCAGGGCGTGGGCCGACAACTCGCCGGGCAGGATCGCGTGGGCGCGCTCGTAGGCCGCGATCGCCTCGTCGTATCGCCCCGCCTGCTCGAGGGCGCCGCCCAGGCTCCGGAGCGCCGGCGCGAACGAGGGGTCGAGTTCCAGCGTCCGTCGATGCGCCTCGATCGCCTCCTCGTTCCGCCGCCCGTAGAAGAGGTGGAGCCCCACGCTCGTGTTCACGATCAGGGAGAGCGGGTCGAGCGACTGGGCCAGCCGCGCCTCCGCGATCGCCTCCTCGCCGCGGCCGAGCGCCGAGAGGAGATCCGAGTACCAGTGATGCCCGGCGACGCTCTTCGGGTCGAGCGCGAACGCGCGGCGAAAGGAGGCGAGCGATCCCTCCCAATCCCAGCGCGCGTTGAAGCGGAGCGACGCCAGGGAGACGTGGGGCTCGGCGCTCGAATCGTCGAGGGCCAGCGCCCGGGTTACGGCGGCTTCCGCGCGCGGGAAGGCTTCGTGCGGCGGAAGGTAATCGTAATTCCCCATCGTGTCGTAGGCGTCGGCCAGCCCCGCGTACGCCGGCGCGTATTCGGGATCCCGCGCGATCGAGCGTTCGAAGCACTCGAGCGCCTTCCGCGCGCCCTCCTCGGTCCGGCGGTTCCAATGGAAACGGCCCCGAAGGTACTCCTCGTACGCGACGGGATCGACCCGCCGGACGCGCTCGAGCCGCACCTGCTCGAGCGGCAGGATCTGCACGCGGATCTCCTCCGCAATGGCGCGCGCCACCTCGGACTGGAGCGCCAGCACGTCGCGAAGATCCCGTTCGTAGCTCTGCGCCCAGAGATGCCGGTCGTCGCGGGCGTCGATCAACTGGGCGGTGATGCGCACGCGATCCCCGACGCGGATCACGGCCCCTTCCACGATCGCCTCGACACCGAGGGCGCGAGCGATCGCCGGCACCGCCGTCCGGCCACCCTTGAATTGCATGACCGACGTGCGCGACACGACGCGAAGGGCCTGGAGCTTCGCCAGGTTCAGGATCAGTTCCTCGGTCATGCCGTCGGCGAAGAACTCCTGCTCCGCGTCGCCGGAGAGGTTCGTGAGCGGGAGGACCGCGAGGGATCGGATCGTTCGCGCCGCGTCGCCGGCGTCCGCCGGCCTCGCGGGGCCGGGCGCGATCGCTCCGCCCGCGCCATCGAGGAGCGCCGACGCCACGGCGGCCGCCGAATCCGGGCGCCGGCCCGGGTCCTTGTCGAGCAGCGTCAAAATGAACTTCGAGAGGTCGTCCGAAAGCGCGGGCGCCCACTCTCTCGGGGCGCGCGGCGCGGTGTTGAGCGCGTCGTTGATGAGCGCGGTGGCCAGCTCCGCCTCGAAGGGGCGGCGCCCCGTGGCCATCTCGTAGAGCGCGACGCCGAGCGAATAGAGGTCGCTTCGCCCATCGACGGGACGCCCGAGCATCTGCTCCGGCGACATGTAGGCGAGCGTGCCGACGAGGAGGCCGGCATCGCTCCCGTCGGTCGTCTCGGCGGCCGCGTTCGTGCCGCAATTCTGCGCCAGGCCGAAGTCGAGCAGCTTGACCCGCCCGCTCGGCGAGATCATGACGTTCGCCGGCTTCAAGTCGCGGTGGACGATTCCGCGTTCGTGCGCCGCGGCCAGCGCGCTCGCGATCTGCGCGCCGTAGTCGCGCACGCGGGCCTCGGGCAGCGGGCCGCGCGCCAGGATCGCGTCCAGCGTCTCGCCCTCCACCAGCTCGAGCACGAGGAACTCGAGGCCGTCGGAGGACTCGACGTCGTAGACCGCGCTGATGCCCGGATGGTTGAGCTGGGAGAGGGTGCGAGCTTCCGCGCGGATCCGGTCCCGGTCCAGCCGCCCTCCCGCCGCGGGCCGGATCACCTTGAGGGCGACGTCCCGCTCCAGACGCTCGTCGTGGGCACGATACACCTCGCCCATCCCACCCGACCCGAGGCGCTCCAGCACCCGATACCGTGAAATCGTTCGGCCGATCATGACCCTTTCGATGCGCCGACCCCTCTTCAGAAATGGGCTTTACAGGCCGCCGGGGTTGGGACAATATCACGCTGCGGGGTGGAGCAGCCTGGTAGCTCGTCGGGCTCATAACCCGAAGGTCAGAGGTTCAAATCCTCTCCCCGCAACCAATTAAAACATAAGGGGTTAGGGAGACGCCTCCCTGGCCCCTTTTTTGTGGCACCGGGGCGCGTCCCACCCCGATCGCCCAATCGTATTTCGGTCAATGCTCGACCGATCCCGCTTCGCCCGCCATTTGCTCCTCCTGCCCCTCCTCCTCGCTGGCTGCGCGAGCCATCTCGCGGGTTCCCCTACCGCCGCGACCGGCGGGCCGGCGACGCCCGCGACCGTGCAAGGCACGTTGGTCGACACCCATTGCTACTCGATCGATCGGGCGTTCCGTGCCGACGACCACAAGACGGCGAGTGGGACGATCGAGGGGTGCGCGGGGGCCTGCGCGCGGCTGGGGATCCCGGTGGCGATTCTCACCGCATCGGGAGAGGTCGTGACGCTGCTGGCACCGGCGCCGGAGCTGGCGGACCACATGAGCGACGAGGCGAGGGCCGTCGGGACGCGGGTCATGAACGGCGCGCTTCGGCCGGACTCGATCTTCGTCCGCGGCGCCGATGGCGCCTGGACGCCGATCTCGCTCCACCAGATGATGTAGCGCGCCGCGCCAGCTACTTGGCCTGAGCCAGCTCCGTCAACGCGCGCGCCACGGCATCTCCCTCGCGGGCGCGCAAGCCCACGCAGTCGTGGACCCCCTCCGCCAGCTTCGCCAGCTCCTTCGCCATGCCGGGCACGCTGTGCTTCGGATCCGCGAAGAAGGCCTCGCCTTGTCGTAGGCGCTCCTCCGAACAACCGCCCGCCGCGTACGGGATGTACACGACGTAATCTGGGGGCATGCGCGCGGCGACGACGTCGTAGTTCACCTTCCACCACGCCCAGACCTGGTCCCGGTATCGCGGATCGCCCGCCATGCCCGTCGGGATCCACGAGAGCTCGTGCGGCCGGAGCGGGCCCGTCAGCACGTACCGGAGGGCGCGTTCCCGAAGGGCGGGATCGCGGAACGAACCGAGCCCGTTCAGCAAGGGATGCCGGTCCGATGGAACGGTAGCGGCCTCGAAACACTTCCGATATTCCTCGAACAGGGATTCATCGCCCCGGAGCGCCGCAAGGTGAAGCACCGTGCCCACGAGCGATGGATCGACCGAGGCGCGATCCTTGAGGAACGCGCGCGCCAGTCGTTCGGCGTGCTGGAGTGCGGTCTCGTCCTTCCCTTCGTCCGCCAACAAGCCCAGGAGCGCCGGGCGAACGAGGGAGACCGCCTCGGCTTCACCCGCGACGCGATCGATGCCGTAGCGCCGCAGGGCCGGCCCCACCACGCGGCGGAGCGTGGCCGCGAACGCGTCCTCGAGCGGCTCGGTGACGAAGGGGGTGCGGAGCCCGGCCAGAGCGCCGGTGACCGCGCTGAGAACCAGCGGGTTCTCCTCTCCTGAAAACGCGGCTAAGAGGGCAATGTACTGGTCTCCGTGCATCTCCCCCGCGTCGAGGAGGGCGCCCGCGTTCTGGACGAGCCCGATCCGCTCGCGCGCGTTCAACGCCGTCGGCGCCGCCGCGATGAGGCGCGAGAGAGCCGCCGGATCGAGGTTCCATCGGTAGTAGCCCGCGTCGTCGGCGTTCGGGTGGACCCACTCGGGAGCGGCCCCGTCCAGTTTCACGGTCATCCGCGGGCGATCGAGGAGGATCGTCTTGGTGCGGATCTTCCCGGCCGATTCCCACTTGAGCGTGACCGGGATCTTCCAGAGCTGTGGCTTGGGAGCGGCCGCGCCGTAGTTCAGGAAGCGCGACTGCGACAGCGTGAGGTCACCACCCTTGCCGAGTTCCGCGCGCACCAGCGGCACTCCGCCCTGGTCGAGAAACGTGCTGAGCATCGCCCCGACGTCCTTACCCGAGGCGGTGCTCAGGGCGTCGAAGAGATCCTTTCCTTCCGCGTTCCCCCAGGCGTGCTTCGCGAGGTAGGCCACGACGCCCTTTCGAAACGTCTGGGGACCCAGCCATCGCTCCGTCATCGCTAGGACCGACTGGCCCTTGTAGTAGGCGAGGGCGTCGGCGGCCTGATACAGGTTCTCCATGTTGTCCACGTGCTGGCGGATCGCGTGGGTCGCGAGCTGGGCGTCCGCGTCGAACGCCAGCTGGGCTTCCTGGAGCGAGAGGAGCGGGATGAGCGACTTCGGCTGGACCTGATCGGCGATCTTGTCGCCCAGCCACTCCGCGAACGATTCGTTCAGCCAGAGATCGTCCCACCACTTCATCGTCACCAGATCGCCGAACCACATGTGGGAGATCTCGTGGGCCGTGAAGATCGCGAACGTGCGCCGTTCGTCGGCGCTCATCGTCTTCTCGTCGAAGAGGAGAAAGCGGTCTCCGTACGTGATCGCGCCGGCGTTTTCCATCGCTCCGGGCGAGAACTCCGGCACCGCGATCAGATCCAGCTTCTCGTAGGGGTAAGGAGTCCCGAAGTACTTCTCGACCGCGTCGAAGATCGCGGGCGTCATCGCCGCCGCCACGCCCGCCATGGCCGAAGTGCCCTTCGGCGTCACCACCCGTCCCGGAACGCGGAGCCCCGGGATCGGCGTGAACTCGAGGGGTCCCGTCGCGATGGCCAGGAGGTAGGACGGGAGCGGCTTCGTCCTCCCGAACACGACCGTGCGGAGACCGCCCTGAACCGTCTCCTTTTCCACCGGGGTGTTCGAAACGGCCCGATGCGCCTCGGGCACGACGATCGTCAGCTGGTAGGGAAACTTGAACGAGGGTTCGTCCCAGCACGGGAACGCCTTCCGCGCATCGATTGCCTCGAACTGGGTGAACGCGTACGCGTGTCCCCCGGATTCCAGCCGGTAGAGCCCGGCGGCGCGGGTGTCGAACTCGTTCGCGAAATCCATCGCCAGCGAGTACGCGCCCGGCGGAATGGGCGATTTGGATTTCGCCGCCACGATTCCGCCGCCGACCGAATCCGCCGCGAGGGCAATCTCCGCGCGAGGGCCGCGGAGCCGGATCCGACTCAACCGCATCTCGAGCGCGTGGAAGCGGATCTCCGAGACTTCCTTCCGGACCGTGATCTCGATCCGGGTGGATCCGGTGTAGCCGGGCTTGTCGGCGTCCAGCACGAGGCGTATGGACTGAAACGTCGGCGAAACATCGACGGGAAGCCGAGTGCTCGTGTCGTCGCCGAATGCCGGCGCGGCAAGGGCGAGGGCGATGGTGATGGCGACGATCATGGGGGCGCGCGAGGCGCGCGGATCGGTCATGAAGACTCCTGAACTGCTCCGGCCGGCAATGGGTCGTGGCCGGCGAATATGGCACATCGGCGCCATGACCGCACGCCCACGAGGATGGTATAATGCACGATACCAAACATTGCCCTGGGGGGCGGGCTGGCCACGACATCGCGCGCAAGGAGACATAAGGCCATGAATAGGAACAATTTCCGCCCGATCCACGCCCTCCTGGCTCTCCCCGTCGCCGCCGGATCGCTGGTCCTCGCACTCGCTTTCGCCGGGTGCGGCGGCCACGCGACTTCTCCCGTCAAGCCCGTTCCACTCACGCTTCAGGCCGTACCCGTGGGCGGCTCTGCCCAGCGCTTCTCGACTTCGACGCTCAACGCCCCGTCCGCCACCGACTCGATTCCCGTCACGTTCACGCAAGCGCTCCTCGTCGTCCGCGACGTCAAGTTCGAGCTCGAGGGCGAGGAAGGCGACGACACGGACTCGCTGGACGTGAGCGACGCGCCCGACGACAGCGAGCACGAGGACGCCGAAGACGGCGCGCAGGTTCGATTCCGCGGCCCGTACGTGGTCGACCTCCTCGCCCATACGGCCCAGTCTCTCGACACCGAGATGGTGCCGCCGGGCGCGTACGAACACGTGCAGGGACACCTGTTCGCGCTCAACCCCGACGACGGGCCGGCCTCGGCGTTCCCCGCCCTCATCGGCGCCACGATTCGCCTCGAAGGGACGGTCGGCGGCGAGAATGGCGGACCGTTCGTCTATTCGGCGCGCATCGACAACGAATTCATCATCCGGGGCAACTTCACGGTTCTGGCGGAGACCCCGGCGACGGCGTTCCTCGTGTTCGACTTGTCCCGATTCCTGACCGGACGCGACGGGCAATTCCTCGATCCGCGGGTGGCCGAGAACGACTTGCTGATCAGGCAGGCGATTCGCCACGCCATCAAGGTCGGGATGGACTCGGACCACGACGGCGAGCCGGACGACGAGTTGAACGAGGCTTCGAACTAGAGCGAACCCGAGGGCCCGGCGTGAGCCGCCGGCCCTACCCCCTCCGGGCCGGGCGTTGGTAGAGGGAGATCGAGGCCAATGAGTCTTCGATGGAACCGCCCATCCTCCGAGTCGCGCGGCCGCCGCGTGCGCGCGACGATCGCCGCGCTCGCGGCGACGGCGCCGCTTCTGGCCACGCTCTGCTTCGCGCCACCCGCGGTGCACGCCAGTCTCAAGGCGGTCGTCGTCGCTCCGCAAACGCCCTCGACGTGCGACAGCGTCACGATCCGCGTCGAGGGGGACCTCCCGAGTTCCTGCTACACGCTTCTGAGCGCGGACATCTCGGGGCCGGCGCCGTTTCCGGAGGCGGCGGGGCCGCTTCCCACGTACGGATTTCGGATCCGCGTCTTGGTGCAGGAGCCGAATCCCCTGATCGACATCCCGTGCACGGCGGGGCCGGTGCCGTACTCGCACCGGTTCCCGGTCGGGATCCTGGCGCCGGGCATCTACGACATCCGCGCCGTCGAATACATCGTGCCGTGGGAGCGGCCGAACGCTCCTCGAGACACCAGTGTGCTCTTCGCGTCCTTCCCGGTGACGATCGACCAAGCGTGCCCGCCGTCGGAAGGGTGCGCCCTTCTCGATTTCAGACCTCCCGGCGGGGCCTCGATCGACCGATTCTGCGACGCGGTGGGCCGCCCCGGCGGTCAGGCGTGCTTCGACGTCGGCCTGGGGAGTCCGATCCCCGTCGGCGGCGTGCAGCTCGAGATCGACGTGAACGATCTCCGGGCCTCCCCGGCGCCGCTCGGGACCTTCACCCCCAAGTCGGTAGCCACGACGCCGCGCACGGAGGGATTCCAGGTCGCCTGGCAGGCGGACGGGTCGAAGGTGAAGGCACTCCTCTACTCGTCGGACGGGAGGGCGATCCCCGCGGGGCGGGGGCCGATCCTCCGCGTGTGCTACGGCATCTCCGACGACGCCCGCGACGGAGCCGTTCAGCTGCGGTTCGGCCAGGTCGTCATCTCCGACTCGAACGGGACCGCGATCCCTCCGTGCCCCACGTTCGCCGAGGAGACCGGATGGCTCTGCGTGGGTTCGCGCGAGTGCGACGTGAACGGGGACGGTCGATCGAACATCGTCGACGTGGTCCAGCTCGTGCGCTGCGCGATCTCGGGGCTGGCGGCCTGCCCCGATTCGATCGCGGCGCGCGCGGACTGTAACGGTGACGGCGCGGTCGACGTGCGCGACGTCATCTGCTGCGTGCGTCGCATCCTCGACGGCGGCGGCCCGGACGCGCCGGCAAGCGGCGCGCTCGGCGACCCCGCGAATTACGTCGGATTCGCCGGCCCGGTCCGTTGGGTTTCCCCCACCGACGGCCGCGCGACGATCGAGCTGGCGCAGGACGAGGCGTTCGCCGGAATGCAGTTCCGCCTCGTGCCGACCGGCCCCGTACGCATTCGGGGGGTCTCGGTGGTCCGGGGCGGCTCGAACGTCGTGCTCGACTGGCAGGCGGGGCAGGACGGGTCGGTCCGAGCGATTCTCTACGAAGCCCTGACGATCGCGGCCGGAGGATCGGCCCCCGCGGGCGTCCCGTCCACGATCCGCCTCGAGGCGATGCTGGAGCCGCTCCCGGGCGGGAGCGGTGCCGCGTCGATCTCGCTCCTGGAAGCCGGTTCGGCGACGTGGTCCGGCGCGCCGGCGCCGACCCAGACCACCGTGGGAACGGTGGACGCGGGAGCGCCGGGCGTCGCGGCGCCGGCCGTCTACCCGGCCCGACCGAATCCCTTCGTGAGCGACACCGAGATCGCCTTCGCGCTGCCGGCCGCGGGACGCGCGTCGCTCCGCGTCTACGACGTGCGCGGGCGGCTGGTCCGCGTCTTGGTCGACGGCGAGTCGCCGGCCGGTGTCCGGCACGTGCGCTGGAACGGGCGCGACGCGAGCGGGGGCGCGGCTTCGGCGGGGATCTACTTCGTGAAGCTGAACGCCCTGGGCGTGGAGCGCACCCAGCGGCTGCTGCGGTTGAGATAGTCGGCCCGGGAGGGTAGCCTGGGGTCGTGAATCCTCACGACCCGATCGTGCAGTTCTTGCTCTACCTGCTCTTGATGTTAGCACCGCTCTGGCTGATCGGCTGTTAGCTGGATCCGCCGGGGCGGCGCGTCGATTGGGAGCGCGCCCGCCTCGGGCGCGGCGCGGTCAATCCCCCAAGGTCACCCATCTTCCCGACTGATCGCTCTTTCGGGCCAGGTCCAACGCCTCCTGGATCCGAACCCCGTCCGCGAACGTCGGCTCGACGGTTCCCTCCCCCCGAATCGCGGCCCGAAGTCGCGCGATCATGACGCGGAATGGGGCGAGGAGCGGCGCCTCCGGCGTCAGCGGAAGATCCAGGTCGGCGGGAATAGGCACCGCGTCGACGCCGCCGTGGGTGTTCTGCCGTCCCAGCCTCCGCTCGTCCAGAATGGTCATGGCATCCTCGGACCCGAAGACCTCGAAGCGCTCTCTCCGAACCCGTCCCCCGCCGAAGATGTCCAGAACGGCCGTGGCGCCGTTCTCGAATTCGAGGAGCATCGTGAAGGAGTCGTCCGCGGTGATGGCCTGATGCGCGGGCGAATCCGCCACGGCCCGAGGCGCGAGGCTCCGCAGAGAGCAAAAGAGGCGGCGAATCGGACCCGCCCAGAGCATCAGGGTGTCGATGTGGTGCGACCCGAGCGCGCCCAAATAC
>Ga0075433_10004733_pt1 | contig 10615 bp, 9 predicted proteins | sample RhiMethybrSRZTD2_FD_75299 | JGI IMG/M metagenome (GOLD analysis project Ga0075433, IMG submission 75299) | Populus rhizosphere microbial communities from Tennessee, USA - Rhizosphere MetaG P. TD hybrid SRZTD2 | ecosystem: Host-associated > Plants > Roots > Rhizosphere > Soil | place: USA... | reverse complement strand
CATTGAGGGTCAGGTCTCCACTTGCCACATTGAGGGTCAGGTCTCCACCTGCCACATTGAGGGTCAGGTCTCCACCTGCCACATTGAGGGTCAGGTCTCCACCTGCCACATTGAGGGTACGGTCTCCACTGGCACGGTTCGCCGACCTAGCTCGCCGGCTTGGCCCGCTCGATCGACTTGATCTGAATCCCGCGGATCCCCGCGCGTTCGACCGGGACGCCCGTGAGCACCGCCGGGACGTCCGCAAGGCCGGCGACCGTTTCCTTCACCGAGAACGGCTTCTCGCCGAAGAGCACGTAGAGCTTTCCGTCCTCGGCGAGGAATCCCGCCGGCACTCCTCGTGCGATGCACGCGTTCGAGCAAGCCGTGTGCTTGGCGTCGTTCAACCCGTGGGTCACGTAGCAGTGCATATCGACGACCGTTCCCTTGAGGGTGATCGGCGTCCCGGTGGCCTTTTCTTCGGCTCCGACGAGGCGGCTCCCCGCGACGAGCGCGGCAACGATCAGCAGGGCGATCCCGAGCACGAACGCTTTTCTCATGACTTGTTCCCCTTTCATGCGTCGACGTTATGGGCTCCCGCGGGCGCGCGCATGTGCCGGTGGTCATGCCGCGCGACCATGACTTCCGGCAGGGGTCGCGACGCAGCGCTCCGCCTATACTCGGGTTCCCGCGCCATGACCTTCCGCGACGACTATCGGCGCCTTCTGCGCATCGGCGGATTCGCGGTCTGGACGGCGGTGGGTCTCCCGGTCCTCGTCTTTCAGGCGGTCGGCCCGTCGAAGAGCCGTCCGGTGCTCCCCGTCCTGGCCTGGATCGCGGCGTACCTTCTCTTCGCCCTCGCGTTCGCGCTGGCGACGTCGCGCCGGCGACTCGAGTCCGACCGCGGCGGCGTTCTCGTGCTGCTCGCCGGCCAGGCCGCCGCAGTCCTCGCTCTCGTCGCGCTTCCCCCCTGCTTCGGGCTCGAGGGGGCGGGCCTCGTCCTCGTCGCTCTGGTGCTCGGCGGCGTCCTCCCCCGCCGCGCCGCCTTCGCATGGATCCTCGCGCAGAGCGCCGCGTTGTTCGCCGTCGTGTGGCTCCACTGGGACTGGCACTGGGCGGTCGTTCTGACGTTCGCGTATCTCCCCTTTCAATTGATCGCCGCCGAGACCACACGGCTGCTCGGGGAGGAGACCGCGGCGCGCGAAAGGCTCTCCGCGGCCAACGCGGAGCTGGAGGGGACGCGCGAGCTCCTCGCGCGCAACTCGCGCGATGCCGAGCGCGCCCGGATCGCCCGCGAAGTCCATGACCTCCTCGGGCACAACCTGACCGCGCTTTCGCTCAATCTCGAGATCGCGAGCCGGTTGACCGACGGCGACGCGCGGGCGCGCGTCGAGACCGCGCAGTCGGTGACGAAGCTCCTCCTGGGCGACTTGCGCGCGACGGTGGGCGTCCTACGGCAGTCGGAGGGCGTGGACCTGCCGACCGCTCTCCGTCGTCTCGCCGAAGGGATTCCGCGCCCGCGCATTCACGTCGACTTCGACTCCGGGCTCGAGGTCGAGGACCGGGACGTCGGAGAGGTCATCCTGCGGTGCGCGCAGGAGATCGTGACGAACGCGATGCGCCACGCGCGGGCCGAGAACGTCTGGCTGAACGTCCAGCGCGCGAACGGCGCGATCGAGATCCGCGCACGCGACGACGGCCGCGGCGCCTCCGCCGTCGAGTCGGGCCACGGTCTCGCGGGCATGCGCGAGCGGTTCGTCGAGCGCGGCGGGACGCTCGCCGTCGAGACGGCGCCCGGGCGCGGGTTCGCGATCACGGCGGTCCTTCCGCTCCGAAGCGTTTCCCCGTGATCCGAGTCTTCCTGGTCGAGGACCAGGCGCTCGTGCGGGAGGGGATCGAGAGTCTTCTCGGCTTCGACCGCGGTATCTCCGTCGTCGGGAACGCGGCGGACGGAGAAGAGGCCGTTTCCTCGATCCCGACCTTCGCACCCGACGTCGTGCTGCTCGACATGCGGCTGCCGCGGCTCTCGGGACTCGACGTCCTCCGGCGCCTCGGCGAGCAGGGCGCTCTGCCACCGACGATCATCCTCACGACCTTCGACGACGACGAGATCGTGCTCGAGGGACTGCGGGCGGGCGCGCGCGGCTACCTTCTGAAGGACGTCTCGCTGTCCGAGCTCGTGGACGCGATCCGCGCCGTCGCCGCGGGCGGCACCGCGATCAAACCGATCATCTCTGCCCGCGTTCTGAACGGCCTGACGGCCGCGGCTCCGGGTTTCCCGCACCTCGAGCCTCCGGATCGGCTGACCGAAAGAGAGGTCGAGGTGCTGCGCCTCATGACCGGCGGGTACAGCAACCGGGAGATCGCCCGGGCGCTTCAAGTGACCGAGGGGACCGTGAAGAACCACGTGTCGAGCATCCTCTCGAAGCTGGGCGTGCGCGATCGCACCCGCGCGGTGCTGCAGGCGGTGCGGGAGGGCTATCTCTAGCCCCGAAGGATTCGCGCTAGCCTTGCATCCAACGGTTCAGAAGGTGTTCCGCGACCGAACCTTCGCCGGGCGGACCGACGCCGAGGAACGCAAGCTGGTCGAGCGCTTGCGGGAGGGGGACGAGCTCGCCTTCGAGACGTTCGTCGAGCATTACGTCGCCGGCCTATATCGCTTCGCCTTCCGGCGCCTCGACCGCGACCGGGAGCTGACGAGGGAGATCGTGCAGTCGACCGTATGCAAGGTCATCGAGAAACTCGACGGGTACCGGGCGGAAGCTCCCCTGTTCACCTGGTTGTGCGCCTGCTGCGCGAACGAGATCGCCGGTCACTTCCGCCGAGCGGGGCGGCGGCCGCGGGAAGTCGAATTGAACGAAGACGTCCTCCCGGAGGCGGAGCACGGATCGGAAACCGCCGAGCGGGTGCACGCCGCCCTCGACCGGCTGCCGGCGAACTACGCCCGCGCGATGGAGTGGAGGTATCTCGACGGCGTCGACGTCTCCGAGATCGCGCGGCGCCTGGATCTCACCTACAAGGCGGCGGAGTCCCTGCTGTCGAGGGCCCGACGCGCTTTTCGTGAAACGTACGAGAGGCTCGGGGCGTCGGGGGCCGCCCGAATCCCCGAAGGGTTCGGCGAGAAAGAGATCGCGCAATGAGCGAAAGATGGCGTGGCCCTGCCGAAGAGGATGCCGTGCGAAAGCTTCTCGAGGACGCCGGACCGCGTCCGGCTCCTCCGGAAGACGACTTCGCGGCGATCCGCGAGACGGCGCAGGTGGAATGGTCGCGGCGATACGGCGCGGGCGCGAAGCGGCGGAGTCCCCGGCTTTCGTGGCTCGGGGTAGCGGCGGCCATCGTCATTGCCGGCATCGGACTCGTCTGGTGGACCCGCGCGCGTCCCGCAGCGACGGCGACTCCGGTTGCTTCCATCGAGCGGGTCGGTCGCGCTGCGCCATGGAAGGTCGGCAGCACGCTCGTCGCCGGATCGGTGCTGGCAACCGACGCCGGAACACCGGGACGCCTCACGTTGCGCATGCGCGGAGGAGCGTCGGTCCGTCTGGACGTTGGGACCGAGGTTCGCCTCGCGTCGGCGACCGTGATCGAGCTCCACCGGGGCGTCCTGTACGTCGACAGCGGGATGGCGCAACGTCGAGCCGAAGAGGTTGCGGTCCGCGCCGGCGAGGGTCTCTTCCGACCCGCGGGGACGCAGTTCCAGCTCCGCGTCGAAGACGGAGAGACGACGCTTCGCGTGAGAGAGGGGCGCGTCGCGATGGACCGCCCGCAAGGCTCCGTAGCCGCGAGCGCCGGCGAGGAGCTCGTCGTGCGAGCGTCGGGAGGCGTCGTGCGCCGTCGGGTGGCGGTCTCTGGCCCCGATTGGGACTGGGTCGCGGAGTCGGCTCCGATGCTCGCCATCGAAGGCGTGAAGGCGCGTGAGTTCCTGACCTGGCTCGGGCGGGAGACGGGTCTGCGGATCGAGGTCGCCGACGCCGCGACGAGCGCCGTCGCCGACTCGTGCGTGCTGCACGGCTCGATCGATCAACTGACCCTGGCCGACGCGCCGGGGGTCGTGCTGTCGAGCTGCGGGCTCGGCCATCGGGTCTCGAACGGCGCCCTCGTCGTCTTCGTCGCCGGACAAGAGAGTCGGCGGGACGGGGGGACCTAGAACTCCAGGGCGAATCCGGCGGACGCGAAGAAACCGGGCCAGCGCTCCCTCTTCAGGAAGGCTCTCCCGGTCTCGTCGTCGAACTCGAGGTCGAAGCCGGCCACGTTTCTCCGGCCGTACAAGTTCTGCACGTCGCCGAAAACGGTCAGAGAGCCGAACCGGATCGCCCACGTGCGGCTCACCCGGGCGTCGAGCCGGTGATAGTTCGAGAGTCGGTCGCTGTTCCGGGGTCCCAGGGACACCGTCGACGCGGCGCCGGTCTCGGAGGTCGAGAGCGGCGTCGTCGGCCATCCGGTGTGAAAGCGCCACGCGAGGTTGGTGTCCCAGCCCCGGCCCAGGCGATAGCGGACGTTCACGTTCACGGTATGCCGCTGGTCCACCGAGCGCGGGACTTCGACGCCCGCGATCTTCTCGTCTGTACGGGCGAGCGCGTAGTTGATCCACCAGCCGAACCGACTTCCGCCGCGGCCCTGGAGGAAGACCTCCACCCCTTCGGCGCGACCGCTCTCGGGCTCGATGCGAACCCGCGCCGGCTCCGCTTCGGGGAGTCGCTCGAAGGCCTGAAACAGGCTCTCGTAGCGGGGCCGTGGATTGGCGACGTGACGCCGATAGACCTCGACGCGCAACGCCCCGAGCGGTCCCGACGTCCCGTCCTCGAACACGTGCTCGAATCCGGCCACCCACTGCGCGGACTTTTCCGCGGGGTAGAACCGGCCGTCTCCGTCCTCGACGGCGAGCTCGTACGCGCGCTGGCTCTGGTTGTAGAGACCCCATGCCATCCGGACCACGCTCGCCCGGCCAACCGCCCAGGCGAGACTCAGTCGCGGACTCCACAGGCTGTCGTCCGTCAGCGTATGACGGTCGAACCGCGCGCCGAGTTCGAACGTGAGGTTGTCGCTGGGGCGATAACGGTCGGAGACGAACGCTCCGACGTAGTCGTCCCGGAAACGGTCCGAGAGCACGAAGGATCCCTCCCGCGGCCGACCGAGCACACCGGCGAGCGCTTCCCCGAAAACGTGAGAGCCGGCATAGTCGTACTCCGCGTCGAATCGGCGGAGCTCGAATCCTCCCGTCAGGAAGTTCCGGGGTCCCGCCTGGAAGTTCCAGGACTGCAGGAAGCCCCCGACGTCCATTTCCCGCCGGTCCCGGACGTCGAACTGCTTGTCCTCCTGAGTTTCGAGGCCTCCGCGGTCGCGGCCGATCTGACTCCCGGAGACAGCGGTATCGACGAAGAGACGGTCGCTCAGGACCGCCTGGTGGGTGAGCCACAGGTAGGAGTTGTCGTACCGGGTATCGAGCCGAGTGAGATCCGCGGCGTCACCCCGTGCGAAGTCGAGCCGGTCCTGCGAATCGAGGAAGTTCAACCGCACGGACTGGCTCGGAGTCAGCCGGTAGTCCGCCTTCGCGAAGAGATCCCAGAAGGTCGGGCGCTCTTCGCCGAAGAGGCGGCCCGCGAGGTCGGTTCTGCCTCCGCGGGCCGAAACCATCCACCACGCTCTCTCACCGAACGTGCCGCTCCCCTCGATCTGACCGCTCAAGGTGGAGAGAGAGAGCCGGAGCTGCCGCGGCCGGGAAGGAGTGATCGTCGTCAGGTCGAGAATCCCTCCCATGCGGTCGCCGTAGCTCGACGGGAAGGCCCCGGTCGTGAGGTCGGCGTTTGCGAGATTCGACGCCGACACGAGGCTGAACGCGCTGTCGAACTCCTTCAGGTGATACGCGTCGTAGAGCTCCTGACCGTCCAGGAGCAGCAGAACTTCATTGCGTCCGCCACCCCGCACGTTGAACTGGGCGGAGAGGTCGTTCGATGCGGTTCCGGGCAGGAGGCTCACGGAGCGGAAGACGTCTCCTCCGAGGTGCGGAAGGCGGAGGATCTCCTCGCGCTCCAGCGAGAGCGGTGCGGTCGGCTCCTCTTGAAGAAGAGAGATCCGGCTCGGATGAACGACGACCTCCTCGCGTGTGAGGGGCGCGGGCTGGAGGACGAACGAAACGTCCACCGACATCCCCGGCACCAGGGTGACGCCCTCGCGCTCCGCGACGACGAACCCCGGACGGCGCGCCTGCAAGGTATAGACGCCGGCCGGGAGACCTTCGATCGCGAAGCGACCGTCACGGTCCGTCACGCGTTCGATCCCTCGCTGCAGAACCCGGATCGACGCGCCCGGCAGCGGGTCGAGGGCGCGGCGCGAGCGGACGGAGCCCGTCACGCGCGAGGGCAAAGGCTTCGGAGGCACCGCGCTCGTGTCCTTCGAGATCACGATCAGGATCCCTCCCGGTCCCTCTTCGACGGCGAGGCCGTGAGGCGCCAGGATCTCGTCGAGGATCGAGCGGGGGTCGCGCGAGCGCGGCGCGAACCGGACCGTCATGTCGGACCGAACCACGCGGCTGCTGAAGACGAGCTTCAGGCCGCGCTTTTCGAGGGCGAGGAGCGCGTCCGTCAAAGGCGTGCCGACGGAGAAATCCGGCGTGCTCACCGTCTCGGTTTCCGCGCGTTGCGCGACGGCGGGCGCGGACAGGGCGACCGAGGCGAAGAGACAGAGAACGACCGGGTACCTCGCGAAGGATCGGCCGCCTTGCGGCATCCAAGAACGATAGCAGGGGCTCATGAAGAAAGGTCCGCTCTCCTTCCTCGCCGCGCTTCTTCTGACGACCGCCTGCGCGACCACCCGGACCACGACCACTCCGGCTTCCATGCGACCGGCCCCCTCTTCCCCTCGGGCGGATGTCTCGGCGCCCGCCGGGGAGCCCGGTCCGACTTTTTCGCTGTTCCCTCAGCTGAAAAGGGATGCCGCGCACATCGCGACGGCGCCGCTGCACTGGGAAGGATCGGATTGGGCAAAGTTCGGGCTCGGGGTGGCGGCCGTCGGCGGCGCGGTTCTGCTCGATGAGGACCTGCGACACGCCGTCGACCGGAACTCCAGCGGGACGCTCGCCGGGGTGGCGAAAGCGGTCGCGCCCTTCGGCGCGGAATACTCGTTCGGCGCTCTCGGCGCCTTCTACCTTGCGGGGAGGTACTGGAAGGACGACACAGCGAGGGCCGTCGCGGAAGACGGCCTCGCTTCGAGCCTGATCGCCGCCGGCGTCATCACACCGATCCTGAAGCTGACGATCGGCCGCAGGCGCCCGTCGCAGACCGAATCCACGTTCACGCGGGGAGGAGGATCGAGCCTCCCGTCGGGCCACGCGACCCAGGCGTTCGCCGTCGCCTCGGTGATCGCCGCGCACTACGACTCGCCGTGGATCCGGGCCGCCGCCTACGGAATGGCGGGACTCGTAGGCCTGTCACGGATGGAGCAGGGCGCACACTACGCGTCCGACGTTCTCGCCGGAGCGCTCATCGGCATCGCCGTCGGAAAGGCGGTCGTCCGCTTCCACGAGAGTCAGCGCCTCCGTATCGCGGTCGTGCCATCCGTGAGTCACCGGTCGTTCGCCGTGGGGTTTTCACTCCAATGAAGCGGCACTCGAAATCCCCCTTCCTGTTCGCGTTCGGCTTGACCGCGGGAATGGTGGCGGCCCGGGCTCAGGAGAGCCCGGTGCCTGCGTATCTCGAAGACCGCGGCACGGGGATTCCGACGTCGCAGTTCGGCACCTACGTCCGAGAAGGCGAGCTCCTCGTCTATCCGTTTTTCGAGTACTACCGCGACAAGGACTTCGAGTACAAACCGTCCGAGTTCGGCTTCGGGCTCGACCAGGACTACCGCGGAAAGTACCGGGCTTCCGAGGGACTCCTCTTCGTCGCCTACGGCCTGACCGACTGGCTGGCGGTAGAGCTGGAAGCGGCGGTCATCGACGCCACGCTGAAAACGTCCCCCGACGACCTGTCCGGCATCCCCGAGCGAATCCACGAATCCGGCCTGGGAGACGTCGAGGGACAGATTCGGGCGCGGTGGGCCCGCGAGACCGAGAGGCGCCCCGAAGTCTTCAGCTACTTCGAGGCCGTCGCTCCGCTGCAGAAGAACAAGGAGCTGATCGGGACACAGGAATGGGAGCTCAAGCTCGGCGCGGGCCTCGCCAAGGGCTTTCGCTGGGGAACGATCACGGTCCGAGCGGCGGCGGAGTACCTGCGGGACGAAGGGAGCGTCGACCTCGGCGAGTACGCCGTCGAGTACCTGAAGCGGCTCTCACCAACCTGGCGGATCTATCTGGGAGTCGAGGGAGAGCAGGACGAAGTCTCGCTGATCCCCGAAGTGCAGTGGCACGTCACCGACTCGATCTTCATCCGACTCAACAGCGCGTTCGGCGTCACGTCGAAGGCGACCGACTGGGCTCCGGAGGTGGGGGTCGTCTTCGCCTTTCCCGGTCACCGGAACCGTTAGTAACGAAAGGAGCAGAAATGAGATCTGGCCGAGTAAGAATCGGAAAGGGACTCGCCGCCGCGGTCGTGATGAGTTTTGCAATCCCGGGGCTCGTTCGAGCCGAGAACTTCTGCTCCCGAACGGCCGGTGCTCTCTACGACGCCTGCAAGGCGGGGGCGATCGATGACGGCCTGGTGCAGAAGGCAATCTGCCTCAACGTTTCCGACCCGGCGGAACGGAACGCGTGCACCCAGGAGGCGACGGACGCCCGCGATGAGGCGAATCAGCTCTGCCGCGAACAGCGCGACTGGCGTCTCGCGGCCTGCAAGACCGTCGGAGAGGGCCGGTACGACCCCGACTTCGCCCCGGCGCTGTTCGACGATCCGCGAAACCCGACGAACCCGAACCGCTACTTCCCGCTCCAGGTCGGTAACCGCTGGGAGTTACGCGGCGGCAACGAAGTCAACGTCGTGGAGGTCGTCAATGAATCGAAGTCGATCGCCGGCGTGGGTTGCATCGTGGTCCGGGACCTCGTCTTCCGAGACGGCGACCTGGCCGAGGCCACGGACGACTGGTATGCCCACGCGAAAGACGGAAAGACCTGGTACTTCGGCGAAGAGGTCAAGGACTTCGAAAGCTTCGACGGGGACGATCCCCGACGGCCGGAGCTCGTGAGCATCGACGGCTCGTTCAAGGCGGGACGCGACCGCGACAAGCCCGGGATCATCTTTCTTGCGAACCCGACGAAGGGCGCCGTGTACTTCGAGGAGTTCTCACTCGCAAACGCCGAAGACGTCACGGAGATCCTGGCCGTGAACTACTCGTTCGGCAGTGACTCCGCTCTCGATCAGTCCGTCCCTCGTCAGCTGGCGGAGCGCCTCTGCAACCACGACTGCGTCGTGACGCGGAACTTCTCGCTCCTCGAGCCGGACGTCGACGCGCGGAAGTATTACGCGCCGGGGATCGGCGTTTTCCTCGAAGTGGAGTCCACCGGAGAGATCAGCCAGCTCGTGGACTGCAACTTCGACGCGAGGTGCACGGGCCTCCCGCAGCCCTGAGAGGGGGGTCAGGTCTCCACTTGCCACATCGGGGGCCAGGTTGCCACATCGGAGTCGTCACCTTCGCGCGCCGCCGAACCGCTCGAGGAAGGCGGCCGCGAACGGCGACCTCTCGACATTTCCCTCGTCGAGCTCATAGGGCGCCACGGACCTTCGCTGTTGGCGAGGAGAATGAGCGTCACCTTCTCCAACCGCGCCGATCAAGATCCCGGAGGGATTCCTCGTTTCGCTCGATTCATTTCGACCCTCCCGGCGGCGGCACGGTCTCGGCGGGCTTCTGCGCGACTCCAGTTCCGTTCTTCACGGGATACGGCGGCCGCTTCACGGCGACCGGCGGATTCTTCTTCAGCCCCTCCATCACGATCGCGATCGCGCGATCGAGCTGCGGGTCCTTCCCCGCGATGACGTCTGCGGGCGTCATTTCGACCTCGACGTCCGGGGGCACGCCCTCGTTCTCGACGGCCCAGCCCTTGTCGGGATCGTAGAACGCGAGGTTCGGCGCAGTGATCTGGCCGCCGTCCAACAGCTCCGGAAAGCCGAGGATGCCGACGAGCCCGCCCCACGTGCGGGTTCCGACGATCGGGCCGACCTCGAACTTCCGCCACATCCACGGCAGCAGGTCTCCGCCCGAACCGGCGCTCTCGTCCTGGATCAGGACCCGCGGTCCCTGGATCGACGCGGACGGCGTCTTCATGTCCGGCCCGTAGCGCATCGCCCAGTACGCGATGAGCTTCTTCGACACGATGTCGATGTAGTAGTCGGCGAGCGAGCCGCCGCCGTTGAATCGCTCGTCCAGGATCACCGCATCCTTGTACGCCTGCGGGTAGAAGTAGCGCTTGAAGTACGCGTACCCCAGGCCCGACGTGTTGGGGACGTACACGTAGGCCACCTTGCCGCCCGTCGCCGCGTCGACCTTGCGCAGGTTGCCCTCGACCCAGTCGCGGTTGCGCAGCGCCAGCTCGCTGTCGACCGGGACGACCGAGATTGTCCGAGAGCCCTTCCCGTCGGCAGTCGGCGCGACCGTGATCTCGACGAGCTTGCCCGCGGTGTTCTCGAAGAAGCTGTAGAGGTTCGCGGGCGGCTTGACGTCGCGCCCGCCCACCGCGATCAGGTAATCCCCCGCCTTCACGTTGACGCCCGGC
>Ga0075433_10004732_pt1 | contig 10616 bp, 7 predicted proteins | sample RhiMethybrSRZTD2_FD_75299 | JGI IMG/M metagenome (GOLD analysis project Ga0075433, IMG submission 75299) | Populus rhizosphere microbial communities from Tennessee, USA - Rhizosphere MetaG P. TD hybrid SRZTD2 | ecosystem: Host-associated > Plants > Roots > Rhizosphere > Soil | place: USA... | reverse complement strand
CCTCGCCACCAGCTCCCGCGTCTGATCCCGGGAGAGCGGGGCGAGCCGGATCACCTGATGGGCGGCGCGGGCGACCAGCGGGGGCTTCGTGTCGGGGCGCTGCGAGAGGAGCACCATCAGCGGCCGATTCTGGAGCTGATCGACCACCTGGTGGAGCAGATCGACCGAGGCGGTGTCCGCCCAGTGCAGGTCTTCCACCAGGATGAGCAGCGGTTCCCTCTCGAGCCGACGCTCGATCAGCGCGCGCGCCGCCAGGGCGATCTGGCGCTGGAGCTGCTCGGGCTCGACCTCGGGATGCATCTCCTCCTCGACGCCGAGCACGTAGCTGAGCACCGGCGCGATAACCGCCGCCTCCTCGTCGCCAGCGCCGAGAGCCCGGAGCCCCATAACCAGCTTCTTTCGCGCGACATCCAGTGAGTCCGACGTCTCCACACGGTAGGCGCCCCGGAAGAGCGAGCCGAAGACACCGTACGTCGGCTCGCCGAGGGACGAGCACGCGGCCCGTCGCACCGCGATCCGGGCCAGGCGCCCGTCGGTATCGAGCTGCGCCAGGAATTCGGCGATGAGTCGTGACTTCCCGGTGCCCGCTTCGCCGACCAGGCTTACGACCTGGGCCCGCCCTCTCTCCATTCGATCGAACGCGGCCAGCAGCTCGCTGAGCTCGTCCGTCCGTCCCACGAACGGCGCCGCGAGCCCGAGCCCCGCCAGGCCGCGGGCCGATCCGGGCTCGGCGAGCGCGCCGACGAGACGCCGGACGCCGATTGGGTCGGCCTTCCCGCGAAGCGCCACCTGACCAGCGGACTCGAACGCGAACCGGTGCTGAGCCAGGGCGCAGGTGGCTTCGGAGACCAGGATGGTCCCGGGCGCGGCCGCCGCCAGGAGGCGTGCCGTCGTGTTGACCGTGTCGCCCGTCACCGCGTACGCGGCGCCGGCGCCACTCCCGCCGCCGAGGCTGCCGGCGACCACGGGGCCGGTGTGGATTCCGACGTGCAGCGTCACCGGCTGACCAAGACGGACGGCCCACTCGCGGCTGAGCGTCGCGCTCCGCTCGAGCATGTCGAGCGCCGCCGCGCACGCCCGCGCCGGATCGTCCTCGTGGGCGACCGGCGCCCCGAAGACCGCCAGCGCGGCATCGCCCACGAACTTCTCCACGAAGCCGTCGTAGCGCGCGATCGCCGCGGAGAGCGTCTCGAAGAGGGCGTTCTGGAACGCGCGGACGTCCTCCGGGTCGAGGCGCTCGGAGAGCGTGGTGAAACCCGACAGATCGGCGAACAGCACAGTCACCGAGCGGCGGTCGGCCTCGCGCGATGTGTCGGCTGGCTGCTGGGGCGGCGCCGGCGTCACCGGCGTGCTCGGGCCCCGCGCGGCGCCGCAGCGAGGACAGAACGCGAAATCGGGCTCGCACGCGAAGCCGCACGCGGCGCACAGGCTCGGCAGTCGCCGCCCGCACCGGGGGCAGAACGCGAAGCCCGGGGCCGCCTCTGTGTCGCAGCCGGGGCAGGTGATCATCTCCGAGATTCTAACGTTACTCCCGCAGGCTCGAGCGTCACGCCCGCTCCAGTGACGCGAACGGCTCGGCGTACGACGTCTTCTCGGCGGGGACCGTCCCCGGCCAGGCTACCTGCCACCGAACGTCAGGGAGAGGAGAAGTTGTGGGCTAACGCCACCCCGAGCCGCCGGCGGGTCCAGCGGCTTGCTAGCGGCGATTCTCCAGCAGCCAGTCGATGATGGCACTGCCGTCGCCCGTGTCCCTGACCGGCTGATTCGCAGTTGCCGGCCGCTCGGCCGGAGCCCGGGACTCGACGGGACTACGCGGACGGTCCACGACGACCGGTGCCGCGGCCGGTGCCTTGGCCCGCTCGCCTGCGTCCGTGACTGGCCGATTCGCGGTTGCTGGCCGCTCCGCCGGCGGCCGGGACTCGACGGGACTGCGCGGACGGTCTACGACGACCGGTGCCGCGGCCGGTGCCTTGGCCCGCTCGCCTGCGTCCGTGACTGGCCGATTCGCGGTTGCTGGCCGCTCCGCCGGCGGCCGGGACTCAACAGGGCTACGGGGACGGTCTACGACGACCGGTGCCGTTGCCGGCGGCTTGGCCCGCTCTGGCCGCACGGCTGCCGGCGCGGGTGCCGGCGCAGGTGCCGGCGCGGGCGCCGGCGTGGCGACCACAGGAGCAGGCTCCTCGACGGGCGAGGCGTCCTTGACGGGCTGGGATTCCGGGCGCGTCGATGTCTCGCCGGGAGGAGCCGTCGCCGCTGACGAAGGGGCGCCGGCCGGCTCGATCGGGATAGGCTGAGCGGGCGGCGAAATCAGGCTCCGTTCGACCGGAGCCACAGAGAGCGCGGGCGCCGTGACCCGGGCGCGAAAGTGCGAGACGATTCGCCCGGAAAACGCGAACCAGACGATGACGGCAATGACACCTCCGGTTGCGATGGCGCCTGCGATGCGCAGTGGGAGAGGGAATCGGGAAGGTCGCGAGCGAATGGCCACCGGCGACCTCGGCTTCAACGGGCGCACGCGCGGCTCCGGCTCGGCGAGCGCCGCCTGCGCACCCCATAGGTCGTTGACCATCACGCTGAGCTCGGAATAGCGATCCTCGGGGCGCGCTTCGAGCGCCGTCGTGATGATTCGCTCGGTTCCCGGGGGCAGGGTCGGGGGGGCGTCGGTTGTCCCGGGTGCCCACACGGCCGTCAACAGCTCCCGTAGCAGCATTCCCAGCGCATACACGTCGGCGGCCTCGGTTGTCTCGCCGCGCTCGATCTGTTCCGGCGCACGGTAGGGCGCCGCCTCGTGCAGGCGAAGGCCGATCGGAGTGCGGTGCGCTGCGGTGAGCTCGACGCCGACGAGGGTGACATGCTCCGTGCCGTAGGCGTCCGGAACAATCAGGACCGACTCGGGTCCGAGCTCGCCGTGAATGATCTTGCTGTGATGGAGCGCCTCGAGCGCCTCGCCGATACGGCTGGCGATGCGCAGGGCAGTGGATGGAAAGAGCGGGCCGCGCGCATCGAGGACTTCACGGAGCGTGGCCCCCTTGGTCCGCTCGACGGCCACGAACAGCTTGCCGTCGTCCATCGTGTCGCATTCGTATACTCGCGCCACTCCACGGTGGGCGTGCGAAAGCAACGCCAGTACACCGGCCTGATCCCGCACCGCGTCCACGAACGCCGGGTCTGAGGCGAATTCGTCCCGGAGCACCTTCAGCGCGATCGGCCGCCGATACCGGATGTCCTCTGCCGCGTAGACGACCACGGCCCGGCCGACCGAGACGATGGCGTTAACCCGGTATCGGCCCTTGACGATGGATCCAGCGAGGTCGAGGCTGCTCTCGGGCCCCGACGCCGATCGTCCGGCGTCGTCCGCGGCGGCGCCGCTAGTCACGCAGCATTCCCTTGATGGCGTCCAGGACCGGATTGTCCGAAGATTTCGCGGTGGCCGGCGCGGGTCCGGCGCGCCCGATGTACTTCCGAACGCAGTCGTACTGTTCCCAGCCCTTCAGCGGATAGTCGAGCTGGACCGACTTCCACTTGGCGTGACCGTTGTCCCGGAGCCAGCCGATGTTCGAGGCGAGGAGCTGGGCGAAGCGGCCGACGTTGTCGCAGTCGAGCCGTCGGAAGTCGAAGGACACCAAGACCGACTTGACAGCAACCGTCGGCAGCGGCTTCGTCTGCCATCCGTACATATTCGCTGGAATCTCGACGGTCGGATAATACTCGATGACGCTCTTGTTGGTCACCGGGATCAGAGACAGATTGTCGGCCGCCGTCACGCTCTCCGCAAAGAGCTTCACCGGGGCGCCGGCGACATAGAACATCGCGTCGATACGACCTGCCTTGAGCTCGGCAAGCGCCTCGTCCGTGTCGATGTTCACCATCTGTCGCGGCTCAACCTCCGCGACCTTGAACAGGAGCCGGGCCGTCAGATAGGTGCCGCTGCCCTCGCGGCCGACGGCCACGCGCTTGTCCGCGAGCTCGTCGAAATCGTTGATATTCTTCCGGCCGAGGATGTGGACCTCCTCGTTGTAGAGCGGGAACACCATCTTGATCTTCTTGGCGATCCGCTTGAGCACCGGGTCGGTCTCGACACGGGCCACGAAGGCCAGCACGTCGGACTGCACGATGCCGAGCTGGGTGCCCGGACGCTGATAGACGGCGAAGACGTTGTCCACCGATCCCTTCGAGGTCACGACGGTCAGGTTGACTCCGTGCGAGGCGACGAGCCTCTTCAGATTCAGGCCGAATTGGTAATAGGTGCCCTTGTCGCTGCCGGTGATGATGCCCATGTCGACCGGCGGCGTCGGCGGTGCCGCTGCCGCGGTTCCGCTAGCGAGGGCGACGCCCGCGAGGAGTGCGATCCAGAGTCTGCTTCTCATCCCTGCCTCCTGCTGGGTTTGCCGAAGGAGACTTGGATCACAACACCCTTTCGGCTTCCGCGTCAAGGATCTTGTCGAGTCCGCGAGAAAACACTTGCCTAAGCGCCAACGATGTCCTAAACCAAGAGCCACAGCAAGGAAGTCATGGCCAAGCCCCTGCCGATAAGCCGCCGCCGCACTTGTCTATCACTCGACCCTTGAGAGGAAGGACCGTGTCGCCGACGGCCTCGCGTGCAGCGGAGGCCGTTCCCGAGATGCGGCAGCTGGTTGAAACGGCGCGGCGCACGCTCGAAGTCGATCAGAAGGCGGCGGACGCGGGGCTCCACGACAATCCGAAGACGGTGAGCACCGCGCTCGATGCCACCGAATCCGAGATTTGTGCGCACTTCATCGGTCTGGCTCGGCAGCGACGGGACGGCTGCGAAGCGGGCCTCGCGAAGGTGCAGCTCGACCTCAAGGCGACCGCGGCGAAGATCGATGTCGAACAGACCAAGAATTCCTTCGCCCGTCTGCTGACGGCCATCGAACCGGGCCTCGAAAAGCTCAGATCCGAGCACTCGGCCGTTCTGTATCAGGCCAAGGAGAACGAGGCCAGGGCCCTCAAGCACCTTCGCTGGTTCCAGCAGAAACACGGGCTGCATCATCGGGCCGCGGCGTATCCCGAGTCACAGTTCTACCACTTCGCCATCGTGGCCGCGCTCGCCCTCGTCGAGTGGCTGGCGCTGTCGGCGTTCTATGCGGAGGGTAGTGATTTCGGCCTGTTGGGCGGCGTCTTGATCGCCATGGCGCTCTCGATCGTCAATATCAGCCTGGCGATCCTGGCCGGGAGCCTTCTGCGGTACGTGAACCATCACAGCCGGGGCCGCAAGGCGCTCGCGCTGACCGGTGTCGCCGTCCTCTACGCATGCTTTGCGCTGGTGACGCTCGCGGCCGCGCACTATCGCGTTGCGACCAACGACATCGCCCAGCAGTCACAATCGGGCGTATCGACGCCGGGTACCAATCCGACGGCGCTTCGCGGCTCGACGGACCTGGATCAATGGAGGGCCGCGAGACTCGCGTGGCAGCGCTTCGCCAGGAACCCGCTCGGGTTCGACGACGTGTTCTCCTGGATCCTGACGATACTCGCGGCCATATTCGGGATCTTCGCGTCGTACAAGGGATACCGGGTCGATGACGAGTACCCGGGCTACGGAGAGCTCGACCGAGAGCTGAAGAGACGGCGGGCGATCTACGAGGCGGCCAAGGCGGAGTACTGCCGCGTGGTCGATCAGATGTTCGACCGCGCGCTCCAGGAGCAGGCGCGCCTCCTCTCGGACGTGAAGTCGAACATCGAATACTACCAGCAGCTCGTCAGCCGGTCCGACGATCACTGCCGGACGTTCGTTCACGATAGCGCCGAAATCCAGGACGCCTGCAATATCGTGCTGAAGCATTATCGACAGACAAATCTAAGAGTCCGCGTGTCCCCGGCGCCGCCCTATTTCAAAGAGAGCTTCAGATTCGATGCCCATCTCGTCACCCCGGCTCCGGGCCTTTCGGAAAGCGAGGCGCGGCTCTCGCGGTCCTACGAGACCGCCATGAAGGATTTCAGCGAGATGGCGCGGCAGAACAACGCGACCCTCCAGAACCTCCGGACGGCCGAGATCAGACGCCGCGACTACTACTTCAGCAAGCTCGAGCGAGACATCCGGGAGAAGCTCGTCCGAGAAGAGTGGGAGTTCAAGGGCTGAGCCGTGCCGCTGAGCAGGCTGGACCGCCGGGGCATCGTTATTCTGTGCGGCGTAGGCGTCCTGGCCGTCGCCTTGCTGGCTAGCGTGGTCGGCGTCATGTGGGCTCGACCAGTCATCGGGTCCGACAACTGTGTTTACCGTGACAGACGGTTACTGACGCGAGCCCCGGCGGACCAGACGGTCATTCTCGTCGATCAGTCGGAGGCGTTGACCGAGACGCATCGGCGATTCGCCCTTAGCTTCATCACGGACTATGTCGCCGACGACGCGAAATTCGCCGTGCGCTCGCGCATCGTGCTGTTCACCTTCAGCAAGGTGAACTTCGAAGGCCAGAAGAGCCCGAGCTTCCGCCCGATCTCCGATCTGTGCCGGCCGCCGTCACGGGGGAACGACCTCTACGAAAACAACCGGAAGATCACGCAGGACTTCTATCAGCGCTTCCTGGTCCCGGTCACCGCGTCGCTGCGACAGAGTCTCACGACAGAGGTCGGGGAGTGGTCGCCGATTCTCGAGACGCTGCAGCTGATCTCGCGATCGCAGGAGATCCAAGACGGGGGCCGAAAGACCCTCATTGTCGTCTCCGACATGCTGCAGCACACCGACGGGTTCAGCCACTATCGGGATCGTCGTAGCTATGAGGATTTTCTCCGCTCGGGGTTCGCGAGCGACGTGAAGACCGACTTCCGGGACTGGAACATCATCGTGATCTATCTACGTCGTTACCACGATCGCCGTTTTCAGGAGGCGGCGCATCTCGAGTTCTGGCAGCAATATTTTCACGATTCAGGCGGAACAATCACTCGATGGGCTGGAGTCGACTAACATGCGGGTGCGGAGCGTCGCGAGTCTGCCCTCGATCTTCATGGGGTTCATTGTCGCCGGGGTCGGCGTGATCCTGGCCTTCAGCTGGGCGTACCGCGACTCCCCCGGCGGTGCTTGGCACTGGGCGATGGTCGCGCTCGTCGTGGGACTCATGGTGGTCTACGGCGCGCTGCTGTGGATCAGGTTGAAGGCGGACGATGGGGCGGCTGGCGACGGCGAGACCTTTTACTACCTCGGGTTCATCTACACGCTCGCCACCCTGGTCGCGACGTTCGCGCCGCTGCTGAACTCCGCCGGGCGGCTGGAGACGAGACACGTCCTGGGCATGTTTGGACTCGGGCTCATCACGACGTTCGTCGGCCTGGCCGGGCGCATCGTCTTCGCTCAGACGGTGGCCGACGAGGCGTCGGACCCGGAGGATAACGCAGTACGACTCGGCGACGCCTATGCGGATGCGGCACGATCGATCGAGCGGAGCACCGTTCGGATCGTGCGCGCCCAGGAGCGTGCGGAAAGTCACTTGAACGAAGCGTATGCGGGCGCGGTCGGTTCGATTCACCAGCTGTCCGGCCGCGCCACCGAGCAGCTGGAATCGATGAGCGCGCAGGTCTTGAAACGATTCGCGGAGGTGGTGGTGCGCGTCAGCGCCGAGGCGGAATCGGCGTTCGCGGAGCTGCGCAACCGCGCGATACGCGAGATCGATGTCGCCTCGAGCCAGGCCGCCAAGACCCACGAGAGGGCCAAGGAGCAGGTGGACGACCTGGCGGCCGGTACGGTGACCGCCGTCCGCACCGTGACGGAACAGGTCGTCCAGGACTGCACCCGCATTGCGCGCGAATCGGCGACGGAGCTGACGGCGTTTCTGCATCAAGCGAGTCGTAATGTCGGGGGGGCCCTGCAGGAAGTCGAGAGCCGTCTGGCGGCGCTTCGGCTGCCGCCCGAGGACGTCGGGCAGAAGCTCGCGGTGATATTGACGGAGCTCACCGAACGCGCCGAGCTCCTCCGGCAGACGAGCGCCAAGGTGGGAGCGGTGTACGGCGAGTTCGAAGGGGTGCTGAGCAATGCGGTGCAGGGGGCGCAGGACGGGGGCCGGGCGTTCCAGGCGCTGACGACGTCCGCCGATGCGGCGACGGCGGCGGTGACGTCGGCGAAGACGAACGTCGAGCGATTCGGCCAGCAGTTGACGCAGATCGGCGACCTGACGACCGGGTTCGAGAAGCTCCCGCAGGAGGCCGCGACCATTATCGCGACGCTGAGCAGCTTGCGCACGAACCTCGGGGAAGCGAACCGTGCCTGGGCGGAAGTGACGGAGGTGACCGACGGCGCGAGCAAGTCGATTGCGAAGGCCGGAGCCGCCCTGTCCACGCTCGAACACGGGACGCAGGCGGCGGAGCAGTCGATCCTCAACTGGAGTGGCGGCTTGACGAAGGCGAGTGTCGGCCTGGAGGCGCTGAGCGAAATCGCCGAGCGGGCGGTGCGCCTCGGCAGCGAGGCGGTCACCACCCAGGCCCGGCTGTCCGCGCAGCTGTCGGGGCCCCTGGCCGATCAGTTACGCAACCATGGCGAGGCCGCGAGCGCTCTCGTGAAGCGGTTGCAAGAAGACCTGCGCGCGTCGGAGGAGGCCGTCAGAAAAGTGCATCATCATCTCATCGATGCCTCCCGCTTCATTCTGAGCAAGGTCGAATACCGGCGGTGATGGAGCGGAACCGGGCCACCCGGAATCGTGACGTCGCGCTCACCATGCTCATCGATCTGCTCGTCCAGGTCATCTTTGTGTTCACCCTCATCCTGATCTCCGCCAACGCGATCGAAGGCGACCCGCAAGAGCGGGGGTGGGTAACCCCGGAGGCGTGGAAAACGCTGATCAGCATCTTCGATATCGACCCGCGGAATATCCGCGGGGCGGAAGCGCAGCTCGGCGTGATCAAGGGAAAGTACGAGAAGCTGAACACCGAGCTGGTCGCCTGTGATGCGAAAACCGGCGCGTGTGACAAGCAGGCCGGAAGAGGCCCCGGGAATTCACCGTGCCGGAATTCGGCTGGCGTCGAGATGGTTGTGGCCGAAGCGACGATCGACCAGCGAGGAAGGATCACCGTCGCGCTCGGGCGCCACGCGCGAGACCTCCCGGACCGACAAGCAGTCAGCGCCCGGGCGATCGGCGTCCCGCTTTCCGTCGAGGAGTTCGGGTCATCGTTCCGATCATGGCGAGAGCAGGGCCTGGCGCGCCGTCCGCCGTGCGCGTTCAAGTTCGATGTGAGGTACGACCCGCGTGCGCCGGCCGGGAATTACGAACCCGCTCGGCGGGCCATCGCGAGCTTTTTCACGCTGTCGGCGCCCCCACAGCAGTTCTGAGGAGCGGCCAGTGGCTCGAGAGATGCGCGAGGATCTCGCCCAGCAGCTTGCGGGGCTTCTGAACGAAGTGGATGAAGCCATCCGTGCGAGGTTCCGGGACTTGCGGCGGCGCGAGACGGTGCGACGGGGACGGGGACGCCGCGGCGGCTTGCGCAGCGCGGTCGTGGCGGCTCTTGTTCGGTTCGTTGGCTCGGCTCGGCGCCTCTCCGAGCCCGGGTCCAGAGGTCCACGCTCGCGCTGAGTCACTCCCGCAAGCTCGAGCGCCAGTCCCCTTCGAGGGACGCGAACGGCTTGCCGTAGGCGGTCTCGTAGCTCTCAGTCTCGTACAGGCCCCGAAATTGCGGTAGCCCGTGGCGCTCGATGAGGAATCCCACGAACGACCCCGCCAGGACGTACGTGATCTTCTCGTCGAGAACCGTCCCCAGCGGCCGCGGCGTCCGCACAGCGTTCAGGGCTCGCACGGTCTCGGCGCCCGGCAGGTCACGCGCGGCCAGCCGCCGGAGATCCTCGCCGAAGTTCGGAAACGCGGGATTTCCGGCGAGCTTCGCGTGCAGGTAGACGGCGAGGCCCTCGGCGAGAAAGCGGTTGCGGTGGGGCGCATAGATGCGGACGATCTCGTGCAAGAGCGCGCTCGTGCCGTCTCCGACCCGGCGCGCGGGCATCTCCAGGAAGCCCCGGTTGCCCTGATAGGCCGGCACCAGCGCCCGGCTGATGCGGTACTCGCTGCTCACGTGAATACGAATGGGCGCCGTCCACGTTGGCCCCCAGTACTCCTCCACCTTCTGCCGTTCGCGGACGGCATAGCGGCAGTAGGTCTCCGCCTGGGCGACCGTCAGCTCCTGCGAGGTGAGCTGGACCCCTTCGCAGGTGAACGGCTCCCGCGTCAGCGGAGCGCACCGCGTCGCCAACGCGGCCAGGGCGATCGCGGCGAACAGGGTCCCGCCCGTGCGGCTCATTTTTCTCCCGGGCTATGCTACCTTCCCCCCAACGTCAGGCGCGAGGGAGAAGCCATGGACTTCGAGGTCACGTACACCGAGGAGCAGCAGCGATTCCGGCGCGAGGTGCGCGCCTGGCTCGAGGCGAACGTGCCGTCGAGCGTGCAGCGCACGCCGGTCTCCGCTGAGGACAACTACCAGCGCTATCTGGAGCTCCGCGCGCTCGGACGGAAGCTCGGCGCCAAGGGCTGGCTCTACCCGACAGCCCCGGCGAAATACGGCGGGGGCGGCCTCGATGTCGACCACGCAATCATCCTGGAAGAAGAAGTCGACCGCTTCGATCTCTCGCTGCCCCCGTACTACGACTCGGGCGGCCGGCTGGGCTCGGCGTCGATCCTGGTGTGGGG
>Ga0075433_10004731_pt1 | contig 10616 bp, 12 predicted proteins | sample RhiMethybrSRZTD2_FD_75299 | JGI IMG/M metagenome (GOLD analysis project Ga0075433, IMG submission 75299) | Populus rhizosphere microbial communities from Tennessee, USA - Rhizosphere MetaG P. TD hybrid SRZTD2 | ecosystem: Host-associated > Plants > Roots > Rhizosphere > Soil | place: USA... | reverse complement strand
TGGCCAATCCGTCCAGCGACCGCCAACCAAAATATCCCCGGCAGTATTCTTTTCCAGGAGATAAAATTCAAAGTGCGTTCCCTTGTGCACGAGCCTCCCTGTCTCATCAGGGAACTTGTTTGTTTTTGGTGCGAACTCATGCGCAAGGAAAAGTACCTCAACTCTCCGCCAATCGTCCTTCCATATGGCGAAGTCAACGTCACTATGCTGCCGTGTCACCCTTCCCACGAGAAAATCGATAGCCCACCCGCCGGCGAGCCAGTGCGGTATACCCGCAGCTTTGAGCAGGTTGTGAGCCTCCTTGAGATTTGCCAGCTGTCGTTTCGAAGCGTCGGTCACGTCTGGTGTACCCTCGGAGAGCCGCCGAAGTTGTTGCGCCGCAGAGATTTTCTGCCTAGTGCCACTGGATATTGCGCCAACCCATCTTTTCTTTTCACCAGTTGCTTCGCGATCTCTCGGGAGCTGTCGATGAACAATTGCGCGGGGGGACTGATGGTGCGGTTTTTCAAGGTGACTATCTCCACTGGCACGCGCATTTGCGGCTGTTTAACAGGTAGGACTTTCAAATCCGGGCGCCTGGCACTCAATGCTGAAGAAAAAATCGAAATGAAGCGCCCACTCGCCAGCAGACTTATCCTCACCTCGAAGGGGTCGGCGATCACGGTCGCGCGGGGATAGTCTAGGCCGCTAGCGCGAAAGGATTCTATCACCATTGATCCGAGCAGACTTTCCGGTGGCGGCAGCACCCACGGCTCGCTCACCAGTTCGGCTAGCTCGATCCGGCGCCGCCGCGCCCACGAGTTCCGCACGCCCACCGCAAATGAATAGGAGTCATCAAAGAGAGTTTCGCAGTCCAGTCGCTCATCCGCTATTGCGCCGTATCTCAGTGCGACCAAAAGATCGACGTTACGTTCGATCAATTCGCGGTGAAGCGTCTCCGCATATCCGGTCACAAGACGAAACACGATGCGCGGATAGCGCCGCGAGAGGCGATCGACGGCGGCGGAGACAAAGCTCGCAGCCAGGAAGGGATTGCACCCTACTCGCACTTCCCCAATCGTAGGGTCGGCGAGAAACCCGATATTATTCACCGCCTGGCGCAGATCGTCGAACACTGCCGTTCCGCCGTCGAGCAAGGCGCGACCGTACTCATTCGGCTTGACTCCGTGGCGGCCGCGGTCGAGCAGGCGAACGTTGAGCGCATGTTCCAGTTCCGCGATTGATCGGGAGATGGCGGACTGCCCGGTATTTAGGAGTGTGGCAGCCTTGCTCATGCTCCCGGTCTGCACGACGGCCATCAGGACATGGAGGTCCTGCAGCTTCATCCGGCATCCGATGCGATCACTTAACCGCATAGTTTTGACTCATCACAGAACGGTTATGGAACCATCCGAACATAGCATTGGTCCAGCATGGTTGTATCCATTATTCCTGAGCCAGATAGCGTGACGACGTCGTGGAGTGGCCAGCGGGATGGGGCCGGCGTTTCGCGAAATCAAAGGGAGCGGCGGCGTCCGGCGCACGAGCTAGATCGCTAATGCTTCACCCGTCTTTTGCGCCGCGGAAGATGCTCAAACCCAAGGGCATTTGAATGAAAGTTCACCGCAGGAATTTTCTACATCTGGCAGCAGGTGCTGCCGCGCTGCCGGCCTTGTCGCGAGTCGCGTGCGCGCAAGCCTATCCATCGCGGCCGGTGCACATCATCGTCGGCTTTGCCGCCGGTGGCGGGATTGACGTCACAGCGCGCCTGGTGGGTCAATCGCTGTCGGAGCGCCTCGGCCAACAATTCATCGTCGAGAACCGCCCGGGCGCAGGCTCAAATATCGCGACCGCGGCTGTCGTGAATGCTCCAGCTGACGGCTATACGCTCCTTCTCGTGAGTACAGCGCATGCGATCAACGCGACGCTTTACGACAATCTTAGCTTCAACTTCATTCGCGATATAGTGCCCGTCGCGAGCGTGACCAGGCAACCACAAGTCATGGTTGTGAATCCGTCGCTTCCACCCAAGACGGTTCCGGAGTTCATCGCCTACGCCAAGTCCAATCCCGACAAGATCAACATGGCTTCGGGTGGCAAGGGGACCGCGTCCCATGTGTCCGGTGAGTTGTTCAAGATAATGACCGGGGTAAACATGGTGCACGTGCCTTATCGCGGCGCGGCGCCGGCCCTAAACGATCTTATCGGAGGGCAAGTACAAGTCGTGTTCGAAAATATGCTTTCGGCGATTGAGTACATAAAGAGTGGGACACTCCGGGCGCTAGCGGTGACCACTACGTCGCGCTCAGAAGCGCTGCCGGATATCCCGACCATGGGCGATTACGTTCCGGGCTATGACGCTAGCACTTGGTTTGGCGTCGGCGCGCCCAAGAACACCCCGGTCGAAATCATTGACAGGCTCAATAAAGAGATCAATGCGGGGCTCGCTGATCCAAAGCTCAAGGCGCGTTTTACCGATTTGGGCAGCACGCCATTTGCAAGCACTCCCTCCGACTTTGCCAAGTTGATCATCGAGGAAACCGACAAGTGGGGCAAGGTTGTCCGGGCGGCGAATCTAAAGGCTTAAGGGAATCGCAGGTCGGCACTGCGCAGCGTAGAACCAAGGAGAACCTCTGATGCCGCAGCGCACGGTAGGGAAAGTCAGAGAACTTCCCGAGATTACCATCAAGACCGACACACGCGACATCCTCTCGCATGCGACCATGCAGGCTGAGGGGCTGGAGGACTACTTTATCGTCGACATCGACGCCCACATCGGCGAGACGCAGTTCTGGTCCGAGATCATCGATCTCATCGACAACGATGTCATTCGGCAAATGGGCCAGGCCATGATGTCAAGGGCCGGCAGCGACTCGACGGCGCTGCTCAATGTCCAGCCCGGCACTTTGTACCAGAACATCTACGGGCGCATTCCGCACCAAGTAGGGCTCGCCGAAACCGTGGACGGAAGCGAAACCCATCACTTTACCGAGCTGGCGCGCCGCTCCATGGATGCGATGGGCCTCGACTACCAGGTGGTGTTTCCGACGCCGATGCTGGTGCTTGGGATGCACCCGCAGGATGACATCGAGGCTGCCGTCGGCCGGGCCTACAATCGCTGGCTCATCGAGCGCATTCTGCCGCACGACGAGCGCGTCAAGGGGCTCCTGTACCTTCCCTTCAATACGCCTCAGGCCTGCCTCGATATCGTCCGGGACTTCGGTGACGCCAAGGGAGTGATCGGATTCACGGTGACATCGACCCGCAACAAGCCCGTCCACCACGATCAATACATGAAGCTCTATGCCGCGATCGAGGAGACGGGCAGGCCGCTGGCCTTCCATTCCGGCTTCCACTGGGGAGATCCGTCGTTCCTGCAACTCAACCGGTTTATCTCGATGCACGCCATTTCCTTCGTGCACTACAGCCTCATTCATTTGACCAACTGGGTGATCAACGGTCTGCCGGAGCGCTTTCCCAAGCTCAAGTTGGTCTGGGTCGAGAGCGGGCTTGCTTGGATCCCCTTCATCATGCAGCGGCTCGACCACGAGTTCATGATGCGGGTGTGTGAAGCACCCATGCTCAAGCGGCTGCCGAGCGAGTACATCCGCGAGATGTACTTCACCAGCCAGCCGCTCGAGAAAGGCAACATGAAGCTGCTGGAGGCGACCTTCGACGCGATGAAGGCCGAGACGCAGCTGCTGTTCGCATCCGACTGGCCGCATTGGGACTTCGATCCACCGAGCTCGATCACCACGATTCCGTTCCTGACCGAGCAGGCAAAGCGCAATATCCTGGGATTGAATGCGGCGCGCGTCTTCAATCTGGAAGTGAAACGGATGCGGCCGCGGGCGCAAGACGTCCACGCTGCTCGACCAGGGCTATCGGTACATGCCTGAGGGAGCGGATGCGTCCTCCGCGGTCGCGCAGATCGCTGTGGACTTTCAGAAAGGGACCGAGGCGTTCGTGGATGTAGCCGAGCGCACGCTTGCGACCGGTGGAGCAACGGGCGTTGCAAGCAGCGATCTCGAAGCCGTCATCACGACGGCGATCAAGCTGTATGCGGCTAAGGCTGAGGCGGAGGGAACATTTCCGGCTCCTATCGCGGTCGCGAAGGTCACCCCGACCGATGTCGTGCTGGTGGTCAGCGAGATGCTCCGTGTGGTCAACATCAGCCTGTTCGATTTGGCGATGTGGTACCGCCGCGGTGGGCGATCGTAATTGGCTTGAGGGAGGATCCGGGATGAAGGACGTGGTCATTGGCAAGGCAGCAGCTTTCCCCGACCCAGGCCGCAAGGTCGTCGAGGTCGATGGCACCGAGGTGGGCGTATTCTGTCGCAACGGCAAATTCACCGCCTTCGAGAATGTCTGCCCGCACATGGGAGGTCCCGTCTGCCAGGGCAAGATCATCCCGCGTGTGCAGGAGCTGATCGCCGACGACAAGACGAGCTTGGGCTTCGCGTTCTCCAAAAGTCAGACGAACGTCGCCTGTCCTTGGCACGGATATGAATTCGACATCAGCACCGGCCAGCATCAGGGACACCCGCGTATGCGGCTACGGCCGGTGAAAATCGAAATCGTCGATGGCGATCTAGTGATCACTTTGCCCGAAGGAATGCGGGAACGTATTACCCGCGAGCGCTCAGGTCCAGAGCGCGAGCGACGTCCGCAATAAAACCTCCAGTTCGTGCGGCGCTCCTACCTGAAGCGAGAGTGTGCATCAGCGCGCCGTAGCGGATGTCAGCTTCCTTTTGCAGCCATCCGGGCGAGAGAGTCCGGTGTGGGTCTTGGCCGTGTCAAAACGCTGGCGCGTGAACAACACGTAGAACGGCCTTCTTTTCCAGCCCCAATGTCCTGGCAAGCAATGGCAAGACGACTCGGAAACCGCGCCGCCGGTAGAACACGATTCCCCTCCGTGAACGCCCTTTCGGAGTTTTGACACGGCCAGGGTCAATTGCGGGAGTGGGGCCGCCCTGCCGAGCGGGTCCGCAAGACCCCCAATAAGAGACAGTTTCGCTGCGGCGCCGAAGATACCCGCCTTGTGCCGTTGCGGACTCATGCGCTGCAGCAAACGCATGCTGCAGCGAGAGCGCCGACACGGTACAAGTGCCTCCTTGAAGATCACGGTCGCTGCAGCGCCGAACACTTCAGCGTCGCGCGACGAGCTTTGGGTGCAAGGCTGGACCTAACGGTCAATTTTGCGCGCTTCGTCCGCCAACAGAATGGGGATGCTGTTTCGGATCGGGAACGCTAGGGCGGCTGAACGGCTGATCAGTTCCCCAGCTATTGGATCGAATTCGAGCGGCCCTTTCGAGATGGGACAAAGTAGAATTTCAAGGGCCCGAGGATCCAGAAATGAATCGTCGACGCCCATCTTGGCACAATCATCACTCGCGCCTATTTCCGCGGGACTCCGAGGTTCCTTGTGGGCAGAGGTAGCAGCGCTTGCCAACCCACTTTGTGCTCGCCCACTGCCAATCAGCATCTCCACGCTCAGCGCCAGCTTGCCGCCCGATCCAAATCGAGAAAGCTCCGCTTTCACTTCTTCGCGCACGGCGCGGCGCTGTTCTGCTTCGAGTGAAAGGTAGGTCTGCGGAATAGAACCCGTCCCCGCCTCGATCGGTCGCCAGTACTCCTCAAAGCTTTCAATTACATCCTGTCGCTGCTCGCGCTCAACCCGAAAGTCGTCGAATCCCGTGTCTTTGAACAGAGCCTCCAGACGATGCTGGTCGGAAAGCGAAAAAGAGAGATTGAGCACATGCCGCTGCTCGGGTACCCGCCGGCCCAAGGCTTCGGCGAGTAAACCCCACATCGGCGCACGGTCAGGAGTGGAAATGACGCATACTGCCGCGCTACCACCCGGGCGCAGGACGCGGCGGAACTCGGCAAGTCCACGTGCAGGGTCAGGAAAAAATTGCAAGCCGAGTTGGCACATCACGGCATCGAAACTTCCATCTTTGAATGGTAGTGCTTGGCCATCTGCAGCAATTGGTTGAAAACCCGGATTATGCAATCGCTTGCGTGCTGCTTCCAGCATAGCTGGGGCGATATCTGCCCCGACCAATAGACCCGATTGCCCAAGGATAGGGAGGGCGAGAGCCGCAGCCTCACCAGTTCCGGTCGAAACATCGAGAATCCGTTGACCTGGCGCAATGCGCGCCGCGCTCATGACCGAGGGAACGAACAGTCGAGACCAGCGTCCGACCCATTGATCGTACGCTGCGCTATCCACCGTCCGCCCAGTCGAAGCATGATATCCTGGTCCAAAGCTCGTAATCATGTCACGACTGTCCTGATGCTCGGTGAGCTGAACGCAACTCGTCAGAAACTTAGCTACAAGTCTCGATTGACCCAGCCTATCAAGTGCGCCGCTTGCCTGTCAGCTGCTATCGCGCACCTACACCTACGGTGCACAATTGAGCCACGTCTCCTGCACGCCGGGGTGCTACGGCGAGTTCGTTGCCAGAAGAACCCGGCCGTGCCACTCACCGGGACACTATGAGAACAGATGGTCCGAGGCACACCCGGAAGCGAACCTGAGACGCATCCCCGACCGAAGACAGCCCTGTGCCAATAACGGCTGCGAACAAATGCAATTGGTTGACCACACGGAAGTTGTGCTCACTCAATCACATCGTCGGCGCGGGCGAGCAGCGTCGGGGGGATGGTAAGGCCGAGGGCCTTCGCGGTCATAAGATTGATCACCAGCTCGAACTTGGTCGGCTGCTCCACGGGCAACTCTGCTGGCTTTGCTCCTTTCAGGATTTTGGACGCATAGGTGGCGCTCTGCCGGGCAAGCTCGGTCAGGTTCGCTCCGTAGGACATGAGTCCCCCGAGGTCCACAAATTCCCTGGCTACCCCCATTGCCGGCAATCTGCTGTTCGCCGCAATGCTCGCTATGCGTCTGTATTCGCCAAACAGCATCGGGCTGGGCATTACAAAGAGAGCCCCCGCGTGTTCTCTGGCCATCGCGGCGAACGCGTTGGCAAAGTCGTCCCGGCTAACGGCCGGCACTAGTTGAAGCTGTAATCCCAAAGTTCGGGCCGCAACCTCAATCTCATTCCGTACGCCTCCCATCCTGCGTTCGCTGTATGCATTGGGATGCCATAGGGCTGCCACACGGGAGAGTCCAGGAACGACCTCTCGCAACAATTGTAGACGTTTGGAGACCAGCTCTGGGCCGAGAAAGGTCGTCCCCGTCACATTCCCGCCCGGTCGTGCAAGGCTGGCGACCAGCTCGTCGGCAACCGGATCGGCCATGGCTACTGCGACGATAGGGATTGTGCCGGTCGCTTGCTTGGCCGGGCGCGCCGCTGTCGTGCTGAACGCGACAATGATATCGGGCTTGCGACTAACCAATTCGGCAGCCAGCTCGCGGAGCCGATCCGAGCAGATCGACAGCTGCCGGAATCGGCTTGTTCGCTGGCTCGGCGGCAAGCGCCTGGTGCGTATTTTTGGGCAGCAGAAGGGACTCGATGCGCGCGCGGTCATGGATGACCGCGACATCGTCTGCGTCGACCTCTCTTCGCTTGCTGGCGAGGATGCGGCCTTTCTGTCCATCATCCTCACCTGTCGCTACCTCAAAGACGCCAAGCGCCGGCCGCCCAATATGGCTCCGCCGCACCGATTGATCATCGATGAGGCCGGAAGCGGCAGCCTGTGCAATGCGACGGCCTTGCTCCTGTCGGAGGCGGCCAAATTCGGGCTTCGCGCCACCTTCAGCTTGCAGCACCTGGGACAACTTGAAGAGAAGGGCGAGCTCGTTGCCCGCGCGATGATGGTGAACACTGGGTGCAAGATAGTCTTCAATACGCCGGACGCTGAGAGTGCTCGCATCCTCGCTGAGCAGATGTACACCGGCCACCTCGATCTCGAGGAGTGGAAGCCACGCAGCTCCCGTCCGCTTGCTGTTGGCAACGAGCACGTCACGCTCTACGGCTCATCGCGCAGCGAGCAGCATGCCTCCTCGCGCAGCACCTCCAAAATGGACTCCTCAAGTCTAGCGCGTGCCTCTGCCGAGATGAGCGCGGCAATGTCGTCTTCAGGCACCGGGTTTGGCAGCGGCGAGAACACGAGTTTCTCGATGCTTCCCGTGCAGGGGTTATTCGAGCCTCCGCCCCTAATGGGGATGAATAGAGTGCGCAGCAGCAGTTCCATGACATCTGAGGCAAGCGGCTCATCCCGCGGGGCTTCTTCTTCGCGCCAAACTGCGCGCAGCTGGGCAACCACCGAATCCCTCGAGGAAAGCCACAGCAGTTCGGAAAGCTACAGCGAGAGCGAAGCGTACATCACACGCTACGAGGAAATGCCCACGCAGATGTTCTCACTCGAGGAGCAGCTGCACAAAGCCACGGGTCGCATCATGACACTTGACCGGAGGATGTGTCTGGTAAAGACGGAAAGCAGAGCGCCTTTCCTCGCGCGCACCCCGGATATCCCTGCCCCGTTCAAGTCGCCAGAGTTCCGCGCCGAGTGGTGGCCCCGCTATGTCGAGCTCACTTCTCGCCGCAGCCGTTACCTTATGCCGGGCGACAAAGTAGACGTCGAGATCGCCGCGCGGCTCGAGATGATCACGCAAGAACCTGTCCAAACGGATATCGATTTCGCCGAACCCGAGCCTGCACCAATCATCGAAGCGCTGGAGCGCGCGCAGCAAAAATTCAAACGCTCTCCTCCCCCCTCGCCTGACCGCGAGCCACCCCCGCGCGCCAAGCCGACCTTCCGCGTCTTCGACGGCGGAAAGGATGGGGATAACGCATGAGCGCTGAAAACGAGCGGTATACTGGAGCCATGATTATTGAGGTCGCGCAGCCACCCATGAAGCGGCTCACTCCTGCCGCACAGCCCCAGTCCTTCCGCCTTCAGGAGCGCGACTTCGAGATCGTCCGTTTTGTGGCGCGCAATCGATTTGTCTCAACCCGCCAGATCGTACGCTTCGTCGCCGGCCATCCGGTCCTGTCGCAAGTCGGCACTTCACCACGCGGTATCGCCAACCGCCTCCGGCTCATGTTCGACCATGACATCCTCGGTCGACCGGAACATCAGTACTACCTGCTCCGAGCTTTCCACACCGTCGGCAATCCCGACCTTGTCTATGCGCTCGGCCGCGAAGGCGCTCGACTCCTCGCGCAAAAAGGCGAACGCATCAATCCTGCGCTCGATTGGGGAAAAAAGAACAATGACGTGGTTCCTTTCAGTCTCGCGCATGAAATTGAAGTGGCGCAGACCATGCTCGACTTTGAATTGGCCTGCAGAGCCGCCACGCCGAAGATCGACCTCATCGACCAGGACCGCCTCTTCGATCTCCTGCCTCAGGAAACACGCGAGGGCCCCAAGCCATTCAGTTGCAAATTCACCGTGCGCCTTTCCCAGCTGAAGAACCGGGCAGATGGCTTCTACGTGTTCAAAGTTGGCTGAACAGAGAGGCCAGTGACCCCTGCACCGAGAGGCCAGCGATCCCTGCCATGTGTCGACTTGCGCAGATCCGTTCTCATGCGCACACGCTCGCGCGAGCCTTGGCCGGCCAGGGAAAACGGGCCCGGGCCGCGCGTGACGCCGCCGCGGCCGAAGTCGCGCTCGCAGCCTTCAACGACGCGGAGGCCAAGCATGGTTTCGAGCGCTGCGTCTTGTCACCAACGCCCGGCGCTAGCGGCTAGTTCGCCGCCCCGATCTAGAGCATGGGTTTGGCCCGTCGTGCGAACTAGCGCGGTGGCCGCTCTACCCGAATCCGAACCCTGAACCGGACCGGCCAGCTCGGGGCCTGCCTCGGATCGCAAGCGGCTGCCTCGCTGGCCCGAGTGATGCGCCCTTGCTCTTTAGCGGGGCCGATGCAACGACGCATACCTTCTGGGCGAAGGTCTGCCGGGGCAGCTCAACGGGTTGAAACGATGAAGTCCGTATAGGTTCCCGTTTCATTGCTGAGGCCCTCATCGGAGACGATGAGCGATGCCCCGACCCACAATCTTTCCTCGATGAACGCCTTGGCCTCGTCGGAGAGTTCGAAGCGTTCGAGCGGATTTGGCGCGGCCTCCCGCGTAGGCTCGGAACGCTGGGCCCGCCCGGGGGCTAGTGGCTCTCGCGCGGGCTGCCGCGCCCCGTCGCGGGCTGGCGCGGCTGACCGAAATGGCAGCGAAACGGAGAGCCAGCGCAAGCTCTCTCCGGTCCCCTCCGCTGCCACAGCAAGGTAGAGGTGGGTCCCAACGGGTCGTTCGACATCTTTAAAAACGATGGGCGTCTCATAGATCGGCGCCCAAGACTGACGAATATAGAGGCGTCCCGCCTTTTTGCTGACGAAGATTGAGATCGGTTCGGTGCTTCGTTCCGCAATGCGTACTTTGGCGGCCGCCTCACGACTGGCCTCTTCGGCTTCGGATGCGGCTTTTGTCGCCGCAAGCGCCCCCGCGGTCTCGATCGCCTCATGCGCACGCGCGTCCTCGTTCGCTTTTTGGGCCTCGGCGAACCTGGCCTCCGCGATGGCAAGGGCAGATTTGGCGCGCTCGGTGCTTTCCGGTGTGGTTGTCTTGGCAAGAGCCCCAGCCGCTGCGTCGCGGCGGGCACGAGCCATGGCCACGGCCGCTTCAGACGCTCGCAACGCGGCGGCCGCAGATTTCGCCACGGCAGCCTTTGCAAGGGACGTT
>Ga0075433_10004730_pt1 | contig 10617 bp, 12 predicted proteins | sample RhiMethybrSRZTD2_FD_75299 | JGI IMG/M metagenome (GOLD analysis project Ga0075433, IMG submission 75299) | Populus rhizosphere microbial communities from Tennessee, USA - Rhizosphere MetaG P. TD hybrid SRZTD2 | ecosystem: Host-associated > Plants > Roots > Rhizosphere > Soil | place: USA... | reverse complement strand
GGCTCGACGACCTGGTCGCTGCCGGGCTTGCGGATGCCGCGCTCCTGGATGCAGTGGCAGAAGTCGAGCGTGGTCGCCGCGCCGCGGCTGAAGCCCACGATGTCGATGTCCCGCTCGCCCTGGTCCCACGCGTTGCAGAGCGCATCGTAGGCTTCGTTGATGCGCGGCAGCTCGCCGAGACCGAACACGCCGCCAAGTGCACGGCCGATCGCTTTGAAGCGCGTGCCGACTCCGGCGACGTAGAAATCGAGTTCCGGGCGCTTCGAGTGCCGCTTGTAAGCGGTATAGAAGCGGAACACGTTCGTGTTGGTGTAGTCCGGATCGTCGCCGTCCTTCGCTTCGTTCCAGGTGCCGTCGAATGCGTACACAGGCATGCGTTTCTCTCGCGTGTGGGGAGATTCATTATGAGCTGAATTGCGCGCCGCGGTTCGCTGGCGAATGCCTTCAGTGGCGTGAACCTAAACCCCGCGCGCCGGCATGTGCTTGCATCGAGCCTGTCGAGACAGTAGTGTCCATGCGTGCACGCCCCGCCCTCCGGCGGACTTCCAGTTGCACTACGAAGGCTGAGTACAAAATGGCGATCGGGATTTACTTCTCACCCGCCGCGATGTCCGCGGCGCAATACGACGAGTGCATGAAGCTTTTGCGAAAGGCTGGGGCTGGCAACCCGGCGGGCCGGTCGTACCACGCGTCGTTTGGCCCGAAGGACAAGCTCATGGTGTTCGACGTCTGGACATCACAAGCGGCGTTCGACAAGTTCGGTAAGACGCTCATGCCCATCCTGCAACAGATCGGGCTGGATCCCGGTCAACCAGCAGTGATGGAAATGCACAAAGTGGTCGTCCCCGCGCCGAAAGTCGCGTCCGCCAAGAAGCGCGCGACGACAACCTCAGCGCGCAGGAGGAAGCGCTAGCGAGACGCGAGGAGTTCGCCGAGGTTCTCGCCGAAGCGTACCTCGATCGCTTCGGCGACAGTCTTTACTGCTTGTCGTAGACCGCGACGCTATCGATGTTCTGCCCCTGGGCATCGGTGCCCTTCGTCGTGATCGTCAGCGTCTTCCCATCGCTGGACGTGACAAGGGTCACGTTGCTCAGAGTCTTTCCTTCCTTCTTGTTGACCAACTGTGTCGTCGTCGCGTTGACCCGCGTGCGAGCTGCCATATCGGCATTCGGGTTGCCGACCACAGGATTGTCCTTCCCGTCGTAGTTCGCCGCGTAGGCATAGTGGATCGGCGCGCCGTCGGTCGGCACTGAATCCACGGTGACCTTGATCCCTTCGCCCGCTGGCTCATACATCAGCGTCATGCTCTTCGGGGCTTGCCCCTTGTGATACGTCGATTTCGCAACGTTGAGTTTCCAGGTTCCGGCCTGTTGCGCGAACGCGGTGACTCCAACACCGAGCGCCAAGATCGTTGCGACCGCGGTGAGAAGATACGGGTAGCGCATTCGTGTGTGCATCGTGTACTCCCTGAGTTGTGGTGACGAGTGACCGAGGAGATTGAGCGAAGTGCCGGCGAGAGGTCCTCAGTCTACTCGGGAAACTGCGACCGTGCCGTGAATAACCAGGTCATGTGAAAGATATCTGCGAGACTTGGTCGCAATAGCTGTACACTCGTTGCGAACCCGCGCACTATCAGTTCTAAGATCCCCTCAACAACAGACCATTCACCTACAGAGCTCACGCTGGGGAACCGGGCTATGGCCCTGCTGCCTCGCTGCGCATCTGGTGTGCGACGAGACCGGGACCCACTCGGCAGGTCACGCGGCCAATTCCGGCCAGTTCTTCCAGAGGATCGACAGATGTCTACCAACGGCACAATCAAGCGCATCACGGACAAAGGCTTCGGCTTCATCACCACGCCTGACGGCACCGAATATTTCTTTCACCAGTCCGCGTGCACGAGCACGCCATTCGACTCTATGCGGCAAGGCGAGAACGTGACGTTCACGATCAGCCAGGGCCCGAAAGGCCCGCGCGCCGAGAACGTCGTTCCGGCCTAAGGACGCACCAACGAATCCCGATGGTCTCGGAGAACATCGGGGTTCGCGTCATGCACGCCAGCCTCACCCGATCTCCACGCTGACGACCACTGGCGTCGAGCCGGCTTGCGCGAACCACGCGACGCGTTCGGCGACGCAATCGAGCTCGACGCGATAGCGGCCGGACGCGAGACCCGAGAAAGTCATTCGGCACGACACCGCTTCGTTCGGCGCGATCGTCTTCGGCGGATTCGCAAGCGCCACGCGCCCGGCTTCGAAATTCACCAGCGCGCCGTGCTCGTCGTACACGTGCGCGCCGAGTGAGACGCCGCCATGCGGTGCGTCCGATGGAAGCCAATACGCCTGACCCGTGTTCGTGACCGTGGCCTCGAGGACGAGCGGTGTGCCGGCCGGCACCAGCGCATGCGATGTCGACGGTCGAATCTCACACGCGAGACCACGCGTCTGCCGGCTGTCGATCCGAACATCGCCGGCTTTGACGAGCACGAAGTCGCGCACGAGGTGGAGAAACGTTCGCGTCGATTCGAGCCACCGCGTTTGCGCAGCGCCGCCGGTCGCGAGATCTTCGTACTCCGTGAGCGAGACCTGATACGCCGGCTCGTGAAACACGCACATGCGGAGGTCCGAGAACCCCGACGCCTGCGCGGTCCGCCAGATCGCGTGGATGTCGACGTCGCGTTCGACGACCCCGTAGGTGTTCGACTCGAAGGACGAACGCGCCGACTCCGAATGGCGCGGACCGGGCTCCGCGAATGCGGCGCGGCCGCCGGGCACCAGAATCCGGCCAAACTCGCGCAATATCGCGTCGGGATTGGCCGCGTGATGAAAGGCGTCGAAGCAGACGATACGGTCGACGCTCGCGTCGGGCAGATCGATCCGGCGCCCATCGAACCGCAGGAACTCCGGCGCCGGTTGATCGCCGATCACCGGATGACGCGCGTAGTGCTCGCGCGCGATGGCCAACGCCGTGGGTGAGACGTCGAGGACGATGACGCGGCACCCGAGCTGTGTGAGGTCGCGAGACAGCCAACCGGTGCCGCCGCCGAAATCGAGTACGCGCAGTCCTGGCGACAGCTCGAGACTCTGCAGCATCACCGTGAGGTTCGCGAGAATCGCCGGCGTTTCCGCGATCTGGCTGAACGGCTTCGCGAGGTGATGGTCCCAGTTCGTGAGCGTCGCGTAGTACGCCTCCGCGGCGCGATTGAAGGCGTCGATCTCGGCGTCGCTCGCGACCGCCGATGCCGCGTGCGCGGCCGATCGCTCGGCGGGTCGAAGGGCCGTGGCGGCGGGGCGCGCGATATCCGCGCTCGCGCCGGCCTTGCGGGCGAACACCATCGCGTAATCGAGATCGTCCGCGCGCTCGAAGACGACCTGCAAGTCGCCGCAGCCCCCCGCCTTGAGCACGTCCATCACTTCGTCCAGCGCATAGGCATGCGTCGGAATGAACGGCTCGGTCGCCGGTTTGCCGCGAAGGCGATTGATCACGTCGTTCACGCCGGGCACCCGCTCGCGCGCCCATCGCGTGATCTCGACGCCCAACGACACGCCGGTGGTAAGCGGCCACTGAAAGACGCCGACGCCGTTCGCGCTGATGCGATCGACGAGGCGCCGAATCAACGCCAGCCCATCACCACGGCGTAGCCGTTGGAGGACGTGATAGCAGAGGACGAGATCGAACTTCTTCGATGCGGCGGAAAACTCCTCCGGTGTCTCGACGATGATGTGGCCCACGCCACGACGCTCTGCTTCACGCCTGGTCAAGTCGAGCAACACACCGGAGCGATCGACGGCTGTCACCGAGCCGGGGCGTCGTGCGAGAGGAATCGCGAGGCGTCCGACGCCGCAGCCGTATTCGAGCATCGCCACTGGCGCGAATGTCGGCACGAGACCGGCCTCGATGATCGCGAACATCCGGTCGACGAGGATCTCGCCGCTGGCGAAGAACTCGCGCTCGTGTTCGGGCGTCAGGTTGGCGCGAAGAAAACGCGGGGACGTGACCACCGCGAAGTACGGCTCGCGGGCCGCGAAGTCGTCGAAGGCGGATGGCACTAACATGATGCTCGATGCCACACCACGTTCGGGCGTGGATCGCATTCGTTGTCGGCAGGGCCGTTGAGTCCGCGGCGATCGCTGGCGTGTACGACCACACGGCGCGACATCACCGCACCATCACTGGGTCGCTCAATCGTGGAACGGTCAACGTCTTCGATCACGAACGATCGGCGCACTTCACCGGGACCGGGTCTGACACACAATTCAGTCTCTACGATCACGAACGTAGAGCCCATATTTCCCTCACCATCAGCGGAACGACGTTCAACGGATTCGATAACGGTGGGGCGCGGACCTTTTCAGGTCGTGTGAACGGGCACGTGGTCTCGATTCTCGATCACGCGGACGCGACGTGGTCGCTGTTTTCAGTCTGAGTTCTACTTGCAGCGGTTCGCGGGCGTCTTGCGATCGCGCCACTTGCGATGGCAGCCGACGCAGGACGCGTTCACGGTCTCGGCGATGCTGATCATCTTGTCTTGATCTTTCGCTTGCGCCGCTTTGTAGGCCTGCATGCCGGCGTCACGAAGCTGTTGCAGAAACATCGACCACGCCGGGTCGCTCGCCGGAACGGGTACGCCGTTGGAACATTTGCGCTCTGAAATCGCCAGCAGGTTCGCGGACTCGGCGAGCGCCAGTGCCGCGTTCTCCACCGCCTGCCACCCTCCAAATGAACTGGTGAGAGGGTCGGTCGACATGTTCGGGTCGTGACCTGGGATGAACTTTATTTCTCCAGGATTGTCGGCCTGCGGGAAGAACACCACGTTGGCGGCAGGATACAAGACCCCGCGCATCAGTTGATTCAAGTTGGCGTGAACCTGCTGTGGCGCACTCGTCGACGGCGATTGCGCCATCAGCGACAGTCCCCACGCAGCGGGAATGAGGGAGAGGAATAATACCGTCCTGTGCATGCGGCTAGATTAGATGGGGAACGGTCCCAGGGCAATCGCTGAATCGATCGCGATCGAGAACAGGAAGCGAAGTGGAGAACATACAGTCAGCCGGCCGGCGGCGTCGCAACGCCCTCGCCTGGATCGTGGGCGTTGCCGGCACCGTGCTCGCAGGCTGGATGGTGACGCGGCTGATCACGACGTCGGAACGCCTCCCTTTAATCGTCGGCGCCTACTACTACACCTGGTACTACGACGGCCATTGGGCCTCGACCGACTACGTCGGGCGGCACCTGCCGGCGCCGCTCGAGCCGCAACTCGGCGAGTATGTCTCGGACAGTCCGGCCGTGATCGACGCTCACCTGAAATGGGCTGCCGATTACGGGATCGACTTCTTCATCCTCAGCTGGTCCCACCCAGGCAGCTTTGCCGACCAGGCCGCGCGCAAGTATCTGCTGCCGGCCATGGCGCGATCACGCGTCCGTCAGGCGCCCTTCGTCGAGCTGAATTCGTACGGCGAACGCAATCTGGCGAACCCGGAATTCCGGGCTCGGCTGCAGGCCGACCTTCGATACGTAGGCGAGAACTTCTTGAAACATCCGTCCGCGTTGCACGTCAACGGCAAGCCCGTGCTCATGCTCTACGTGACGCGCATACTCCAAGGCGATGTGGGATCGTGGATACAAGAGGTGCGGCGCATGCTCGCCGAGATGGGCGTGGATCCGTTCATCGTGGCAGACGAGGTGTTCTGGCAGGATGTGGATCCGGCACGCTTACGCGCCTTCGATGCGGTGACGGCGTACAACGTCTACGATTGGCCGCGTACGGGTAACGCCGGCTTCGCGGGCGATTCGACGTTTCTCGCCGACGTCGAAGGGCTGTTCACTCGATGGCAGAAGGCGGCGCAGAAGGCCGGCGTCGTGTTCGTGCCGAATGCGATGCCGGGCTACAACGATCGCGGCGTGAGACCTGCCGAAGATCACTACGTGATTCCGCGCCGGCTGCAGCCGGCGAGCTCCACAACCAGTCTGTTCGAGCGCTCGGTCGCGCTCGCCAAGCGGTTCGCCGATCCATCCGTGCCGATCGTCACCATCACGTCATTCAACGAATGGCACGAATGGACGCAAGTGGAGCCGGCCCGCCCTGCGAGCCGGCCGCCGCCTGCGGATGCAGCGACGTTCACGCAAGGGTTTCCGCACGACGCCTATTCCCTCGAGTATCTCGAGGTCATTCGCGACAAACTGAAGGATGGGCAAAGAACACGAAGGTGACGTCTTCGTGTTCTTCGTGGCCCTACCGTGACGCGTTCATCTGCACCGGCGAGTCGAGGCGCACGCGCAGCACGGTGCCTTGCGGCACGCGCACTTCACTGCCTTCCGTTGCGGCAAGCGTTCCGCCGCCACCGATCGCCGCGCCCAGAACGGCGCCTTTGGTGCCGCCGAGCAGGGCGCCAATGACCGCGCCCGCGCCAGCACCAGCACCCACCTTGCCGACGTCCTTTTTGATCCCGCCTTCGATCGCCTCGGTCACGGTGCCGCGAATCGGATACGCCTCGCCGTTGACGGTCACCTGGTCGAAGCTGACGGTCATACGCGCCTTGCGATTGGTATGCGTACCCGGGCTCACCGCGGTGACGACGCCGCGGACGACCGATCCAGCGGGAATCGCGACCCGTCCGCCAACGTTCACGTCAACCAGTGTCGTACCTTCGAAGCGGTCCTCCACCTGCGCCTTGCCGGAATCGAGACTGTCGGTCATGCGCACGTCCATCTCGGTGCCGACCGGGACCTCGATGACGCTTGCACGCGCCGACGATCGTTGCGGCGCTGGCCTCGGCGACAGCGAGGTCTGCACGTCGGCGCGCAGATTCTCGAGACTATCGCGCACGTCCGCGTACTCTCGCCGCTGAACGGAGCCTTCCTTCCGCTGCTTGACCTTGAGATAGATGATCTCTTCCTGGAGATCTTGCAGGCGCACCTGCAATGGCTCGGCGCGCACGGCATCGCGCTGGCTGAGCGACGCCAAATCCCGTTCAACCAGATAGGCGTTGTCGCGGAGCCGCTGGATGTCCGCCGTCTCGCTCGCCGCGCCTCGCTGCGCAGCCATCGGCGCTGTGAAGCCCACCACCAACAATGCCACCACGACCTGCTTGCGAATCATGCCGCTCTCCTCCACGGCAGGCTCACTGCAAGCACGTTGCCGAGCTTGTCGCGCGACTTTCAGAGATGAAGCGACGGCGGAGATCACACTTCGCGGTCTCGCCGTTTCACATTTGACAGGAACAACGGCTTGGTCGCGCCGCTACGAACGAGGTGTCACCTCGTTCTTCCCAGCAGGAGTTCTCAGACTGTGCCGTCGCACGCATGGACCGGAAATTGCCCGCGCTACGGGCAGAGGGTCACTTCATGAAAGCTTTGATCTGCACGTCACTGCTCGGTGCCTTCCTGCTCATGAGCGGCTCGATCGCTGCGGCGCAGACGCACGTCTCGGTCGGAATCCAGATCGGTCCGCCTCCGCCACCTCGCGTGGTGTACGTGGCTCCACCGCCGCCGCCACCCGAGCCGGAGGTGATGTGGGTCGAAGGGTACTGGTATCCGGTCGAGCATCACTACCGATGGCATGACGGCTACTGGACTCGCCCGCCCTACCCGGGTGCCCACTGGGTGGCTGCACGCTACGACGGACGCATGTTCTTCGAAGGCTATTGGGTCGGATCGCGCGGCCGCATCGAACACGACCATCGATGGGACCGCGACCACGATCGCGATTACAAGCATCACGGCAAAGGTCACGGCCGAGGACACTAGACGCCCCGTCAGTCGATCGCGTTACGAGTCATGCCGGTACTGCTCGATCCACGTTTGATCATCGAAGCGGCGGAACAGGCCGCAGCCGCCGACAACTACACCGCAGCCGAGCAGCTCTTGCGCAAGGCTGCGGCCATGCAGGAGGCGAGTCTCGGCCCGCTTCATCCAGACCTCGCCAACACGCTGAACAACCTGGGCATCGTCTGCGAAAAGAACGATCACCCGGACGAGGCGGAGCGATGCTTTCGACATGCCGTGGCAATCGCGACCGCTGCGTTCGAGCCAGACCATCCCTTCGTCGTCACGAGTCGTCAGAATCTGCATGATTTCTGCATCGCTCGCGGAAGGCCGATCGAGTTGCCGCGTATCGTTCTGCCGCGTCGGGAACTGTCGCTGTCACCACCGGCGCCGACAAAGACCGTGGAGACGCAGGCAACGCCGCGCGCGTCGCGGCGATCGCCTCGACTCTTCACTACGAGTCTCTTGGGCCCCTTCCTCATGCTCGCGATGATTCTCACGGCAACCCTCATGCGACTTGGCTCGACGGAACGCACTGAGGCTGAAGCAACTGCGCAGCGGCTATCGCAGGAACCCATGCCGGCAACCGCGCCGCTCCCAAGTGCGAGTGCGCCTCTCGCGGCGAGCATCGGCATTCCAGCGAGGACACCAACGCCGGCGCCACTCACGCTGGTCCGCGCGCAGTTGTGCGCCACACTCGATGAATGGCTCTGCGATCCGGCGGACGTTCCCGTGCCTGCAGGCCCGCTGTTCTTCTTCACTCAGGTCAAGTCCGACCACGACACGATGATCCAGCATCGCTGGTATCGCGACGATCACTTGGCCCAGTCCGTCGATCTTCCCATTCTGGCCAGTCAAAGCGTCGGCTACCGATCGTTCAGTCGCTTGACGATGGACAAAGAGAGTGCGGGTAGTTGGAGGATCGAGCTTCGAACCCAGGACGGCGCGCTACTGCACGAAGAGAAATTCTCCGTTCGCTGATAGCGTACTAGACGCTCGAATCACTGAACGTATAGCACCACGCCTCGCCTTCCAGCACGGTCGTTCCATCGTCGCGCGTGATCTGCACGCGCAGTTGCGTCACCGGCTTCGACGGATGAACGGAGATGACCTCGGCTTCGGCAGTGATGGTGTCGTCGATGTACACCGGCGCAGTGAACTTCCAGTTCTGACTCAGAAAGACCGTACCAGGACCAGGCATGTCCATCGCGACCAGCGCGTGCAGCAGCCCGGTGGTCAGTCCGCCTTGCACGACCAGGCGCCCGAACTTCGTGCGTCCGGCGAACGCCTCGTCGAAGTGCAGCGGGTTGCGATCGCCTGAGATCTCGGCGAACTTCCGCACGTGTTCGGCTGTGAGCGTCAGGCGACGTGAGGCGCGCTGGCCAACGGTGAGTGACATGTGAGCGGCTCCAACGCCGCCAGTGCCTTCACCTCGCGCGACATTTCGCGACTGAAGTCGCGATGCAACGACTGCAAATCCTCGTCGGTCCAGGCAAACGATGCGATGTCGTCGGTGAGCTCGAACAAGCGGCGAGACAGATCGTGCCGCGTCGTCTCGTACTCCGCAAGTGCATCCGTCGTCCCTCTCATGATCGCGCGAGCCAGCAGATCGGCATCGCGCAACGCGTCCGTGATGCCGTGAGCCGTGAGCGGATCTTTGAAATAGCCGGCGTCGCCGACGAGCGCCCACCCGGAACCGGTGGCCTGCTTGATGAAACCCGCCTGTCCGCCGAATCCGCGCACCGGCTCCACTCGTCGCGCGCCGTAGAGCCGCGCCTCGAACACCGCCGAGATATCGCGTATCAGGCGACGGTAGGCCGATGCGGGATCGTGCCGAATCTCGGATCGAAAGCCCTGTGCCGGCACCGATGCGAACACACACGTCGCTCCATCGTTGGTAGGAATCGCGCCGATGCTGCCATTCGTGCGGAACCGCCAGTAGTAACCGTCAATCGGCAGGTCCTCCCAATAGCTGTAGAGGACGCCGGTCGCGTGCCGTCCTTCGACGAGACGCGCTGCGTCAACGCGCTGCGCGATTGTCGAATGCAGTCCGTCGGCGCCGACGACGATGTCGGCTTCGAGGCGGTGGTGGACGCCGCCTGCGACCGCCGCGATCCCGCGCACGCGTCCGCAATCATCGACGATGACGTCGTCGACGCGAACGCCGTAGCGGACGTCTGCTCCACTGGCCTCGGCGGCATCGACCAGCACGCGATCGAGCAGCGCCCGGCGCGGCGCATACAACGCTTCGACACCCGACCTCGGCTCGATCGGCACGACGACGTCGTGCTCGGTATAGCTGAACGTCGTAGAGCGCACAGCAGGTGTGCCCGCGTCAACGATGGTCGGCAGAATCCCCCATCGATGCAGTTGCAGAACCGCGCCGCGCATGAGGGCATGCGTCGACAGCGTGTCGGTGCCGTGCAGACCCTTGTCGACGAGCACGACGCGCGCGCCTGCTCGCGCGAGCAACATGGCAGTCGCTGCTCCTGCGCAGCGCGCTCCGACGACAACGGCATCGACTTTCATCGGCGTGCTCCTATGCCACACGCACGCGCGTCAGCGATCGCGCGATCTCGTGCGCGATCAGCCACGCGTCGTGACCGACGCCATCGATGAAGCTCGAGTTCCGGCGCCGCTGGAAATTCAGCCCCAGCACGTAGAGACCGGCCTCGGGCGTCATCCCCCCGGTGTGCCTGATCTCACCGCGAGCATCGAGCACGGGCACGTGCAGCCACGGATACTCGCGCCGGCAGCCAGTTGCCCAGATCACTGTCTCGATGCGTTCGCCGTGCAGATTCAGACCGGCTGGCGCGCCCGCTGCAATGGCATGCGGCCACGTTGGCGTGAACG
>Ga0075433_10004728_pt1 | contig 10618 bp, 5 predicted proteins | sample RhiMethybrSRZTD2_FD_75299 | JGI IMG/M metagenome (GOLD analysis project Ga0075433, IMG submission 75299) | Populus rhizosphere microbial communities from Tennessee, USA - Rhizosphere MetaG P. TD hybrid SRZTD2 | ecosystem: Host-associated > Plants > Roots > Rhizosphere > Soil | place: USA... | reverse complement strand
CGGAGGACGGGCTCTCCATCGATGGTCACGAGAATCGCTGGAACCTTTTCGACGAATATCTTCGGCGGTTTGGTGTTGAACCCTTCCGCATATGTTTTCTCTTTTTCGACAATCGCCAGGCTGGCGATCAGCCGGTCGAGCGATTCGGTCAAATCCCACTTGGGAACTTCCTTCTCGATGATCGCGGCAAGCCTCTGCTCGCGCTCGGGCGTGCTCCCGGGAAACCGTGACTTGGTGACGGTCACATCGAAGAAATCGACGGTTCGATTCTCTTTGTTCACGTTCATCCGGGCCCGCAACCAGACGGTGCCGAACACCGGCTCGGTTTTTCCCTTGAGTGTGATGGAAACCGCCGCTCTGCCGGTGAGGATGTCCCCAGTCTGCTCATCGGGCTGGGGCTGGTAGACCAAGATTCTGGCCTCGGGGGGATTAATCTCCTTCGGCCAGGGGGAGTCGCTCTTCGCGAATGCGGAGTTCGGCGCCGGCCATGCCATCATGGCAAGCATCGCAAGGGTGAAACAGATGCGGGAGCGCAGCATAAAGCCTCCGGACTGATTCCTGTCGCTCAGGCCACACAGGCGGGAACCGGCGGAATCATATCACACGGCTTTCCTGGCGAAGGATGACGTCGAGGCATCACTGACGGATGGAAAGCCGGCATCTCCTGAGCCGGTTGCAAACCCCGGCCCATTCGGTCTAGGGTAAGGGCCTCGGGGACTCAATCCATCATTTGATTCGCGGAAACCAGAGGCTGAGCGCCGAGCGCCCAAGCGGCAATCGAGTTTGCCGGGGTGCTTGAGTCTCCCGCAGAGATTTCCAGGATACACGCTGCTGACAGAATCGAGACAGTTCAATTCAGTGCCCACTCATAAAACCCTCATCCAGCTCAGACAGACCCAACCCCTCGCAGGAGAATCTATGAAGCCAAGGACGGGTGTCCTCATCCTCGGGATTCTGGCAGGAGCCACCCTGGCCTCCAGCGGAATCGCGAGAGCGCAGGAAACCACCGGCAAACCGGGCTCGCCGGGTGCGACCACGACCATCGACGGGAAGTATCTCCCCGCCCCGCCGCCGCCGTTCTGCGGTGTCATCAATATGGGGGCCGAGCAATCCAAACCCTGCTGGCCTCCGACGGTGGTGCCGCCCAAGGGCGCGCCCAACGTGCTCCTGATCATGACCGACGACGCCGGCTTTGGCGTCCCGAGCACTTTCGGCGGCGTCATCCCGACACCGGCGCTGGATCGGGTCGCGAAGGCGGGGCTGCGCTATACGCAGTTCCACTCCACGGCCCTCTGCTCACCCACGCGCGCGGCGCTGATCACCGGGCGCAACCACCACTCGGTGGGATTCGGCGTGATCTCCGAACAGGCCACGGGCTATCCCGGATACGACTCGGTGATTACCCCCGACAGTGCCACGATCGGCAATATCTTGAGGCAGAACGGTTATGCCACCTCGTGGTTCGGCAAGAACCACAACACGCCAACGTACGTGTACACCGCCGCGGGCCCGTTCGATCAGTGGCCCAGCGGCATGGGGTTCGACTATTTCTACGGCTTCATGGGGGGCGAGAGCGACCAGTGGACGCCCTATCTCTTCCGCGATCACACGCAAATCTTCCCCTGGATCGGCAAGCCCGGCTACAACCTGATCACCGACATGGCGGACGAAGCGATCGACTACATGAACCAGCTCAACACCGGCACACCGGACAAGCCGTTCTTCGTCTACTACGTCCCGGGCGGCACCCACGCTCCGCACCATCCGACGCCCGAATGGATCGCGAAATTCAAGGGCAAGTTCGATATGGGCTGGAACCAGCTGCGCGAGCAGATTTTTGCTAATCAGAAGAGGCTCGGCGTGGTTCCGGCGAACACTCAGCTGACGGCCTGGCCGAACAGCCTGCCGAAGTGGGACACGCTCGGCCCCGATGAGAAAAAACTGTTCGCCCGCCAGGCGGAGATCTTTGCCGCCTACGTCGCCTACACAGACCATGAGATCGGCCGCGTCATTCAGGCGGTCGAGGACATGGGCAAGCTCGACAACACGCTGATCATCTACATCGAAGGGGACAACGGGACCAGCGCGGAGGGCTCCACCATCGGCACGCCGTTCGATCTGGCCGCGATTCAAAGCGTCGACGTTCCGGTGCCGGTTCAGCTGAAGTTCTACGATGTCTGGGGATCGGAAATGACGACGCCCCACATGTCGGTGGCGTGGTCCTGGGCCTTCGACACGCCATTCAAGTGGACCAAACAGGTGGCGTCGTTTTTCGGCGGCACGCGCCAGGGCATGGCCATTTCCTGGCCGGGCCACATCAATGATGTTGGCGGCATCCGCACCCAGTTCCACCACGTCATCGACATCGTGCCGACCATCCTGGAGGCCACGGGCATTCAGGCCCCACTGATGGTGAACGGCATCGCCCAAAAGCCGATCGAAGGGGTCAGCATGGCATACACCTTCAGCAGGGCGAACGCGACCGCCCCGTCGAGAAGGGAGACGCAGTATTTCGAGATGTTCGGCAACCGCGCGATCTACCACGACGGCTGGGTCGCCGCCACGCCGCCGCCACAGCCGCCGTGGCTCATGGGCACGGCGAAAATGCCCGAGGTCGTCAATGGCTACAAGTGGGAGCTGTATAACATCGCCAACGACTTTTCGCAGAACATCGATCTCGCCGCCAAGAATCCCGCCAAGCTGCGCGAGCTGCAAGAGCTGTTTCTAGTGGAGGCGACGAAGTACAACGTATTCCCGCTGGACAACTCGATTCTGGCGCGCATCCTCACCCCGAGACCGAGCGCGACCGCCGGGCGCAGTGTCTTCACCTACTCGCGGCCAATTTCAGGCGTTCCCGATGGAAGCGCCCCGAACATCCTCGCCAAGTCGTACACTATCACCGCGGAGATCGAAATCCCGCAGGGTGGCGCCGAAGGGATGATCAACACGTTAGGCGGGCGTTTCGGCGGATACGGACTGTATCTCCTCAAGAGCAAGCCGGTGTTCACGTACAACCTCCTTTCTCTGGAGCGGTTCCGCTGGGAGAGCCAGACTGCGCTCTCCCCGGGAAAACACACCCTCGTCTTCGACTTCAAGTACAACGGTCCGGGCGCGGGCAAGGGCGGCACCGGGACCTTTTCGGTAGACGGCAAACAGGTCGACAGCAAAGCGGTCCCTCACACGATTCCAGTTCTAGCTACCATCGACGAAACCTTCGACGTCGGGATCGACACCCGGACACCGGTGGACGACAAGGACTACCAAGTGCCCTTCGCCTTCACGGGCAAGCTCGCGAAACTGACGATCAAGCTTGGGCCGAGCCAGATGGTGGAGGCGGACCACGCGCGCATGCAGGACGCCATCGCCCGCGCGAACGACTAGCGGGCGCGGAAGGGAACTCGAGAAGCATGAATTACACACTCGAGACAGTTCTTTTCGCCATTCTGCTTCTGGCGGGGATGGTCGGCTTCCTGGAGATCGGCCGGCGGATTGGAATTCGCCGGGTGGCGGTGGACGCCGAGGGAGTTCGGGAAGGAGCCGGGGCGGTTGAGGGCGCAGTCTTCGGCTTGCTGGGTTTGCTCCTGGCATTTACCTTTTCAGGGGCCGCCTCGAGGTTCGACGAGCGGCGGCACCTGATTGTGCAGGAAGCCAACGCGATCGGCACGGCCTACTTGAGACTCGACCTGCTGCCCGCCCAGGAACAGCCGCCCCTGCGCGACCTGTTCCGCCGATATCTTGATTCTCGGCTGGCAGCCTATCGAAAGCTCCCGGACCTTAAGGCTGCGATGGTGGAACTCAACCACTCCACCCAGCTTCAGAGGGAAATCTGGACCCGGGCGGTGGCCGCTACGGAGAGCGAAGCCGCCCGCTCGGCGAGAATGCTCCTGATTCCGGCACTCAACGAGATGTTCGACATCACGACCACCCGGACGGCGGCCAGGAAGATGCACCCGCCGGCCATCATCTTCGTAATGCTCTCGACGCTGTCTCTGGTCGGCTCGTTGCTCGCCGGTTATGGAATGGCCCGCGCCAAGACCCGTGGGTGGTTCCACATCTTCGGCTTTGCCATCATTATGAGCGTGGCCGTTTACGTCATCATCGACCTGGAGTTCCCGCGAGCCGGCTTCATCCGCGTCGACAGCTTCGACCAGGTCCTGGTGGAGGTCCGGGAGAGCATGAACTGATTTTCTACTTCTTCTTCGCCGGAGCGGGCGGGAAGTTGTAGAAGATCTTGTTCAGGGCTTTGGTGAGAGTCTTCTGGTTCTTCTCCGTCTTGTTCGACAGCGTATCGGTGGCGCTGCCGCGGAAGATCAGCTCCTTCGATTTGGCGTCGAAGATGTCGATGAGCAGCGTGCCCTCGGTGTAGGTGTAGGTCGTGGTGGTGGCGGTGCCCATTCCCACGGCGCCCCAGCCGCCATAGCCCCAGCCGCCCCCCATCCCTGAATAGAAAGTGTCCAGGCTCTGCTGCTGCTTGGTCGAGCCGTGCAGGATGACTTCGGCGTCCGCCGAAGCCTCGTCGGCTTTCGTCCACCCTTTCGCGGCGATGGCGGTCTCCACCGCGGTCACCACCCGGGGCTCGCTGAGCGGATTGCCCCAGGAAGTGCCGATCTTCACGTTGAACGTCTTGACATTGGCGAAATTGTATTTCGGATCAAAGTCGGTGCTCGTGGTCAGGGCGAGGGCAATCCCCACCGTCAAGCCCAGGGCCAGCATCATCAGAGCGGCAATGCGCACGATCCTCATGGTCAAACTCCTCCTCCACGGATACAGTCAGGCTGGTTAAGAGGGGGGAAGTTTATCAGAAATCCCAGGCCCCCACACGGGAAGGCCGACTTCCCGCAGAGCCAAAGCCGCATGCCGGCCATTGTCTCAACCACCCTCCAGCCACCAGATGTCCCCGCCCCCAGGGCTGAAGCGATCGAAAAGAATCCACCGGCCGTCCGGCGACCAGACCGGGTAATCGATGCGCACGGATGGATCGTCGAATTGGAAGACCTTCTCGGGCGCTCCTCCCGCCAGGGAGGAGACCCAGAGCGTCTTGTGGTCGAGGACATCCATGATCCTGGACTCGTCCGGGGAAAAGGACAGGTGAGAGCCGCCCTGGATACCTGGAAGAACAACGGGCTCTCCGCCGGTGACCGCGACGCGCATGACCGGCGAGGCCTGCGGGCCGGGGGACCTGAAGTAAATGAATGATCCTTCCCGGCTCCAGCGCAGAAAATGCCCCGTGACGCCGACCTTCGTGAGCTGCCGGGTCGTGCCACGCTGCAAGTCCAGGATCCAGACTTCCAGCCGGCCGCTGGCATCCGACTGGTAGGCGATGCTCCGGCCGTCGGGTGAATAGAACGGGTTGATCTCCATGGCCCGGTCGTGCGTGAGGGGCTTCAGCTCCAGCGATTCCACATCCACGCTCCAGAGATCGGAATTCCCGGAGCGGATCGAAAAGAAAACCAGGCGGTGCCCATCGGGGGACCAGTTGGGCTGGTAGTCACCGCCGGGGCCTTTCGTCACGCGATGGGATGATCCGTCCTTCAGGTCCGCCACCCAGATGTTCATGTCCCCGTCGCGATCCGAATTGAATCCGATGCGCGTCCCGTCCGGAGACCAGGCACCCCGGCTTTCCTCCCGGGTCGTGCCGATGACTTCCTGGGGCGCGCCGGTCGCCCGGCCCCTCGCGGGATCGACGGGCAGCTTCCACAGGCTGGCGTTCTGCCGCAGGATGGCGAACGCGAGGCGGCTGCCGTCGGGAGCGTAGGTGGCATCCACGTCCTGCCCGGCACCGGTCGTGATCTGCTCGGCGCGCCCCGCGGGGCTGCCATCTTCCGCCACTGGAATTCTCCAGAGATTCAGTCCGCTGCTGCGATAGGAAGAGAAGATGATCTGCCGGCCCGAGGGGGCCCAGTCGGGGGCGACGTCGAGAAAGGAATCGTCGGTGACCCACACCATTTTTCTGCTGGAGACATCCACGACCCGGACGTCAATCTTGGTGCGCTCCTGGTTCTGAAAGACGATTCGCTTGCCATCCGCCGACCAGCGGGGCCGCAGGTGCTGCACCGCCTCAGACGAATCGGACGTGAGCTGCTGCGAATTGTGGCCGAGCCGGTCGGTCAGCCAGATTCGCGAAGGCCCCAGCCAGGCGGCATCCACCGCGATGCTGCTCCCGTCGGGGGAGGGGGCCGGGTTGAAGGCGTTCTCGATGAGCTTGACCTCGACGCCAGACGAGAGGTCGCGCGCCCAGACGTCTCCGCCGGAGTACTGCCCGAAAATGTCCCCGGGCTCCAGCCGCTTGCCCGGTTGCCGGGAGCGCACGAAGAGCAGGGCCTTTCCGTCCGGCATCCAGGCTGGCTGGATCTCGTCGAATTCGCCGATCGTGGCCGGCGTCTCCTTGCGGGAGTCGATGTCCTTCATGACGATGTGCCGGACGCCACCTGATTCCGAGGCGAAGGCCAGGCGCCGCGAGTCGGAAGAAAAGGCAGGGAAATCCTCGGTCCCCTCGGCGAGCGTAACCTGAGATAGCTTTGGAGCCTGAGCTTCCTTCGAGGCGGCCGTCGGGTGGCGCATCCATCCGTAGATGAGGAGCGCCACGATTAACAAAGATGCCGCTCCGACCCAGGCCATGCGTGTGGTGGAGCTGCGGGCGCCTCCCCTGGCGATGTCCCAGGAGACCTCTTCCAGGCGCTTCACCATCTCGAGGCCCGAGCGGGGACGTTGCTCAGGAGCTTTCAGCAGGCACTCACGCGTCAGCTCCACCAGCTTTGCGGGGATCTCCGGACGAAGCGCGATGAGGTCAGGCGGATCGTCCCGCAGGATGGCGGCCATGGTCTCGGAGGGATGGTCGCGGGAAAAGGCCCGCCGTCCGGCGAGCATCTCGTAAAGCACCGCGCCGAAGGCGAAGCGATCGGAGCGCGCGTCGGCGGGAAGTCCGCGCACCTGCTCGGGGGACATGTAGCTGAAGGTGCCCAGGAGGATGCCCGGGCGCGTTCCCTCCGCCAGGGTGGGCGCCTGCGTCGGTGACATGCCGGCCGGGACGACCTGGGTCTGCTTGGCCAGCCCGAAATCCAGAATCTTCAGGCGGCGGTCCGGCGTGACGAAGAGATTCTCGGGCTTGAGATCGCGATGCATAATTCCTTGATCGTGGGCCGCCGCGAGTCCCCGGGCGAATTGAACGGCGTACCCGACCGCCTCTTCGATGGGGAGCGCGCCCTTCTCCAGCCTTTCCCGAAGTGTCTGGCCCTCGATCAGCTCGGTCACCAGATAGGGGGAGCCATCGTGGCTGCCCAGATCGTGGACCGTGAGGATGTTCGGGTGATTCAGCTTCCCGGCGGAGCGGGCCTCCTGCTCGAAGCGGCGCAGCCGGTCCGGGTCGGCGGCGAACTCGGCGGGCAGTACCTTGATGGCCACCTCGCGATCCAGCTTCGTGTCCCGCGCCCGGTAGACTTCCCCCATGCCGCCCGCGCCCAGCGGCGAGAGGATTTCGTAGGGTCCCAGGCGCGTGCCTGCGGCTAGCGGCACCGACGGGCCTCTGTCCCACTCATTTCTTCACCAGGAGCGCCGGCCAGTTCAATTGGAGCGTCAGCGGGGAGGGAGTTGCCTCACGGACGGGAGTGTTGACCAGGAAGCGCTGCCCGTCGGAGGTGACGTCGTATCGCCACAGGGATCGGGCCCCCATGGAGCGCGCCTGGAACAGGAACGCCGGAGTTCCGGACTGGAAGTTGGGGCCGGTGGTGTTGATGGGAGCGGCGAGCAGCCGATTTTCGGGATCGAAGAAGAACAACTCTTTCCCGTCGCCGCGCCAGCGCGGCTCGGTGCCTCCGTTCTGCGAAACCTGCCACTTGCCTCCCAGCTGGGGAAACGCCGTAACATAGACTTCCAGCCGCCCGGATTCGTTCGACGTATACGCCATGAATCGCCCCGAGGGGTCGAGCTTCGCGAGCCCTTCGTCCGCCGGCGAGGCGAGGAGGGGTTTGGGAGTTCGGTCACCCTTCAGGTCTACCAGAAAGACGTCACCGCCGACGGCCGCCGACGGATCTTGCTCATAAATCAAGTAGCGGCCGTCGGGCGAAACACTCGAGGGGAGAGTGAAAGAGTTCCCCTTGGCGAGGACCTCCTCCTGTCCCAATCCGCTCGCCGATTTCGCCCGGATTTCGTAGTTTCGGCCGGGCATCCCTTCCTCGAAAGCGATTCGATCTCCCCCCGGGAACCACAGCGCAACGAAACTGTCGGCCGGACCGAAGGTAAAGCGGCTCCAGCTTCCCCGGATCAAATCGCCAAGGTAGATATCCGACAGGCCGGTGTCGGGATTCACGATGGCCAGCGTCGTCCGCCTGCCGTCGGGCGAGATCTGGACCGACCCGCCGTTGAAATACTGCGCCGGCTCCCCCAGCACACCCAGGGTTTTTCCGGAACGATCCATCCAGGTCATCGCGGATCGAGTCTGGGCCTTTCCGGTCTGGAACACGAGGGTCCCTTCCCGGGAGCTCGAGAAGACGCCGAAGCTGAAGCGCTCGTCCATACGCATGTCCTCGATGAGGGTGAAGGGGTCACCCTCGATCCGAAGGCGATCGGGATCGAACCTCCTCGCCACCAGCGCCCCCTGGTCGACATAGAGCAGCCGGCCCGAGGCATAGAGCGCGTTGGAGGCGACCTCCATCAAGACCTGCTTCTCGGGTGAATCCAGGGAGCCGACGACGATGGCGGGCGCGGTCCCTCTGCCCGCTCCGCTCCGGCGGCTCAGGTAGAGAAAATGGCGGCCGTCGGGGAGAAACTGGGGAAAGCGGTGGGTGTTCTCCTGCCGCTTCGAATCGAACTGGGTGGCCTCGGAGGCCTTCCCGCCCGAGGCGGAGACCCGATAAAGAACCGAGGAGGGCGCGGGGGAGAAAAGGATCGTGCCTGCCTCGTTCCAGGTCCCTCCGCGGGTATCCGCCGCGTCGGCGAGGGTGAAGACCGGGCCTCCTTCGGCGTCGATTTTCCTCAGCTTTTGCCTCGAGAAGAAACCGATCCAGCGACCATCGGGCGACCAGAAGGGAAGCGCGGCATCCTCGGTGCCGGGAAGCTGCCTGGCAGAGGATCCGCCATCCAGCGAGCGCACCCAGAGCATCACGCTGCCTTCTCCCTGCCGCACCGTGAACGCGATGCGCGAGCCGTCGGGTGAGATGGCCACGGGTGCCGCGAAGTTCGCCGCCGTGTCGAACCAGCCTCCCGCCGGCGGGAGAATCGAGGCCCGCACGGGCCGGATGGCGACTGCGGGGCGCCGGAGTGTTCCGATGATCAGCCCGGCTCCAGCCGCGACCAGAGCCAGCGCCGCGAATCCCACCCACGTCGCGAGGCTCTTGCGCCGCGCCCCGGTTGCGCCGGGGGCCGCCATGAGTGATTGCGATCCCCCTGCGGCAATCCAGCCCAGCTCGCGCTTGAGGTCCCCGGCCGACTGCCAGCGCTCGTCGGGGTCCTTGGCCAGGCACTGCCGGACCACGCGGTCGAGCGCCGCGGGGGCCATCGGCTGGATCGCCGAGATGGGCTCCGGTTGGGAGGCCATGATGGCCGAGATCAGGCTCGCCTGGCTCTTTCCTGCGAATGCTTTCCTCGCGGTCGCCATTTCATAGAGCGTCGCCCCGAAGGCAAAGAGATCGGTTCTCGCGTCGGCCTCATTTCCCTCCAGCTGCTCCGGTGCCATGTATTGGAACGTCCCGAGAATCGTCCCCTCGGCCGTGAGGGGCTGGCTCATGGTGGGGGACTGTGTGGAATCGCCAAAGTCACCCGCCATTCCCGCCCCCCGGGCCAGGCCGAAATCCATTAGCTTGGCGCCGCTTTTCGTCATCATGACGTTGCCGGGTTTCAAATCCCGGTGCACGATGCCGCTCTTGTGCGCCTTTTCAAGCGCGTCGGCGATCTCGATGCCTGTCTTGAGAACCTGATCGGGAGGGAGCGGCCCTTTCCCCAGCCGCGCGGCGAGAGTTTCTCCTTCCAAATGCTCCAGGACCAGGTAATCCATCCCGTCCTGGTTGCCGATGTCGTGCAGGATGCAAATGTGGGGATGATTTAGGCTCGAGACCGCCCGTGCCTCGCGCTCGAAGCGTGCCTTGACCTCCGGGTTGGATGAGAGATGCTGGGGCAGTACCTTGATGGCGACGATGCGGTCCAGCCGCGAGTCTTTCGCTTTGTAGACTTCTCCCATCCCGCCGGCACCCAGCGGGCCGAGGATTTCGTAAGGGCCAAGGCGAGTACCTGGATTCAAGGGCACGTTTTCCCTGCTCCGGTTCCGACCCGCGAGCAACCCGAAAGCGCGAACTGCCGGCCCCGGGCGGGACGGTTGGCGCCAGCCGTGGGGGGGATGCCCAATCGAAGTTGTGATTATGCGCGTGAAGAGGAGACGGTATCAACGGCTAGCTGGGCTTCTCACCCAAAGCTTCCAAGTCCGCCAGCTCCCCCAGCCTGCCGGCGGCGCGCTTATTGGCGAGCAGCTCCTCGCGGCCGAGAAATGGGACACTCAATTCACCAATCGGGTGGAGTCTCGGAACGAAGGCACCTCGGCATGGGTCGGCTCGTGAGCGCCCAGGCCTCCAGTGTCATGGGCCAGACCATCTCCAGTTGCTGCTCCGGCGTGGTGCTGGCACTGAGATCT
>Ga0075433_10004725_pt1 | contig 10621 bp, 10 predicted proteins | sample RhiMethybrSRZTD2_FD_75299 | JGI IMG/M metagenome (GOLD analysis project Ga0075433, IMG submission 75299) | Populus rhizosphere microbial communities from Tennessee, USA - Rhizosphere MetaG P. TD hybrid SRZTD2 | ecosystem: Host-associated > Plants > Roots > Rhizosphere > Soil | place: USA... | reverse complement strand
GGAACATCGTCGCGCTGCTGCAGCAGAAATCGCCCGCGCCTATCAATGATGAGTGCGGCAGCGACTTCTCGGTGCTGCGGTATCAGCATCGCAATGCTCTCATAAGCAGGGCTGCATCGTCCGCAAGGGAGTGTTCTCAACCCCAAGGCATCGGTCAATCCCGAACCGCGGCGAAAAGTTGCTTTGGGGCTATGCGAGGCGTTCGCGCAGTCCAGCGGGGCCCGAAAACAGGCGGGGGCGCTGTGCGTGGGCGATGGCTCCGTTCGCTTGCCCGTGCGACCGATTGCAGCCTGGCGAGCGCGAGCCCGAGCCTGCAGGGTGGCGCCACGATCGCGGGCAGCCCGCGTTGCCGGTGGCCCATAGGGAGAGAGTGATGCGACAGGTGGTTTTTGCATTTGCCGTGGCTGTGGTGCTGCTCACCGGTAGGTTCACGCCCGCGGCCGGCCAGGAAGTCAAGGAAATCGCCTTGGCGCAGCAGTTCGGCGCCATCTTTATCCCCTTGATGGCGATGGAGAATATGCAACTCATCGAACGCCAAGCGCAAGCCCGCGGGATCGCCGATCTCAAGGTGAGCTGGGCCAAGCTTGCCGGGCCCTCGGTGATGGTCGACGCCATTCTCTCCGGCAACCTGCACTTTTCCGCCCAGGGCGTGCCCTCGCTCTCCCTGATGTGGGATCGGACCAGGACGGGGGTCGGCGTCAAGGCCGTCTCCGCCATCACCAACACGGAAATCTATCTCAACACCCGCAACCCCAGCATCAAATCGATCCGCGATTTCACCGACAAGGATCGCATTGCCGTGCCGTCGGTGAAGGTTTCCACCCAGGCCCTATTCCTGCAGATTGCGGCGGAGAAGGAGTGGGGGGTGGGCCAGCATACCCGGCTTGATCATTTGACCGTCGGGCTGGCGCATCCCGACGCGATAGCGGCCGTGCTCAACCCCATGAGCGAGATCAGCGCCCACTTTGCCACCTCGCCCTTCCACGAGGCGGAAATGAAGGCCGGCCTGAAAACCGTGACCAGCGGCTATCAGATCATGGGCGGCGAGGTGAGCAACCTCGTGTTTGTCACCACCGAGAAGTTCCGCTCGGCCAATCCGACCGTCTATGCCGCCGTCGTGGCCGCGCTCGATGAGGCAATCCAGTGGACCAACGCCGACAAGCGCCGCGCCGCCAAGCTCTACATGGAGATGACCAAGGAAAAGAAACTGAGCGAGGACGACGTGGTGGGGATTATTTCGGCCCCGGGATTTGATTTCACCAAGGTGCCGAAAAAGACCTTCAGGTTCGCCGAGTTCATGCACCACATCGGCGCGCTCAAAACCAAGCCGGAAAGCTGGAAGGATCTTTATTTCGCCGAGGCGCACAGCCTGGCGGGGGACTGACGGGGAACGCGGCGGCAACCGCTAGACACCCAGATAGGCCTTGCGCACGTCGGGATTGTTGAGGAGCTCGGCCGCGTTGCCCGTCATGCGCATGCGGCCAAGATCGAGGATCACGCCGCGATCGGCCAGCGACAGGGCCCACGTCGCGTTTTGCTCCGCCAGCAAGACGGCAAGGCCCTCGGCTTTTTGGATCTCGGCCAGGATCTCACCGATGCGTTCGACGAGCACGGGTGCCAGGCCAAGCGAGGGTTCGTCGAGCATGAGCAAGGTGGGCTTCGACATCAAGGCGCGCCCAATCGCCAGCATCTGTTGCTCGCCACCGGAGAGGCTACCGGCGCGCTGCTTGGCCCTTTCCCCGAGTCGCGGGAAGTAGGCATAGATTTGCTCGATGCGCGTGGCCAATTCGGCGTGCGGTCGGGAAATCCCGCCAACCCTTAAGTTGTCGAGCACGGAGAGGTCGGGGAAAACGCGCCGACCCTCGGGTGAGTAGCCGACGCCGCGGCGAACGACGAGCGAGGGCTTCAAGTCCTTGAGTTCGCTGCCGTCGAGCAGGATGCGGCCGCGCACGTAGTGCGCCATGCCCATGATCGCCTTCAGCGTGCTCGACTTGCCCGCGCCATTGGCGCCGATCAGGGCCACGGTTTCGCCCGGCTCGAGGCGCAGCGCGACACCATCGGTGCCGACGATCGGGCCATAGGTGACGCGGAGGTCCTCAATGATCAGCTTTGACATAGCGCTTGCCGAGGTAGGCCTCTATCACGGCGGAGTGGCGCAGGACCTCCTGCGGGGCGCCTTGGGCGAGCTCCCGGCCCTGGGCCATCACCAGCACGCGGTCGCACAGGTCCGAGATGAAACGCATGTTGTGGTCGATCACGACCACGGAGATGCCGCGGTTCCGCACCAGGCGGATGGTGTCGCGCACATGATCGGTTTCCTCAGCCGATAACCCCGCGGCCGGCTCGTCGAGCAGAATGAGACGCGGGCGGGCAGCAAGCCCAATCCCCATGCCCAGCACCTTCTGGAAGCCGTAGGGCAGGTTACTTGCCACCTGGTGCTCGACGCGTTTGAGGTCGAGCCACAGCATTACCTCGTCGACGTGCTGATCCGTGCGCTGGGCAGCGTCGCGCGCCTTGGCCGTATTGAGCAGGGTAGCCAAAAAACCGGGGTAGATGTCGCGGTAGGCGCCGCGCAGGAGGTTCTCGCGGACGCTGCGGTTGGCATAGACCGTGGTCGCCTGAAAGGTACGCACCAGGCCGCGCGCGACGAGGATGTGGGGCGCCAGTGCCGTCGCATCCTTGCCGGCGAGCAGGACGCGACCGCCGCTGGGCTTAATGACCCCGGAGATCAGGTTGACGGCTGTGGTCTTGCCGGCGCCATTGGGGCCAATGATACCGAGGATCTCGCCTTCGCCGACATTAAAGCTCAAGTCCGAGACGGCCTCGAGACCACCGAAACGTTTTGAGAGCCCGGCGACGGAGAGGAGCTCGGTCATGTGGCGGGGCTCGGCCGACGGCTGAACAACAAGGCTTTGAGGCGACGTCCCGCCTCGATCAGGCCGCCAGGCAAGAAGGCCATGGTTGCGAACAGGATGGCCCCGAACATGATTTGCTGCAGGTTGACGTAACCGCGCAGAAGCTCAGGCAGGGTCACCATGAAGACCGTGCCCAGCATGGCCCCATAGAGGCTCGACATGCCGCCGATCACGTTCATGACCACCAGGTTCAACGACTGGAAACCGGAATAGGCCTCCGGGCCGACGAACTTGATGTAGTGGGCCTGCAAGGAGCCCGCCATGCCGGCGAGCGCGCAGGCAATAATAAAGACCGTCACCTTGAGCCGGATCACCGGTACCCCTGAGCATTCCGCCAGGCGTTCGGCCTCGCGCACCGCGTCCATGGCCCGGCCGAACTCGGACGTCAGGATCCGGCCGCACAGGCCGACGCCGAATACCGCAAAGGCGAGGGCAAAGTAATAATACGCCCGATTGGAGGCGAGGAACGGGAAAGGCGGGGGGATCGAGAAGATGCCGTTGGAGCCGCCGGTCAGCCACGAGTTCTCGATAATGGCGAGGCGCACGACCTCTCCCATCAGGAAGGTGATGAGCACGAAGTACTTGCCCGTCAGGCGCAGCACGATGGGGCCGATCAGGGCGGCAACAGCGGCGGCAAGCGCGGTGCCGACCAGGAGGCCAACGGGCCAGGGCATGCCATAGCGCATGACCATGATGGTTGAACCGTAGGCGCCAAAGCCCATAAAGGCCGTGTGACAGAGGCTGACGTGGCCGGTGCGAATAATAAGGTGCAGCGAGGCCGCGGCAATTGCCGTGATGCAGATGAGGACGCCGACGTGATGCAGGAACTTGTCCTCGGTCAGCCACGGCCACACCAGCAGGATGATGGCGCCGATGACCCAGGGGAGCCAATAACGCATCGTGCTGGTGCGGGTCATATCAGGCCTCCGGAGTCCCAAGAATGCCCCAGGGGCGCACGATCAAGAGCAGGATGACGACACCGAAGGACAGAAAGGCGGAAGCCGCCGCGCCGTAGAAGGTGCCAACGAAGCTTTCGGTGAAGCCGAGCAGCAGACCACCCAAAGCGGCGCCGGGGATCGAGCCCATGCCGCCCAGGATCACGACGATAAAGGCCATCAGCAGGGGGCGCTCGCCGAGCAGCGGGGAGACCGCGTAGATCTGGCCCCAGAGTGCCCCGGCCAGGGCGGCCAGCAGGATCGCCACAAAGAACGCGATCTTATAGATGCGGCGGGTGTTGACGCCTTGGGTCTCGGCGATCTCCAGGTCCTGGGCTGCCGCGCGCATGGCGAGGCCTGCCCGCGTGCCGCGAATAAAGGCATAGAAGCCGGCCAGCGCGGTGAGCGCAATGACGACCACGATCAGCCGGTCGACGGGGATGATGATGTCACCCAGCATCAGAACGTCGCTCGATACCGGCGGAATATTGCGCTCGTGCACGTCCCACAACAGGACGGCCCCGAACATCATCATCATGTTGAGGCCGAGGAGCCCGATCATGCTCTCGAACATGCGCTGGTAGAACCAACGGAACACCAGCCATTCCAGGACCAGGGAGGCCAGCGCGACCGTTAGAACGCCGACCGGCAAGGCGATCAGCCAAGGCCAATGCCAGTCCTTGATCAGGTGAAAGAGCGCGAACGCCCCCAACATGGCGAACTCGCCATGGGCAAAATTGACGACCCGCATGATGCCGAACAGCAGCGTGAAGCCGAGCGCGACCAGGATATAGATCGCGCTCAGCCCGACACCGTTGACGAACACCTGACCGAGGATGGTGGTGTTGAACAAGAAAGACCTATGTCTTCAGGGCCTCGCTCGCCGGGGAATCGAGGCGCTCTGGCATTTTAGGGCACGAATTTCGCCTTGGTCACGAGTTTGCCGTCCTTCACCTCGGACAGGTAGTAGGTGAACATCAACTGCCGGTTGACGCCGTAGGTGTCCTTACCCGCCCACTTGACGGGGCCGTAGATGCCGGCGTCGAAGCCGTTCATGGCATCGAGCGCGTCGCGCACCTTGGCCGTGTCGGTGGAGTCGGCCCGCTTGATGGCGTCAACCAGCAGGAACACCGTGTGGTAGAAGGCCGGCATGAACTGGTTGATGATGCCCTTGCCGTATTTTTGTTCATAGATCGGCCGCAGTTTCTTGCCGGCGGGCGTATCCCAGTCGAAGACGCCATAGGACAGGAAGCCCTCCGCCGCGGCGCCCGCGATCTCGATGATCTCGTCGGAGCCCGGGCCGCCGATCTGGATCACCTTGCCTTTGAAGCCGGCTTGGCGGATCTGCTTGAGCATCAGGCCGGCGTCACCGGGCGAATTACCGTCGAATTCGAAGGCATCCACTTTTTGCGCCATCATGCGCAGAATGAGCGGCGTGAATTCCTTGATGCCGCGCTCGAAGAGCTCGAGGCTGACCTCGAAGCCCTGCTTGCGGTAGTCCTCCGCTAGCGCCCCGGCAACCGACTGGCCGACCGCGTCGTTGGGGGCCAGCATGCCCACCTTCTTCACCTCGGGGGCGTTCTCCTTCAGCCACTTGATGAGCGGCGGACCGAACTCGATGTTGGTGGGATAGATGCGGAAGTTATAGGGATCCTTGGTGTCGTTCCTCAGGATCTGCGGGGCGTAGCCATTGGTGAGCGCAATCACCTTGGCGGGGTTGGTCACGCTAATGACGCCGAGCGCGGGCGGGGAGCCGACCGGCCCGATGATGAATTTGACGTTGTCCTGATTGACGAGCCGCTCGGCCGCGGCCTTGCCACCGGCGCCGGTGTACTGGTCATCGTACATCACGAGCTGAAGCTTGTAGATCTTGCCCTCGGCCTTGACCCCGCCGGCGGCATTGATTTCCTCAATGGCGATTTCCATGCCGCGTTGGGCCGCGAGACCCCAGGCCGTGCCACCGCCCGAAAGGGGACCGACGCCGCCAATTTTCAGGGTTTCTTGCGCCTGCGCCGGGTAAAGCCCAGCAACCATCAGCGCCGCCGTGAGCGCAGCGCTAAGCACCTTCAACTTCATCGATTGTTTCCTCCGGGCATTCCTGCGGAATCGTTTGTCGGGGGGATAGACCGTTGCCGATCCCGATCTTAAGGTGCAGCGCAAGGGGGCAGGGGTCAAGCAAACCGGCCCCAAATTCGGGCATGCCCGGTATTCCCAGCCGGAGAAGCAGGGCGCTCGGCGCCGTTTCGCCCAGGCGGGGGAGGAGCCTAGTTACAGATGCCCATGGCCTTGGCACGCACCACGGCCTCGACCCGGTTGCGCACGCGCATTTTGCGGAACACGCCGGTCAGGTAGTGCTTGATGGTGCGGGTGTTGAGGCCGAGGCGGTCGGCGATCTCCTCGTTGGTGAGGCCTTCGGCCAGGTGACCCAGCACCTGCTTGTCCCGCGCCGTGAACACGAGTTCCTTGTCCTTGCTGGGCCGCAGCGACTGGCCCTTGTCGCGCAGCAGCAGGCGGGTGGCGAGCGCCGGAGTGATGTAGGGCTGGCCATCGTAGATGCCCTCGAGCGCGGTGACGAGCTCGTTGGCGCCGACGCCTTTCAGAATGTAGCCGTGCACGCCGATCCGCAGCGCCTCGGCGATGTCCTCCTCATCGCTGGAGGCTGTGAGGATAACCACCTTGCCCCCCGGCAGGTTGACGAGCAGCCGCTCGGCCAACCGGATCCCCTCGCCATCGCCGTCGATGTCCATCAGCACGATTTCGGGCTTTTTCTTGAGGGCGGCCTGGGCTTGATCCTCGGTGGCTTCGCCTTCGGCGATGATCGAGAGTTTGGTGCCGCCCAGCGCGTCATGGATGCCGCGCCGAAACAGGGGGTGATTGTCCAACAGGGCAATGCGGATGCGGTCAGCCAAGGGGGGCCTCCAGCTCATTGATTTTGAATTGGGCGGTATAAGAGACGGCATTGGGACAGACGTTGATCAGGAGCTCGCCGCCGATTGCCTCGACGCGATCGTGAAAGGCGCGGGACCACTGCGGGTCGTGCGGCATTGGGCGATCGAGCCCCGTGCGTTTGACCTCGACTTGGAGTAGATCGCGGCCGCATTCCGCGCGCACGGCCTGCAGTCCGGAGCCTTGATTCAGGGCCTCGCGCACGAAGCGGTAGAGGCAGCTCTTGACCGAAAAGGGGATCTGCTCTGGCAGGCCCGCAACGTGGCAAACGACAGAGCCTCCAGCATGGCGCTCGTGGCGACGCACGGCGGTCGTGATCGTGTCGGCTAGCGAGAGCTCGTAGAGTTTGGAGGGAACGAGGCTCTCGGACAGGCTGCGAATGTCCTGCAACGCTTCGTTGAGCGCGCCGTGGATGGCTTCGACATCTTCGCGATCAGCGTTGTTCGAGAGATCCACTTTAGCGAGCAAGGTCCGCAAGGAATCGAGTTTAAGCAAAGCCACCGCCACGTGCTGCACCGGTCCGCTAAAAAGCTCGGTCCCCACGCGCCGCATATGCAACTCGTTCATGTCTGACACCCGCCGGCTGGCGCTGCCGAGCCGCAGGCGAAACTCGTGCTTTTCTTTGTGGGCGCGTGAGACCTCGCTGGCGCTGCGGCGCGCCAGAACGTAGAGCAGGAATATCACGCCCACGGCACTGCTAGCGAAGATGAGCCAGATCAGCACCTGGACGGCGCGAACCTCGTAGTAAAGCTCCGTGGCGACCTCGTAGGTCTCGACCAAGCCGATAATGCGACCCGTTCCCGATTGCCGCAGGGGGGCATAGACTTCGAGGACATGCACGCCGAGCGCGCGAATTTGCACCTCGTCATCGCCGTCGAGTTGGCTGAGCTCGGTTGAAACGCCGCCTTCCCAGGCCCGCGCTCTGGCGCGCGACATCGGAAAGCTTTGGCCGATCATGTCGCGGCTGTTGCTGTAGATGATCTGATCGCCCTTCCAGATGCGAAAGGCGAGAATGGGCCGGCCGATCGTAGTTGGTGCGAACAGGCCGTCCAAGTCCTTCTTCTTCGCTTCCGTGAGGGTCGCTTGTCCCGCTAGTTCCTGAACGCGAGGGGCGACAAAGCTATCCGTAAAGAGGGCAACTTCGGCCCCGTACTGATCGACCATCGCCCTGCCGATGCTGCGGGTGACGGAAGCGGCCAGCAGAGCTGTTCCAAACAGCAGGATCGCTACAGCCAAGACTACGCTGCCGTGCATGACCGTACTGCCAGCCCATTTCGCCATGGACTGACGGACAGGAAGCAGGCACCAGCGGGCAAGGGCGATGGCAAGCATTCCGGCAGATTAGGCCAACGGAAGAGATTCTGGTACGTCCCTCGGTCCGATAGTATTTGTCCCAAAGTACACATACTAAAGTACAAGATGAAAAGCAAAAAGCTCAAGACAAATCATTAGCAGCCAGCGTGGTCCCAGTTGGTCACCGTGGTCCTACCGTGAAATCTCTCCGCCGGGGCCGTCCCACTCGTTTCCAGGAAAATCATAGCTTGATGTGAGCCTGCGCTCCCATCAAGCCGTTGACTTGAGCTCTAGAGAATGAAGTCGCCGCCTAACGGAGAATGCAGACCCGTGAGCCGCAGCTCGAACTCGATGTTCCCGGTATTGGCGTTGGTATTGCCCTGGATGATGGTGTCACCGCCCACCTGGCCGTAGCGCAACCGCCTCCGCTTGACCCGGACGCGAAGATATTCGACCCTGATCTGACCTCGTGTGGTCGCCGGGAACATGTGCTCCAGCGCGCTAGATCGAGAGGTTCGCCGGCCTTTGCTCGTCGGGTGAGCTCGCGCGCGATCCATGCACCATTGACCGCCAAAGTGATGCCAGCTTGCTGGGGCACAACCGAGCTCGACGAGATATCCCAAAAGCTGCCATCCCCTCGGCCGCCGTTGACGGCGGAGTCACGCTCCCCGTTTGATGTCTGCAGCTGAGACCACTTCGACGAGAGACACGGGGATGTGGCTCACGTGCTGGGGTTCAAGTCGTTGGATCAGACGAGCGTGATGGCTGCTGCGCCCAGAAAGCCGACAGTCGGCCGCGACGCACTTGACCCACTGCAGAAGAAGTGCGGGCGTTCAACAGTCGAGTTGCAAAACTGCAGGACGTGCCGGCGATCACCGCGTGCACTGCAATAGGCTCCGTTCAGGGCCGTTCGGCATCTATGGCAGCTTACTCCTCGGGTCCGTTTCCGTTCTCGTCGGCGAGAAGGGCCAAGACCTGCCTCTCTGACACACGGATCATCAGAAGGCATGTGTGCTTTCCGAGCACATCAATGCGATGGTTGTCGCGGCGAAAATCGCTGGGGCGCATCACGCTTGCCGTCATTTCCAGCGTCTGGCAACCGCTTTCGAACCTACTGCGTCAGTCGACAGCCAGACACCGGATCGTCGATTTTGACCCCAACCGCTCCTCGTGCCGGCGCGCAACAGGTATGTTGCGGGAGTGCATGACGACAGTGTGATGCAACAAGCGCAGTCTCTCGATGCACAATGAGATTGGTGAGCCGGTCGGTGATGCAAGCCGCGCTGTCTTTTTCAACATCAAACGGGACATCCGCCACTCATGGGCCTATTCCAAAGGTCTGAGCGGCGGTATCGCTCCGCCGGACACGTGGAGCGAATCTGCAAATGCAGCGCGACGACCGACTTGACGAACCCCCAGCAATGGCGCGCCCCGACCCATGCCCCAGGGGGTTAACATTTTCTCTCACCGACCTTGTTGGCGGCCAAAACTGCCTCTATCCGATTGCGCACGCCAAGCTTTCCAAACGCAAGTGTTTTGTGGGCTTTGATAGTGTTAACCGATAAGCCCAAGGCGCCGGCAATTTCCTGGTTGCTCAAGCCTTTGCAAATATGATCGAGCACCTCCCGCTCTCGCTTAGTGAGACTCTTGCCATACTTTGCCGCTTGGCGAGGAACCTTCGATTGCCAATCAACCAATCGCCAGGCCAAATCGGTGTTGATGTAGCTCTCTCCGTTGTGCACAGTCGCAATCGCGTTGATGAGCTCCAGGCCGGTGATGTCTTTCAGAATGTAGCCGCTAACGCCGGCTCTGAGGGCCTGCATCGCACTCTCAAGGTCTTCGCTACTGTAAATGGCCCGCTCGAAAAACCTGCCGCGCAATCGCCGCACCGCTACTCTCTGTGAGAAAGCGGGGCTAAGGGCGCCCGACCGGTGCCAATTAGAGTATGAAGTCTTGGGCCGCGAGATTGTGTAGGCCGGTCAAGTGCAGCTCGAATTCGATGGTGCCTGGCGTGCCGTTTGTATTGCCTTGAATGATCGTCATGTTGTTGGCGACATCTAGCTCGTAGCGCAGCTGACCGGCGTTGGCATTTCCAGTTCCGAAGGCCGCCGTGCCGATGAAGTTGAAGGCCTGATTGCCGCCCTGAACCGTGTTCGCATCGATGCTGAGGAGATCGATCACGTCGCCACCAGGCGCATTCTCACCCGAGAAGTCGGAGATCGTGTCGATGTTGGCGCCGGAGGATTCGGTAGCGGTATTAAAGTGGAAGGTATCGTCGCCGAGCCCACCCGCCATGCTGTCGGCCCCTGCTCCGCCAACGAGCACATCGTTACCACCTGCACCGTCGAGATTGTCGGCCCCCCCTGCACCTGTCAGCGTGTTGACGGCATTGTTACCGGTGATCACGTTATTTGCGGCATTGCCGGTGCCACTGATGTTGTTGACCCCGGTCAGCGTCAGGTTCTCAAAGTTGTTGGTGAGCGTGAAGGTCACGGAACTCTGCACCGTATCCGTACCTGCATTGGCCGCCTC
>Ga0075433_10004724_pt1 | contig 10622 bp, 3 predicted proteins | sample RhiMethybrSRZTD2_FD_75299 | JGI IMG/M metagenome (GOLD analysis project Ga0075433, IMG submission 75299) | Populus rhizosphere microbial communities from Tennessee, USA - Rhizosphere MetaG P. TD hybrid SRZTD2 | ecosystem: Host-associated > Plants > Roots > Rhizosphere > Soil | place: USA... | reverse complement strand
CGCGACGACGCTCGTCGATCACGAGCGCCTGGATCGACGCGGCATCAGTCGCCCCGGTATACGGCTGCAGATTGACGGCGGCACGCAACGCGTTGATCGCGGTGACCGCCGCGGCGCCGCCCTGCGCTTCAGCGAGGATGAGCTGTGCCTCCTCGTAGCTCGCGATCCGCGTCGGCGCGGCATCGCCGGCCGAGTACTTGTTAGGCACGTAGATCGGCGAGCGGGCGTCGGCAGGCCTGGTGGCCGTCAGCTTCGACGCCGACCGCGGGTCGCTCTCGCCCTTCTCGGTCTTGAGGTCGAGCGAGAGCGATTCCACCGTGTAGAACCCGAACTGCTGTGTAACGGCGTAGATCCGGTTGTACAGGCGGTTGTCCGAGGCATCGTTCGACGCGTTCAGCACGAATCCCTTCGGTACGAGCGCTGCGTCCGTGGCCGCCCCGGTCTTGTTCCCCTGGAAGAGCCGCACGCGCGCTCGCCCAACGTACGCCGCGTTCACGATCGCGGGCTGGTTCGTCGCCTGGCCCGTGGTGATGGCAGTCGTGAACCGCTGTTCCGCGAGCGCGAACATGCCCGCCTGGTTCACCAGCGGCCCGAGGTCGAACGCTGCCTCGCACATCGACACTCCGAGGGCCGCGTAGCTGAACCCGGCGTACAGCGCCGCCTTCGCGATGAGCGCCTGACGATTCGGAACCTCCGCGTCCGTCCACTTGTTCAGGTTCTCGAGCGCGTGGTCAGCGTCCCACCGCGCCGTCGAGAGCGGATTGTAGATGCCGGGCGTCTGGTTGTTCGTGCACAGGTTCGTGCCGTACGAGCCGCCGGGCTGCGTATTGGCGTCGCGGCGATCGTACGGCCATGCCGCCGCGCCCAGCTGCGCGTCCGCGAGCTCGTCGCTGATGATCCCCTCCACGGCCACCATGCCACCGAACGCGCACTCGAAGTCAGCGATCGCGCTGTTGACCGCCAGGACTGCGTTCTTGGGATCATCGATCATGTTCACCGGCACGGTGGCCGGTGTATCGACCTCGAGGAGGTCGTTCGAGTTGCAGGCCGCGACGGCGCCCAGGATGGCGACCATCGCCGCGAGCGATAGTGCGCCGCCACGCGCCCTCCCCCGCGCGCCGACCGTGGCCCCGCGAGTCTTCTGCTGTATGGAAGTCATCGGTGAAAACCGTCCGTTGTTCCGGTTGTTAGGCATTGATCGGGGCACGTCAGTAGGCGAGGCGAATGGTCAGTACCAGCGACGTGAGCTGCGGCATATGCGCCTGGTCCACGTTCACCGGCGTTCCCGAGACGAACTCGCTTTCCGGATCCAGGCCCGTGTACGGCGTCCACGAGTGCACGTTGCGCGCAGAGAGCGTCAACCCGGCGCTCTTCGCCGCGGCCCTGGCCGCGAGCTCCTGCGGCACGTCGTACGAGAGCGAGATCTCCCGGAGCTTGAGATACTTCGCGTCGTTGATCACGAAGTCGCGAAGCGTCCCGTTGGTCTGCATCTGCACGAGCTCCCGCGGATTCGTCTTCTCAGGCTCGAGGTACTCCGCGCAGGTGTAGAAGATCTGGCAGCGGATGCGGAGGTTGTTGTCGAGCCGCTTGTACCCGGTGGCGTAGTCCGCCATCGCGTAGAAGCTGAAGGTCCGCAGGAAGCGGACGGTCGTCGTGAACGCGCCCTCCGCCGTCGGGATCGAGTGCCCGAGGTACACCTTCGGTGCGATGACCCCGCCGCTCGAGTTCAGGCATGGGGTTGGCTGACCGCGGCCGTTGTCGCACATCGAGTTGATCGCCCGACGCGTCGTTGGATCGTAATCGGCGCTCAGCACCTTGTACGAGAACCAGTCGAACGGCGCGTACCCGATGCGGTGCGATGCCGACCCGAGGTCGATCGTGGTGTCGCGTCCGTTCAACCGGTCGATCTTCGACGAGTGCGTCCCGAGCGTGAAGCTCATGTCCCAGGAGTAGTCGCGTGTGTTGACGAACTGACTCTTGAGCCCCAGCTCGATGCCCTGCTTCGTGATCAGGCCGGAGTTGAAGAACTGGTTCTGCGCCCCGAAACCGGTGCTCGGCGCGACGCTGCGCGACAGGATCGCGTCCTTCGACTTGTCGTGGAAGTACGTGAAGTCGATGCCGAACCGGTCGCTGAACATGCTCGTCTCGAAGCCCAGCTCGAGTCCCTCGACTCGCTCGGGCTTCAGGTCTTGATTGCCGAGCGTGTTGGGCGTGAGGACGCCTTGCCCGTTAGGCCCAGCCACCGGCGTCAGCGTCTGCAGGGCGGTGTTGAGTGCCGGCTGCTGTCCGGACGCGCCGTACGCCCCGCGGAGCCGGAGGCTGCTGAAGGCCTTCGGCAGCCACCCTTGCACCCAGGGATCCTCGCTGGCGACGTACGAGACGCTCGCCTTCGGGTACCACACCCACTTCACGTCGCTACCGAACGAGCTGTTGTTGTCCACTCGTGCCGCGCCCGTGACGTAGAGGCGGTCCTTCCACCCGAGCTGCTCCTGGGCGTAATAGCCGAGCGTGTTGTTGCCGGACCAGCCGTCGGTGAGACCGATCTTCGTGCCGGCGGCGCCAATGGTCTCGAGCCCGGGTGCGGGGAAGAAATCACCCTCCCCCTGAATGAACTGATCGTGTCGGGTATAGTACTGCGCACCTAACGACGTCTTCGAGTTCAGCGTGCTCGACAGGTTGAAGTTCACGCTGCCCGTGTAGTCGTACGTGTTGTAGGTCGCCTGATGCTGGTTGTGGTACCGGTACCCCTTGGCGTACGTGCCCCAGAAGAAGGCGACCGTGTCGTTCGTGAGGTACGGCACCGTCTCGGGGTTGTCCTCGTTGTTGTAGTCCGTGCCGATCGCGAAGCGGTGCGACATCCACGTGAGTGGCCGCCACTGAATCGTGGCACTCGCGGTGAGCCGGTCCAGGAGCTGCGCGTCGTACTGCACGTTGAACGCTTCGGGCGGCGTGCTCTGGAAGCCGCGCACGTACGTGCACCCGACGTTGCCCGAAGGGCAGAACTGCGGGAGGTTGGCGGGATTCGAGTACATCGACTCCCACATGGCGCCGCCGCAGCCCGCCTCGCAGGAAAGCTGTGTGTTGCTGTTGATGTAGCCGACGCTCGTACTGATATCGACCTTCGAGTTCGGCGTGATGTTGAGATTGGTGCGCACACTCCGCTGGTTTCGCGAGTTGGTGCGCTCGGCGCCTTCGCTCGTTGCGACCTCGCCGCTGCCGAAGAATCGGAACAGGGTGTTGCCGCCGCTCACGTTGGCGGCGTAGTTGCGGACATCACCCGTGCGGAAGATCGGCGTCCCGCGCGCCTCCTCCTGCTTCACGACATTGAGCCCAAGCAGCGGGCCGGCCGCCGAGTTCGAGTTGAGGCATTTGTCGGGCGTTGGCTGGACGCAGTAGTTGGTCGCGATGCGGCCCTGAGCATCCTGGAACCAGTTGTTCCCGCCCTGCACCTGGAAGGAGTACTTCGTGCCGCCGGCAGAGCCCTTCTTGGTGATGATGTTGATGACGCCACGCGCAGCTTCGGTCCCGTAGAGGGTGGCTGCTGCCGGGCCCTTGAGCACTTCGATGTTCTCGATCTCGCTCGGATCGAAGTCGTTGAGGCGCGACACGACGCCCGATCCGAAGGCCTGCACGGCGAGCCCGCTTCCGGTCGCGTTGTTCACCCGGATGCCGTCGACGTACACGAGCGGCTGGCTCGAGAGCGAGAGCGTGCCCATGCCGCGGATGCGGATGTTGGCCCCCGCGCCGACCTGTCCGGTGCCCGGAAGCACCACGACGCCCGGCGTTCGGCCGTTGAGGATCGATTCGACCGTCGGCACAGCGGTCTTGGCCACGACGTCGGAGACGTTCACCGCCGCCACCGACGTGCCTAACGAGCGAAGCTGCTCGCCGCCCGCGGTGCCGGTGACGACGACCTGATTGAGCTCGACGGCGCGCGCAGAGAGCACGAAGCGGATGTTGTTCGCGCCGATGGTCACCGTCTGCGTCTCGGGCCGATAGCCGAGCGAGCGGACGCTGAGGGTCACGCTGGTGCCGGTGAGTCCGCTAATGCGGAACCGGCCGGAGGCGTCGGTGACCGCGCCGATGTTGTTTTGTCCCTCGACGACGACTTGGGCGCCGGCCAGGGGGCGTTGCGCGCCCTCGACGACTACGGTGCCGTTGACCGTGCCCTGCTGGGCCTGCGCGGCGATGGGCACAGCGAACAGCATCGCCGCGAGGGTGGGCGCGAGGTTCGCGACGCGCGGCGGCCTCCAACGGCGGCCCGTGAGGCAGCACTGCCTGACGGTGTGCGTAGCGAACGAGACGAATCCGGTTTGGGTCATCGGGCTTCCTCCGCTGGATCGGGATCCGAAAATGCCGACGGAAGCATCGCCACGCCGTTGTGCACCACAATGGTACACCGTTTCGTTGCCGCGAAGCGTCCGCCGCCTCAGGTCAGCTATTCGGCTCACCTGACGCCGCAACAGTGCGGTCGGCAGGCGCCGCTCGCAAGCACGGTGCGACGTTCGGCTTTTGTGAAATCGCGAGCGCGAGCCAGATTTGAGGAACCTCATGCGACAGTCACCGACATCGTCGTCCGACCCCAGGTCGTCCGGGCTCAATAGTACGGCTCGCCTCGCGCGCGAGCTCGAGAGCCTCCAGGTCCTCATCGACTCGATGGGACGGGAAGCCGACCTCGTGCCGCTGCTCACGCGCCTCCTCGACGTCGCCTGCGAGCTGATCGGCGCCGATCACGGCGCCATCGGCCTGGTGGACCGCGCGCGCAACGTCGTCCGCACGGCCGCCGTCCGCAACATGCCGCCTAACGAGCTCGGCGCCGAGATGGGCCCCGGCGTGGGCCTTGCCGGCCACGTGCTGGCGACCGGGGCCACCGTGGTCGCGCGGCGGTACGGCGACCTCGCGAACCCGACCCAACCCGCCCTCGTCGAGCACGTCGTCCTCGGCGTCCCGATTCGGTGGGGCAACGACCTCATCGGCGTCTTTGGGCTCGGACGCGAGCTCCTGCCCGCGCGACTCCTGGGGAGGTCGCGACGGCCGCTGTTCGCGCCACGCGACATCAACGCGGTAGAGGAATTCGCTCGCTACGCGGCGATCGCCGTGTACAACGCGCGGCGCTACGCGGACGAGCGTCGTCGAGCAGAACGCCTCGCCGTAGTCGCACGCGTGGCGCGCCTCATCACGGGCGACCTGAACCTCGATGACCTGCTCGACGGCGCGGCGCAGGCCATTCACGAGTTGTTAGGCTACGAGAACGTCGCCATCGCGCAGCTCGCCGACGACGCGCCCGAGACGCTCGTCGTACGCAGCTTCGGCGGGTCGTACAAGGACCTGATTCGTGGATCGTATCACATCCCGTTCTCGACCGGGCTCATGGGCGCCGCCGCGCACGACCGCGAGATCGTGCTCGTGAACGACGTGACGGCCGACCCCCGGTACATGCCCACGCCCGGCGTTTCCGGAACCCACGCCGAGCTGGCCGTACCGATTCTGCTCGGACGCGACGTGCTCGGCGTCGTGAACGTCGAGCGGAAGCAACCATTCGACCAGGATGACGCCGAGGCGCTCCGCATCGTGGCGGATCAGCTGGCGGTCGCCATCGAGAACGCGCGGTTGTACGAGGCCGCGCGACGCGGGGCCGTGCTCGAGGAGCGGCATCGCATCGCGCGCGAGCTCCACGATTCCGTCACCCAGCAGCTCTTCACCGCGACGCTCGTGGCACAATCCGTCGCGCCCGCGTTCGCGCGCGATCCGGCAGAAGGTGAGCGTCGGGCGAGCATGCTGTTGGACCTCGCCCGCACCGCGCTGGCGGAGATGCGGGGCCTCCTGGCCGAGCTCCGCCCTCGCCACTCCACCGGCGAATGGCCGGCGATGCCACCGATGACGGACCCGGGGCTCACGACCGTTAGGCGCGGCGGACTCGTCGCGGCGCTGCGTGCCCACTTTTCGTCAGCAGGCTTCGGCGACCTTCGGGTCCGCCTGGACGCCGATGCCTATGTCCCGCAGCCGCCCGACCGGGAGGAAGCGCTCTACCGCATCATCCGCGAGTCGGTGCATAACGTGTTGAAGCATGCCCGAGCGACCGAGGCGGAGGTAAGGCTGGCCGCCACCACCGACGGTGTGAAAGTGACGGTGCAGGACAACGGCGTCGGCTTCGCGAGCGACGAGCGAACCAACTCCGGTCGCTTCCGCGCCGCACACGGGCTCGGCCTCGTCTCCATGCGCGAGCGGGCGACCGAACAGGGCGGGCAGTTCCGGATTCACAGCCAGCCCGGTCGCGGGACGCGTGTCGAGGTCACGTTCCCGGTCGCAGGCCCCTCGCCTTCATTGGCATTCCCCGAGGCGGCGGAGGCCCCATGATCGGCTGCCGCCTCGTCACCGGTGCCAGCTGGCGTTCCGAGGCCAAAAACTAGCTACGAGCAGTACCGTCGTTTAGTGTTTGCGGGATCGAGTCGAAGCGCACTAACTACGTGACCGCGCGGTTGCGGCGCGGGTTCGAGCGGTCCATGTCCCTGCTGTCTCTGGCAATGCGTTCACCCTTGGTTCGATGGGCAACTCTCGCGGTCGCCGTGGTTTTCGCTGCGCCGGCGGTCTCGGCGCAGCAGCGGCCGAGCCCGCAGGAAGCGGAAGCTCTGCTGCGCGCCAATCCAGACCTGGCGGCGCAGGTCCGGGAGCGCCTCCAGACTAGCGGCCTGACACCCGATCAGGTTCGGGCTCGACTTCGGGCCGAGGGCTACCCGGAAAACCTCCTGGACGCCTACCTGGGGCCGGGGGCCGCCGCGGATACGTCTGCGGCGTCACCGATGGCCATCTCCGCCGCGCTTCGCGTGCTCAACGTCCGGGCCGATTCCGATACCGTCGGTCAGCCCGCCCACACGAATCGCCCGTGGGAAGGTGCACCACGCAACACGATCAAATGCGACACGGTCGTCACGCCGGTCCCCGCGCTGGACTCGCTCCCTATCGACGCTCGGGTCGGGCGCGCCAGCTCCAGAACGCTCAAGTGCACAGCGCAGGACGGGACGCCCGTTGCGCCGCCCGACAGTGGTCGCACGATCTTCGGGCTCGATCTGTTTGGGAACGGCTCGACGCAATTCGACGCCAACTTCGCCGGCCCGGTGGACGCCTCGTACAAGCTGGGGCCGGGAGATCAGCTCGTGTTGTTGCTGACGGGCGAAGTGGAGCTCGCGCACCGGCTGGATGTCACACGCGAAGGATTCATCTTCATCCCCCAGGTGGGGCAGCTGCACGTCGCGAACCTGTCGCTGCAGCAGCTCACGGACATGCTGTACGGCGTGCTCGGGCGCGTCTATCCGGGCGTCCGCCGCGGGGCGAACGCGAGGACCCGGTTTTCGGTATCGGTCGCGCGGCTGCGTTCCCTGCAGGTGTTCGTAACGGGCGACGCTCAGCACCCGGGGAGCTACCGGGTCTCGTCGGCCGGCACGGCGCTGACGGCGCTGTATGCCGCCGGGGGCCCGACACCTAACGGGAGCCTGCGCCGGGTCGAGATCCGGCGTGGAGGCAAGCTGGTCGAGACCCTGGACGTGTACGACTACATCGTGCGAGGCGACGCGACGCACGATCCGCGTCTCGAATCCGGCGACGTCGTGTTCGTGCCCGTTCGCGGGCCGACCGTGCGAATAATTGGTGAGGTCAATCGCCCGGCGACCTACGAGATGCGCGCCGGCGAGACGCTGGCGGATGTCGTTCGCACAGCCGGCGGGTTCCGACCGACCGCCGTGCCGAGCCGCGTGCAGATCGAACGGATCGTTCCGGCTCGTGACCGACGCGACGGTGGCGCGGCCCGCGTAGTGCTCGACGTGAACACGTACGCGACGCGCAACGCGAACGGAGACAACGCGGGCGGGGAGGACACCGTGCAAGTCGCGCTGGAGGACGGCGACGTCGTGCGCGTGTTCTCGATTCCGGATCGTGTGCGGAACCGGATCAACGTCTCGGGCAACGTCTGGCAGCCGGGTTCTCAGGGGTTCGTCGAGCATCTCCGACTCTCCGACGCCATCGCGCGGGCCGGCGGCGTCCGCACCGACACGTATCTCGGGCAAGTACTCGTGACGCGGACTCTGCCCGACTCGACGCGGGTCCAGCTGCGCGCGGCGCTGCGTGCCGATGGCTCGGCGGCGGAAGACATCCCGCTCGCCCCCGATGACGACATCCGCATCTTCTCGATCGCCGAGTTCCGCTCGGAGCGGCGGGTTGCGATCACGGGCGCGGTGAGGAAGAGCGGGCGCGTCGCATACCGCGAGGGGATGACGCTTCGCGATCTCGTGCTGCTTGCCGGCGGACTGGAGGACGGTGCGTATCTCGGAGAAGCGCAGATCGCGCGGTTTCCCGAGAACCACGCGGCGGGCGCCACCGCGCAGATGATGCATGTGCAGCTCGACTCGACGTACCTGTTCGCCAACACGAATGCGGCGAGGCCTAACGGGTCACAGGAATTCGTGCTCCGCCCCGACGACCAGGTGCTCATTCTCCGTCAGCCAAACCGGCTCGCGCCGCGGTCCGTCGTGCTCTCGGGCGAGGTGAAGTTCCCGGGACGATACGCGCTCGAGCGCAGCGACGAGCGACTGCACGTGCTGCTGGACCGCGCGGGCGGTCTCACCGCCAACGCGGACTCGGCGGGTATCGTGTTCGTGCGCGCGCGCGAAGGGGTCGGGCGTGTCGGTGTCGACCTGCCGCGCGCGCTCCGCGACCCGAAGGCTGTGGACGACCTCGTGCTGCAGGACGGGGATTCGGTTCACATTCCCCCGTACAGCGGGATCGTCACCGTCGCGGGCGCCGTCAACGCGCCGATCTCGCTGGCGTACGTGCCCGGCGCGGATCTCGACTACTACGTTCGAGCGGCCGGCGGTCCGACGCGTAGCGGGGACCGGTCGCGCGTGTACGTGAGGCAGGCGAGCGGCCGGGTGGAGACCGTGCACCGACGGCCAATGTTCCCCGACGACGTGCCGAAGGCCGGACCCGGGAGCAAGGTCGTGGTACCGGAAAAACCACCGAGCGAGAAGGGACTGTGGGTCAGCAGTCTGCCGGTGATCGCGTCGATTGTGGGGAGCCTCGTGGCACTGGCGGCGATCCTCGTGAAATAGGGCGCGTCGGTCGCGATTACGGCACCCAGCGGAGGCGCGCGGTCAGTGACGACGCCGTCCAGCCAGCGCTCCCGTGCTCGATCGTCGTGCCTGCCTGAAGCTCGAGCCACGTCGTTAGGCGATATTCCGCACCCGCGCTGCCGCCGACGCTCCGGCCCTCCCGGGCCGGCGAGTAGAGGTTGAACGGGCCACGGTCGCGCACGAACACGCGGCCGTCTGCGCGGAACCGGCGTGCCCCGTCGTCGACGCGCCCATACACGAGCCACTCGGTGCCGTCGCCGCCGAGCGGATGACCTATCGGCTCGCGATCGAGCGTCCAGCCATCCATGAACACGTAGTGGCGGTACCACGTCGCGTAGTAATTGCATGCGCACCCGTTGCAGGTGCTGCAGGGCGGCGCGAACGACGCTCGCTCGAGGCCGAGCGAGAGCGTCGGAAGCCCCGGTACCGACGTGACCTGAAGTCCCGCGACGACCGCGGGGAACTTGAACCAGGCCGCGTGATTGTCGTCGCTGCCCCACTCGACGTACAGCACTGCAGGCAGGGCGGGGATGGGCGGTCGCCAGCGGGCCTCCACCGACGCGATCCCGTTCTCGAACTCGGCGCCGGCCACGTGGATGCCGTGCGTGAGGAACATCTCCTTGAAATTGCGAAACGTGAACGGCGGCTGGCCTTCTCCACTGAACATGAATCCCTGCGTCGCGCCGAGGAGCAGACGCGGGTGAGGCGAGATGGACGCGTGGGCGGCGAACACCCACGGGTGGCGTGAGGCCGCACTGCTGTCGATGCGTGAGAGGAACGCTTCGCCCGATACCGGACCGAGCAGGCGAAAGAGCCAGGGAAGCCGGATAGGGTTCGCGAGCAGGAAGCCCCCGCCCGTGAATTCGTCATTTCCATCGAAAAGGAGGCCGCCGCCAGCGCCGGGTCCGTAGTCGAGTGCTCGCTTACCGACCCAGGCGTTTATCGACGAGACCCCGCCGACGACCTGCCAGTCGCGCATGCCCCACGTGCCCTCATGACGCCCACCGGCGGCATCGGCCGAGAGGTAGCGGCCGGCCAGACCGCCCGCGCGAGCCTCGAAGTCACCTTCGTGAACGTCGGCACGTGGCTCCGGCGGGATGACGTTCTCCCGCGTCCGATCAACCGAGCGCACCGGCAGCAGTTGGCCATGGTCCGACGAAAAACCGGCGGCGACGCTCGCGTGGCCGACGCGGGACGCGGCGTGTTCGCTCGACCGGGTCTCCTGCGGAGCGAGCCGCGCGGCGACTTCGGGGAATTCTCTAGCGAAACGCGCCCAGTCCGCGGCCACAGCGTCGTGTATCGCCGGAGCGATCGATGTGGACCGTACGCTGGCCTCGCGCAGAGCCCAGCCGGCGAGGGCCTGCGTGAGCGACCCCTCCACCCACCCAATCTCGCGGGGCGTAAGTCCCAGGACGACCGCTCGTCGTGCGGCGCTGACCGCCCAGTGATCGGGAGGTAGCGCGGGTGACGCAAACCGTGGCGCACCCTGGGCGCTGGCGC
>Ga0075433_10004722_pt1 | contig 10623 bp, 10 predicted proteins | sample RhiMethybrSRZTD2_FD_75299 | JGI IMG/M metagenome (GOLD analysis project Ga0075433, IMG submission 75299) | Populus rhizosphere microbial communities from Tennessee, USA - Rhizosphere MetaG P. TD hybrid SRZTD2 | ecosystem: Host-associated > Plants > Roots > Rhizosphere > Soil | place: USA... | reverse complement strand
CGCCGGTTGTCTTGTCGCCCACGGCCGGCGAAACCTGGCATATCAATACTCAGCAGACGATAAGATGGATCTATGGCGGCGTCGGCGAAACCGTCAATATTCAGCTTTCGCGCGACGGCGGCGGGACCTGGACGACAATTTTCAAGAAGTCGTCCAATGACGGGATTCAAACTTGGACGGTGACAGGTTTACAGACGACTCAGGCGCGAATTCAAGTGTGCACGACGTTAAAGCCGATCGCGTGCGCTCCGCCGAGCGGCCTCTTCGCTATCGCTCCATAAGAATAAGCGAAAGAGATCAGGAGAAAAATGGTGGGCCGCCGGAGACTCGAACTCCGGACCCGCTGATTAAGAGTCAGCTGCTCTACCAACTGAGCTAGCGGCCCAATGTTCTCGCTATTTTTCGGAATGACACATCTCACATCTCAGATCATCTGCCCATCTGAGATTTGAGATGTGAAATCCCGAAGGGAATGGGGTGAGTGAAGGGATTTGAACCCTCAACCCCTGGAGCCACAGTCCAGTGCTCTAACCTAATTGAGCTACACTCACCATCATGCGTCCTCAACTCGTCCCGACGAGGGAGGAGTGGCCGCGAGCAATGCTGTGAAATCGTAAGCGCGGCCTATTCACGGCTCACCGACTGACTGGTCGCTCGATTGTGGCGCGCCAGAAGGGAATCGAACCCCTGACCTACGGCTTAGAAGGCCGTTGCTCTATCCAACTGAGCTACTGGCGCCGAATTGGTCGGGGCGAGACGATTTGAACGTCCGACCCCCTGCGCCCAAGGCAGGTGCGCTACCAGGCTGCGCTACGCCCCGTTAAGAAAAACAATTCATTCTACACAGGAAAAAGGTGAAATCAACCCCGAGAAAGAAAAGCTCCGGGCTCATCCTTCGTTATTGAGCAGCTCAAGCCCCGGCCAGGCGGCTGCGAGCTGCTTGAGCGCCAATCCCCGGTGGCTCACCCGGCTTTTTGTCTCGCGGTCGAGCTCGCCGAAGGTGCGTCCGAGCGGCGGGTAAAAGAACAGGGGGTCGTAGCCGAAGCCCAGCTTTCCCCGCGGCTCGAGCGCGATGCGGCCCGCGCATTCGGCGCGAAAAAGCCGCTCGCCGCCGCGCGCCGATGGAGGAGCGCAGAGCGCAAGGGCGCACACAAACCGGGCCGTGCGGCGCCCTTCGGGGACGCCGGCGAGCTCGCGGAGCAATTTTTCGTTGTTGCCCGCGTCGTCGGCGCCCTCTCCGCTGTAGCGCGCCGAGCGGACTCCCGGCGCGCCGCCGAGCGCGTCGACTTCGAGCCCTGAATCGTCGGCCAGCGTCGCGAGTCCCGAAAAAGCCGCGAGCGTTCGCGCCTTCTTGAGCGCGTTGGCCTCGAAAGTCGCGCCGTCTTCGGCGACGGCCGGCGGACGATGAAGATCGTTGAGCGAGAGGATCTCGACTTTGAGAGGCCCCAAGAAAGCAGCGATCTCGGCGAGTTTTCCGGGATTGGTCGTCGCGACTAGAAGTTTCATCGCTCAGGCTTTGTCACTACCACGCCTGAGCCGGGTCAAAAAAGGGCTGAAGAATTTATTTGCCAGTCGGCGCCGACTCGACGGATGGGGAGACGGGCGCCGCCGTCGGCGCCGCGGTTTTTTCCAGCAGCTTGTCGAGCGCGGCGAACAGCTCCTTATGGGTGAACGGCTTCGCCAGGTAATCATCGCAGCCGGCGGCGAGGCAGCGCTCGCGGTCGCCGGGGCCGTTCAACGCCGTGGCGGCGAGAATCGGGATCTTAGCGGTCTTGGGGTTTTCCCGAATGCGCTTGGTCGCGTCGAAGCCGTTCATCTTCGGCAGCCGCATGTCCATAATAATGATATCGGGGAACAGCAGGGAGGCGCTCACCGCCTCGCGGCCGTCCTCGGCGATCAATACATCATAGCCGCCGTAGCTGAGCTCGTGCCGGATGAGTTCGCTGGTGTCGGGGTGGTCTTCAACAAGTAGTACGCGCTTTCTTATCGGCATCACCGGCCCTCCAAAGGGGTTTGGTGATTTTATCGGCGGTAGGGTGGGAAACTTTAGCCTGTCAGACGCGGCCCAAGATACCCTTCTGCGCCTTGAGCAATTCCTTGATTCCCTGAGCGGCGATGTCCGTGAGGCCCTCGAGCTTCTTTTTGGTAAACGGGGCGTGTTCCGCGGTGCCCTGGACTTCGATAAACTTCCCCGAGCCCGTCATGACGATGTTCATATCGACCGCGGCGCGGCTGTCCTCTTCGTAATTGAGGTCGAGCAGCACCCTGCCGTCCACGATGCCGACGCTCACGGCGGCGACCGCATCGTTAAGCAGCGGCTTTTGAATGACCCCGGCAGCGAGCCAGCGGCGCGCGGCGGACGCCACGGCGACATAGGAGCCGGTGATCGAGGCCGTGCGCGTGCCCCCGTCGGCCTGGATGACGTCGCAATCGACCCACACGGTCCTCTCGCCGAGGACGGTCATATCGGCAATGGCGCGCAGGCTGCGACCGATCAGCCGCTGGATCTCGTGCGTCCGCCCGCCGACCTTGCCGCGCGACGACTCGCGCGCGATGCGCGTGGTGGAAGACGACGGCAGCATGCCGTATTCCGCGGTGATCCACCCCTTGCCGGTGCCGCGCAGAAAAGGCGGCGTGCGCTCTTCGAGCTTGGCGGTGCAGATGACGCGGGTATCCCCCACTTCGATGAGCACGGAGCCGTCCGCGTGCTTGATGTAGTCGGGTGTGATGACGAGCGGCCGAAGCTGCTTGTCCTTGCGGCCGTCGCTTCTCATGGAAGCTAGCTGTTTAGGTGGAAGACGACCATTTTTAATTCCGTCATTTCCTCGACGGCGTAGCGCGGTCCTTCTTTGCCGAAGCCCGAATCTTTCAGGCCGCCGTAGGGCATGAGATCAACGCGCCACTGCGAGCCCCAGTTGACGTGGAGATTTCCCGCCTCAGCCTCGCGCGCGAACTTCATCGCCCATTCGACGTTCTCGGTGAAGATGCCGGCCGCTAAACCGTAGACGCTGTCGTTGGCCAGCGCGATCGCCTCATCGATCGTTTCGAAGGGCGTCACGGCGACGGCGGGGCCGAAAAGCTCGTCGCGCGAGATGCGCATGTCCGGCTTCACGTCTGCGACCACCGCAGGCAGGTAGATCGCGCCGCGGCGGCCCCCGCCGGCCGCGAGCCGGGCGCCGCCTGCCACCGCCTCGTTGATCCAGCTATCGACCCGCGCCGCTTCGCTCTCCTTGACCATCGGGCCCACTTTCGACTTCTCGTCGAGCTGGTTGCCCGTCGTCAGCGCTTCCACCTTTGGCTTCAGCGCGCCTAAAAAGTCACCGTAGATTTTTTTCGCCGTCAGCACCCGCTGCGTCGAGATGCAGGTCTGGCCGGCGTTGCCGTACCCTGTCATCGAGAGCACGGTCGCGACCTTGTCGAGATCGGCGTCGGGCATGACGATGACCGGGCTGTTGGACCCCAGCTCCATGGTCACTTTCTTGATGCCGGCGGTCCGGCAGATGCGGTCGCCGATCTCGCGGCTGCCGGTGAACGTCACTTTCCGCACGCGGCGATCGGCGACCAGTGCGTCGCCGACCTCGCCGCCCGGCCCCGTGATGCACTGAATGCCTTCCGGCGGAAGCCCGGCTTCGAGGAGGATCTCGACCAGCTTCAACGAAGAGAGCGGCGTGTCGGACGCGGGTTTCAGCATGACTGTGTTGCCCGCTGCGAGCGCCGGTCCGACCTTGTGGCAGACGAGGTTCAGCGGAAAATTGAACGGGCTGATCGCCGCGACGATGCCGCAGGGCACGCGCAGCGTAAAACCCAGCTTCTTGCTGCCGGTCGGGTCGGCGTCGAGCGGCACGGTCTCGCCGTGAATGCGCTTCGCCTCTTCCGCCGAGCCCATCATCGTCTCGACGGCGCGGGCGGCCTCGCCGCGCCCCTCGGCGATCACCTTCCCTTCTTCGCGCGAGATCGTCTGCCCGAGATCCTCGTTGCGCGCCGCCATCATGTCGGCCGCCTTGCGGAGAATCTTCCAGCGCTCGTAGCTCGACAGCTTGGCCATCACCTTGGCGCCGCGCTCGGCGAAGGCGAGCGCGCGCTCGACATCCGCCGTGTCGCCTTTCGGCACCGTGTCGATGAGCGAATTATCGAAGGGATTTCGCACCTCGATCTTCTTCGGTTTCTCAGTCCATTGTCCGGCTAAAAACATCTTCATGACGAAACTCCTGCGCAAAACCTATTTTTAACTTCCGTTCTCTTTGGAGCCGTCGCCGCGGAAAAAGCTCCGGCCGTAGGTGCGGTGATACGATGTCCAGCGCGTGCCCGCCTCTTTCGCCATCAGCGCCTGAACGCTCTGGATCTTGCCGTCGAGGTCGTCGAGGTAGTGGAGGATCAGCGCCTCGACCGTCTGCGGCAGCTTGGGCGAGCCGAACTCGTACTGGCCGTGATGGCTCACGAGCATGTGCTTGACGAGCGTCGCGAGCCCCTCGGGGAAATCAGGGATGGCGTGGATCTTCTCGCTCACTTTTTCCACTTCCATGACGAGATGCCCGAGGAGCTGGCCTTTGTCGGTGTACTCCACCGATCGATCGAAGGAAAACTCGTAGATCTTTCCCATGTCATGGAGAAAACCGCCGATCAGCAGCAGATCGACGTCGACGTCGCGGTAGTTCTCCACGACCTTCAAAATCAGTTTACTTAGCGAAAGCGTGTGCTCCAAGAGGCCGCTCAGATAAGAATGGTGGACGCTTTTCCCGGCCGGAGCGCGCTTGAACAGGTCCATGAACTCATCGTCGGCGAGGAACGACTCGGCGAGTGCGAGCAGATGGGGATTTTTGATGCCGCGGAGAAGCGCCATCAGCTCTTCCGCCATCATCTCCGGATCGTACGGGCTCCGGGGCAGGAAGTCGCCGGCGGCGACTTCGCTCTCCTCGATTCTCAGCACGTCGTGCACGCGAATCTGGAGCCTGCCTTGGTAGAGCGTCGCCTGCCCGCGTACGCGGACGTAGTCGCTTTTCTCGAAGCGCTTGGCGAGATCCTCGGCGCGGTCCCAGACCCGCCCCTCGATCTCGCCGCTGCGGTCGAGAAGCTTGAGAATCAGATAGCCGCTTCCGCTCTTGGTGACGCCCTGGTTTTTCGCGGCGCACATGAAGATCGTGTCGACCGGCTGATGTTCTTGAATTTCGCTCACGAATAATTGTTTCATAGTTCAACTCGAATAGCGCAGCGTCTGCGCCAGATCCATCAGCGACTGCACGACGAAGTATTGTAAAAAGATGATAATCACGAAGACGATAATGGGCGAGAAGTCGATGCCGCCGCCGTAGAGCGGTAAAGCGCGCCTCAGGCGGTAGAGCACCGGCTCGGTCACGCTGTAGAGAAACCGGACGATCGGATTATAAGGATCCGGATTCACCCAGGAGATCACCGCTCGGGCGATGATGATCCATTTGTAGATTTCCAGGACATAATAGAGCACCTGCGCGACGGCGACGAGAAAATTGGTCAGCACGAACATCTATTTCTCCCGCGGGCCGAAGAGCGCCGTGCCAACGCGCACGAGCGTCGCCCCCTCCTCGATCGCTACCATATAGTCCTGGCTCATCCCCATCGAAAGCTCCTTCAGTTCAATATTCGAGGCTTTCAGCGTCTTGAACTTCTCCCGCAGCTCCGCAAGCTCGCGGAAGTACGGCCGCGCCTTTTCCGGATCGTCGGAAAACGGCGGCACGACCATCAAGCCCTCGACCTTGAGGTGCTCGAGCGCGGCGACGGCTTCGAGCAGCGGCAAAAGCCGCTCTTTGGCGACGCCGCTCTTGTTCGCTTCTCCCGCGAGATTGACCTCGATAAGCGCGCGGACGGTCCGCCCGCGCGCGCCGGATTCCTTGTCGAGCGCTTGCGCGAGCTCGGCGCTGTCGAGCGATTCAATGACCTCGAACAAATCCAGCGCGGCCTTGGCCTTGTTCCGCTGCAGGTGGCCGATCATGTGCCACTCGATCCCCGCGCCGGCGGTGGCTTTTTTCGCCGCCGCTTCCTGGACGTAATTTTCGCCGAAAAGCCGCACGCCGGCCGCGATCGCCGCGCGGATTTTCTCGATGCTTTGCGACTTGGAGGCGGCGAGCAACCTCACCGCGCCGGCGTCCCTGCCGGACCGGGTCGCCGCTGCGCCGATCCGCTCGAAGACCGCGCGGCAATTGGCGGCGATATCCACCATGAACGTGCTCCTGGGATATCATATCCGTGGGCATAAATCACCGGCCGAATGATTATCAACTTGACTTCGGATAGGCCAAAGTCGTACCCTTTGCAGGCAAAACTATGCCTGATTCACAGCCCAGAGACTATAGTCAAGCCGACCTCCTGCGACTGCGAGACCTCCTGGAAAGAAAAACCGGCCTTTACACTTCCGACGAGAAACTCTCCCGCCTGCGCGAGCCTTTCGACCAGCTCCGCAGCCTCGGCGCCCGCGACATCGCGGAAATCCTGGCGGCGATCGATTCCGGCGGCGGGGACGGCGCCCGCTATCTTACGCAGCTGGTCGCGGCGGTCGCCACGAACGAGACCTATTTTTTCCGCACCGCGGCCCATTTCGAGGCGCTCAAAGACTACCTCCTCCCCGAAGTGATCGAAAAAAAGAAGTCCCAGGGAGCGCGGACGCTCCGCATCTGGAGCGCCGGCTGCTCCACGGGCGAAGAGCCGTATTCGATCGCGATTCTCCTGGTCGAGCATTTTCCCGAGCTGCTCTCCTGGGATATCCGGATCCTCGCCACGGACATCGATGCCGACGCGCTGGCGTGCGCAGCCGAAGCCGTCTACCGCCCATGGTCGTTCCGCGGCGTGCCGCCCGAGCTGATACGGAAGTACTGCCGCGAACTCGACGGCGAGCGCTATCGCGTCGTCGAGGGCGTGCGCTCCCTGGTAACATTCAACGCGCTTAACCTCGTGACCGATGAGTATCCGTTTCCAGCCAACGGCACGCGCGACATCGATATCGTCTTCTGTCGCAACGTCACGATTTATTTTCGTCCGCATACGATCCGCCGCGTCGTGGAGAGTTTTCATCGATGTTTGGTCGAAGGCGGATTTCTCGTGACCGGCGCCGCCGAATATTCGCGCGACATCTATCGGGGTCTGGAGGCGCGGGTTTTTCCGGAGACGGTCGTGTATCAAAAGCCGGAGCCCCGGTCCGCGGCGCCGGCGTCGTTTCCGCTGCCGTTGATCTTGCCCGAGTCCCTGCCGCGCGCCGTCCGCACCGCCCCTCGGCTCGAGAAAAAGTTCGCGCCGCCGCAGCCCGCCGCGGACGACCCGGTCGACCAGGCGGTCGATGTGATCGCCCGCGGGGAAATCGACACGGCCCTCGTGCTGCTCGCCGGTCTGGCGGAGAAACGGCCGCGAGACGCGCGCGTCCCGTTTCTCCTCGGCCGCCTCGCCGCCGATCGGCAGCACCTTCCGGAAGCCGGCTATTGGCTCGGCCGCGCCCTCACGCTCGATCCGTTGAATCTGTGGGCGCACTATTTCATGGCGCTCTTGTGGATCGAAGAGGCCAAGCTGGACGAAGCCCTGGCCGCGCTCAAAAAAACCGTCTACATCGATCCCAACTTCGCCCTGGGCCATTTTTATCTCGGGCGCATCCATAAAGCTCAGGGAAAGCCCGAGCAGGCGCGAAAAAGCTTCGGCGTGGCGAAGCATCTCCTGGCCGCGTCTCCGGCTTCCGAACATCTCAGCGGCGCCGACGGCATCAGCGGCGGCCAGTTGCTCGTACTGGTCGAGCAGGAACTCATTCATGACGGATGAGTTCATCCTGCTGACGTTTGCGCTCGACCCCGGCGTCTACGCCGTGCCGATTCACGACGTGCAGGAGGTCGTGCCCCTGCCGGAGTTGACGCCGCTCGCCGACGCGCCCTCTTTCGTCGCCGGGATCTTCAATCTCCGCGGCCGGATCGTGACGGCGATCGATGTGCGCCGGCGGATGGCTCTCGCTCGTAAACCCTGGGATCGCAAGACCGCGGTACTGGTCTCCCCTTTTCGCGACAAGCTCTTCGGACTCATCATCGATCGCGCGCTATCGCTGATTCATGGCTCGCGCGGCGACCTGGAGCCGGCGCCCGACTTCTCGACTTTCCTCGGGAACTCTCAGGCCCAATTCATCTTGGGCGTGGCGAAATCGGAAGGACGATTGATCCCGATCTTCAACACCGAGCGGGTTTTCTCGGTGATCGAGGCGCACGAGGTCGGCGACTGGCGTAAAGACGATGAACGATAAACCGATTCTCCTCGTGGACGACGAGGCGGCACCTCCGGTCGAAGATTTGGCCGACCTGTTTCGCGAGCGCGCCCGTATTCTCAGCGAGGTGCCGCCGCAGGAAGAGGCCGGAGAGCGGATCGCCGCGCTCTCTTTCCAACTGGACGACGAACTTTACGGCATCGAGCTTAAATATCTGCTCGAAATGCGCCAGGCGACGCCGCTCAGGCGCTTGCCGGGCGTGCTTCCCCACCTGGCCGGGGTGATGAATCTTCGCGGCGAACTGCTCCCGGTCGTCGACCTGCGTCCGGTCCTCGGCCTCGGCAAGACGGAAACATCCTCCGTCGCTCCCGCGACGCTGGTTCTCTCGTTCAAAGGCGACAAACTCGCCGTCGCCGTCGACCGCGCGCGGGATATTCTCGGCTTCCCGGCCAATGATTTGAAGCCCCCGCCGATGTCGCTCGATCCTGAACGCGCTGCTTTTGTCCGCGGCGAATATTTAATGGAAGGACGCTTGATGACGCTGCTCGACGTGGAAAAGATTCTCACCGATGCGCGCTTCGCGGGCGAGGCGCGCGAGGCGTGAGCCGAGGTCAGGAGAAACAATGAAACGACCATCGCCTAGCGCGCTGCTGCATAAGCTCGGTCCCGACACCATCCACAGCAAGCTGACGTTCTGGTTTTTGCTCCTTTCCTTCGTGCCGATTCTCGCGATGGGCTGGATCGCATACCGGAACAGCCGGTCGACTCTGGAAAAACACATCCAGAATAACCTCGACTCTCTGGCCGAAAACAAAATCTTTTTTCTTCGCGAGCACCTGAGCAGGCAACTGAGCGAGACGAAGCGGCTTTCGAGCAACGCCGCCATCAAGGGCCTGCTCTCTCCGGCCTTCGCGGCGAAATTTCCCCATCTCGCGGCAAAGACGGCCGAGGAGCGAGCCGAGCGCGGAGCTGCGCTGCTCGCGCAGATCCGCGAGAGCAACCCGGATTATTCCGATATCCTCATCGCCGACAAAGACGGAAAAGTGCAGCTCTCCGCGTTCAAGGCCTGGAATCAGAGCGGCAAGAGCTTAAGCGAGCTCGGGATCGCAAAATTCGACGGCGCGCAGGCCGGAGTCAGCCCCGTGTTTCTCTCTCCGACGGCCCGCGCTCACGTATACGTCGTCAGCTCTCCGGTCAGCGACAGCGAGGGAGACATCGTCGGTCTCGCGGCGATCGAGATCGAGCTCAAAGCTCTGCATCGCCTGCTTACAGAGCGCTCCGGGCTGGGCGCCACCGGCGAGGTGCTTATCGTCGACCGCGCGCGGCGCATGCTCACGCAGTCGCGCTTCAAAGACGAATCGACCATCCTCAACGAAGTTCCCGAGAGCCCGCCGGTCGTCTTAGGTCTGCAGGGGCAAAACGGCCACGGTATTTATCAGGACTACCGCGGCGTCCCTGTCATCGCCTCCTTCCGGCCGCTCACCGAGATCGGCGCCGTGCTGATCGCCAAGGTCGACCAGTCGGAAGGCCTTGCGCCCATCATTAATCTGCGCAACGTCATGGGGCTCATCGGCCTCGCCACGCTCGTCATGGCCGCGGTCGCCTCGATCTTCCTCGCCCGCAGCATCTCCCGGCCCATCCGCGAGAGCGTCGGCTTCGCCCAGCAGGTCGCCCAGGGCGATCTGACCGTCAGCCTTCCGGCGCGCGACGCCTCCGAGATCGGCCAGCTCGCGCTCTCGCTAAACCAGATGGCCGAAGACCTGAGCCAGATCGTTTTGCGCATCACCGAGATGGTCCAGAACACCAGCTCCGCGGCGAGTCAGATCTCGGCCGCCGCCGAGCAGCAGGAGCGCACCGTCGCCTCTCAGGCCGCCTCCATCAACGAGATCACCACCACCATCCAGGAATTAGCCCAGTCCTCCAATCAGGTCGGCAAGACCGCCGACGACATGGCCAGCGAATGGAAAGAAGTCAGCCGGCGGACCGAAGAAGGCAACAAAGCCGTCCAGCGCGGCATCGACGAGATGAACCAGCTAAAAGAGCAGGCCCAGGGGGTCGCCAGAAATATCTTAAACCTGAGCGAGCAGATCCAGCGGATCAGCTCCATCGTCCATACCGTCTCCAACATCGCCGAGCAGACCAACATGCTGGCCTTAAACGCGGCCATCGAAGCGGCCCGTGCGGGCGAGCACGGCAAGGGGTTCGCCGTGGTCGCCACCGAAGTGAGAAAGCTCGCCGATCAGAGCCAGAAGGCGGCCCAGCAGATCGGCGCCATCATCCAGGAGATCCAGTCCGCCACCCAGAGCACCATCCTGGCCGTGGAGCAGGGGAACAAGGGAGTGGAGGAAGGGGTCAAGCAGATCTTCCAGGCGGGCGAGACGCTGGAGGGGGTGACCGAGACGATCAAGCAGACGATGGGC
>Ga0075433_10004721_pt1 | contig 10623 bp, 7 predicted proteins | sample RhiMethybrSRZTD2_FD_75299 | JGI IMG/M metagenome (GOLD analysis project Ga0075433, IMG submission 75299) | Populus rhizosphere microbial communities from Tennessee, USA - Rhizosphere MetaG P. TD hybrid SRZTD2 | ecosystem: Host-associated > Plants > Roots > Rhizosphere > Soil | place: USA... | reverse complement strand
CCGAGTAGCCTGAATTCGGAGTTCTGCAGGTATTCGTCCTTTTTGCCCTTCCTTGTCGCTCGATGCCAATTTGCGGCACTCTGAGGACGGAGAGGCGACGCCGCCATGTATCAGAATTACATCGACGGATCGTGGGTTGGTGCACGCTCGGGCCGGACGTTTGAGAACCGAAACCCGGCCAATTGCGACGACCTCATCGGCGAGTTTCAAGACTCCACCGCCGATGATGTCGACGCGGCAATCGCGGCGGCGACGCGTGCATATGAGCGATGGCGACTCGTCCCCGCCCCCAAGCGCGCGGAAATCCTGTTTGCCGCATCGAGACTGATCGAGGCGAACAAGGACGCGCTCGCGAGAGACATGACGCGCGAGATGGGCAAGGTCCTGGAAGAAACGCGCGGCGATGTTCAGGAAGCCATCGACATGACGTTGTTCATGGCCGCGGAAGGGCGCCGCATGTACGGGCAAACGGTGCCCTCCGAGCTGCGTGACAAGTTCGCGATGTCGGTGCGCCAGCCGATGGGTGTGTGTTCGGTGATCACGCCGTGGAATTTCCCGATGGCGATCCCCTCATGGAAGATCGCGCCGGCGCTGGTCTGCGGCAACACCGTCGTGTTCAAGCCGGCGACGCTGACGCCGCTGTCAGCGGTGAACTTCGTGAAGATCCTCGAGGAGGCCGGCCTTCCGCGCGGCGTCGTCAACCTCGTGACCGGCGGTCCCGACGTCGGTACGCGGATGTCAACGCACGACGACGTGAAGGTGGTCTCCTTCACCGGCTCGACGGCGGTGGGCCGCATCGTCGGCCAGAACGCCGCGCCGACCTTCAAGAAGGTTCATCTCGAGATGGGCGGCAAGAACGTCGTCATGATCATGGACGACGCGAAGATCGACCTCGCCGTAGAGGGCTGTCTGTGGGGCGGGTTCGGCACCACCGGCCAGCGCTGTACGGCGGCGAGCCGTGTGGTTGTGCACGAACGTGTCTACGATGTGTTCGTGCGCGAGTTCGTCGCGCGTGCGCAGGAGCTGCGCGTCGGCGACGGCCTCGATCCGCGCACGCAGGTGGGGCCGTCGGTGAGCCAGGCGCAGCTCGAGACGGTGATGAAATACGTGGCGATCGGACAGGAAGAAGGCGCGACGCTTCTGGCCGGCGGTCACCGACTCGAGACCGGACCGTACGCGCGTGGCTGGTTTCACGAACCGACGATCTTCGGCGACGTCGATCCGCGCATGCGCGTCGCGCAGGAAGAGATCTTCGGGCCGGTGGTGTCGGTGATGCGATGCCGCTCGCTCGACGAGGCGATCGCGATCGGCAACGATGTCGCGTACGGACTCTCGGCGTCGATCTACACGCAGGACATCAACAAGGCGTTTGCCGCGATGCGCGACATCTACACCGGCATCTTCTACGTCAACGCGCCGACGATTGGCGCCGAAGTGCACCTGCCGTTCGGCGGCACCAAGGCGACCGGCAACGGCCATCGCGAAGCCGGCACCGCCGCGCTCGACGTGTTCTCGGAGTGGAAGTCGATCTACGTCGATTTCAGCGGCAAGCTGCAGCGTGCGCAGATCGATAGCTGAGGGGCCAAATCGTCCGCCACATCCCGCTCGGGCACTCCAGCATGAGACTCGTGTTACGCCTTTCTTCAGCTCGCGATCCGCTACCGCGCAGAGAGCGTCCACGGAGGCTTAACGCCACGCGCCCGCCACTCGGTGGGGGTACACTTCGTGATTCTCCTGAAGGCTCGGTCGAAGCTGGCGGCTCGAGCGAAACCGGCATTGAACGCGATCACCTTGACGGAGTCGTTTGAGTCGAGGAGGAATCGTTGAGCGTTTTCCACTCGCACCTGGCGCAGGTGAGCGGACACACTGGTGCCAGTGCTCTGCTTGAACACGCGATCCAGATATGCCGCCGACAACCCGACAGCCGCGCTGATGTCGCCGAGCCGCAACGCCGGATCCGAGAATCGCTCTCTGATGACGTCAAGCGCCAAGATTACTCTTGGATGAATGCGGAATCCATGTGGACCGACTCGCGCCGCGTCGCGCACAACGGAGCTATCTCGGTTGTTTAGCCCGCTAGCGCTTGTGAATCGGCGTAATGACTCGCCTCGCGCAATTCGCGACATCTGAAAAACGGTATCGGCAGCGATCGCTAAAGCGAATGCTTGAAGCGACGCTTGTGAGACTCGGGGAATTCTGTCCAACACATTCCTGACAGTCGCACCGATGTCGCGTCGACGATCACCATCTAGAGACTCGATCAGATTCCGACACAAGTTCCGGAAGCTCAGAACTGAATCGAGTGCGCTGATGTCCATATTGCTCGCGCCCGGCGCGTGACACTCCGAGGCTAAGCAGAACGATGCGACATTCGTCGCGATCGCGCTTGATTGTTTGAAGGTGCGAACTGCGTCGCATTCACAAGAGTGAAAACGTTTTGTCGGTGAATTCTGAACACTCATCCATAGAGGCTTGCGCGAACACTCAGCAGTCGAGCGTGATAGCTGGACGCTAGCGTGTGATGGCAAGAATCGGCAATCGTTCGAAAGATCTGACAAGCGAACACGCTTGGCTCGAGGCACCGCCGGAGATATCTTCACCGCGTTCTCGCATGATGTTGACAGCATTCGTGAAGGTGATCTCATGGTCGCGTCACAACGCATAGCAGCATTCGTTGTTTCCGGCGTCTGTCTCCTGCTCGCTGGTGCCGTCGGATTCGCAATTCACTCTGTGATCGCTCCTGTAAACGGGGGCGCTCAACAGATGGCGAAGAGCTTCACGCCCTTTACGTTGCCGCTCACGTTTCTTACACGCGTCGAGGGAAACGCGCCATTGATCATGATCGAATTCTCGGACTTCCAGTGTCCGTTCTGCGGGGCGTATGCACGGACGACCTTGCCGCAGATTCGCGAGGAATTCATAAAAGCCGGGAAAATTCGCTATGCATTCGTTCACTTTCCATTGGAAGACCTCCACCGCGATGCAACCCGCGCAGCGGCAGCAGCAGACTGTGCTGGTCGGCAGGGTTTGTTTTGGCAAATGCACGATGCCTTGTTTCAGCAACAAGACTCGCTTGCTGATAAAGATCTCTCCAACCTCTCGAAGAGTGTCGGCGTCAACCCAATACCGTTCTCGACGTGTATGGCTGGCGATGACGTACGGTTATCGATTGAGCGTGAAGTCGAGGTCGCGCGAAAGCTGAACGTTGTGTCGACCCCATCGTTCTTTCTCGGTCGTGTCGTCGATGACACTGTACAGGTGACTGGGGCTCTGTCAGGTGCTCATCCGATTGGTTCGTTTCGAAGCGCAATCAACCGGCTGATGGGTGCGGAAACCGAGCGCGTGTCGAGTTCCGGCCTGTGAGCCGACACATCCGTGTAGCCCAAGAACAATTACGAGTGACGAGATGAGTAGAAGAATCCTCACTGTCCAGTGGCTCTCTGCCACGGTCCTCTCGACGATGCTGAACATGTGCATTGTCGTAGGCGGCGTGTCATTGGTGTCGATCTCGGCCGTCAAGTTCACACCACCGACCACCAAGCAATACATGTCTGACTGGCTCCGTTCTGTTCACCGGTGGCAGCGTTTTGAATTGCGCGATGTCGATCTGGCGCGACGCGATTGGATGATCGTCCTCGCGATCGACGAGCGTTGCCCAGCGTGTGCCGCGAATGCGGGGTTCTATCGCCGTCTCACGGAACTTCGTCGGCCATCGGTGGCGACGATTGCGCTTTCGAGACATCCGATCGATCAGTTTCGAGAGTTCCTCGGCCGCGAGCGCATTCAACCCGATGGCGTGAAACAAGTCGAGTGGGACCGGCTATCGATCACAATCCTGCCGACGTTGCTGATCGTCGACCGTAACGGGCGAGTGCAGTGGATATGGCGAGGCGCCTTGGACGTCTCCTCTCAAGAGGAAGTCGTGCGTATCGTCGAGGCCCTCTGACCGACAGCTCTCTCCCTCCATGGAGGTAAGCATGGCACCGACTGAGTTCGTTCGCATGAGACTGAAGGTAGTTGCAGTCCTCGCATTGGCCATCGCCCTGGTCGTGGCCGCGAAAGTCAGACCGGCGTACGCCTTGCCGTGCAACGAGAATACGCAGCAGTTCTTCGACGACTCCTCATGCTCCAATGAGGTTGGGCTCAGAGTCGTCACCTGCTCGGGCGAGACCAACTATGGAAACACGGGCGCACAGTACATGATCGGCACAACAGGGCAATGTTGCGGAAACTGTTCGCCTGACTCCTGCGGCAGTCAAGGGTCCACGGGCTGCATCCAGCGTTGGTGACTTAGGCAGAACGGGGTTAGTCTTCTGAATGTTTGGGGCCGATGGTCAGAATCTAGCGCCATCGGTCCCACGATACTGTTTCGAAACCTAATCTCGCAGTTTCTTGATGTCCGCCTTGAGCTGCGGGTTCACTCTGAACCCAGCCTTCTCGGCGAGCTTGACGGAATTCTCCGCCTCGTTCTTCTGACCGGTGAGCATGTAGATCACAGCGAGGTTGTTGTGCGCCTCGCCGAGTTTGGGATTGCCTTCCACTGCTCCACGCCATTCGGCGAGTGCGCTGTCGCGATCGCCGTTTCTGAAATGCGCGCTGCCGAGTGCGAGCAGCACTTCGGGCTGCGGTCTGAAGGTCTGGTTCAAGTGTGATCGCTCGTTCTCGAGATCGCGCAGATGCTGCTCGGCCTTGGTCGCCAGCAGCGGATGTCCCGCACGCTGATACGCGACGATGCTGTCGCGCATCTCTTGGATCTCCTGGTCGCGGCGCTTCTCGACCTCGAATCGATTGGAAGCGCCCAGTTGAAACAACGTCTCCGAGGCCCGGATGCAGTCCTGGTAGGACTTGATCGCGCTCGCGTACCGCTGCAGGTTCATGTACGACTGGCCAAGCTGATAATGCGCCAGCGTCATCAGCGGATCCTTCTCGATTGCCTTGGTGAACTCTTCGGCCGCTTTCTCGAATTGCTCGGCGGTCATGAGCTCCGCGCCCCGCCGATAGAACTCGAGCGCGGCGCGGCGATCCTGATCGCTCGCGAGCTGCTGCGCGGAAGAGGGAACGCCGATTGTGAACGCCAGCGCTACGACGCACAGTACCCGTCGCATCATGTTCGACTCCCTGTGAAAAAAAACGGGGGCCACGTTTCCGTGGCCCCCGTAGTCTAAACCGCGAGTGTTCCGACTAGAACTCGAACTTGATGCCGACTCGCATGTTGAAAGGCGCTTGATACTGCGGCGGCGTGCCCGAGAGCTCCGAGTTCACCGGCTTGCCGAAATCCGGGTTCGCGGTGCTGGCATCGATCTGCACGTCCTGGTCGTAGCCGCGAATGAGCCGCTCGTTGAAGACGTTGAACAGGTCTGCCACCAGGCTCAGACGACGCGTGCCGGCGAGACGGAACGCGTACGAAGCCTGCAGGTCGACCTGACTCTCGAACGGCGTCCGCTTCTTGAAGCCGTCGACAGTCTGGATACCCGAGCCGCGCGGGGCTCCCGGAATCTCACCAGAGCTGTCGTAGTTTGGATTCGCATAGAACGGCGTGAGCGGTTTGCCATCACTGAGGAAGACGCCCATGCCGACGTTGAATCCGCTGCTGAACGCGTAATTGCCGTGTAGCTTGATCTGGTTCGGCCGATCGAGCGGCAGGATGCCGTTGTGATCGCCGAGCAGGCGAATGTCGCCGGCGTTGGTGAAGTGCGTCACGTAGCTCGGGTCGTTCGTCGGGAAGTCGTAGAGCGACGAGATGCCAGGATCGGACTGCCCGTTGTCGTCGCGGAAGAAGCCCTCGAAGTTGCCGCGCAGACGCGAGTAGCGATACGACGCCAGCGTCGACCAGTTCGCCCCGCGGCGATTCAACGTGAGCTCGAGCGAGTTGTACTTGTGGACCGGGTCGTCGAAGTGCGCCCCGAGGAACTCGGTGCCCGCGGCAATCGGCGTCGAGGTGCTTGGGTTCGTCAGGATGTACTCGACGCTGCCGCAGATCCCCACCGTCTGCGGGAGCTCGTACGCGGCCATGGGGCAGTTGGCGACGTCTTCGAGCACGCGCGGCATACTCCGGTACACGTATCGTACGCCGAACGTGGTGTTCCGCATGATCTCGCGGTCGACGCCCAGGACCACCTCGTTCGTGTACGTGAGCTTGGCATCGGGGTCGATCGTGTCGGCGCCGACGCCGGCGAGGATGAAGTGAGTGGTCGTCGCGGCTGCGCCCGGAACCTGCGTGACTGTGCCCGCGGGGATCGGACGCGTCAAGGCGGCGTCGAAGTAGTCGCCACGAGTGAACCCGTCGTCAGCCGACAGCGCCCGTGCGGCGAGGTCGTTGGGAATACGGGCGTAGAAGATGCCGAAGTTTCCGTACAGCTTCGTCTTGCCGTCGCCAGTGAGGTCATAGGCCGCCCCGATGCGTGGCGCCCAGTTGTTCTTCATCTCGAAGTCCTTGATGATGCTGCCGACGAGCTTTTCCTGCTCGTACCGGACGCCGGGGTTCAGCGTCAGGCGGCCGGCGCGCCACTGGTCCTGGACGAAGAAGTTGTAGTACTTCTGGTCTGTTGTGCGCTCGCTATTGAAGTTCGCGCGGGTCACTCGATAAATCCTGCCCAACGTCACGTCGGGCAGAATCGAGATGCTGGCGCCCGTTGCCGTCGTGCGTCCATCGGCTGCCGTGAAGGTCGGTCCCGTCCGCTGGTTGATCTGCGAGTACACCACGTCGTCGAATTGCACGCCGTACTTCACTTCGTGACCGCCGAAAATGTTTGTCGACTTGACGCTGTACTGCCGGCTGAGGCTTCGGTTGCCCGCTTCATACGAGCCGATGCCGCCGGTGATGATGTTGGGAATAACGGTCTGATCCGTGACGCGCCACGTATTCACCGAGGGAAGCTCGCTGATCCTGTTCAGTGAACGAGCAAATGCACCTTCAATCAACCAGGCGTGGCTCGGAATGCCCTCATAGCGGACTGTCTGCTGATGACCGCCGTAATCGAGCGTGCTAAAGGACGCGGTGTTGGTGACAAGGAGAGCCGAGGTGCGCTGTGGCCCGAGGTCTCCGTGCGATGGGTCGCCGAAGAACGACGCGTTGATGTGGTTCGCGTTACCGAGATCGAACGTGCCCTTGGCCGCGTAGGAAACGGTCCGGCGATCGCGATCGACTTCGCCAAGACTCCTCAGCGCGAACCCCGGAGGGGCAATCGACGTGCGCTTCTGCCAAGAAGGATCGATCGCGCCGAAGAAGAACGCATGGTTCTTGACGACGGGGAAGCCGGCTTCGGCACCGACGTCGCTCACCTGGGTCGCACGCGTATTGATCGAGCCGTTGCTCGAATCGTACTGCTTCCACGCCCCTTCAAGGCTGGACGGCTGCGAGTATCCGAACGCCGACCCGCGCAGCAGATTGGTGCCGCTCTTGGTCACGACGTTCACGACGCCACCGGTCGCCTGGCCGAATTCAGCCTCGTACCCGCCCGTCTTGACCTGGATCTCCTTGATGAAGTCGTACGGCGTCGCATTGCCAAGCGAGCCGAAAATGATCGAGTAGGAGCCGAGACCGCCGTAACCGGTGTTGGTCACGTTTGCGCCGTCGACCACGTACTGATTCTCGAGGCCGGTGCCGCCCGATATCGACGGGTTCGACGTCCCAAGCTGACCCGAGCTGCTGACACCCGGGGTGAGGTACAGCGTGTCGCTGAACCGGCGACCGACGGGGATATTCGCCAGCGTCTGCGTGTTGAGCACGGCGCCGATCGTCGTCGTTCTCGTGTTGATCAGCGGTGACTCGGCATTGACGTTGACCGTTTCGGTCACGCCACCGACCGTCATGCTCACAGGAATGTCGGTAGTCTGGCCGAGGCTGACGATCACGGTCTTCTGCTCGAAGGTCTTGAAGCCCTGAAGCTCGGCCCGGAGGTCGTAATTGCCAGGTGTCAGGAACGGAATCGAAAAGCGGCCATCCGCATCACTGACGGCGGTGCGCGATCCCTGTGGCCCAGCCGCAGTGACGGTAACGCCCGGGACGGGCAGCTTCTGTTGGTCGAGGACGCGCCCTGAAAGCGTGCCTCCGATTTCCTGCGCGAAGGCAGCGCTCGTGACGGCGAGCGCCATCGCCACGAGAAGTGCACTTATGCGTGCGTACATCAGTTATCTCCTTAACAACGGTTGCTCTATGGATTGGATCGATCCGTTACGGAAAACGCGTACCAGATCGCCCCCAGAGCTAATGACCTGTCATTCCAACCACTTGAACGAGTGAACGGTTCCGTGTGGGACGAGCGAATCCATGAAGAGCAACTTATCGAACCAAAATCCTGGATCTCACGCTCTTCGTAATGCAAGCATAACTTTCTATCACAACCAGGAAGCAATTGCGACCTATCGTGGGACCGGATCCGTGAATTTCCGTGCGTTTTGCCCCATTTTGAGCCACCCCATCCTCAAATAGCTGGGACGAACGGTGCCGCCAACGCCAAATCGGTGCTGAAAGCGTCACTTCGCACGCGCCATCAGTCCAAGCCCTCCGGTCGTTGATCCCTCCCCGATGCGCGCTGATACCACAGTGGGGGTGAAGTGCGTGCGGCCATTGTCCCGGCGGGATTGGGATGCTTCGATGTTGGGCTTCTAAGGAGTGACCATGCGCCTCAACGTCCTCGCGGCCCTTCTTGTCCTCGTCATCGCTGCACCCTGTGCCGCACAAGTTCCCACAGGGACCATCTCGGGCCACCTGGTGTCGACGGATGGCCTCGCGTTACCGGGCGTGACGGTGACCGCAACGTCCTCGAGTCTCCAGGGATCGCGCACGGCCGTGAGTACAGCCAATGGCGATTTCATCCTGCCGCTGCTGCCTCCGGGCGATTACACGCTCACGTTCGAACTGAGTGGATTTCAGAGCATCACGAAACAGGTCGGCGTTGCCGGCACGCAGGTCGTCACGCTCGACGAGACGCTGAGGGTTGGCGGCGTCGTCGAGCACGTCGACGTGACCGCTTCGTCCGAACCGTTCGTGCAGACGGCCACCGTGGCGGCGAAGTTCAAACAGGATCTGATTGCAGCGCTCCCGACCAATCGAACGCTCGACGCGACGATCCTGATGGCGCCGGCGCTGCACGCCACTGGCCCTTCAGGTGGGTACAGCATCAACGGTTCGACGTCATTTGAAAACATCTTTACAGTCGATGGCGTGGTCATCACCGAGAACCTGCGCGGGCAGCCGTACACGCTTTACATCGAGGACGCGCTCCAAGAGGCGACGGTGGCGACGGCTGGCGTGTCGGCGGAGTTCGGCCGCTTCGGCGGTGGGCTCGTGGCCGCCATCACGAAGTCGGGAAGCGACAGATTCGCCGGGACCTTCCGCGAATCGATCAACAACGACGACTGGCGAACGACGACGCCCTTCCATGAGACGAAGCTCAATAAGGTGGTCCCGACGCACGAGTACACGTTCGGTGGACCGATCGCGAAAAGGCAATTGTGGTTTTTCAATGCGGGGCGATTCCAGGATCAGCAGTCATCGCGGACCACGTCGGTGACAGCCATCCCGTTTGTGCGCGACAACGACGAGAAGCGCTACGAGATCAAGGGCACGTATTCACCCGTGGCCGGGCACTCGGCGAAGGTGTCGTACCAGAAGATCAACCAGATCGTGAACAACTTCCAGTTTCAGAACGCCATGGATCTGCGCAGCCTCTACAACCAGGGGCAGCCGCAGGATCTGCTGTCGATGCACTACACCGGCGTGCTGAACTCGCACTTCTCGGTTGAGGGGCAGTGGGCGCAGCGCACCTTCACCTTCACTGGAGCGGGAGCGCCGTCAACCGATCTGATCGAGGGCACGCTGCTCATCGATCGATCGCGCGGCGGCACGGCGTTCCGCTACTGGTCGCCCACCTTCTGCGGCGTGTGCGACAACGAAGAGCGGAGCAACACGGATCTGATCGTGAAGGGGTCGTATTACGCGTCGACGCGCGGGATAGGCGCGCACAACGTGGTGTTCGGTGTCGACAGCTACAACGATCATCGCTTCTCCAACAACCACCAGTCGGGCAGCGACTATCGCATCCTCGGCACGTCGACGATTCAGCAGGGCACCAACCTCCTGCCCGTGTTCCTGCCGAACTCGACGATCATTCAGTGGAATCCGATCTCGCTCTCGAGCCAGGGCACCGATCTGCGCACCAACTCGCTGTTCGTGAATGATCAGTGGCACTTCAACAGCCGCTTGTCGTTCAACCTCGGAGTTCGATGGGATGGCAACAAGGGCACGGATGCGGCCGGCAATAAAGTCTCCGACAGCAGCGCGATCAGTCCCCGGCTCGGACTCGTGTTCGATCCTGCTGGAGATGGGAAGTGGTCGACGTCTGCCAGCTTCGCTCGCTATGTCAGCGCGCTCAACACCGGCGTGGCCGACGTGTCGGCTGGCGGCAATCCCGCGACGTTCCAGTATCCGTATGTCGGCCCGGCGATCAATGGCGACCCGAACGGCGCGCTCGTCGCCACGCCTCAGGCGATCCAGCAGGTGTTCGCGTGGTTCAACGCCAACGGCGGTACCAATCGCACGCCGACGCTCGTCGACATTCCCGGCGTGGCATCGCGGATCGGCGACTCGCTCGATTCGCCCCACGCCGACGAGTGGGCGAT
>Ga0075433_10004719_pt1 | contig 10626 bp, 9 predicted proteins | sample RhiMethybrSRZTD2_FD_75299 | JGI IMG/M metagenome (GOLD analysis project Ga0075433, IMG submission 75299) | Populus rhizosphere microbial communities from Tennessee, USA - Rhizosphere MetaG P. TD hybrid SRZTD2 | ecosystem: Host-associated > Plants > Roots > Rhizosphere > Soil | place: USA... | reverse complement strand
GCTCGCCGGGATTCGCGAGACTGCTCGCTACCGCGCGATCGGGTATGCGCCGCTAGCGAAGACGAGGGCCGCGATCGCGCCGACGACGACGATCGTGACCAGGAGCGCGAGGATGAGATTCACGACGTCGTGCCCGAGGCTCGCGAGACCGAACGTGCGGCGCGCGGCATAGAGCACGACCGTGATGTTGTCCTCGCCGCCCCGAGATTTGGCGAGGTCGATGAGGGCGGTCGCAGCGCTGCCGAGATCCTTTTGCCGCACGGTCGATGCGATGTCGGCGTCGGGCACATGTCGCGTCAGTCCATCCGAGCAGAGGAGAAGCCGGTCGCCCGGACTGAGCGTCTCCACGAACACATCCGGCTGCACGCCACGTGGGTCGCCGACAAATCGCGTGATCGAGCTCTCGCGGTCGCCGGCGTGGTCGGCGGTGACCATGCGGATCTCGCCGTCGCGCAGCAGGTATGCGCGGCTGTCGCCGAGATTTCCGATGACGGCCGAGGTGCCGTCGACCGCCGCCGCGACGAGCGTGGACGCCGCACCCTTCTGGCCGCTCTCGGCCGCGGCGCCGAGCACGGCGTCGTTCGCCCCGCGCATGGCCGCCGCAAGCGCATCGGCGGGCGCCTGTCCCGGAGTCGCGCCAAAGAAACCCGCTGCGAGGGCGTCGATCGCTGCCGCACTCGCCACTTCGCCGCCTGCCTCGCCGCCGACACCATCGGCGACGGCGAGGAGCGTGGCGTTTCGTCCTTCGCGGACGAGGTAACGATCTTCGTTGTTCTCACGTACGCGGCCGGTGTCGGTGCGTGCCGCCGTTTTCTCTGCCAGATCTAGTCTCCCTTCTTCGTGCAGTCCTTCCCCGCGATGTAGGACAAAGTCGTCGTTGCCTCGCGCGCGAGGGCGGTGCCTGCGGGTGGGTCCTGTTGCACCACCGCACATGCGGCGCCCTGCCCCTGCCCGGGAGCCCAGGCGACGTTCGCGAAGCCCGCCGCCTGCAATGCACTGATCGCGTCGGAGAGCCTCTTTCCGACGACGTTCGGCGTGCCCCCCGCCGCGGCACTCGGGGCGGCGGTCGGCGCGGCGCCCGGGAGCGCGCTCCTCTGGAACGACGAGAAGAAGAGGAACAGCGCGAGGAGAATGGCGAGCACCGCGAGGATCGCCACGCTGTTGTCGAGGCGCGGGAACGTCCAGGCGCGGGCGGTGCGCACGCCGGTGATGCGTGAGAGAGACGACGTCGGGTCGCTGTGGCGGTCGGCGACCTCGGAGAACGCTCGAGCGAACGCACCGGCACTGGCGTAGCGGCGTTCCGGCTCGGTCGCGAGCGCGCGTCCGACGATCGCGTCGAGACGGTCGTCGATGCCCACCCGCGCCAGCCGAAGCGATGGTGGCGGTCCGACGAGGCGCTCGCGTACGAGCTCCTCGCTTGTCGCCCCATCGAATGCCGGCCTGCCGGTGAGCAGCTCGTAGGCGACAAGACCGAGGCCATACACGTCGGTTCGCGCCGTGACCGGACCACCTTCGACGCGCTCGGGCGCGATGTACCGCGCGGTCCCAAGAAGCTCTTGCTCATCACGATCGCGTGCGGCGCGCGCGATGCCGAAATCGGTGAGCTTCGCGACGCCCTTCGGGTCGACGATCACGTTGGCCGGCTTCACGTCGCAGTGCACGACTCCGGCGGCGTGAGCCGCGTCGAGCGCGCCGGCGACCTGTCTGATGAGGCGACCCACCTCGTGCGGCGGCATCGGGCCTCGCTCGGCGACGACCTCGCGGAGCGTTTTCCCCGGCACGAGCTCCATGACCATGAACGCGTCCGCGCCGTCGCGCCCTTCGTCGAACACGGTGACCACGTTGGGGTGGACGACCGCGGCCGCGCGCCGTGCCTCGTCGGCGAAGCGCGCGCGGAACGCGTCGTCTGCGTCGGGCCCGAGGAGCTTGATCGCTACGTTGCGGTCGAGCTTCTCGTCGCGCGCCCGCCAGACTTCGCCCGCGCCACCTTCGTCGATCCGCTCGATGAGGCGGTAGCGGGTAGCGAGAAGGCGCGCCGACGCAGGTGCGCGCAACCGACTGGTCTTCTCGCTGGCCATGTCATCGCCTGTCCGCAACTTATGTGCTAACCCGTTAGGCGAGCTCGACGAGGGTGTCGAGCGCCTTTTCATAAGTTCGGTCGCTTCCGAGGATCGAAAGCTCCTCACCGATGAGCTCGACGATCGCCGGCGAGGGAAGGGGCATGGTGCGCTCCCAGCGCCGCTCGCCGTCCAGGAGGACGGTGGCGGTCTGATGCCGCTCGTCGGGCTGGCGCTTGACGACGAATTCCGCCAGCTGTCCCCCTGCGGTCGCTTTGATGCGGATTCCGAAGACGTCGCCCTCGGCGAGCCCGCGCTCGAACCGTGGACGCACGCGCACCATGACGCGCGCGCCGTCGGGACGCGCGATCGCGAACAAGAGCCCACCGGCTTCTGAAGGAGCGAGCGCCTCGAGTGGTCGCCAGCCGAGACACGATGCCAGCCATCCCACGAAGAGCAACGCCTGCGACGGATGGATGTCACGACCATCCATATCGACCGCGAAACCGACACTGAGCCCGGTGATTCCGTCCAGAAAACGCCGCCATGCGGGAACGTCAAAGAACGCCGCTGCGATCTCGCGCCATGGTGTGAGTCGTGTCCAATTGAGGTCGGTCAACCCGAAGCGGCCGCGCGCGTCATCCGAAATGCGCGCGATGACCGGCAGCGTCACTTCAGGCCGAGCGAAGTCGGCCGAGTCGACGACGAGCCGGTCGGTCAGACGCAGGAGATCCGCGAACGAGCGCGTGCCGAGCGGCGGCGTGCCGGTCCACCACAGGAAAACCGGAAGATCGGGCACGAGGAGCGGGATCAGCGCCGTTGCGAGTCGATCGTCGACCTCGCCGCGTGCGCGAACGAGGATCTGTTCGTAGCACACGAGTCGGGCGCCGTCCGCGATCGGCAGCCGGCAATGCATCTCGATGCGCTGCTCGATGCCCTCGCGCGTTCCGCGATCCGCGAGCACGACGATCGCGCGCGACGGATGGCGGAGGGCGAGGTCGGCGATGCTCCGTGCCGCGCGGCGCGCGTGCACTTCGCGCTCGGCGTACACGATGAGATTGAGCACCGATGCGCGCGCGATCGGCCGTCCAAGCTCGCGAGCGTGAGCGCTCTGCGCGCGGCGTAGACGCGAAAGCTCGCGCTCGAGCGCCGCGACGCCGCTCTGGCGCGTACCCCAGAACGTCGTGTCGACGGCTACGCCTTCCGCCACTTCCGTCCATCCCTTTCGATGAGCGCGTCTGCTTCGGTCGGGCCCCACGTTCCGGCCTCGTAGCTTGCCGGGCCAACGGTCGACTCGGCCCAGCCAGTGCTGATCGGGTCGACGAAGGCCCACTGCTGGTCGACCTCGTCGTGTCGGGTGAAGAGCGTCGCGTCGCCGCGGAGGGCGTCGAGGATGAGCGTCTCGTAGGCGTCCGGAGCGTCGACCATGAAGGAGGCGCCGTAGTCGAAGTCCATGTTCACCGCCCGAATGCGGATCCCCTGCACCGGGACCTTCGCGCCGAACCGAAGCGAGATGCCTTCGTCCGGTTGGATGCGCAGGACGAGGGCATTCGGTTCGAGGCCCGCCAGCGCTTCGCGAGAGAAGAGCTGGTGCGGTGCGACGCGGAACTGGATCGCGATCTCGGTCGACTGTTTCGGCAGCCGCTTCCCCGTGCGGACGTAGAAGGGGATGCCTTCCCAGCGCCAGTTGTCGACCCAGAGCTTCAGCGCGACGAACGTCTCGGTCCGCGAGTCCGGCGCGACACCCTGTTCCTCGCGATATCCCGGCACGGGGACGCCCTCGATGGAACCGCGGACGTATTGCCCACGCACGGCGTTCGTTGCCAGGTCGTCGCCCGCGATCCGGCGAAGCGCGCGCATGACCTTCACCTTCTCGTCACGGACCGCTTTGTCGTCGAATGCGGCCGGTGGCTCCATCGAGACGAGGGCGAGGAGCTGGAGCAGATGGTTCTGGACGATGTCGCGCATCGCGCCGGCCTGCTCGTAATAACCGGCCCGCTCCCCGACGCCGATGGTCTCCGCGACCGTGATCTGGACGTGATCGACGTACTGTCGGTTCCAGATCGGCTCGAAGATCCCGTTCGAGAAGCGCATCACAAGGATGTTCTGAACGGTCTCCTTGCCAAGGTAGTGGTCGATCCGGAACACCTCGTCCTCGCGGAAGACGGTGTGCACGATCTCGTTCAGCTCGAGCGCGGATGCGCGGTCGTGGCCGAACGGCTTCTCGACGACGATGCGCGCCCATCCGGTCTCTCCGCGCAGGTGGTGCTCGCCGATCGCTTCGACGATCGCCTTGTAGGCGGGGGGCGGCGTCGCGAGATAGAAGAGCCGGTTGGCGTTCGTACCGAGTGCGAAGTCGAGCTGGTCGAGCGTGCGCCTCAGCTCCTCGTACCCGGCATCGTTCGCGGTCGCGACGAAATGCAGGTGCTCGGCGAAGCTGCGCCAGACCTCCTCGTTCAACGGTCGCGTTCGGCTGTACTGCGCGACCGCGGTGTGCAGCTCCTCGCGGTACTCCTCGTGGCTCATCGGTTTCCGCGCGGTGCCGACGACCGAGAAGGTTGCCGGGAGGAGCCGCTGGAGCGCGAGGTTGTACAGCGCCGGAATGAGCTTGCGCTGCGCGAGGTCGCCCGAGCCGCCGAAGATGACGATCGTGGAGGGCTCTGGGATCCGTGAGAGCCGCAGTCCCTCGCGCAGCGGGTTCAGCGTCGAGGTGGCCAGCCTTTTACTCCTTTTTCACGGCATGGCCGCCGAACTGATTGCGGAGCGCGGCGGCGACCCTCATCGCATAGCTGTCGTCCTGTCGCGACACGAAGCGCGCGAAGAGGGAATGCGCGATGGCCGTCATGGGCACTCCGTGTGTGACGGCCTCGAGCACCGTCCAGCGACCCTCGCCTGAATCCTCGACGAAGCCCTTGATGTCCTTCAGGTCGCTTCCTTCCTGCTCGAAGGCGCGCTCGGCAAGCTCGAGAAGCCAGGAGCGCACGACGCTTCCCTGAAGCCAGACCGTGGAGACGGCGCGAAGATCGAGCTCGAACTCACTCGCGTGGAGGAGCTCGAACCCTTCGCCATACGCCTGCATCATTCCGTACTCGATCCCGTTGTGGACCATCTTCACGAAGTGGCCGGCACCGTTCTTTCCGAAGTGCGCCCATCCGTTCGGAGGCGCAAGCGTGTCGAGAGCCGGCTTGGCGATCGCGACCGCATCGGCGGGGCCGCCGACCATCATGCAATAGCCGTTCTCGAGTCCCCAGATGCCGCCCGAGACGCCGACGTCGAGGAAGCGGAACCCCTTGGTGCTGTACTTCTCCGCGCGCCGCATCGAGTCGCGGAAGTAACTGTTGCCGCCGTCGACGAGCACATCACCAGGCGACGCGACGCGGGCGAACTCATCGAGCGCCTGCTCGGTGGGATCGCCGGCGGGCACCATCGCCCAGAGCACGCGGGGCGGCTTCATCTTCTTGACCATGTCTTCGATCGAGCTTGAAGCCGTAGCCCCGTGCGTTGTGGCCTCCTGCACCGGTTCGGGGCTGCGGTTGCCCGCGATCACTCGATGCCCGCCCCGCGCGAGGCGCGTGACCATGTTGCCGCCCATGCGGCCGAGACCATAGAGACCGATTTCCACGCTTGCCTTCTTTTCGGCCTGACGGCCGAGGTTTTGGTCTGTGTTCACGGGACGCGTCGACGTGAGCATTGTGCGTTAGGGTTATCGCATGGCCACCGTGGCCGAAACCGGCACAAAACGAGAGTTGTATCGCGAGCTAGCTCGACAGTTACGCGTCGACAGCATCAGGTGTTCCACAGCCGCAGGGTCGGGGCATCCGACATCGTCACTCTCTGCCGCCGATCTGATCGCGGTCCTCCTCTCCGGACACCTGCGCTACGACTTCGGACAACCTGACAACCCCGCGAACGATCACCTCATCTTCTCGAAGGGCCATGCCTCACCACTGGTGTACGCGATGTTCAAGGCCGCGGGCGCGATCAACGACGATGAGCTCATGACCTTCCGCAAGTTCGGGAGCCGCCTCGAGGGGCATCCGACGCCGATCCTCCCCTGGGTCGACGTGGCTACCGGGTCGCTCGGTCAAGGTTTGCCAATCGGGGTGGGCGTCGCTCTCGCCGGCAAGCGCGTGCTCGCGGCGCCGTACCACGTGTGGGTGCTCGTCGGCGACAGCGAGACCGCCGAGGGCTCGATCTGGGAGGCCTTCGACCACGCCGGTCACGAGGGACTCGCGAACCTCACCGCGATCGTCGACGTGAATCGGCTCGGCCAGCGGGGGCCGACCGAACTCGAGTGGGACATGAGCGCGTACGCGGCGCGCGTCCGCGCCTTCGGCGTCGACCCGATCGTGATCGACGGTCATGACCTTGAGGAAATCGACGACGCGTACACGCGCGCTCGGAGCGCGGCTCGGCCGACGGCCGTGCTCGCGCGCACCGTGAAGGGAAAGGGCGTCTCGTTCCTCGAAAACAAGGAAGGTTGGCACGGCAAGGCGCTCGATCCGGAACAGGCGAAGCAGGCGATCGCCGAGCTTGGCGGCGAGATCCGGTCGCGGACTTTCCCGGTCGCGAAACCCGAACATTGGGAGCGGCCTTCGATGGAGCGGATCGGGTCGCTCGCGCTGAAGACCTACACGGAGCCGATCGCGACACGTAAGGCCTACGGTGAGGCGCTGGCCGCACTCGGAGCGGCGCGCAGGGACGTGGTCGTGCTGGACGCCGAGGTCTCGAACTCCACGCACGCGGAGGACTTCAAGAAGACGGCGCCGGACCGGTTCTTCGAGATGTACATCGCCGAGCAGCAGATGGTCGCGGCCGCGGTCGGGATGCAGGTCGTCGACCTCGTTCCCTTCGCGTCGACGTTCGCGGCGTTCTTCACGCGCGCGTACGACTTCATCCGCATGGCGGCGATCTCGCGAGCGCAGATCCGCCTCGTCGGTTCGCATGCGGGCGTCTCCATCGGCGAGGACGGTCCGTCGCAGATGGGCCTCGAGGATCTCGCGATGATGCGCGCGGTGCACGGGAGCACGGTGCTGTACCCATCCGACGGGAATCAGACCGCGAAGCTGGTCGCGCAGATGGCTGACCGTGGCGGGATCACGTACATGCGGACGACGCGCGAAAAGACGCCGATCGTCTACGACAAGGCCGAGAGCTTTCCCATCGGCGGAAGCAAAGTCGTTCGCGGCGGCTCGAACAAGGATCGGGCGACGATCGTCGCCGCGGGCATCACGCTGCACGAAGCGCTGAAAGCCGTGGACGTTCTCGCGCACGAGGACATCGGGGTGCGCGTCATCGATCTCTACACGGTGAAGCCCATCGACGCGGAAACACTCGCCGACGCGGCACGCGCGACCGGGGGTCGCATCGTGGTGGTGGAGGACCACTGGGTGGAGGGCGGCATCGGCGATGCCGTTCTGGTTGCGCTCGCCGAGAAGGGTTTCCGCGACCTCCATTACCGGCACCTGGCGGTGCGCAAGATGCCGGGCTCCGGCAAACCCGCCGAGATGCTCGACGACGCCGACATCAGCACTGTGCACATCGTCCGGGCGGTGAAAGCGCTTCTCGCCTAGAAGCGGGGCCTTCGCGCTCGCTCTGCTAGCCTCGCAGGTCCAGGGGTAAGGCCCTGATGCGGCGGGGCTTAGTTGGAGGGGTTCGTGGAGATCATCGTCGTCCTCGTCATCATCGGCGCGCTCGCGCTCTTCTTCATCGCGACCTACAACCGGCTCGTCACGCTGCGTCAGCGCGTGAAGGAGGCCTGGGCGGACATCGACGTCCAGCTCAAGCGGCGCCACGACCTGATCCCCAACCTCGTCGAGACGGTCAAGGGGTACGCGACGCACGAGTCGACGGTCTTTCAGAAGGTGACGGAAGCGCGGGCCGCCGCCGTCGCGGCCGGCGCCTCGGCGACCCCCGAACAGCGCGCGCAGGCGGAGAACGTGCTGACCACGGCGTTGCGCTCGGTCTTCGCCGTCGCCGAGAACTACCCACAGCTGCAGGCGGTGCAGGAGTTCAAAGACCTTTCCGAGAACCTCACCGCGACCGAGGACAAGATCGCGTTTGCCCGCCGCTTCTACAACGGGAACGTGCGCGACTACAACACCTCGCTCCAGACCTTTCCGACGAATGTCTTCGCCGGAATGTTCGGCTTCACACCCGAGCAGTACTTCGAGCTCGCCGACGCGACCGAGCGCGAGGTGCCGCAGGTGAAGTTCTAGCGAGGCTCTAGCCTTTTGGCGTGACCTTGGATTCCTCGCCCGCGCGGCTTTCGATCTACGAGGCGGCCTCGGCGAATCGCTGGCGCACGCTCCTCTTGATCGTCGTGTTCGCGGCTCTCGTCGCCGTGCTCGCGTATTTCGTCGGCGAGTACTTCGCGCCGGGCGGCGGGATCGCGGCGCTTCCGTTCGCGCTCGCGCTCTCGGGCGGCAGCGCGCTCGTGTCGTACTTCGCCGGGGACAAGCTCATCCTCGCGCAGAGCCAGGCGCGTGAGCTCGGTCCGGACGAGGATCTGAAGCTGCGCGACATCGTCGAGTCGCTCGCGCTCGGCCTTGGGATCCCAACGCCGAAGATTTACGTGATCGAGGATTCGGCACCGAACGCGTTCGCGACCGGACGCGATCCACAGCATGCGTCGATCGCGGTGACGCGCGGTCTCCTCGACAAGCTCGATCGCACGGAGCTCGAGGGTGTGATCGCGCATGAGCTGTCGCACGTCGGTAACCGCGATATCCGCGTGATGGTCCTGGTCGTCGTTCTCGTCGGCACCGTGGCCCTCCTCGCCGACTGGACATGGCGGTCGATGTTCTGGGGCCGCGGACGGGATCGCGACCGTGGTGGGGGTAGCGCGATCATCGCCGTCATTGCGATAGCGCTCGCGGTGCTGACGCCGATCATCGCGACACTCATCCAGCTCGCGGTGTCGCGGCAGCGTGAGTACCTCGCCGACGCATCCGGCGCGCTTCTCACCCGTTACCCGCCCGGCCTCGCCTCCGCACTGCGCAAGATCGCGGCAGACACGGAGCCGCTCGAGGTGGCGAACAAGGCGACCGCGGCCTTGTACATCGCCAATCCGCTGAAGGACGCCCCGGCGTTCTTTGATCACCTCTTCGACACACATCCGCCGATCGAGGAGCGCATAAAGAGACTCGAGGCCATGAACTGATCCCGACCGGACCGTTTCGCCTGAGCACGGCCCTCGTCGCGGCCGCCGTCATGGTCGTGATCGCGATCGGCGCCGGTGCCGCGGTCGGCGTGGTCACGCGATCCACACCATCGGTCGAGTCCTCGGCGACGCCGGTGCGAACCGCAACGCCGAAGCCCGACACCGGGCCGCTCGTCTTCAAACAACCGCTCACGGCCGGATGCGCAACCGACGATGCCGTCTGGGTCGTCTCCGACGGAGGCGGGATCGGCCGCTTCGACCGACTGCTGCAGCGCTGGGAGCTCATCGACTCGACGCTGCGCTCGCTCGTCGCGGTGGCGTGCGGACAGGACACGGTGCTCGCCGTCGGGGCGTTCGGTCATGTCGTCACCATCGACGACGTCGCGAAGACGGTCCGCGGTGACGACATCGGCCTGTTCGACGCGTACGCCGTGTCGCTACTCCCCGACGGCGCGCTCGTCGTCGGCTCTCACGGCAGCGTCCAGCGACAGACCGCCGCGGGCTGGGACCCGTACGCCCAGGGCATCGAGGAGGACCTCTACGGAGTGGTCGGCTTCGCCGGGAGCTCCGCGTGGACGGTGGGCGCTGGTGGCGTGACGTATCGGCTCGAGAGCGCCGGATGGAAGCAGTTCGTCACCGGGACGACGGCTTCGCTTCGGACCATCGCGGCCGCCTCACCTGCCGAAGCGATCGCGGCAGGAGACGACGGCGTCCTCCTCCGCTTCGACGGCAACTGGCGTCCGCTAGACAGCGGCGTGAAGCAGGAGCTGCGTGCGTCTGCGCGCGTGGGTCCGATCACATACGTGGTCGGCGACGGCGGCACCGCGCTCGCCGTCGAGGGAAACACGGTCCGACCGATCGCGAAGATCACCACGACCTGCGCTTTGCGCGGCGTGTTCGCGCGCGGCAACGAGGTGTGGTTCGTCGGCTCCGAGGGAACGCTCGCGGGTGTGTGGCGCCAGACCCCAGATAGGATCGACCGCTGGGGCACCTGCTAGCCGCCCCGCCCCTTGCGGGCATCCGCGTCGTCGAGATCGGTAACTACATGGCAGGGCCGTACTGCGGGATGCAGCTCGCCGACCTTGGCGCTGACGTCGTCAAGGTCGAGCATCCGCGAGCGGGTGACCTCGCGCGCCTCCTCGAGCCGCTGGAATCGGGAGAGAGCGGCAATTTCGCTCGGCTCAATCGCGACAAGCGCAGCCTCGCCATCGACCTGAAGCGCGACGAGAGCAAGGCGGTATTCCGGCGGCTCGCCCACGACGCCGACGTGATCGTCGAGAACCTTCGCCCCGGGACCATGGACGACCTTGGTCTCTCGCCGCGCTCGCTCCTCGACGCGAACCCGCGACTCATCTACGTCGCGGTCACCGGCTGGGGTCTCGACGGTCCGTACGCGGACAGACCGGC
>Ga0075433_10004716_pt1 | contig 10629 bp, 8 predicted proteins | sample RhiMethybrSRZTD2_FD_75299 | JGI IMG/M metagenome (GOLD analysis project Ga0075433, IMG submission 75299) | Populus rhizosphere microbial communities from Tennessee, USA - Rhizosphere MetaG P. TD hybrid SRZTD2 | ecosystem: Host-associated > Plants > Roots > Rhizosphere > Soil | place: USA... | reverse complement strand
CCGGCGCGACATACGCGTGATCCTCGACATCGTTCCGAACCACACGTCCGACAGGCACCCGTGGTTCGAGGAGTCGCGCGCGTCGCGCGACTCGGCGCGCCGCGACTGGTACGTCTGGGCCGACCCGAAGCCCGACGGGTCTCCACCGAACAACTGGCGCAGCGCGTTCGGCGGAGGGCCTGCGTGGACGCTCGACGAGCGAACGGGCCAGTGCTACCTGCACAACTTTCTTCGCGAGCAGCCCGACCTCAACTGGTGGAACGACGACGTCCGCGCGGCGTTCGACGACATCCTGCGCTTCTGGCTCGACCGGGGCATCGCCGGCTTCCGCATCGACGTCGCGAACGGCATCGTCAAGGACCGGGAGCTGCGCGACAACCCCGATCCGGCGGTCTCCACGTACGACGCGAACCGCGAGGACGTCCACGATGTCCTACGCCGCTGGCGGCGGGTCGTCGACGAATACGCGCCCGAGCGCGTGCTGCTCGGCGAGACGTGGGTGATGGAGCTCGACCGGCTTGCGCGCTTCTACGGCAACGGGGACGACGAGCTCCATCTCGCTTTCAACTTCCCGTTCGCGTTCTCCGACCTCGACGCAGGCCGGCTGCGCGGAATCGTCGAGGCGACGGAGGCGGCGTTGCCCGAGCGCGCCTGGCCCGTGTGGATGCTCTCGAACCACGACATCGTCCGCTTCCCCACGCGCATGGCCGGCGGTGACGAGCGCAAAGCCCGCGCGGCGCTCTTCCTGCTGATGACGCTGCGCGGCACGCCCGTCCTCTACTACGGCGACGAGCTCGGCATGCCGCAGGCCGACGTCCCGGCCGAGCAGCTGCGCGATATGGACGGCCGCGACGGCGCGCGCACCCCGCTGCCCTGGAACGGCGGCTGGAGCCATCCGTGGCTCCCGGTCGCGGCCGACGTTCCTTCCGTCGCGGCGCAGCGCGACGACGAGGGCTCGTTTCTCAACTTCGTGCGCTCGCTGATCGCGCAACGGCGCGCGAACCCCGACCTCGTCGGCGGCGCGTACGAGTCGCTGCCGTCCCCGGAGGGCGTCTGGGCGTTCCGCCGCGGGGAGCGGACGACCGTCGCCGTGAACCTCTCCGACGAGGGGGTCGAGCTCGACGGGCTACGGCTCCGGCCGTGGGAGGGCGTCGCTCAGCGCAGGTAGCGCCAGGAGTCCTGAATCACCGAGCGCTCGCCGACGACGACCTCGACGGGGCGTCCCAGGATCTGCTGCAGGCCCTCGAGATCGGCGTCGGACGGATCTCCGACGGCGACCTCGACCGCGCCGGAGTCCATGAATCGGACGGGCACTGCGAACATCCGGCGTGCGACCTCGAGCGGCAGGAGCCGCGCCGCCCGCGGGTCGAGCGGGTGGCGCACGAGGTCGACGTAGCGCAGGCCGAACTGTTCGGCGAGCGCAGCCGCCAGCTCGGGCTCGAACAGCCAACCGCGCGCAAGCAAGGTCTCCCCGAGGCGCATGCCGCTGATCCGGGCGGCCTCGAGCCCCGCGTCGAGCCTGTCGTGAGAGATCCAGCCCTTCCTCAGCAGGATCGTCCCGAGCCTGGGGCGGACCTCTTCCTCGAAGTAGCCGTGATCCAGCCGCGGCGCCGCCGCGCCCGAGGCGAGCCTCAGGCCGCCGCCGAGGTAACGCTTGTCAGTTCCGCCGCCCATCGGGCCAAATATCGGCGCGCGCGGGCGCGTGGACGATCACCCGAGGGGTGGACGAGTTGAAAGCGGCAAAATGAGCGCGTGATCGATCTCCGGTCCGACACGCTCACCCAGCCGACTCCGGCCATGCGCGAGGCGATCGCGAACGCCGCCGTCGGCGACGAGCAGAAACGGGAAGACCCGACGGTCAACGAGCTCGAGCGCCGCGGCGCCGAGTTCCTGGGACATGAGGAGGCCGTCTTCCTACCGACCGCGACGATGGCGAACCAGATCGCGCTGCAGATCCTCGGGCGTCCGGGCGACGCGCTCCTCGTCGAGCGCCACGCGCACATCATGCTCTCCGAGCTCGGCGGCCCGGCCGCGCACTCCGGCCTCCTGACGATCGGGCTCGAGGGGACGAAGGGACGGTTCTCGCCGGACCAGGTCGTGTCGGAGATCCGCGATCGGACGAGCGTGCACGTCGCGCCGACCCGGATCGTCGCCGTGGAGAACACGCACAACAGCGCCGGCGGGCGTGTTTGGCCACTCGAGGAGATCGACGCGATCGTCGCGACCTGCCGGGAGCACGAGCTGGCCGTGCACCTCGACGGCGCGCGGCTTGTCAACGCGGCAGTTGCGTGCGGTGTGCCGGCGGCGCGGATCGGCGGGGGGTTCGACACCGTCACGCTCTGCTTCTCCAAGGCGCTCGGCTGCCCGCTCGGCGCGCTGATCGCGGGCTCGCACGAGCTGATGCAGTCGGCGCGACGCGGCAAGCACTTCTTCGGCGGAGCGATGCGCCAGGCGGGAATCGTCGCGGCGGCTGCGCTCTACGCGCTCGACCACCACGTCGACCGCATCGCCGACGACCATGCGCGCGCACGCCGGCTCGCCGAGGGTCTGACCGAGGCGGGCGTCGACGTCGACCTCGAGCAGGTGGAGACGAACTTCGTGCAGATCGACGTCGGCCCCGACCGGGCGGGCGCGATCGACCGAATGAAGGAGCACGGCGTGCTCGTCTCGACCACGGTGCATCCCACGGTAGTGCGCGCGGTGACGCACCTGGACGTCTCCGACGACGACATCGAGACCGCGATCGCCGCGATCCCCGAGGCGGTTACTCGTACTGGAGCGCCTGCAGGACGTTGAGCCGCGACGCGCGGCGCGCCGGGAAGATCGCCGCGATGATCCCGACCAGGATCGCCGCGACCCCGAAGACGATCAGCTGGCCCACGGGCAGTGAGAGCACGATGAAGTCCACCCGCGCGATCAGGAGCGAGGCGAGGATGATCCCGAGCGCGATGCCGATGACGGCCCCGATCAGCGCAGTGATCACGCTCTCGTGCCGGATCATCCGGCGCACCTGACGTCGCGTCATTCCGATTGCACGCAACATGCCGATCTCGCGCGTGCGCTCGAACACCGTCAGCACGAGCGTGTTGACGATCCCGAAGAGGCTGACGACCACCGACAGTGCGAGCAGCACGTAGAGGATGTTCAGGATCGAGCTCAGGCCGGAGATCTGGTTGTCGATGAACTTCTGCCGCGTCGCCGCCTTCGCGTTCGGGAAGGCCTTCAAGGTCTTGTCGAGCGCCGCCTGATTCGCGGCCGTCTGGCCGCCCTTCATGACGACGAAGGAGTAGAGGTTCTCGGGCTGCTCCGTGTGACTGTCGAACACCGTCGTCGACATCGTCACGCGCCCGAACGGCGACCCGCCGGTCGGCGGATCGAAGATCCCCTCGACGTTCAGCAGCTCCTGGGTGCCGTCGGCGAAGGTCAGCGGCACGGGGGAGCCGATCTCGAGATGGTGGCTGTCCGCGTAGTCCTTGTCGACGAACGCACCGTCCGCGCCGAGGTGGGCCATGACGGTCGACGTGCCATGCGTCCAGTCGAGGTTGAAGACATTGGCCGCGGGCGGGTTGACCGCCGTGATCCCGATCTTGTGCCCGTACGCGAGCCCCTCGCCCGCGCGAACGTCGGCGACCGAGGTCACGCCGGGTGTCTTACTGACGGCCTCGGAGGCGGCGATCGGGATCGGGTTGAAGTTGTTCTGCGCGGTGATCGCGTAGTCGGCGTTCCGCCAGATGTCCTTCACCGCGCCGCGGAAGCTCGAGACGATGCCGGCTGCGAGGATCGACACCAGCGTGACGAGCGCGAGGCCGATCATGAGCGCCGATGCGGTCGAAGCGGTGCGCTGCGGGTTGCGCCGGGAGTTGTCGCGCGCGAGCGAGCCTGCGGCCCCGCCGAGCTTCGTCGCCGGCCAGCCGAGCGTCCAGGCGAGCGGGCCGATCAGCCGCACGGACAGAAGCGCGACGCCGAAGAACACGAGCAACGCGCCGCCGAGCATGAGCAGCAGGATCTGGCCCGTGCCCAGGTTGGAGACGAAGAGGCCGGCGAGCAGGCCAGCGAACCCCAGCACCGTGAGCACGATGGCGGCGGGAAGCCGGTAGCGCGCCCAGCGCGAATCCGGCAGCGTCGCGCCCTCGCGCACGGCGGCGATGGGCGGAACGCGCGTCGCGCGCAGAGCCGGCCGCAGGCTCGCGAGTAGCGTCACGACGATCCCGACGAGCAGCGCCACGACGATCGTGCGCGTCTCGAGCGTCAGGCCGTTGTTCGGCAGCGTGAACCCGACCGCGTCGAAGAGCGAGAAGAGGCCCTTGGCGAGCGCGAGGCCGGCGAAGAGCCCGACGATCGACGCCAGCGTTCCCATGACGAGCGCCTCCAGCATGACGGAGCGCAGCACCTGCGACCGCGACGCGCCCAGCGTCCGAAGCGTGGCGAACTCGCGCGTGCGCTGCGCGATCGTGATCGAGAGGGAGTTCGCGATCACGAAGCTGCCGACGAAGAGCGCGACGCCGCCGAAGCCGAGCAGGAACTTCTGCAGGAAGGAGATGAACGAGTCGGTCTCCTTCGCGTCTTCGTGCGACTGCAGCTTCGCCGTCCGGACCTGGGTGTCGGCCGGCAGGACCTGCTTGATGGACGCGACGAGCTTCGGCGTCGAGACGCCCTGAGCGGACGCGACCGCGATCTCGTCGAGCTTGCCCGTCTTCTCGAACAGGTGCTGCGCGGTCGGCAGGTCGAAGCCGGAGAGCGTCGCGCCCCCGATCGTCGACACTGACCCGAACTTGACGATGCCCGACACGCGCAGCCGGTCGACGGGGCCCTGCGCCTGGACGCCGATCACCTGGCCGATCTTGAAGTGCTCCTTCGACGCCGTCGACTTGTCGATCACGACCTCGCCGGGCTTCGGCCAGGCGCCGGACACGAGCTGCAGCGGATTGAAGCGGGACGCGCCGTCGGCGATGCTGAAGCCGAGGTTCGGCGCTCCGCCGTAGACGATTGCCTTGCCGTCCTTGCCGATCAGGTGCGCCTCGCCGTTCACCTGGCCCTGCGCCTCTCCGACCTCCGGTAGGGAGCGCACCTTCTGTAGCAGCGACTCGTCGAACGAGGGCGCGGTCGACCCGCTGTCGCCGCTCAGATCGAACGCCGACTTGCCGCTGATGACGGCGTCGGATCCGGCGCGCGTTTCGAAGAAGATCGAGTGGAACGCGTTGTTGATCGAGTCCGTCAGGACATAGGTGCCGGCAACCGTCGCGACGCCGAGGACGATCGCGATCGCCGTCAGCGCCGTCCGCAGCTTGCGCCCCAGCAGGCCGCGAAGAGCGAACGCGGTCACTACTCGCCGAGCTCCTCCATCGCCGCCACGATGTCGTGGGCGGCGATGTTGCTCGCCTCACGCACGATCAGCCCGTCGTCGAGGAACAGCACGCGGTCCGCGATCGCCGCCGCGCGCGGCTCGTGCGTGACCATGACGATGGTCTGCTGGAGCTCTCGGACCGAGCGTTCGAGCAGCTCGAGGATCTCGCCGCTCGTCTTCGAGTCGAGGTTCCCCGTCGGCTCGTCGGCGAAGATGATCGTCGGCTTGTTCACGAGCGCGCGACCGATTGCGACGCGCTGCTGCTGACCGCCCGACAGCTCGGACGGCTTGTGCGTGCGGCGCTGCGTGAGGCCGACCTGATCCAGCAGCTCGTTCACCCAGGCCTTGTCCGGCTTCTCGCCGGCAATCGAGAGCGGGAGGACGATGTTCTCCTCCGCGTCGAGCATCGGCAGCAGGTTGAAGAACTGGAAGACGAAGCCGATGTGCTCCCGCCGCAGCTTGGTCATGTCGTTGTCGTTGAGCGCCGAGAGCTTCGTGCCCGCGATCGTGACCTCGCCGGTCGTCGGGCGGTCGAGGCCCGCGAGGATGTGCATCAGGGTCGATTTGCCCGAGCCCGACGGGCCCATGACGGCGGCCAGCTCGCCCTTTCGGACGCTCAGGGAGACGCCGCGCAGCGCGTCGACGGCCGTGTCGCCCTCGCCGTAGCGGCGCGTCAGGTCGGTCGCCGTGACGACCGGCTCCGCGTCGGGTGCCCGCGCGGGAGCAGGAGTGGTGAAGGTTTCGCTCATCTGGCCTCCGTGTCGATGGTTCCAGTGTGGCACCAACGCGAAGGATTGTGGGTACGGCTAACCGGCCTTTTCGGTCAGCGGTCACCCAGCTGGAACGCGAGGGAGGCCAGCGCCGCGTAGATCGCGACCAGCATCACGCCCTCCCAGCGGCGCGAGCGGCCGTCGCGGATGACGACCCCCACGAACACGGCCGCGGCGCCCATCGCAATCAGCTCCACGGGCCGGAACGCGAGCGTCAGCGGATGTGCGAATGCGAACGAGAGAAGGAGGACGACGGGGATGACGAACAGCCCGACCTGAGCGCTCGAGGTGATCGCGATCTGCGTCGCGAGCTTCATCTTCCCGCGGTTGGCGATCACGACTGCCCCGCCGTGCTCGGCCGCGTTACCGACCACGGCGACGATCACGAACGCGATGAAGAACTGCGACAGGCCGGCGGCCTTCGCGAAGTCCTGCAGCGAGTGGACGAGGATCTCGCTCGTGACGGCCGTGCCCGCCGTCGCCAGCCCGAGCGCGACGAGCGACGTGCGCATGCTCCAGCCGGGGTCGCCCGGGCCCTCGTCGTGCTCCCGCCGCCGGATGCCGAGGACCGTGACCACGAGGTACAGGGCGAGCAGCGCGACCGCCGGGATGATGCTGATCAGCGCAAGCGAGTGGCGGTTCGGGTCGCCGTGAAAGCCCGGGATCGACGGGATGAGGAGCAGCAGGACGGCGGCGGCGACCAGGCCCAGCTGCCAGAGCAGGGAGCGGCGCTGCAGCTGTGAATGGTCCGGGCCGACGACCATCGCTGCGCCGAGCACGAGCAGGATGTTCGACACGACGCTCCCTGCGAGCGAGCCGCGCACGACGTCCGGAAGGTTGTCGGCGATGGCGATCAGGGCGATGATCACCTCCGGCGCGTTGCCGAAGCTCGCGTTGAGCAGGCCGCCGATCCGCGCGCCCACGTGCTCGCCGGCGTGCTCCGTCGCCTCGCCGATCAGCCACGCGAGCGGAATCAGCGACAGCGCCGAGAGGACGAACAGGGCGGTCTTGCCCGGATGGGCAACGGCGTCGACTATCCAGGTGACGGGCGCGAGTGCAAGCGAGGCCCAGAGGAGTCGTCGCGCCACGCGGCCCTAGCTTATAGAGCGGCGCGCTGTCAAGACTTGCGGCGCACGGTTTCGGACAGGAAAATTCCGTCATGCCGCAACCAGCGCAGAGCGCCGCACCCGCGACCGAGCTTCCGCTGCGGCCGCAGGACGAGCTCGAGTGCCGGCGCTGCGAGGTCCACTGCGACAAGGTCGTCTATCCGTCCGCCTGCATCGATCGCGCGTGCCCGTTCCTGTACGCGTTCCAGGAGTTCGGGCACACGTACATCGGCTGCATGCAGAAGGTCTACGGCGTCGAGATCGACCTGGAGATGCTGCGCGAGGCCGAGGCGCGCCGCGAGGGCTTCGGCGCGATGCGCACGACGCGCGCGCCGCTGCCGATGTGCCGGGTCGAGATCGAGGAGTGCTACGGCAGCGAGCGCTCCGGCCAGATCGGCTGCGTCAACCCGGAGTTCCACGAGCTGCCGGTCGGCCGCCCGACCTTCAAGGTCTTCGCTCAGCTAACGGACTGAGCAGCGCGTAGCCGACGAGCGGGCTGAGCGCGGCGAGCCCGAACGCGAGCCGCCACGAGGCGTGGTGCACCACGGCTGCGAACGCGATCGGCGCGACGATCCCGCCGGCCGCGAGGAACGTCTGCTGGAGGCCGATCGCGGCGCCGCTGCGCGCCCGCCCGGCGGTCTCGGCCGTGGCGGTGAACGAGAGCCCGTTCCAGGAGAGACCGAAGGTGGCGGCGACGACCAGCGCCGGCACGAGGATCCACGTGGGCGCGTCGAGCAGCACCGTGGTCACGGCAACGGAGATCGCGATGCCGAGGCCCACTCGCCGGAGCGGGACGATGCGCATGTGTATCCGGTCCGACCAGCGTCCCAGCGCGATGCGCGAGATCCCGCCGAGCACCTGGGTCACGGCGAGCGCGGCCGCCGCGACGGCGGTCGACACGCCGCGGTGGTCGTGCAGGAAGAGGACGAAGAAGCCGAGCAGGCTCAGCTGGGTCGTGACGAAGAACGTGCTGCCCACGCAGATCAGCCACACGCGCCGGTCCCGCAACGGGCGCGCGAGGGCGGACTGGTCCTCGGACGGCTCGACACGGATGAACACGAGCGCCACGATCGCGCCGACGAGGGACGCGCCCGCGAGCCCAAGGAACGCGGCGTGCAAGCTCACATGCTGCTCGAGCAGCGGCAGCGCGACTGCGCCGATTGCCCCGCCGAGCGGAACGGCCATCTGCCGGATCCCGAGCGCGAGCCCGCGCTCGTCGCGGCGGAACCACGCCATCACCGCACGTCCGGTGGCCGAGTTCACGCCGGCCGCCACTCCGCCGGCGACGGCGAGGGCCAGGACGAGCATGCCGAAGGAGGAGGCGTTTGCCGCCCAGACGAGCGCGCCGCAGGAACACGCCAGGCCGATCGCCATCACGAGCCGCTCGCCGATGCGATCGGCGATCAGCCCCCACGCGAGCAGCGTCGGCACCGACCCGAGGAAGCTGGCGGCGAGGACGACGCCCGTCTGCGTGAGCGTGAGGTCGAAGTCGCGTCGGATCGCAGGCGCGATCGCGGGCAGCCCGAGCCCGGTCGCCGCGTACGACGCCTGCGCGACCACTCCGGCGCCGAGCACCGTCCAGCGGTATCTAGGACGTGGCTCGGGCGTGGATGTCACGCAGCTTCTGGATCTCCTCGGCGTTCGGACCGTGGCCGTCGGCCCCGGGCACTTCGAGCACGACCGGCAGTCCCTGCACCTTCGGGTGCGCGAGGAACACCCCGATGCCCTCGCCCATCAGCCCGTCGCCGATGTTGTCGTGGCGGTCGCGGTTCGAGCCCAGGGGCGCCTTCGCGTCGTTTGCGTGCAGCACGCGCAGCCGGTCGAGCCCGATGCGCTCGTCCACCTCCGACAGCAGCCCGTCCCACACCTGCTCGTCGGTGACGTCGACGCCCGAGACGTAGAGGTGGCACGAGTCGAGGCAGATGCCGAGCCGCTCGTGCCGCCCGAGCGCGTCGAAGAGGATTGCGAGCTCGTCGACCGAGCGGCCGATCGTCCCGCCGGCGCCGGCCGAGTTCTCCATCAGCAGCCATGTCCGCTCGCTGCACCGCTCGAGCACCTGCTCGATCGCGGGCACCGCGCGCTCGAGGCCGGTCTCGAAGCCGGCGCCGAGATGCGAGCCGACGTGGAAGACGACCGCGTCGGCGTCGAGCGCGCACGCCGCGTCGACGGTGGAGCGCATCGTGTCGACGCTCTTGCGGTAGATCTCGTCGTCCGGTGCGGCGAGGTTGACGAGATACAGGCCGTGCACGAGCGCCGCGAGGTCGAGCTCGGCCCGCCGCTCGCGGAACCGCTCGAGATCCTTCGGGTCGTGGTCCGGGAACCGCCACGTGCGCGGGCTCTGCACGAAGAGCTGGACGGCCTCGGCGCCCATCGCCTCGCCCTTGTCGAGCGCCTTCTTGATCCCGCCCGAACAGTGCGCGCCGAACAACATCGCGCCGAGGATCCTATGTCGCTCGTAGCGTGCGACCCGCCGAGCCACGAAGGGCACGATCCCTCACCACGTAGAACCGCGCGGGCTCCGCCCGCGCGCGTTGCCCGCGCAGCGGCCAACCTCCCCATGCCCGAAAGCTTTAGCTTTCGGGCATGAGCGTCCGTGTCCGCATGGCGCCGTCGCCGACCGGGTTCCTGCACATCGGGAACGTCCGCACGGCGCTGTTCAACTGGCTGTTCGCGCGCCATCACGGCGGCGAGTTCAAGCTGCGGATCGAGAACACCGACACGAGCCGCGAGGTCGACGAGGCGACCGAGCAGATCCAGGAGTCGCTGCGCTGGCTCGGCCTCGACTGGGACGGCGACGTCACGTTCCAGCTCGATCGGATGGCGGACTGCGGCGAGCTTGCCCGGCGGCTCGTCGAGGAGGGAAAGGCCTACGAGGACGAAGGCGCGATCCGCTTCCGCATGCCCGACGACGGTGTCACGGCCTGGGACGACGCGGTGCGCGGCCGAGTCGAGTTCCCGAACGAGAAGCTGGAGGATCTCGTGCTGGTCCGCTCGGACGGACGCCCGACCTACAATTTCGCGTCCCCGATGGAGGACGTGTGGGACGGCATCACGCACGTGATCCGCGGCGAGGACCACATCTCGAACACGCCGAAGCAGATCAACCTGATCCGCGCCGTCGGCGCCGAGCCGCCGCAGTACGCGCACGTGTCGCACGTCCTCGGCGCTGACGGGAAGAGCCTCTCGAAACGGCACGGCTCGGTCACGGTCGACGACTTTCGCCACCAGGGCTACTACGCGCCGGCGCTCGTGAACTTCCTCGCACTGCTCGGCTGGAGCTACGACGACAAGACGACGATCATGTCGCGCGAGGAGCTCGTCGAGCGCTTCGACCTCGGCCGGGTCGTGCCGAGCCCCGCGACGTTCGACTACCAGAAGCTCGACTGGATGAACGGCGTGTACCTCCGAA
>Ga0075433_10004715_pt1 | contig 10629 bp, 9 predicted proteins | sample RhiMethybrSRZTD2_FD_75299 | JGI IMG/M metagenome (GOLD analysis project Ga0075433, IMG submission 75299) | Populus rhizosphere microbial communities from Tennessee, USA - Rhizosphere MetaG P. TD hybrid SRZTD2 | ecosystem: Host-associated > Plants > Roots > Rhizosphere > Soil | place: USA... | reverse complement strand
CAATAGCCTATCCCGGCATCGTCACCAGGGTATCAAGGACGGTGGCCGACCTTTGTAGCTCATCTTCTTGTCCAAGAGAATCTTCAGCTAACAGACTTGGGCAATTCCTTTTCTCTACTCTGGTGCCGTTTTTGAAGTCTACGAAGGTTTGTCACTTCCCACAGGCCAAGAACGATAAATAGAATCCAGACCATCCTGTAGCTTTTTTCAGTCAAGAGGTCCACGGCAATAAAGAACACGCCTAGAGAGAAATAGATTAAGGCTCTTGTCTTGCCATGCTTATCGGTCCTTACCTCCTGACCTGGCTTTGTAAGATCCAAGCGGAAGAGAATCACCAGTGAAACGAGCCCGAAAATTGCGAGGGGTACAAGACCTTTCGTCGGATCCATCCCGGTCTTGACAAGCAAGTCAATCAAACCAATTCCGAGTGAAAACAAGCCGCCTAAGACGAAAGCCAGTCTTCGGCGCACGGTCTTTTCAAACACAGATAAAACGCACAACACAGCGGAAACGATGATGTAGAAAGTGCTCACCTATTCGACCCCTTAGGAGAAAAGTTATGCCCGATTGTATCTCCGGGTTCCCTGTCGGGACCTGGAAAAGAAGGGCGGGCGGCGTCCAATCCAACGGGAATCTTGACCTGAGTCACCTCAACCCGGCTTGCTCCATGGCCCGGATCAGGATCGCGGGGGCGCGAAATCCCTACCGCATTCCGCACGCCCGATTCGCAATCCGCAGCAAAGCGGGGCGAGCGCACCGATCCGGACTGGAGTTAAGCGTGGCCGTTTTCTTGCAGTTGCACGGTCATACTCACGGAGTGACACGACCATGGCCGCTTCCCGCATCATTCCAGTCGCTTTCGTCGCCACGACCCTCGCCTATGTCTTCGGCTGCTCGTCGGGCCACGATCAAGGTGGGCAGGTTCTGGCACCGGGCCCAGGCGGCGCCGACAGCGTAACTTTGCTCGAAGACTTCACGTCGCGCCAAGTGTTCCCAGTAGACAATTGGTGGAATCTCGATATATCCGCCGCCCCCGTGGATCCGGAATCGCAAGCCATCATCGATTGGCTGAGTGGCCGGACACCCCAGAATCCCACCGCGACGCGCATCGTCCATCCGGATTTCGGACCTCCGCCCTACGGCATTCCGTACGTCGGTGTCGGCGAAGGTCAAACGCTCGTTTCCGTTCTGTTCAGCCCTTACGGTAGCCAAAGCGACGCCGGGGCTCCCGGCCAGCCCACCGGTTATCCAGTCCCAAGCGAAGCACGCACACAGTCGGATTACATCGAAGGCGCGATCGCGGGTGGGGGCTCGAGCGGCGACCGGCACTTGATCCTCATCGATCGAGACCGCTGGCTCCTCTACGAGACCTGGGCGACACGATGGAACAAGACGGCGGGCCGCTGGGAGGCGGGCTCGGGAGCCGTGTTCGACCTTTCCACCAACGACCGGCGGCCGGACGGTTGGACTTCGGCCGACGCGGCGGGGCTCGCCATTTTTCCCGGTTTGGTTCGCCACGACGAAGTGGCGGCCCCCGGCCCCATCAGCCACGCATTTCGAGTGACCGCGCGCGCGACCAATGGCTACGTCTGGCCGGCGTCACATGAGGCCGGCAGCACGGCCGGTGCGCCGCCCATGGGGACTCGGCTACGGCTGAAAGCTTCGGTCGATTTGAGCGGCTATCCAAACGATGTGCGGAAAATCTTCCAAGCGATGAAATCGTATGGCTTGATCGTCGCGGACAACGGAACGGACATGTACGTGACCGGCACGATGGATCCCACGTGGGACAACGACGTGCTGAATCCTGCGTTCCATAGCCTCACCGCAGACGACTTCGAGGTCGTTACCCTTGGCTGGGGCGATCCGCACTAACTGACCGAAGTGCTTTCATTCATCCCGAATGTCCGCTCTTAACCTTGCAAATGATGTATGCTCTCGGGGTTTTCCCTGTACCTGGGGGTTCAATGAAACGCTATCTCTTCAGTCTCCTTCTGCTCGGCGTAGCTTCCGTCGCGCTGGCGCAGAGTCCGCCCGATACAACCCAAGCGCCCGACACACTCGCGACTCCAGCGCCGACCATCACCACACCGCCTCCCCCACCGCCACCCGCTCAGACCACTCCTCCACCCTCGGATATCCGCACCGAGGAGACCTACGCCAAGGACAACAAGCCCTCGAAGGTATATTACGGGGCCACGATTGGATTCAATTTCTGGGGCGACGTTCGCCGCTTCTCCATTCAACCCATGTTGGGTTACAAGCTCACGCCACGGCTCTCCATCGGCGGCAAGCTGGGCTACGAGTATCTGAAGGACACGTCGGGGCCGACCGATCACGATTACAACAACTACGGCTGGGCTGCCTTCTCGAACTTCCGCCTCACCCCTCGCTTCTACGCGCACGGTGAATACCAGCAGATCAGTTATGACTTTTCGGCAGGACGTGAGTGGGTGCCGTTCCTTTATGTCGGGGGTGGCATCGTCCAGTCGGCCGGGCGGGCATCCCTCTATGCCGAAGTGCTCGTCGACGTCTTGCAGGATGACAATTCACCCTATAACGATTGGGAACCCCAGGTGAGCGTGGGTGTGTCGGTAGGATTCTAAGCGACGCACCGATCTGCCAAATGGAAGGGGGGGAGTGATGGCACTCCCCCCTTTCGTTTTCTTACCAGGGCTTTTGATTAGGAACCGAGCTTCATGGCCAGGCCCATGTTGAGCGAGAACTGGCTCATATCGCTCATCACGTACCAGGCCTCGGTGCGAAAATCGATCTGATCCGTCAACTGGGCGGCAATGCCCCCGCCCAGATCCAAACCTATCTTGGTCGACGAATCGGTGCCACTCAGGCTGGGGTCGTTCGAGTCGGTGACTTTGGCGTTCAGGAAATGCACACTGACTCCGGTCCCGATGAACGGCTGAATGCCCGTGTTCTGGAGCGCGAACGTGTGTTTTCCACGAGCGCCCAACGCAATGTCATGGACGGAGGACTTGACGCCGGTCACGTCTGCGGACTGCGACCAGTAATCGACATGAGTTTCCACCCCAATGGCCCCGGTGATGGTTCCGAGATCGGCGAACACGCCGAACCCCGCCGTACTCTTCAGGTCTTCGGGGTTGACGAAGGCGCCTCTGACTCCGATCGCCTTCAACCCCATGTTCGATTGTGCACTGCTTTGTGTGGAGATCATGACTCCGACAAGAAGTGTGAAGAACAGAATGTTCCTTTTCATGGTTTCCCTCCTCTGGTACCGCATCCGGGAGACGCCGAAATGGGTTACGACCCGACCTTCATCGAAAGGCCCATCCGCAATGAGAACTGGTCGATGTCACTGATCACGTACCAGGTCTCCGCGTGAAAATCGACTTGCTCGCTCAAGCTCGTGGCCAGCCCGCCCCCGAGATCCAAGCCGAGCTTGGTCGTGGAGTCTTCAGCCGTCATGTCCCCGGAATTGGGATCCGAGAAGGTGACCTTGGCTTTGAGAAAGTGCATGCTGAGACCGCCTCCGGCAAACGGGCGAATGCTGGAGTTCTTGAGCTGGAAGAGGTACTTCGCCCGTGAACCGAGAACGATGTCGTGCACGGTGGCTTTCGCTCCGAATCCCTCTTGGGATTCCGACCAGTAATCGAGATGAGCTTCCCAGCCGATGTTGGGCGTGAACGTGCCCAGATCGGCAAAAACCCCGAACCCGAACGTGCCGTCCAGGTCCTCAGGACTCACATATCCGATCATGGCGCCGAGGCGCTTCACCCCGAGATCGGATTGCGCGCTCGCGGTTTGGGACATCAAGGCGCCCAGGACGAGAGACAAGAGCAGGACTTTCGCCTTCATTGGTTACCTCCGTGATACCTATGTGGCGAGACCGAAAAGCAGCGCCTTGATGGATGAAGATTTAGGACTCGGGCCCGCGGAACGGATCCGTTCGGTTATCGGCGATCGGGGTTCAAATATTGAATGGAGGATGGCTTCCGGACCTGGGGTAGGGCGAGGGCCCGCGATCAGGGGGTCCGGGAGCGACCGAATCGTTGCCCAAAAAAATCCCCCGCATTCCACTGGGGACGTTTCTGGTCGTTCGCCACATCCAAGAGCAACACGAAATTGAGGCGCGCAAAGCGGGCTCCGGCATCGAAATCGATATGCTGGTTCATGTCGTCTTTTTGAGAGTGATACAGGTCCCGTTCCCATGCGTCGTCCACCTCACGACCGTGATCACTCCGATCCCCCGCGTCGTGGCCTCCGACCAGGAACACCGAGGGGATGCCCTTCTTCACGAACGAGTACTGGTCGCTGCGAACGAAAATCGTCTCTTCGGGTTCGGGATCGGGGGTGACACGAACGTGCAGGTCGCGCGCGGCGCGGTGTACCGATCGATCGAGCGTGGAGTGTTCGGACCCGAACGCGATCACGTCGAGGAAGGGATGCAACATGAGGAACATGTCGAGATTCAGGTCGGCGACCAGGTTCTCCAAGGGCACGGTGGGATATTCGGCGTAATACTCCGAGCCGAGAAGTCCCTTTTCTTCCCCGGTCACGGCCAGGAAGAGAATGGAACGGCGCGGTGGACGGGTAAGGGACCGCAGGGCTTTGGCCAACTCGAGCATTATCGCCACGCCGGAAGCATTGTCGTAGGCGCCGTTATAAATCGAATCACCGTCGGCGGGGGCGCCGATGCCGAGATGATCGAGGTGAGCGCTCACCACCACGACTTCACTCTTGAGATGCGGGTCCCAACCGGGCAAGAGGCCCGCCACGTTGGACGATTGCACCTGAGAATGGCGGGTTTTTCTCTGGAAGCGTCCCGAGTACGCCAGATCGAAGGCGAGGGGGCGGCTCTTCTCCGCGGCCTGGAAGATCTCATCGAGGGTGTGGGGCGCGTGAGCGAACACCTTGGCCGCCCCGCTCTCGCTCAGTACCCCGGTCACCTGAATCTCGGGAAACGCGCCGGCCACGCGACCGTCCGGCGCCATCCAGTACATGCCCGGAACGTGGTTATTGAGGGCCACGCGTTTCCAGGAAAACCGTGACGCGGCCCGCGGCGTACGCAAGGACAGCGCCCCCACTGCGCCGCGCTCAACTGCGTTCCGATATTTCACATCCGAATCGGCGTAATAGGCGAGCTCGTTGTGCGGAAACCGTGGGGGCGCCCCGCGCAAATACACGATCACCTTACCCCGCACGTCGATCCCGGCGTAATCGTCATAATTGAATTCGGGCGCGGTCACCCCGTAGCCCACGTAGACGAGCGGAGCCTCGAGGCGTGTCGCTTCGTGCACGGGATCTTTGGAATAAATGAAGTCGGTTCCGTAGGTCAGCTTTTGCGTTCCGCCCGGACCCAAAAGCGTTGCGGATGCGGCGGATTCAACCAGATCCGCGCGCCGGAACGGCACCGGCTGAAAATATCCCCCCGACGCGCCGGCCGGTTCCAATCCCAGGGCGGCGAACTGGGCGGCAACGTAACTTGCCGCGATGTCGTAACCACGGGTTCCCGTGCCGCGCCCCTCCAGCAAGTCGTCGGCCAGAAACGCCATGTGGCCGCGGATCGCTTCGGGCGCAATCTGCTTTATGGCGTCACCGGATTCCACCCCCGCCGCCCGTGCTTCGCGGGGCACGCAGAGAATGAGTACTACAACCGGAATCCACTCACGGAGGAATCTGAGAGGGTTACGCATCATGGTAGTTATGTGGCGGGCCGGCTCGAATCCGGCCGGCCCGCTCACGGCATTCATGGAATCAGACGTCCGGCTCTACTTTCCAGCCGCCGCCTTCATGCCTTCCTTCATTTTGGCCATTTCTTCCGAGGTGCGCTTGGCGTGCGCCTGGATCTTGGCGATCAACGCAGGATCCGTGGAGCTCAACACCGAGACATCGCCGGTCGGGGTCGGGAACATCTCGCTCTTGGCCCCCGCCTTCATCAACTCCCCGTAGGACGTGCAAAAGCCGCAAAGAGGACCGACGTCTTTGCCGGCTTCCAGATCCTTCATCGTGGCCATCATCTTGGCACCGGCCCGCGCGAACGCTTCCTTGTAGGCCGGATCGACGGTGCACACACTCACCAAACCCGTTGCGGTGGCATAGGTGTCGAACGACGAGTGTTCGATAAGGCCCTTCTCGGCCGTCATCGATTTACACATGGCACAGTTCTGCATATCGAACCAGGGCTTCTCTGTCGTCGTCGGACTGGCCAAAAGCGGCGCAGCCACGACGGACACGAGAGCCACTGTCAGCACCCACTTCTTCATGATCAGAAGGCTCCTTCCTTGGACGCACCCGGGACGAACCCTGTGCCCGCCCCGGACATTTCCCCAGGGTCAGAGTAGCAAATGCGATCCGGCCCAGGGAAACCCAGATCGCATTTTTTTACATCTACAGTCGTAGGAGGCCTTACGGCTCAGTTCCGAATGCCGGCCAAATCGAGGAAAAAGGCCCACGTCTTCGCCGTCATCTTGTGCCGTTCAAATCGCCCCGCCGCGCCGCTATGCCCCGCCTCCATGTTCGTGATGAGAAGAAGCCGGTTCTGGTCGGTTTTGAGGGCCCTGAGCTTGGCCACCCACTTGGCGGGTTCCCAGTATTGCACCTGTGAATCGTGAAGGCCGGTCGTGACCATCAGATTCGGATACGCCTTTGCTTTCACGTTGTCATACGGCGAATAGGAGAGCATGTAGTCGTAATACATCTTTTGGTTCGGGTCTCCCCACTCGTCGTACTCGCCGGTCGTGAGCGGAACCGAAGGATCCAGCATGGTCGTGATCACATCGACAAACGGCACTTGCGCGACCACGCCGCGAAAGAGGTCGGGGCGCATGTTCACCACCGCCCCCATGAGGAGCCCGCCCGCGCTTCCCCCTTCCGCAAACACGTAACGGCTGTCCGCATATCGCTTTCTCACCAGGTACTTGGCACAGTCGATGAAGTCGGTGAAGGTGTTCCGCTTGTGAAGGAGCTTGCCGTCCTCGTACCAGGATCGGCCCAGCTCCTCCCCGCCGCGAATATGGGCGATCGCATAGACGAATCCGCGATCCAAAAGAGACAATACGGGAGAGGAAAACTCGGGGTCGGTGCTGATCCCGTAGGAGCCGTACCCATAGAGCAAGAGCGGATTGCGCCCCGGCTTCCGGAGGTCCTTCCGGTACACCAGAGAAATGGGGATGTGAGCCCCGTCGTGAGCCACCGCCCAGATGCGCTCGGTGCGGTAGTTGGCCGGGTCGAACCCACCCAACACCTCGTCCCGCTTCTTCAAGACCTTCTCCCGCGTGTTCATGTTGTAGTCGTAGACGCTCTCAGGAGTGGTGAGCGACGTGTACTCGTAGCGGAGCCACTCGGTGTCCGGTTCGGGATTGTCTCCCAGCGAGGTCACATAGGCCGGCTCGCCAAAATCCACCCAGTGTTCCTCGGCCCCGTTCATGGGCCGTATACGCAGGCGGAAGAGTCCTTGTGACCGCTCCAGCACGACCAGGTGATCTCGAAATAACTCGAAGTCCTCCACGAAAACGTCGGCCCGGGGCCCGATCACGTCGGTCCAATGCGCGCGGGAAGGGGTTTCCTCGGGGGCCTTCATGAGGCGGAAATTGGGGGCCTGGTTGTTGGTGCGGATGTAGAACGCCCCTCCCAGATGGTCCACCCAGTATTCGTAGTTGCGCTCTCGGCGCTCGATCATCTTGAGCGGTCCGTCGGGATGCGCGGCCTCCACGTATTGCACCTCGGTGGCCAGGGTTTGCTCGGATTCGATGAGCACGAATTTCCGGGATTTGGTCTTGTCCACCTCGAGCTCGTACGTGCTGTCGGCCTCTTCGTACACCAGCCGGTCCGAGCTCACCGGCTCGCCCAATCGATGGGAATAGACGCGGTACCAGCGGAGCGTATTGGGATCCTGCTTCACGTAAAAAAGCGTGCGGTCATCTTCCGCCCAAACGAGGTTCGCGGTTACGTTGGGAATCACATCGGACAGCATCTGTCCCGTGGCGAGGTTCTTAAACCCGATGTTGTAGAACCGGCGGCCGACCGTATCCGCGGCAAACGCTAGAAAATCCGCTCTCGAGCTGGGCCGCATGCTGCGAAGGGCGAAATAGCCATGTCCCCTTCCGAGACGGTTGCCGTCCAAGAGCACCTCCTCGGACGCGTCGGCCTTCCCGCCCTTGCGGCAGAATATGGGGTACTCGCCTCCCGTTTCGTAGCGGGTGTAATACGAATAATCGCCGAGCTTGTAGGGTACCGTGACATCCGAGGGCTTCATGCGACCCACGATCTCCTGATAGAGCTTTGCCTCGAGGGGTTTCGTGGGCGCCATCATCGAATCCGCATACGCGTTTTCCGCGTTCAGATAGGCCAGCACCTCGGGGTTCTCGCGCTGTTCGAGCCAGTAGTAATTGTCGATGCGGGCGGGATTGAACGTTTTGAGCGGGGTGGGTTCGATACGCGCTATCGGTGGATGCAGGGTCGAGGAAGCCCGCGCGACCGTGCGAGCGAGGGCCGGCTCGACCGGAATCGCGAGAGCACCACCAACGAGGAGCATCGAGATCCAGCGACCCATGCGTAACGTTCCTTGCCGTTCACAAGAACCTCGGGAAGCGACGCATTATACGCAAAACGGCGGCCCCCAAGTGCTCGGCCACCCCAATCCTCTGACCGAGGGTGGCACCGCCGGTCGGGCCTAGAAGCCCTTGTTGATCCAGGGCTTCCGGGGTATCCTCTTTGCTCCCTGCGGACGGTGGTGCATCGGTCCAGGACCGAAACGTAATCGGGCTATTTGGAAACACAATGCAACGACTCCTCCTCTTTTTGGTTCTAATCGCGTGGGTCTCCCCGGTGTCGGCCCAAGAGGTTCCTGTCTTCGCCTCCAAGATCGGGCACCGCGGGTCCGGGGACGGCCAGTTCACCTATCCCTCGAGCATGGCGCTGGATGCCCAGGGAAATATCTATGTGACCGACTACGTTCACCGCGTCCAGAAGTTCGATGCGTCCGGAACCTTTCTCGACTCCTGGGGGCACGCGGGAACGGGCCCGGTTCAGTTCGACTACCCGGTCGGACTCGCCATCGACGCCACGGGCAACATTCTGGTCGCCGATTGGGGTAACAACCGCATTCAAAAGCTGAGCCCGGGGGGAACGCTCATTACCGAATGGGGCTCCTGGGGCCAGGCTGACGGCCAGTTCAATGGCCCGACCTCGATCGCCCTCGATCCGCAGGGGTTCGTCTACGTCACCGATCAGCTCAATAACCGCGTGCAGAAGTTCGACCCGAACGGCGCCTACATCGCCCAATGGGGTGGTGAAGGTTCCGATCCCGGTAAGTTCTGGTATCCACGGTCCATCGCCATCGACGGCAGCGGGAACGTGTTCGTATCCGACTGGCTCGACCGCATCCAGAAGTTCGACGTGCAGGGAACGTTCGTTCTGGAGTGGGGCACGCCCGGGTCCGGAGTCAACACCGGCGAGTTCGAAAGTCCGATCGTCATAAAGACCGACATCGACGGCAACGTCTATGCGGCCGACGCCGGCAACAACCGCGTGCAGAAGTTCTCATCCGACGGCATCTGGATCTACACGATGGGAGCGGGTCAGGGAGACAAGGACGGATACATGACCTTCCCCACCGACGTGGCGGTGAACGCGCAGGGAGACGTATTCGTGGTGGACACGAACAACCACAGGGTCCAGAGGTTCGCCGTCGCACCGCCCGCGCACCCGGTCGCGGCCCAGAACTCCACGTGGGGACGCCTCAAAATGCTCTATGCGGGCGATTTGACCAAGGCCGGCCTGCGGGGCAAATAACGCGGCCAACTCCTCTCCACGTTGGGCCGATAATCCCAGCATCTTTTATTCAGGAGACCCATGATGACGCGTAGGCTCGTGGCCATTTTATGCTCGCTCCTCCCCGGTTCGGGCGTCTTCGTGCCTGGCGCACTGGCGCAGGCACCCACCTACGTCACCCAATGGGGCGGCGTAGGTTCGGGACAGGGGCAGGTCAAGCAGCCGTATGACCTGGTCATCGACGCCAACGGAGACGTCTACGTCGCGGATTCGATGAATCACCGGGTCGAGAAATTCACCAACACCGGAACCTATATTCTGCAATGGGGCAGTCAGGGAACGGGTGACGGTCAGTTCAATCAGGATCTATCGATCGATTTGGATTCGCAGGGGAATGTGTTTCTTACCGACAATGCCAATCACCGGGTGCAGAAGTTCACCTCCACGGGGACGTTTCTTCTCAAGTGGGGCAGTCAAGGTTCCGCAACGAGTCAGTTCCAGTTTCCCCGCGGCATCGCCCTGGATGGCGCGGACAACGTTTACGTCGCCGACCGCAACAATCATCGTATGCAGAAATTCACGTCCCAGGGCGTCTTCATCCGCGAGTGGGGATCGCTGGGGACCAGCCCCGGAGATTTCCAGTACCCGGGCGCGGTGGCGGCGACCGACGCCGGAACGGTGTACGTGGCCGACGATCTCAATCATGTTCAAATGTTCGATTCCACGGGGGTTTATCAGGGAAGCTTCGGCAGCGACGGCAGCGGAAATGGACAATTCTTTGGCCCGGCCGGAATCGCGCTGGCGGACGACGGAACCATCTACGTTTCGGACAATTTGAACTCCCGCATCGAGCGGTTCACCTCGGGCGGTGTATTCATGGTC
>Ga0075433_10004714_pt1 | contig 10629 bp, 14 predicted proteins | sample RhiMethybrSRZTD2_FD_75299 | JGI IMG/M metagenome (GOLD analysis project Ga0075433, IMG submission 75299) | Populus rhizosphere microbial communities from Tennessee, USA - Rhizosphere MetaG P. TD hybrid SRZTD2 | ecosystem: Host-associated > Plants > Roots > Rhizosphere > Soil | place: USA... | reverse complement strand
ATCTTTCTAACTTTGCTTTGCTCCTTGCATTTTGCAACATTTGATAGACGACTTTATGAGATCTCCCTTTCATAAGCATCATTATTGCATCGCTGGCAATATTCGTTTCTTCAAAGGTACCTATAAAACTCACCGTGTGGCCCTGAATAGAAATTGAAGCACCTGTCAATTCTTCTATAGTTTTTCTGCTTTTACCCCTTGCCCCAATAATTCTTCCTTTCAAACGATTTTCATCACTTCTTGACATATCACTATTCATCCGCAAATCAACTATTAGCAACGAGATATTTTCGTTTGACAGCTTGAATGCTGTTGAAGGGGCAAATCCGTGCGAAATAGCTTTAACAATTTCAATTGCATTTAATGTCCCTTCGTCAAAACCTGAATTAGAGATTGGCGTGATCTTAACTTCTCCTGACTTGCCATCAACTTGCATTCTAACGTTACACTTAGTTTCTACATCTCTCTTGACGGAACCGTTCGATCCGATAAGAACTGCTACTCTCTCATCCGGAACCTTGATCACTTTGTAGAATTCTGTCATAGAGTCTCATTCTACCTTTTTGATCATTCAATTTAACCTTGTTGATTTGTTTTAATAAATCCTGGAAGCAGCAAAGAAACGCGACTCAGAATCAAAGTGACACTTATTGATTATTTTTATATCATGATAATTTTTAAATTAATACGAGCTCGTAAATCTGTAAATCATTAAAAAAGGAACACCAGAAAAGATTTTGACGCTTGCAGGATTTGCCATTCTAGAATTAATGGCTTTTTCGACTATATTTTTTCCGGCTAGGTTTGCAATGTTGCATTTCCTTAGCAAACTTTCGGCTTCGTGATCATCAACTAACCTTTGTTGCCAATATGCCTTGGTTATGTTAATAGTCAAACCATCGCAATCCAGCTTTTTTCCTACTAATTCTGCATCACAAAGGCTTATCATGAGTGACCCATTGTACTCGGAAGATCTCAGTGCATATTTATCTGGAACATATTTTCCGATACTTTCTGATTTTGAAGACACCAAAAAATACAATACGATTATCATTGAAAAAACTTATGGTATACTTACCTTGTGAAAACTATCTAAAACCGAAAGGACATCATTAAATTAAATGGTTTTAGATCAGCAACTTAATTAGCCGGACTAAGTATGAATTGATAATACTGGATTGCCAAAAGCATCTAAATATTACGTTGACAAGAGTGGAATCGACGAGTTTTCACGAGATCGTTTGTATAATAGGGTGCTTGTAGTCTGTATTGACCGAGACAACGATATTGGCTCTAAAGGAGGGGTTCAAACTCCTGTGGTTGGGAGGGACGCATGTATCAATGCCGCGACCCGACTAGCAATTGAAGACCCAGAAGATGCAGATGCCAATGCGATCTTTGGGGCAGTAAAACTGTACGAGGAATTGGTAACAAAGGGTTATGAATCAGAAGTTGCATTAGTCGGGGGTGGATTTAACCGAGGTATAGAAGGCGATGAAAAAATTATTCTTGAGTTTAAGCAGCTATTGTCTCAATTTAAGGCCGAAGGCGTTGTCATAGTTTCTGATGGTGAAGACGATGAAACCGTTGTGCCTATTATCCAGAGTATTATTCCAGTTATTTCCATCCAGAGAATAATAATAAGACACAGTAGGAGCGTGGAGTATTCATATGCAGTACTGGGCCGTTATGTGAAGATGCTAGTATACGATTCACGGTATTCAAAGTTCTTCCTTGGAGTTCCAGGTGCGCTATTAATAGCAAGCGGTCTCGCGACTGTATTTGGTTTTACAAGGGAGGCCTTAGCGATTGTCCTTAGTATACTGGGAGCCGCGTTCGTGATAAGGGCGTTTGATATAGACAAGGCCCTTGGCTCGCTAAGCAGGCCTACACCATCGAGCTTTATTCGAATTTTCTCTACCTTTGCAGGGATAATGATAATTCTTGTCGCGATTTTTAGCGGATTTTCAAGCGTACCTCAAGAATTAGTAACTTCAAACGTTGGAATTACAAAACTAATCACAAATAGACTAATCGTAGGAAGCTTCGTCCACGGAACAATAACACTGCTTTGGATTGGAATAGCCACTATTTTTGGAGGAATGTTGCTTAGTAATTGGTTCAAAGGTAGCATAAGAATTATGTCAGACATGTTGAGACTGGTTGTCTTGGGACTTATCTACTTTCCAGCAGTCCAGTTTACCTCCGTCCTGACAGAAGGTGCTAATCCGTTCAATCTCATTTCATCATTACTTATAGGATTAGCAATTACTCTTGTTGCTGCAACATTCTTATTTCAATTTTTTCGAAACAAAAAAGGCGGCGAAGAGTTAAAACATTAAATTCTAGTGCTGTATATTTATGGGCAAAATATGATCTCATTATGATCGCGTATTAGTATGAGCAAAATTAGCTATTTGAAATCGAAATGGTTTTACCATCTTTATGAACGTAAGTTAGAATTACAAATAAAGAAGGAACCATTCCCTAATCACATAGCCATAATTTTGGATGGGAATAGAAGATGGGCAAAGTATCGCCTCTGGGGTAACATGGAAGGGCACGATATGGGTGCTGATAAAGCAGAAGAACTCCTTAATTGGATCTACGAGCTACGAATTAAGATTACTACGTTGTTCGTACTGTCTAACGATAACCTCAGTAGAGAAGAACATGAAATTGATAACATTTATTCGTTGCTCGAAAAAAAACTTGATAGGTTGTATAAAGATTCAAGAATTCATGAGCGCCGGATGAAAATTAAGGCGATCGGGAGCACAGAAACACTTCCTTCATCTCTTAAACAGATTTTGTCAAAGTTAGAAAATTCAACTAGCGAGTATGACTCGATGTTCCTAAATATTGCTGTTGCCTATGGGGGGCAACAGGAATTAGTTGATGCGATTAAAAAGGTATCCAGAATGGTAAAGGAAGGACAAATAGATATATCTGAAATTGATGAACGATTGATTGAATCCTGTCTTTATACGTCCCATCTCCCACAATCGGAACCTGACTTAATATTGAGAACATCAGGAGAAAAGAGACTGTCAGGGTTCTTAATATGGCAAAGTGCATATAGCGAATTAGTATTCATGGATGTATTTTGGCCAGAGTTCAGGAAGATTGACCTTATGAGGGCGATTAGAACCTACCAAAGTCGTCTAAGACGATACGGAAGATAAGTTGAAATCATTTATCTTCCGCTTTCAGAATTACTGGGAACAAGATTTTTATGCAAAACACAATAACATTGCAAGAATGCCGGAACACGAAGATTATGATGTAAATATGAATAGTTGGTTTTGTTCTGGCTGGCAAACAAAAACAAGGTGGCTCGAGACCCACGGGTATCTACCCAAGAACCAGCTGAAACCAGTTTTTTTCGATAAAGATGAACCTACTGATAACCCAAGGATTTAGGTGATTTTTTGCTATTTGAAGGATAATTCAAGTATATATGATGAGTTTTCAGCGGGTATAATTCTAGTTAATAATGTTTCAGACCATAATCGTGAAGAAATATTGCTCTTGCGACATACTGCGGGACATTGGGATTTTCCAAAAGGAAATATTGAACAAGGAGAAACAGAGCTGGATTCTGCGATTAGAGAACTTATGGAAGAGACCGGGATCACCCGCTTCAGAATCATGCCAAATTTTAAGTACGCAATAACGTACAGATATAGACGAAATCAAAGGATTATCTTAAAGAAGGTAACTCTATTTTTGGGTACTACAGACTTAAAAATCGTTACTCTATCAAACGAGCATATAGATTATAAATGGGAATATATTGACAAGGCATACGAAATTGTAAAGTACAAGAATACGAAAAGATCTTTAGCAAATGTCAAGAACTTTCTTCAAAATGAAATTACGCGGGTGATATTTTACTGACATCTTTAATTCTGTGCAAGAATTTAGCAGGATATTTAGATTCGAGAACGGAACGTCCAACGATGATATAGGTTGTACCGCTTGCAATGGTTTTTTTCACATCCCCACCCTGGAATCCGACACCAGGCGAGTAAATCGGAATCGCAGTCGCCTTTGATATGATTTTCAAGATTGGAATTTGGGTTGCACCAACTATTATTCCATCTACTTTGCTCGCAAGTGAATAGTCTAAGAATACTCGATAAAGGTATTTATGCTGTTGTTGCCTTCTTGTTGAGTTTGTAAGGACGTTCAAACCATAAGTCTGGACCGCATAGGGTGTGCTCATAAATACCAAAGAGATCACTCCCATTTTCAAGTGATGAGCAAGATTTACAAGCTCAATAAGCCCGTCCTTTCCCATTATTGGATTAGCAATTACGCAGTCAAAATCCAAACGCCGCAATCGATTCAAAATAATTGAATTTGAATTCATTATGTCATTCAATTTAATATCGGCGATTGATTGGACTCCATATGAATGGACAAAGGTGTTTAGGGTTCTTATATCATCCAGAGAATTAGATAATAACATGTGAAAGTTGATTTTGATAGCACAGATATATGGCTCACATTCCTTAACATATTTAGTTATGTCTCCTATATTTTTCAGCCGAGAGTGGGGTGGGTCGAGCGCGAGAATTGTCTTTGTACCTTTTCGCACCGAATTTCTCATTATTCGTTCACCGTAGGATAAGATGGGACGATAGGAGATTTTATTCAATATTTTTTCATGTGTAGCATAGAGCTAATAAAGAAGTTTCCTCCACACGATCTAAAACTATGTTGAATTAATTTTATTTACTTTAATCGGGTTTAAGATTGTGAAACGTAATAGGCAAGAGTTAATTCGATTAAATTGAGCAGGCCTGTTCAACGATGAAAGAGCGTATGAAATAAAAGTCAAATTTTTATTCATAAGTTTTCACTAGCGGATTCGAACCTAGAAGTCGAACTAACTTAACGTAAATGTAGCCATGCTCTTCTACGTTATTAGAAAATACTGTGGATTCATTCTTCTGGCTAGAGTACTTTAAGAAGGAACTTACAGGCTCGTCTTTAGTCGTGATATAATAAAAGTATGAAATACTATCCGATTCACCTAATGTAACTGCTGTACCTATTACATGACCGCTTTGCGATTTAAACACAAAAAGAGGAAGGGGGGCTTCATCATAAATCATCTTAAATGATGCAATCTTTGCTAAACTGGCAATATCCCTTAATTTTATGGGGACATATCCAGAATTTTTTCCTAACTTCGCATTACGAGAAAATGCTTTGGGAAATTTTTCGACTGCTATGACCGGGGAATACACATAAACAGGATTTGTTATAGAATTCACTATTACAACTTCTTCCGTACCTCCAGAATGTCTATAAGCAAGGAACTGACCTTCGGTGGGATGTTTTACATAGTAAATTACCGGTATATTATTCAGAAAGTCTATTTGGGTAGCCAAAACATGATGTTCTCCTTTTGTGAATGAAAAAGTGAGTAGCGGAGTACGTTCAAATGCGCAGACCAATCTTCCAAAGTCGTTAATGGATGAAATTTCTATGTAATATGGAGCTCTGGATTGCAATGTCTATCGTGCATTTTTAGATTATTAATATGCTACGCCTTTAGAGCAGGAATATAGATCTTTGCAAAGATTATTAGAAAGACGAACGATAACCCGACAATCTTAACGTATTAAACAAAAATGGTCTGTAAGAAAATAGATCAAAAATGACTCGACATTTTTATCAAAACGAGTGCATCAGGCTTATTTTTACATTTTTCAGTTATCCGAACTTCGGCGATCAATGATGTCAAAAACATCCTCCCCAGTACCAATTAGGACTACAGGGACACCAGTTTCTCCTTCAATCTCCTGAATAAAGTTTTTGGCCACTGTCGGAAGCTTAGAATACTCTCTTTTTCCCACACATGATGGAAATAGAACATCCATTTTAGTGACGGCAAGCTCGGTCGCACTATTAAGATTAACAGCTCGCCTAGCTAAATCCATATTGAAATATGAAGATCTACGAAGTCTGCCCGTCACGCTCCCATATTCTGTCCATCCACGTTCTATGGCTTCACTTGGACTTACTTCATTCTGCAAAGGACCTCCACCGACCCGTGTTACAAAAGATTTGAATACAACTAAAACATTGTCGACTTTTTTAGGACCTAGTCCAACGTCAGAACAAATACCTGAAGCAGTAACATCCTTTGACGTAACATAAGGATATCCACCATGGTATAAGGATAGGTACGTACCTTGAGTACCCTCAACTAGAACCCTACTTTTTTGGTCAATCGCATCATTTACTGTCTTGCTAATGTCATCTAAAAAGGGCTCCAGATCCGGCATGTCTCTAGCGAGCTTCAATTTGCGCAGGGCTCTATCTGAGTTAGCTGGACCGGTTCCCGTTCCAGTAGTTCCTACAGTCTGTTTAAGATGCTCAGATTCAACATCTTGTCGAATGTGATGCTCTTCAATAATACCACATTGCCTGTCTACCAGAGTCCTTTCAAAAGTAGAATACTTCTTAATTTCGTCAAATAGGATTCTTGGAGTTAGCAGTACGCCTGCTCCGATTAAGAGTTTTGTAGATTTGTTGAGGATTGCGCTTGGCAACATACGGACCTTATATTGAACATGGTTACGAACGAAAGTGTGACCGGCATTCGCACCAACTCCACCTCTGACGGCCAAGCTTGGAGAATCTTTAATTGAGAGATAAGCGAGAATCTTTCCCTTGCCTTCATCCCCATAAAAACCACCTACAGTAACAGTACAAGGCATGTCGAAATAATTAATTTGAGCCAATATAAGGATAATTAGAAATTAAATATTAAGAGTCTAATTTACTAATCCACAAATATCTATTATTTGGAAATAGTCGAGCACAAAGCGCTCCTTTACTATCTACCGTTGTTCTAGCTGCAGTTTCAATTAGTTCATAGCTTAACTCAAAGAGAAAGTTTCTCTTGTGTATAGTATAAATATATACATACTTCAACTAACCGTTAAAGCATGTTATCATTAGCATGTCGTGATACAGGAGCAAGTAAAATTGAATGCGACTATGTTGCCAGAGGAAATAATGAAGAGGAACTCTGGAAAGATGGCACAGAACACATAGTAAAGGCACATGGTATGAAAACTGAGGATATTACCCCACAGTTTAAAAACTATTATAAACGATACATCAAACGTTTTTAAATTCCTAACCTTAGTTGCTCTTCTTGGAGATTGATTTTGCTTAATAATGATCACTTTGCCAGGACCATATGCTTGAATGAAAAACTCCGGCTAATATGAGAACAAAGGCTTAAAATGTCAGAATGTAGGAAACACGAGACAAAGGCATATGGATTACTTGCTGGGATTATAAGTTTGGAAAGTCTTTCTATATGGATTCTGAAATAATAGGAAGTGAGAAACCCCATATTTCACAATCCGTCTCACTTTCCTTGGTAACTAAATCTAGACTTGCCAGAAGATATGGCAATTAAGCGTTATTACCGTATTGGCTAAAATTTAACAATTTCTGTTGGCAAATAACTCCTGTCTTTGCTTCCTCGACCTCTTTAATAGTCACTACCTAAAATATTTCTCATATTGTTTCAGAGTATCTAATTGTTTTTCGAGTCTTATGGTCCATCCCCAGATTTTCTTGAATTTCCTGGCTGCACCTTAAGAGACCATACATGTATAACCATGCGTTTTCTAAAAATTGCAGTTATGGAACCGAACCCAGGAGACGTAGAGCGGCTGTTATTTATAATGGCTAATTTGCCGGAGTTTCTAAGATTGTCCTTAGCAAGTAGAAAGCTGCACGAGCTAATTTCTATGAATAAATTGGAAAGATTACCTGTGATTCTGCAAGTGATTCGTTGTTTATACTCTCTAGAGGCAAGTATGATTGAACGATTAGTAACATCTTGGATAAAGGAAATGTGCAAACTAGATTCAAAAATTCTGACTGAGCTAATGGTAACTTACTGTGAAGCTTTCTTAAATGAGGAACGATTTATCAACATCTATTCTGGAACTTTTTTGGATGGGTACAATTCCCTCAAAGAAGATGAACAAGAAAGAATTATGATCGGGCTAAAAGAAGGATTACTTCTGAGCCCTAGCCGGTTAGACTTACTCGAAAAGCTTCCAGAAGCCATCAAAATTTTAATGGGGTTGCGAAAATGACGGCTTTTATTTTGAATCTGGGTTCTTGGTCAGCTCTTCTCCTTTTTCTAGTCCAAAAAATATCCTCTCGTACTTCTTTAGCATTTTTCTATGTTCTGGCAAAGACATATCGAGACGCATTTCGTTAATCACCATTACAGCATAAGTAGTCCACTCCTTCCAGCAAGAATCGCATGATGGATACTTCAATGACTGAACATCATCGATATGTTGGTCATCGAAATTTTTTCCACACTTAATACAAGTCTTCATTCGTAGTTCTTTAAGAATCGCACTATTTTATTGTTTTATATGACATCACAGTCTCTTTACCTATTTGACTTATCATATGCATGATTTCGCATTATATGTTGTCGCATTTTTTCCATCCCCTCAAACTTCAAATCACATTCCTTGCAGTTGTAGTATTTACCCTCATGGTTAACTTGAATATGCTGCATTAGATCATGTGCCTTTCTGTATCTTTTCCCACATATATGGCAGACATTGCGTTTCAGAATACCTAACAACCTAGTGATCGTCCCACTTACTGGATGTTTTTATCAATTATATTAAACTAGTGTATTTCCTGTAACAGTTCAAATTTATATTATGTTATTTATAGCACAGGAATTCATTGTATTCAAATGCAGTCAACAGCATGCATTCCTAGAATTTTTTATAACTGCGACACTACAAGTGTAGCAAAAGGATTGCTAGGTAAAATGCTAGTTAGGATATTGTGGACATCCGTGGGTCCAATACGTCTTGCGGGCATAATAACAGAAACTGAAGCTTATGGGGCTTACGAAGACCCTGCAAGCCATGCATTTCGAGGGCTTACTCCCCGTAGCTCTATTATGTTTGGCAAAAGAGGTATTTGTTATGTGTACCTCATTTACGGCACTTATCATTGTCTTAATGTTGTAGCTTATTCTAACAAAAAAGTTGCGGGTGCTGTTCTTATTCGTTCCTTATATCCCACAGAGGGAATAAAAGCGATGATGATTTTTAGAAAATCCAGAAAAATAGAAGGGTTGACCAACGGTCCTGGCAAAATCTGTATTGCATTAAAGATTGATAAATCGCTAAACGGTTTAGACTTCACTGATAGCCAGTCTTGTTTACGAATAGAGGACGGTATAGAATCTCATAGAACAATAGCGACCAAGAGAATAGGCCTAACCTTTGGTACAGAATTGAAGCGAAGATATTCGATCGTCAGTAATATTAATTATACACATTCTAAAAATCGTTGCATCTAATTAACCAAAGGATACTTTTTTTGGAACTATTTATTTTTGCCAAACTGGTTCAAATAATATAATACTCCAATAAGTAGTTGTAGTTGCAAATTTGCTCGGAGATAGTAAGTATACTTCTAAAACGAATTGAGTTACTAAATTGGCGGACAAAAGATTATACAATATAAGGAATTTCGCATATAATTGAATATTCTTATTATTGAAATTCTAGCCGTCCTTTGACCTGAAATTGGGGGAAAATAAACGAATTGAATCGGTAGCGTATTAATTTACTAATTTCGCTTAAATTAAGTAAAACTAGGAAGAGATGTCTTTGTAACTTTAGATATTATGCCACTAAATCCAAAATTTACGATCAAAAACCAACCCCACAGATAAACCTCTCCGGGGACCTTACATGGACCCTTCGTCTGATTCGGATTAGTTGGTAGGTGTTGTTGGTCATTTTTCACATTATCATCTCCGCACATTATCCAGGGGATATGTACGGGGGATAAAGCTACAATTTGACCAAAAATAGCGGGGAATACCAATATCCAAAGCATGAATGATGGGATCATATAGATTAACATTGGCCTCATCTGTTGTTGTTGTAATTCCATGCTCATCTTGTTTACATAAGCTTGTTTCTTCCTTAGCTCTTCAATTTTTGGCTTGTCTTGTTTCTTAACTGCAGCCATGTACTGCTTTCGCCACTCATTTGTCTCCTTCATTATTGCGTTCATCTTTTGGATATCCGTGGTCTTCTTCCTCAACATAGAAAATGCAAAATTTAAAGAAATTGCAATTAATGCCGCCACAATCATTGCGACAAAAATGTCTCCGAAAACGGGATGAGTAGTATATTTAGGAGTAAATCCTAGTTGCAATATTACAGATTCGGCACCAATCATTTTATCGTCATTTTATTCTTCGTCTGAGCGAGCAATTATGTTAGGAACGCTAGGACGATAACTCTTTATAAGTATTTCATGATGATATTGGAGGTTAGTATAAACAGCTTTCATTAGTTGACATTTACTATTTCAAATTAAGTAATGGAATTTAATATACTCTGAGTGCAATTGGATCATTTCAGTTGAAAATCTAGAGTGAAATAGGACCGTGGAATAAAACCTTGATAATAATATTGTTATGAAGGACTTTTTTGGACTTGAATTTCCTTTGTGATCCGTTAATTATCCTACAGAGTCTTCCATCTCTAGTTTCACCATTCTGTTAAGCTCTACTGCGTATTCCATTGG
>Ga0075433_10004711_pt1 | contig 10632 bp, 6 predicted proteins | sample RhiMethybrSRZTD2_FD_75299 | JGI IMG/M metagenome (GOLD analysis project Ga0075433, IMG submission 75299) | Populus rhizosphere microbial communities from Tennessee, USA - Rhizosphere MetaG P. TD hybrid SRZTD2 | ecosystem: Host-associated > Plants > Roots > Rhizosphere > Soil | place: USA... | reverse complement strand
CGAGGTCGACATCCGGATCCGCCTCGCCGATCTGGCGCTGGAATCCGGCCGGTGGATGGAAGCCGAGTCAGACCTGCGGCAGGCCGAGCAGTCCGCCCTCGCGCATGGCCTGGCGCACCGGCTGGTGGAGATCTACACGCTGTTGGGGCGGCTGAGCGGACGGGGCGGTGAGGAAACGGGCTTCGTGTTCTTCGAGCAGGCCCTCGAGCTGTGCCGCGCGCTCGAGCTGGACGAGCTGCTCATGGCCGATGTCTGCGTCGCCTACGGCCAGTTCCACGGGGCACTCGGCAATATGGATTCATCGCGTGCCTACCTCGAGCGCGCTGGAGAGACGTATCAGGAGCGCGCGCAGGTGGGCGGGGTCGAACGGGTGCACGCCGAGCTGAGCCGGCTCGCCGTCGCGGTCTGAGACCCGCGCCGCCTACTCGTACCGCAGGGCGACGATCGGATCGAGCGAGGCCGCCCGTCGGGCGGGCCAGATGCCGAAGAACAGTCCGATGGATGCGCTGAACGCGAACGCGATGACGATCGAATAGAGCGAAATCGCCGTATTCCACTGCGCCAGCAACGACAGCAGCAGGGCCCCGACGGTTCCCAGGATCACTCCCAGCGTCCCCCCCGCGAGGCAGAGCACCAGGGCCTCCACCAGGAACTGCAGCATGATGTTGCGTCGGGACGCCCCGATCGCCATGCGGACCCCGATTTCCCGCGTGCGCTCGGTGACCGAGACGAGCATGATGTTCATGATCCCGATGCCGCCCACGAGCAGGCTCACCGCGGCGACGGCGGCCAGCAGGAAGCTGAACGTGGCCGTGGTTTCCTGGAAGGTCTCGATCAGGTCGCTCTGGTTCGAGATCTGGAAGTCGTTGTCCCGGTCGTCGGGGATCTTGTGGGCGCGACGGAGCACGCGCTCGACCTCGATCATGGCGAGGTTCATGTGGGCCAGGTCGTCGACTTTGCCGGTGAGTCGCTTGAGGCGGTCGTACCCCATCACCCGATAGTGGGCGGTCTCCAGCGGAATCAGGATGTCGTTATCCGGGTTGCCGCGTCCGCTGCCGCTCGTCCCTTTCTCCGACAGAATGCCGATGACCTCGAAGGGAATGCCGCGGATCTGGATCTCGTTGCCGATGATCAGGGGGCCGCTCGTCTTGAGCAGGTCCGGCACATCCGCCCCGAGCACGGCGACGCGGCGGCGGGAGTCGTCATCGCCGGCCGTAAACATGCGCCCCGCTGTAATCGTGTAGCCCTTGACCGGCCCGTAATCCGGCGTGGTGCCGGTGATGCCGATGTTGATGTTGTGGCTTCCGTACTGCACCTGGTAGTCGTCGGCGATTTCCGGAACGAACGCTTCGAAGTAGCGCGCGTCCTGCGCCAGGGCGGTGTAATCGTCGACCGTCAGACTGATCTTGGTCGCGCTCGCAATCCCCTGATTGAAGCTCTGCCCCGGCTCGACCGTGAGCAGTGTCGGCCCGAGCGTGTGGATGCGAGCCTCCACGGCCTTCTGGGCGCCGGCGCCCAGCGCGACCATGGTGATCACCGCGCCGACGCCGATGATGATGCCCAACATCGTGAGCAGGGACCGCAGCTTGTTCGCGCGCACGGCCTGCAGTGCGACCCGGATGATCTCCTCGATGAGCATCGCGCGCCCCCTATTGCTGGCGGAGGCCGGGCATTCCGGTGTTCCGGGATTGGGCCTTCCGCTGTTGCTTGCCGAGGTCGTTGACGAGCCCGGCCGACGGCAGGACGAGCACGGTGTCACCCTCGGCCAATCCGGTCAACACTTCTGTGTAGTCCAAGTCGGTGAGCCCGACGATGACGTTGACGGGTGTCGCGCGACCATGGCGCATGACGAAGGTGATACGGTGCTCTCCCCCGGTCGTGTCCGGTGGTGGTTGCGGCTCGGCCCGGGCCGGGGGGTCGCCGGGAGGGTCGCCGGCGGGCACGGCGGTCGCGCTCCCCGACGTGCCGGCGGACGCGGCAGTGGCTTGCGAGCGCGCCAGCCGGCGCCGCATCACCTTCTTGTCCAGGCCGAGCCATGCGGCGGCGGCGCCGATGTCGTCCTCTTCGCGCAGCGCGGCGTTCGGCACGGCGAGCACATTGTGCCGGTCACCCACGTTGACCTCGAGCTCGGCGTTCATGCCGGGCTTCAGGAGGTGCCCGGGGTTGACGATGTTCACCAGCACCGGGAACATCGTGACGTTCTGCCGCACGGTGGCTCGCGGCTCGATCTTCAGGACTTTCCCCGTGAACGGATGACGGGGATAGGCGTCGACCGTGATGTTCACTTCCATGCCGCTCCTGATGCGGCCGATGTCGGTCTCGTCCACCATCGCCTGCAGCTGGACGGTGTCGAGGTTCGCCATCGTGAAGATGACCGTGCCGCCGCCCACGTCCCGGGTGGGGGACGAGATGACCGTGCCCAGCTCGACCGCCTTGTCGATAATCGTGCCGCTCACCGGGGCGGTGAGCCGGGTGTCGCCCAAGGCCTCACGTGCCGCCCGCAGGTCGGTGCGGGCACGCACCACACCGGCCGTGGCGCTGGCGTTCGCGAGGCGGGCGGCTTCGTATTCGGTCTCGGTGATGGCCTGCGCCTTGAACAGCGTGTCCGCCCGGGCCAGCGACATCTGCGCGTTGTCCAGCTGGGCCTGGGCCACGTTCAGGTTGGCGACGGCCTGGTCGAGGATGTTGCGCGTACTGCGCTGGTCGACCTCGGCCAGGAGCTGGCCGGCACGGACATCGGCGCCGCTCTGCACGTGCATGCCGATGATCTCTCCCGACGCTTTCGATTTCACCTCGACGGTAAGCACGGGCTGGATCGCGCCGGAGGCGGATACCCGAAGCAAGATGTCCCGGCGTTCGACCGGAACCACTTCGAACTCTGCGGCTTGCACCACGGGCTTCCGGCACCCGGCCGCCGTCGCGATCAGGGTCGCTCCCCAGAGAATGCGCTTCATGTGTTCCGCTCCGTCTCCGTCGTGAAGTCCCGCTCAACCGTGAAGTCCCGCTCGATGATGCCGTCGCGCAGGTGGATCTGGCGCCGGGCATGGGCGGCGATGTCGTGTTCGTGGGTGACCAGCACGATCGTCTGGCCGGCCTCCCACAGGTCTTCGAACAGGGTCATGATTTCGTCGCCCGTCCGCGTATCGAGATTCCCGGTCGGCTCATCCGCCAGGAGGATGCTGGGCGTATGCACCAGCGCCCGGGCGATGGCGACCCGTTGGCGCTGACCGCCGGACAGCTCGTTGGGCAGATGCTCCATCCGGTCGGCGAGACCGACCAGCTCGAGCGCCGCGGCCGCCGCCTCATAGCGCGCCTTGGGGCCGATGCCGGCGTAGATCAGCGGCAGTTCGACATTGTGCAGCGCGTCGGCGCGCGGCAGCAGATTGAACGTCTGGAAGACGAACCCGATCTCCTTGTTCCGGATCCGCGCCAGCTCCTGATCGTCGAGGTCGCTCACGTCCCGGCCGTTGAGCCAGTACTCCCCGGACGTGGGCGTGTCGAGGCAGCCGAGCAGGTTCATCAGCGTGGTTTTCCCGGACCCCGAGGGGCCCATCACGGCGACGAACTCGTTGCGGCGGATCTCGAGGTCCACGCCGCGCAACGCGTGCACCACGTCGCCACCCATGTCGTAGTTCCGGGTGAGGCGGTTCGTCATGATCATGACGCCGCGCAGCGACGATGCCGCGGCCGGCGCGTTGAGGGGCAGCGCGACGCTCATAGCGGGTGCCCCACCAGCGTCTCGACCTGGGCCCGGGCGACGAGGTAATTGAACCGCGCCTGGACGAGACTCGTTTCCGCCTGCGTCAGGTTCGCCTGGGACGTCAGGAGGTCGAGGATCGTGCTGGCGCCGACCCGGTAGCGCTCCTGGAGCACCCGCAGGTCCTCGGTGCCGGCCGCCACGTTTTCTCGCGCGATCTCGATCTGCTCGTGCGCGGTCTCCAGGGCCGCCAGCTGCTGCGTCAGCTGCGCGTTGACCTGGCGCCGCGCATCCGCGGCCTGCCCGAGGGCGTTGTCGCGGGCGACGCGCGACTGCACCTGCGCCTGTTCGCGCGAGAAGCCGTCGAACAGCGGCCAGCTCAGGGTGACCTTCAGGGTCCAGTTGTTGACGTAATTGCCGGTGGTCGTCCAGGGCGCATCGAAGCCGCTGACGGCATTGGAGTAGGTTGCCGACAGGGTGGGCCAGTACTGGGCGCGGGCCACGGCCACGCGCGCGTCGGCGGCGCGGGCCAGCGCTTCGGCCTGAATCACCTGCGGCGCCGAGTGGACGGCTTCCGCCCGCAGCGTGGTCGTGTCGGGCAGGGTCGGGAACGAGGAGTCGGTCACGGCCCGGACGGCCCGCTCCACCCCGACTTGCCGGCCCAGATTGGCCCGGGCCGTCTCGAGGTTCGCCCGCGCCTGGAGCAGGGCCAGACGGGCGTTTCCGAGGTCGACCCGTGCGCGCAGTGAGTCGGAGCGCGTGGCCGAGCCGGCATGCAGTTTCTGGACGGAGATCTGGAACTGTCGCGTGGCCCGCGCCACCTGCGCTTCGGCTACGCCGACCAGCTCCTCGCGGGCGAGCGCATCGTAGAACAGCTGGGTGGTCTGGAACGTGACCTGGAACCGCTGGTTGGTCAGGCTCGCGTCCGACGCGCTGGCGGAGGCGTCGGCGGCGCGCAGCAACGCAAACCGTCGAAAGCCGTCGAACAGATCGAGGCCGAGCGAGAGGCCGCCGGAGTAGGTCTTGCTGGTCCCCCCGCCCGCCACGATCTGGTTCGTACTCTGGTTGAAGCGGTTGGCCGACGCCTGGTTGCGAGTCGCGGATGCGCCGACGGTAGGCAGAAACGAGCCGAAGGCGGTGCGTTGCGCGGCGCCGGCGTTGCGCCGGTCACCCCGTGCCTGAATCATCGCCGGCTGAACATCCAGCGCGCCGCGAATGGCTTCGGCCAGCGTCAGGCGCAGCTCCCCCCCCCCCGAGTCCGCGGGCATGGCGGCCGTGCCGGAGTCGGCCTGCTGTCCCGTCGCGGGCGCGCTGAAGGCGCACGCGAGCATCACGATCGCGGCGCCTAGTCCGCGCGCCTCGATCGCCCTCTTTCGAGACATGGAATCCCCCTCGCGCATTCGTGGTCGTTCTGTCACGCAACCGTGACTTGGCAACTCGTATGCCGATGGACCGGCTCCTGTCCGAGGCGAAATCGCCATGATTCCGGGAGGCAGACGGGTGCGATGCTGCAAGTTGGGGCGGCGCCCGCAGCAAAACGGGACGCATAGTGGTGCGCTTTGTGGCGACCTCGTACGCGCGGATAGCGTCGCCGTAGCCGTTGCGCGTGCGACGTGGTGTTTTGAGCGGCGGCACAAGCACTGCGTAGCAGGATGCCCGGGGGGACCGCCCATACGCCGCCCACGGCGGGCGACCGGGTCACGCCCCAGGAACGGACAATGGGCGCAAGAATTCAACCGACCGAGCCCGAATCGAAGGACCGGAGGAAGCCGGGACGCGAGTCCGCCCGGCTCCGCGTCGCCATTTACTCGCCGGGGCTGATCGGTCTGGGTCACATCCGCCGCAACGCCGCGATCGCCCAGGCGCTGCGCTCGACGCTGAAACCGGTCATCGTCATGATCGCCGAAGCGCGCCAGGTCGGCGCGCTGCCCATGCTGACCGGAGTGGACTGCGTGACCCTGCCGTCACACCGCCCGGCCGAGGACACAGGGGCCGAGCGAGAGCCGCGATTCCTGGACATCGCCGAACGCGATCTCTGCGCGCTGCGGACCGCGATCATCGACACCACGTTCGAGAGCTTCGAGCCGGACGCGCTGATCGTGGATCACCTCCCGCTGGGCACCGCCAACGAGCTGCGCCGCCCGCTGCAGCGCCTGCGCAAACGGGGCAACACGTGTTGCGTGCTCGGCCTGCGGGACGTGCCGCAAGCGAAGTCGCCTGCCACGGGACGCTACGTGTGGCCGGACCGGGCAACCGCCGGTGCCATCCGCGACTACTTCGATGCCGTGTGGGTGTACGGCGATCCGACCGTCTACGACCCGGTGCACGATGACCGGGGGCTGCCGCGGCTGGCGGTGCCGGTGCACTACACCGGGTACCTGGACGAGCGGGCCCGCCTGGCGCTCACGACCGATCAGCAGCCGCTCCCGGCCACGGGGCAGGGATCGGTTGCGCTCTGCGTGGTGGGCCGGGGTCATGACGCCGAGGTGCTGGCCGATGCCTTTCTCGAGGCGACGCTGCCTCCCGGGACCAGCGGTCTCGTGGTGACGGGCGCGACCATCGAGGAAGACGCGCTGCGCCGGATCCGGCGGCACGCCCGGCGGCACGCCGGGATGCAGCTGCTGGAACGCGTCGCCGACCCGGCCCCCTTCATCCGCCAGGCGGATCGCGTCGTCGCCATGGGCGGTTATCACACGCTGTGCGAGGTGCTGTCGTTCGAGAAGCGGGCGTTGATCGTCCCGCGCTTCCGCGCCATCCCCGAGCACGAGCAGTGGATCCGGGCGACGCGGATGCGGGATCTCGGTCTGATCGACCTGCTGGACCCGCGCCAACTCAGTCCGGCCGCCCTGAGCGACTGGCTCGCCCGGGACCCCGGGTCACCGACGCAGAGCCGGCACCGGGTCGATTTCGGCGGCCTCACCCGCATCCCAAAGCTCTTGAGCGAGCTGCTGGGCACCTCCAAAACCTCGATGGCGCAAGCCGTCGCGCACGCGTGAGGGCCAACGCGATGCCCGCCCTGCGTCCCATCAAGCGTGCGGTGAATCCGGACGACGAGCGCGCCGTTCTGACGGCTGCGCTGCGCGACATTTATGGTCCGACCGCGGTGCTCGACCGGTGCGCAGCCGACCCGCTCACGAAGCGGGGACGCCATCACGTGGTGCGGTACGATGTGCGTGCCCGGGTGCCCGGGAGCCCCGAGATTCGCGAACACGTGTGGGTCGGGAAGTTCTACGAGCGTGAAGACGACGGGCAGACCATCGCCGCGGTCCTGAAGCGCCTCGCCAACGCGCATCCCGTCAATGGGAACTGCCTCATCGTACCGCGCGTCCTCTCGTATCAACCGGCGATGCGGATGCTGCTGCAGACGTTCGAGCCCGGGGAATCGGTGGTCGCGGCCATGGGGCGCCATGATGGGGCGGTGGTCTCGGCCATCGGCCGGGCGCTGGCGACGCTGCATCGGACCGACGTGGGGCTGGACACGACCACGCAGGCCGGGGAAGTCGTCGGGCGGTTGCGGCGCAAGGTCGCCGAGCTCGTTATCCGGTTCCCCACTCAGGCGCCCATGCTGCAGCACACCCTCGCCGCCCTCGAGAATCAGGTGCCGGCGATGCCCGCCACCCCACGCTTTCTCCATGGCGATCTCGGCGCCGCCCAGATGCGGTGGAACGCCGGCCGAATCGTCATGCTGGACTTCGACAATTGTAGCCGAGGCGATCCTGCCCTGGATTTGGGCACGCTGCTGGCGCAGCTGCGCCGCCTGGTCTTGCGCAAGCCCGGCAAGATTCCCGATTTCGCCGTCGCCCGAGTCGGGCTCCTCGCCGCCTACGAAAGCGCCATGCCGGAGGACCCCGGTCTGGCGCAGCGCGTCGCCTGGTACGAAATGATCGCGTTACTGCGGAAGATTCACTTCCTGGCGTTCGACATGACGCGTCATGCCGATCCCGAGGTGGTGGAGCAACGCCACGCCGAAGCGGTACGGTTGATGGGCCAGCTGCCGTCGCGCGCGCACGGGGGATTGACGCGCCTCGCCGCACTGACCGAGGCGCGCGCCCAGCGGCCCGCCGCGCCGCGGCGCAAGGACAAGCCGTCGATCAGCAACCGCGCCGCCCTGCGGGAGAAGCGGAAACGCCTGCGCGCGTTCTTCTCGGATCAGATGGGACGGGTCAAATGGAGTTTCACGCTGGCGGTCTTCTTCACTATCGGGACCGCCATCATGGACCTGGTCGCGCCGTGGCCGTTGAAGCTGATTCTGGATCACGGCCTGCTGGAGAAGCCGCTGCCGGATGCGCTGTGGTTCCTGCAGCCGTTGCTGGACGCGGGGGGGACGGAGTTCCTGGTCATGGCCTCCCTCGGCCTCGTGGCGATCGCGGTGCTGGATTCGGTGTTTTCGTACTTCCAGAAGTTTGTCACGTCGTCGATCAGCTACAGGACGGTCTACGCGTTGCGCCGTGAGCTGTTCATGCACCTGCAGCGCCTGCCGCTCGCGTTTCACACCGCCGCCCGATCGGGCGACCTGTTGAACCGGATCCAGTCGGACACGGACACGCTGAAGGATATGGTCTCGGACGACCTGTTGAAGTTCTGCTCGCAGATCCTGACGGTGCTCGGCATGTTCGCCATCCTGATCGCGATCAGCTGGCAGCTGGCGCTGATCGCGCTGGCGACGATGCCGTTCCTCTCGTTCAGCCTGTTTCACCTGTATCGCAAGAGCAAGGTTTCGTCCAAGAAGCAAAAGCAGCAGGACGGCAAAGTGGCGGCTCGCATGGTCGAGGTGCTGGCCGCGATCCCCCTGGTGCAGGCGTTCGGCCGGGAAGGGCACGAAGCGGAGCGCTTCGACGCCGTAACCGAGGTGTCGCTGAAGGAGAGCATCCGGGTCGCCCGGCTGTCCGCCGCGGCCAGCCGGTCGTCGGAGATCATCTCGTCCCTGGGCATCGCGGCGGCCGTGTTGTACGGCGCGATCGCGGTCCAGGACTCGCGGATGCTGCCCGGTGTCCTGGTGCTCGTCGTGGCCTACCTCAACAATCTCTACAAGCCGCTGCGCGGCCTCGCGAAGCTGTCGACCGACTTCTCCAAGGCCATGGCCAGCGCGGACCGGTTGTCGGAAGTGCTGGACATCGAGCCCCAGATCCGGGACCGCGCCGATGCCGTCGAGGCGCCCCGGTTCAAGGGCGATATCGAGTTCAAGGATGTGGCGTTCGCCTACGGCGACGGCGAAGACGTGTTGGAGGAGATGTCGTTCCACCTCTCTCCCGGACAACGAGTAGCCCTGGTCGGTTCGAGCGGCTCCGGCAAATCCACCATCGGGAACCTGATCCTGCGCCTGTACGAGCCGCGGCGCGGGGCGGTGCTCATCGACGGGGCGGACATTCAGAGCTACACGCGAGACTCCCTACGCCGCCAAATCGGCATCGTGCTCCAGGACGCCGTCCTGTTCGGCGCATCGGTGCGGGAGAACATCGCGTACGGCAACACCGAGGCCTCGGAGAAGGAAATCGAGGCGGCGGCCAAAGCGGCCAATGCCGACGAGTTCATCCGCGAGCTGCCGAACGGCTACGACACCGTGATCGGAGAGCGCGGCTCCACCCTGTCGGGTGGACAGCAACAGCGTATCGCGATCGCCCGGGCACTGATTCGCGACGCTCCCATCCTCATTCTGGACGAGCCGATGACCGGACTCGACGTGGAAAGCGAAGCCAAGGTCCGCGAGGCGCTGGATCGCCTCATGGCGGGCCGGACCTGCGTCATGATGACCCATGATCTCGAAGCAATCGCGGACGCCGACCAGGTGCTGGTCCTGAAGGACGGGCGGATCGCCGCGCGCGGCACCCACGCGGAGCTCCTGGAAACGAGCGACCGGTACCGGGAGCTGTACGAGCTGGACCGTGATCGTGGACAGCGAGTCGTGGAGCCGAGCGTATGAGCGGGGCACGAGCCGTCGCGCGCCGGCGGGCGCTGCCCGCCCTGGTCTACGAAGAGACGTATCCCGTGGATCCGGACTTTCCGCAGCTCCAGGTCGCCACCGATGCGGGCCGGATGCTCGAGCTGTTCCGGACGCATCTGAAGTTGGTGCCGGGCAAACGAATCCAGATCCTGGACTGCATCCCGTTCCGGTTCCGGTGCCGCCAGTCGGGGGGCCGCTGCGTGCTTCAGTACACGCTGCGGCTCGTCGACGCGCGCACCGGGCGCCAGTGGGACCAATGGGTGACGGGGCTGCTGTATGCCCAGCCGGGCGAGGCCGAGCGGCTGTGGCGGGAGCTGCTCGGGTCCGACCCGCGGCAGAACATTCCAGAGCCGTGGGTGTGCTTCGAGCCCGTGGATTTCCTCCCCGATCTCCAGATGCTGGTACAGGTTTTCCCGTTCGACCGGAAACTGCGCCAGCTCGGTCCTGTTCTGGGCGGAGCGCTGCGCGAGCTGGAACCGCTGCTCCTGGCCGGTTTGCCGCCCGGCTCGTGGCAGGTCACGCACCGCTCGATCATCCCGACGCGGTATCGCACGGAGCTGGGCGCCGCGCTCAAGCTCACGCTGCAGGCGCGCGAGGCGGTCAGCGCGCGAAGTGCCGCGCTGTGCTGCTACGTGAAGGTGTTCCGCAACGACCACGGCGAAGAGACGTTCGCCTTCCTGCGGGCCTGCGCCAACCGCGCCGAGGCCGAGTCGCCGGGGTTCTCGGTCGTCCGTCCGCTCGCGTATCTGCGGCACTGGCGCACCCTCGCGCTGGAGGAGGCGTCCGGCGCGACGCTGCAGCAGCTGCTGGTGAACGGTCGCGAGCCCGCGCGACCGGCGCGGGCCGTCGCGCGCGCCGTGGCGGCGTTCAACCTGGCCGACCCGATCATTACGATGCGGCACACCCTCATCGACCAGCTGGCCGACGTGCACAGCGCCGCAGCCCTGGTCCAATGGGCGTGCCCCGAGACCCGCCCGGCCGTCCGTGAAATCAC
>Ga0075433_10004706_pt1 | contig 10635 bp, 7 predicted proteins | sample RhiMethybrSRZTD2_FD_75299 | JGI IMG/M metagenome (GOLD analysis project Ga0075433, IMG submission 75299) | Populus rhizosphere microbial communities from Tennessee, USA - Rhizosphere MetaG P. TD hybrid SRZTD2 | ecosystem: Host-associated > Plants > Roots > Rhizosphere > Soil | place: USA... | reverse complement strand
ATCAGGTCATCGCGCTCGTGTACCTCAACGGATGGATCCCCGACGAGGGAGAGAGCATTCAGAAGCTCATCGAGTCCGAGATTTTCGAGGGCAGTCTCATTCCGGCAGCGATCAGGCCGGTTCCGTTCAAGAACCCTGATGGGAGCGACGGCGTAGATCTCTATCTCGATCAAGGCCTGTTCGCCGAGGCATTTGCAGGCGACGTCGACCCCGAGATCGCAGGCGTGATGGCCGCTGCCCAACGGCCCTGGAGCGGCGGTGCTGCAGAGAGACCTGCCGGCCCGCCGGGGTGGAAGTCGATCCCATCGTGGTACCTGCTCGGAACGGACGACCGGGCAATTCCGCCCGCGGCTCAGCGCTTCATGGCCGAGCGTGCAAAGGCGACGATCGAGGAGGTACCGGCCTCCCACGCATCGTTCGTCTCGCAGCCGGAGGCCACGACGCGGCTGATCCTGACGGCTATCGAGGCAACGAGCCGGAGCGCGGTCACTGCTTAAAGCTGACGCCTTCACTGACGCATGCTCGAAACGAGGCCCCGGAAACGGGGCCTCGATCTCGCGAGGAGCGCGGTACCATGCGGCTTCTGCCCTCTTAGCTCAGTTGGTAGAGCACCTCCATGGTAAGGAGGGGGTCGACGGTTCGAGTCCGTCAGAGGGCTCTGCAAAAGCCCTGCATAATGGTGATTTTTGTTTCGGATCGATTTGCAGGTTCTCGAACGTGGGGCAGGTATGGAGCCCCTTATGGAGCCCTCAGGTCGAAAACGCGCTGCTGGATCCAACGCCGGAGTGGCGCCGGGGCTGGACGGAGGATTCTTAGCGGCGGATGATCTAGACCCGTGCGTGCGGATCTTCCATCCGGCACCGTCACACTGCTCTTCACTGACATCGAGGGCTCGACGCGGCTCATCGACGAGCTCGGCGAGGAAGCCTACGTGCGGGCGCTCGCGGAACACCGCCGTGTTCTGCGCGTCGCGTTCTCCACGCATGGCGGCGTGGAGGTCGACACGCAGGGAGACGCGTTCCTCTACGTCTTTGCCGATCCGGCCGAGGCGCTGGCCGCCGCAGATCAGGGCCAGGAGGCGCTCACGTCGAGCGAGGTAAAGGTGCGGATGGGGTTGCACACTGGCGAGCTGCGGCTGACCAGCGAAGGCTACGCCGGCCGCGAGCTGCACCGGGCCGCTCGCATCGCTGCCTCGGGCCACGGCGGCCAGGTCGTGCTGTCGGCAGCGACGCGGGCGCTCGTTGACGGCGAGCTGACCGACCTCGGCGAGCACCGGCTGAAGGACTTCGCGGAGCCGGTGTGGATCTTCCAGCTGGGCGAAGAGCGGTTTCCACCGCTGAAGACGATCTCGAACACGAACTTGCCGCGGCCGGCTTCGTCTTTCGTGGGTCGCGAGCGGGAGGTGGCAGAGCTGGTCGAGCTGCTGCAGGACGGCGCCAGGTTGGTGACCCTTTCCGGCCCGGGCGGGTCCGGGAAGACGCGGCTGGCGATCGAGTCGGCGGCCGAGCTCGTGCCGGCCTTCCGGAACGGCGTCTTCTGGATCGGGCTCGCCGCTTTGCGTGACCCGGCCCTGGTCGTCGAGACCGTCGCTCAGACGGTGGGGGCCAAAGACGGCTTGGCTGAGCACATCGGGGAACGGGAGCTGCTCTTGCTGCTGGACAACTTCGAGCAGGTGGTGGCGGTGGCGCCGGAGCTGAGCTTGCTGCTCGAGTCCTGCCCGAACCTCCGCCTGCTGGTGACGAGCCGCGAGCTCTTGCGGATCCGGGGCGAGGTCGACTACCCGGTGCCGCCGCTGGCCGACTCCGAGGCGGTCGAGCTCTTCTGTGCCCGCTCCCGTCTGGAGCCGAGCGAGGAGATCGCCGAGCTCTGCGCCCGCCTGGACGACTTGCCGCTGGCGGTCGAGCTGGCTGCCGCACGCGCGAACGCACTTTCCCCGGCCCAGATCCTCGAGCGCCTCTCGCAGCGGCTCGACCTGCTCAGGGGCGGCCGCGATTCCGAGGCGCGCCAGCAGACGCTGCGCGCGACGATCGAGTGGAGCCACGACCTCCTTAGCGTCGAGGAGCAGCGGCTGTTCGCCAGGCTGGCTGTCTTCGCCGGCGGCTGCACCCTAGAGGCGGCCGAGACCGTCTGCGGCGCCAACGTGAACCTACTCCAAGCCCTGGTCGACAAGAGCCTGCTCCGCCACTCGGTGGAGCGGTTCTGGATGCTCGAGACAATCCGCGAGTTCGCCCTCGAGCGACTGGAGGAAAGCGGCGACGCCGGGGACCTGCGGGATCGGCACGGCGCGTACTTCCTCGGGCTCGGACAGGTCGCGAAGCCCGAGCTGCAGGGCCGGAGCTCGTCGGTCTGGTTCGACCGGCTCCAAGCGGAGCACGACAACTTCCGTGCGGCGCTTAGCGGCGCGCTCGAGCGGGGACGCGCCGACGTTGCATTGCGGGTCGGCGGCGCGATCTGGCTCTTCTGGTTCACGCGCGGCTACTGGAGCGAGGGCCGCCGCTGGCTCGAGTCGGCGCTCGCAGCCAGCACGCAGAGCGACGGACACCCTCGCTTAGATGCGCTCTGGGGCGCAGGCCTGCTCGCCGTCTGGCAGGGCGACCTCGAACGGGGTCGGACTGCGGCGGACGAGCTGCTCGCCCTTAGCGTGGACATTGATTCCACTTGGGCGAAGGCCATAGGCGTCGACATCGCGGCGCTCGTCGCCCACAACCGCGGCGACTGGGATCAGGCGGCGCAGCTCCACGCTGAGACAGCGCGGCTTGCGCGCGAGCTTGGCGACTCCTGGCTGCTCGGCATCGCCGTGAACAACCTCGGCGACGTTGCGCTCAACCGCCGCGAGTACGAGCGCGCATTGGGGCTCTTCGAAGAGAGCCTCGCGATCGGCCACGAGCGGCAGGATCAGGAAACCGTCGCGCGTGCGTTCGTGAATCTCGGCATGACGACGTTCAAGCTCGGCGACGTCGAGCGCGCTTGCGAACTGCTTCGTGAAGGTCTGGTCGCGGCGCGGGAGATCGGGCTCGTGGAGGGATTTATCCAGGGCTTCGTCGGTCTCGGGGCGGCGTACGCACGCGAGGATCCGGCCCGCGCCGCGCGCTTGCTCGGCCACGCGGACCTGCTATGCGAGGAAACGGGTTCGAACCTCCAGCACTTCGAGGGTCGCCTTCGCGACGAGACAGAAGCAGCGCTAGGGGCGAGGCTGGGGAAGGACGCCTACGCCGTCGTGCTCACGGAAGGGCGCACGCTCGCGATCGAGGACGCACTCACGCTGGCCCTTCGCCCAGATTAGGGGCAACAAGAATCCGGCCAAGCGCGACGTCCTTCTCAGGGGTCATTCCCGAACGTTGGCCCATCCAAGCGCGGCGCGTGGAACCGCTGGAGCGGTGAATCAAGGCTCCAGCGTGCTCGCAATGCTCCAGCGTGCTCCGCCTCGGCAAGAAGGCCGGCAACGCTCGCAGGTTCCATATACGGGTCCCCTACTCCGGCCGTAGGAGGTCGCCACGCTGCTGTTCATCTGGCGAGGCGATGGTCTCGCACCTCTCGACGAACTGGGTAATAAATGTGTCAGTCGGCGAGCCGAGCTCAGAGTACCGCGGAGCCGAAGACTCGCCGCTCTGGCACAAGGACGCTCGCCCACGCCAGCGACTCGTGTCCTGGCGCGCGCTGTGCTTTGGGGGGATGCTGTTGTCCCCGGAGGCGACGATTCGTGGCCGACTCTTGTATTTCGGGGCGAGGGGCGTAAAGGTGGTGGAACCAAGGAGGATCACTTGCGTGGGGGTTGGAGGCAGGCTGCGGCTGCGGCGCTTGCCGGCCTGTTAGGTCTGGCCTTTGGCGTGTCTGTGGCCGGCGGGACCGGGTGGCTGACTGATTTGCTTCCGCCATCGTCGGCTGATGCTGCGCCGCAGGTGGTGTCGGTTTCGATCTCGACCGGTGGCGTGGTCTCGGTTCGGTTTAGTGAAGCCGTGCGAGCGCGGGTTCGCGCGTTCGGTTTGGCATGTCCGCCGAGGCGTTCGCGAGGTTTTGCGCTGAGTCGGTCGCCCGCGTCACGGTACCGATTGACACCCCGACAGACCGTGGCGGCTGGAACGCCATGTCGGATCGTGGTTCGCGCGAAGCGCATTCACGATCTCGATCGCCGACGACCCGAGACGATGAAGAAGAATTTCTCGGCGACGCTACCGGTTCCGCGGCCAACGCCGCCAGCGACCACGACGACACCTTCCACCACGGCAGCGACAGGTACGTCGTCGACGACGGGGACGAGCACGAGCGAAACGACGTCAACTAGTACGACCGCGACCACGACGACCACGTCTGCGACGCCTGTTTCGCATACGGGCGTGGTGAAGATCTTGGGGACTCCAGGGGACGGGCAGACGTTGACGGAGTCGGATCCGACGTTCTTTGGAACACCGCCGATCACGATCAGCCGGCAGTGGGAGCGCTGCGACTCGGCTGGCGCTGCGTGCGTCGAGGTCGTGGGCGCAACCGGCACGACGTCCGTGTTGAGCTCGAGCGATGTCGGACACACGATCCGGGTCGTCGTAACGGGTAGCAACGACGCCTTGCCTGGCGGTGGCGTCGATGCGGTGACGTCTGAGCCGACTGGGGTCGTCCAGGCCCTAGGGGTGAGCCACACGGGGACCGCGACGATCTTGGGGACGGCGATGGACGGGCAGACGTTGACCGCGGGCGATCCCTCGTTTAGCGGCTCGGCGCCGATCACCGTCAGCCGGCAGTGGCTGCAGTGCGATTCCACCGGCGGCGCTTGCTCGGACATCGTCGGTGAGACCGGCACGACCTATGTGCTCGTCACCGCCGACATCGGGCACACGATCAGGGTGGCCGTGAGCGCAAGCAACGCGAGCTTGCCGGGCGGTAGCACGGACGCGGTCACATCGCTTGCGACCGGTGTCGTGCAGGCGATTCCGGTCACGCACGCGGGCGATGCGACGATCCTCGGCACCGCAGCCGACGGCCAAACGCTGACCGCAGGCGACCCAACGTTCAGCGGGTCACCGCCGATCTCGGTTACGCACCAGTGGCAACGCTGCGACGCCGGTGGCGCCTCGTGTGGTGACATCGCCGGTGCGACGGGGGCGAGCTACGTGCTGACGCCGAGCGACGTCGGGCACACGATCAGGTTCGTCGTCAGCGGCGACAATACGGCGCTGGCAGGGGGCACCAAGGACGTTGTGATCTCCGCCGCGACGGCGGTCGTCGACGAGCCGCCTGCCGTATGCCCGCCGACGATCAGCGAATACGGCTCTTTCTGGGGCGGATCGACCCCTGGAGGTTTCCAGGTGACAGGCGCGGCCATATGGTCAACTCTGAGCAGCCGGTTGCTGTATTGCCTGCCGGCGGGTGGTCGGAATGGAACGGGGGCGACCGCTCGAGTCGTTACCTATCTCAGCCCTGACGGGAACCACAACAACTACTTCGAGGCTGGGTTCGCTGAGTATCTCTCGTCGGATGGCCATTCGACCGCCGTTCGCGCGTTCACCGAGGCCGGGACGAACGGCGCAGGAGCATCGATTCCCACGGCCTTTCCCTGCAATGTCGTATGGGGCGCTTCATATCAAGCGCGCGTCGAGAACATCGGTGGCAATACGTGGGCGGGATACATCAACTGCGGCGATGGCGTTCAGCACTTCATCGGCCAAGGAACAGTTAGCTCGCCGGGCGGCGCAACTGGCGCCCCGGACTCTGAGGTCTTTCGAACGACGGCAAACGACGATGTGGAAACGCTGACCGATTTCCGCTACCGCGCTGCGGATGGTAGTTGGCCCTCGGTAACTGGCATCTTCTGTCGTCGCGACACTGATCCGATCTACAGCGGCCAACCGCTGAGCGCGACCTCCTGGCAGGTCGTCAATGACGATCGACTCGGCTGCTGATCATTCGGTATCTGCTCGCTCTTAGTGTCGCCCCGCGACCGACCTCGACACGCCCGAGCAGCGACGTCACGCAGAGACGCTTCAACATGGACTTTTGATGGACGCTCAAGTGACGTTTATGGACGCCCCCGCTGGCCTTGGCGACCTGACTCGGACGTGGCCGGGACGCCGCGCGCCGCCGATGCTCTGGTGACATTCATGAACACTGGCCCAGGCGAGGGTCATTCCTCCCGGATCATCGTGCCGCGGTTTCGCGCGGTCCCTATCTCGACCGCCACCGTCGGGCTGGCTCAACTGATGTTGGCCGCCAAGTCCTGATAGGGAGGGACGAGTTCTTCCCAGCGCGCCTCGACGTCGCCGGGTTCACGGCCAGCGAGGTAGGCGGCGAGGCTTTCGGCGTGGATCTGCCAGCCGGCTCCGAAGAAAGCGATCTTGTCCAGGGGCATGCCTCGAACCTCGAGGACGAGGACTGTCTGGTCGCCATCAGGGGTCAGCGTGATCTCTTTGACCGCGTCGAACGGCGGCACGCCCTGCCCTTTACGGTAGGACTCATCGGTTTCCCTGGTTGTTACCACGAGCCGGCGCGGCGGTTCGCACGCGTCGATGCGGCCGGTGCTGTCGATGTCATCGGCTTCGAGGTAGAGGCGGAACTCTCCGCCGGGGCGGAGATCGCCCTCGATCTCGCCGTGCCAGCGGGCCAGGCGGACGGGATTGGTGATCGCCGACCAAAGGTCGTCGATATCGGTGTCGTAGCGGTCTTCGATTCGGACGACGCCTGCGCCGTCTGCTGATCGCACGCTGCCAAGAATGCGGGTGCCCGGACTCGCGTTGCTAGTCATGTCGCGCTCCTTCGTTCGCGTTTTCCTCGCGCCACCTCGGTATGCAGGGCGTCCAATCGCTGCTCCCACAGAGACCGGTAGCGGCCAAGCCACTGATCTACTTCTGCGAGCGGTGCGGGGCGAAGACTGTAGACGCGCCGCTGCGCCTCCCGGCGGGACTCGACCAGCCCGGCTTCCCTCAACACCCGCAGGTGGCGGGAGACGCCCGGACGAGCGATCGGCAGCAACGCCGCCAGCTCACCCGCGGTCGCCGGGCCGCGGGCCAGCGTCTCCAGCAGCGTCCTCCTGCTCTCATCGGCGACCGCCCGCAGAACAGCTTCCATGCCACGAGTGTACCAAGGAGGTTACGTAACTTTCAAGGTACGTACGCAGCATCGAGTTGGACGCCCCTCATTACGAGAACCTCGACAGCAGGGCCGCCGGACCTGCTATTCGCGCGCGCGCGTCAACCTACGAACTAGAGCTCTGCAAGGACTGGAGCTCCCGTAATGGAGTGCCCTCCGGCCGATCGGACATAGGGCCGCTGCCGGCGGTCTAACTGCGTCGTCTCACCAGACAACATAGGGTGGAGCCCTTATGGAGCCCCGTGGTTGCAAGCGGTGGCAACCGGTCGCAGATTGCTCACGCGCGAAGACCTCCACATCAAGCGCAAACCGTTGCCATGGGTTGCGACCAGTTGCCGCAACAAGCCCATGGTAAGGAGGGGGTCGACGGTTCGAGTCCGTCAGAGGGCTTCGCGAAGTGCCTGCTGATCAGCTCCTTTCGTTGTCGGCAGGGGCGACAAGAACAAGCCTCGGCGTCCACCGAGCGTCCACGCGCCGGTTGCTTCGTCTCCGATGAGGCTTCGAATCGCTGTTGCTGAGCGCGATTGCGCGGCTTCGGTTTGACGCGTCGCAGACGCTCACGCCGGCGACGTTGTGGCCGCCGCCGCGTATCGCGATCTCCAAACCCTCGCGACGGCCAAAATCGACAGCCCCAACAACTTCCGGCACCGCCCGGCAGCGGACGATCAGCTAGGCCGCTTGTCGACCAGGCCGTTGTGCACGCGACGCGCCTCCTCGTAGCCGCCGTCTCCCGGGCGCAGCACCTCGCCGGACAGTCCCTCTGGCAACGCGTCCCCGACGCCCGTCGTGCCCCACCTACTTCTTCGGGGGAGCCGCGAGTCTAACGGCACGCGAGCTAACAAGGGTTGCAAGACGAAAGCCTCGGCACGACCATTATCCCAGTGGAGCCCCCGCAGACCCGGTTCGCCTGGAACGGCGACGTCTCGCTCGCGTACCAAGTATGTGGTGACGGGCCCACGGATCTCGTCTACCTGCAGGGCTACTGCTCGAACGTCGACGTGAACTGGGAGAGCCCGTACCTCGCTCATTTTCTGCGCGGTCTCGCAGGCCACGCGCGCGTGATCATCACCGACCGTCGTGGCTGGGGCTGCTCCGAACGGTTCAGTCCCGGATACGTGCCCGACGTCGACACGCTCACCGACGACATTCTCGCGGTGATGGAGGCAGCAGGATCGGAGCGCACGTCAATCCTGGCAACCTACGAATCCGCGATTGTCGCCTCGCTCTTTGCGGCCACTTACCCTGAGCGGACGCGATCACTGATCCTCGTCGACCCGCAGGTGACCTATCTGCCCACCGACGAGACGCCCTGGATGCCATCCCTCGGACGCTGGCAGGAGCAGATTCAAGCTGTACGCAACACCTGGGGCACGCCCGACTGGTGGGATTCCCCGCAAGGGCCCGAGCGCGAATGGTTCAGCCGCTATGCCCGTTCCTCCGTTACCCCCGGCGGTCTCGCAGCCGAGCTAAGCAGCTATCTCCATACCGACATTCATGCTGTCCTGCCCACGATCCAGGTACCGACGCTCGTGCTGGTCGACACCGACTCTTTCTACGAAGTGCTGCCCGAAACCGGGCGATTCGTCGCGAGCAAGGTCACGGGCGCGCGGGTGGTCGAGCACTCGAGCCAGGGCGGGCCGCACTTCCACTGGTACGCGCGCGGTGACAGCATTGTCGCGGAGGTCGGGCGGTTTCTGGCGCAGATCCGTGAGGAGGAAGTGTCGTTCGATCGGATTCTGGCGACTGTTCTGTTCACCGACATCGTCGGCTCGACGAAACACGCGGGCGAATTGGGTGACCGCCGGTGGCGAGACCTCGTCGAAAGGCACCACGCGATGGTTCGAACGCTCTTGGCCCGTTACCGCGGAACCGAAATCGATACCGCGGGTGACGGGTTCTTCGCCTCGTTCGACGGGCCCGCACGTGCCGTCCGTTGCGCGATGGCGATCACGGAAGTCGTCCGACCCTTCAAGATCGAGGTGCGAGCCGGACTGCACACAGGAGAGGTTGAGCGAATCGGCAACAAAATCGGAGGGCTCTCCGTGAACATCGGTGCCCGTGTGGCGAAGCTGGCCGCTCCGTCCGAAGTCCTCGTCTCACAGACCGTGCGGGACTTGATGGTCGGATCGGAGCTGACCTTCGACGACCGCGGCTCACACGAGCTCAAAGGTGTCCCCGGCCAGTGGCGCGTCTATGCGGCAAGCGAAACGAGCGACCCCACACCTAAAACGGTTGCGGCATTAACCGACAGGGCCGACCCCGGGCAGCGCTCACCGTGATGGCCGTCGTTGAGGCCCTCTCTAACGAAGGAATCTGTTGCCTCAACTGAGTACGAAGGATGGAGCCTTTATGGAGCCCCGTGGGCGCAACCGGTGGCAATCAGTTTGCGAATCGGTTCGGCGCTGAAGCCGCGAAAACAAGCCAAGACCCTTGCCAGCGTCCGGTGGGTATGGAGCCTTCAGGTCAAAACGCGGTGTTTAAGCGGGACGATTTCGCCCGTTCCGCAAGTACCCGCGGCGTTGCAAGAGGCGATGGCTCTACGTGCCGAGCGCGAGCGCCGTTAGGCAGCGCTCCGACCAGCGACCTCAAGGGCCGGCGCAGGAAGCTCAAGGACATCGACGCTCGGAAGCGCGCTGCCCATCAGCGCCTCGAGCTCGCCGTACATCGCAGCCGTTGGTTCGTCGGTTTGCGGTGTTGTCGCGGGGAAGGACATCAACGAACGAACCGCGCTGATGGCTTCCACGGGCGCCGCGGCGTCGCCAATCCTTCCGGCTACCCCAGTTTGCGGAAGCCGCCGGGGGAGGCCTTGAGCACCGCGCCCGGGGATGTTGAGCGGCGTCCGGTTTTCACGGCTTGTTCGAGCCGCCAGCGCGTGCTTCGAATTCACTTTGGCCGAGACCGAGACGGCCCAGCCCTGCGCAGGCTCAAAAGTGATTCGTGTACGAGAGCAACTGCCACCCCTCCGGGTTGCCAAGCAGCTGGTAGCTCGTCCAGGTATCTCGGACCACGCTCTCATTCGCGTCGAGAGCATTCCAGTGCACGCTCACGAAGACAGAGTGCTCGCCGAGCTGGCGAGTGTCGGTCTCGAACCGCTTCCATGTCTCAACACCCGCCGCACGCCGATACGCGCCGATGGCCGCAGCGAAGTGATCCCACACGGCGCCGCTGTCGGGCATGTGGATCGCCTCTCCTCTTCGGACCGCAACGAACGGCACGTGGCAGAGGTTGGTCACGCCTCTCACGTCGCCTGCTGTGTAGCGCCGGATGTACTCATCCAAGAACGCCTCAACCGAGGCAGTCACGAAAACACTCTGGCAGCCGTAGCGGCACCGGTCAATGTTGATGCACAGTCGGTGCCGCACGGACAGGCCGGGACTCCACGCCGAGCAACTCGAGCGCGCGCCTGATGGCCGCCTTCGCGATCGACAGAGACCAATTCAGGACCCGTCCGACGATCACTTCGACGCTGCCGAGGCCGCCGGCGGCGCCTTCGGTGGGCCGAAGCGCCGCCGAGTGCCGCCCCAATCACCAGCCTGAAGGCGAGCTCGGCCGATCTCCGCC
>Ga0075433_10004702_pt1 | contig 10637 bp, 10 predicted proteins | sample RhiMethybrSRZTD2_FD_75299 | JGI IMG/M metagenome (GOLD analysis project Ga0075433, IMG submission 75299) | Populus rhizosphere microbial communities from Tennessee, USA - Rhizosphere MetaG P. TD hybrid SRZTD2 | ecosystem: Host-associated > Plants > Roots > Rhizosphere > Soil | place: USA... | reverse complement strand
GGGTCACCCGAGGAAGTGGCCGCGGGTATTGTCTTCTTCGCTTCGCGGCTCGGGGATTACTGTTGCGGCGAGATTCTGAACATCAATGGGGGCTCGGTTTTGTGCGGTTGACAGCGGCTGGGATTTCTGGCAAAGATCTAGCCCACATTTTGGTGAATCGACGGAGCGCCCATCGGGGCCGGTTCCGCCTTTGAGGAGATAGCAATGGCTTACGTGATTATCGAGAAGTGCCTGGGAGAGCGGTACGCAACTTGCGTTTCCGTCTGCCCCGTGGATTGCATTTACCCGGGGGATTACCAGGGGCAGGAGTTCATGGTCATCGACCCGGTGGTGTGTATCGACTGCGGCGCCTGCCTCCCTGAATGCCCCATCGAAGCCATCGTCGAAACCCCTGAAGAGGATCCCGCCTACGCGAAGATCAACGCGGATCTCACCCCGGTCTTCAAGGGAAATCCGCCGGTGACGCCCCGACCCAGCAACGACCCCCCGAGAAAGCCGGGGAACAAGCTGGCCTGAGTCAGAAAAGCGTCCGATCCAAAGCCCCTCCGGAAATTCGGAGGGGCTTTTTTTACTCAAATCCAATGACGTTGATGGATCTGCTGAATGAGGTCCGCCACCGACGGGGCCCGGACGAAGGCGGAAATCATCGCCACGCCCGTCAAGGGCAGATCTCTGAGGATCGCCAGCCGCTCGGGGGTGACCCCGCCGATGGCATAGGCGGGAATCCTGATGCGCCGAAGAATCGACTCCAGCTTCGGAACCCCCAGCGGCTCGCCGAACGCCGCTTTGGAAGGCGTGGGGAATACCGGGCCGATAAACAGGTAGTCCGCTCCCCTTTCCTGGGCCTCCAGCGCCTCCTCCAGCGAGTGGGCCGATGCGCCGATAATGAGCTCGTCTCCGGCGATTCGCCGGGCCACGTCGGCCGGCAATCCCTGCCGTCCCAGGTGAACGCCGTGGGTCTGGGCCGTGAGCGCCACATCCAGCCGGTCATTGACCAGCAGCGTGGCCCGATTGCCGTCCACCGCCTCCATCGCCTGCCGGACGAGGCGCATCAGCGCCCGACCCCCCAGATCCTTCTCGCGAATCTGAATCCGGTCGACCCCCGCTTCGCTGGCCCGTTGGATCAGGCCCAAGAGGAATTCGTCGGAGGCGAGGTGGCGGTCGGTGACCAGGTAGGCTTCCAAGCACTCTCCAGCTAGCCGCGCTCGATCCGGATGAAGGCCATGGAGTCGATGGCGCCCACCAGAAGGTGCAGGGCGCCCAGGCCTGACATCAGCCCCCGGGTGAAGGGGCTTAAGAGGAAGCCCTGGAGGAGAGCCAAGCGGGTGACGAAGTAGTTGTTTTCCCAGAATGGCGACCAGGGTACGAGGAGCAGAAAGATCCCCACCTCGAAGAGGTAGAAAAGGTAAACCAGCGACCGCAGCCGATCTTTCATGGGAGGAATGTCCTGCTCGCGGGGCGATCCCCGGCCGACGCGGTCTCCTGTTCGCCTGGCTGGACCGGAAGAAACTCATCATAGCATCCTCGTTCCAGGGCCCGCAAAACCGCCTTGGAGGGGCGCCACCCTCGTTGACAGGCCCCCGGCACCTGTTAGAATGGGCCCCCTTTCACAGAGAGTTTTCGGATGCCCATCCCTCGCGTTGCCACAGTGGATTACCTCAATGCGCGCCCGCTGGTGTGGGGCTTCACGCATGGAACCCGCACGGGAAGCGTAAGCCTTCTGCGCGGGACACCCGCCCGCTGCGCCAGGCAATTGAGCGCCGCGGAAGTGGATGTGGCGCTGATTCCCAGCATCGAATACCTTCGTATTCCCGGCCTGACGGTTCTGCCGAGTATGGCCATCGCTTCACGTCGCCAGGCAAGATCCGTCCTGCTGGTCTCCCGGGTGGCGGCGGCCGAGATCCGCACCGTGGCGCTGGACGCGTCTTCCCGCACCTCGGCGGCGCTTCTCCAGATCCTCCTGGAGCGACGCTCCCGGCATCGGGTCAGTTACCACGAGGTGGAGCCGCAACTGCACCGGATGCTGGAGAAGAGTGATGCCGCCCTGCTCATCGGCGACGCCGCGCTGCAGGCCCGGACCGAGGGATGGAAGGTGTACGACCTGGCCGCCGAGTGGCACGCCATGACGGGTCTTCCGTTCGTGTTCGCATTCTGGGCCGTGAGGCCCGGGGCCCACCTCCCCCGGTTGTCGGAGCCCTTCCTCGACTCCAAGCGTCAGGGGCTGGCCAGACGGGAGAGCATCGCGCAGGAGGCCGCGTCCGAGCTCGGGATTGCCGCCGAGGACCTGACCGAATACCTGCACTCGAACATCTATTACGATTTGGGCGAGGAAGAGATCAAAAGCCTCTGGCTTTTTTATCGGCTCGCCCGCGAATCCGGGCTGGTGGAGGCGGCGCGGGAGCTGGTGCTTCACGACTCGGGGATGCGCACCGCCGCGGGAGCAGAATGGGCCGGCGCCCGATGAGCGCCACGACTCCCCGGGCCCGTGCCATCCTCCAGAGCGCCGCCCAGGGATCGCGCATCGCGCCCGACGAGGCCCGGCTCCTGTTCGACGAAGCCAGCCTCATCGATCTGGGGCTCGCCGCCGACGCGGCCCGCCGACGGCTTCATCCGCAGCCCATGGTCACCTACATCGTCGACCGCAACATTAACTACACCAACTTCTGCGTCACCAAGTGCTCTTTCTGCGCCTTCTACCGTCTCCCGGGAGATTCGGCCGAGGGATACGTGCATCCCAAGGAAATCCTTTACCGGAAGATTGAGGATACTCTGGAGCTGGGGGGGACCGGGATCCTGCTGCAGGGAGGCCACCATCCCACTCTTCCCCTGGAGTGGTACGAGGATCTCCTTTCTTCCTTCCGGCAGCGCTATCCCAGCGTGCACCTGCACGCCTTTTCCCCTCCGGAGATCCAGCATCTCGTGCATGTGAGCAAGCGACCCCTGGAAGAAGTGCTGCAGCGGCTCAGGAAGTCGGGCCTGGACTCCATTCCCGGGGGTGGGGCCGAAATCCTGGTGGACTCCGTGCGCGACAAGATCGCCCCCCTCAAGCTGCGCTCGGACGATTGGCTGGCGGTCATGGATTGCGCCCACCGCCTGGGAATTCCCTCGACGATCACCATGATGTTCGGGCATGTCGAGTCCCTGGACGAGCGGGTCGAGCACCTGGTCAAGGTGCGCGAACAGCAGGACCGGACCGGAGGATTCACCGCCTTCATCGCCTGGACTTACAAGCCTGGACACACCGAAATGGGTGGTCGCGAGACCACTTCGGCGGATTACCTGCGCACTCAGGCCATCGCCCGGCTGTTTGTCGACAACATCCTGAACATTCAGTCCTCCTGGGTCACGCAGGGGACGGAGATCGGGCAAATCGCCCTGAAGTTCGGCGCCAATGACATGGGCTCCGTGATGATCGAGGAGAATGTGGTGCGCTCCGCCGGCAACACTTTCTGCACCACGCGTGAAGAGCTGGAGCGGCTCATCCAAGAGGCCGGTTACCACGCCCGCCAGCGCGACACGCTTTACCGCCTCGTGGATCGGCGCGGCCTGCCTCCCGGGGAGGGCGTGCCGCCGGCCGCCAGCCTGCGTCAGAACGTCCAGAAGCTCCCCCGCCCGGCCGTCCAAGCCTCGCTGAGCTGAAGCCGCACCCCTCCTGCGGCTTTGATTTGCTCGTCCAGGAGGCCTAACATGGCCGGCTGATGATGCCCCTCCTGCCGCGCGCGAGGATCCGGACCAAGCTTGCCCTCATGATCCTGGTCATGATGGCCCTGACGCTTGGCATCCATTTCCTCATCGAGACACACTACGAAAAGGTCCTGGTGGATCTCGTGCAGAACCAGACCGAAGATCTCTCCAAGGCCCTGGAAATCAGCGTCCAGCAGATGACCTCGAAGGGCCAGTCCGATCAGCAGCTGCTGCAGGATTACGTCGGGCGGCTTTCCGCCCGAGGGGTGAGCGAAATCTCCATCCTGAGCAGCGAGTGGAAAGTGCTGGCCTCCTCGAACCAGGCCAAGGTGGGGACCCGGGTCCGACCGCCGCACCGCGGGAACAAGGGCCCCCTGGTGATCAGCGGCACGCTGGGGGGAGACGAGGAGGTCAGCCAGAAAACCGCCTACAACCTGGACATCCCGATCATCGTGGACGACCAGAAGCAGGGTTACATCCGCCTGCACATCATCCTGGACGATTTTGCCGCGCTGCTGCGCTCCATCCACCGCAAGCGCAGCCTGGCGACCTCCCTGGTGTTCCTGGGAGGCGTGGGCGCCGCCCTGTTTCTCGCTTATCGCCTCACCTCGCCGCTCAAACGCCTGAGTGAGGCGGTGGAGCGGGTGAGCGCAGGAAACCTGGAGGCGAGCGTGCCAGTCGTACGCGGGGACGAAATCGGCAGGCTGCAGGTCAGTTTCAACCGCATGCTCGAGAAGCTTCGGGAGAACCGGCGGCTGGAATCGCAGCTGCGACGGGCGGAGCGGGCGGGCTCCCTGGGACGGCTGGCCTCCGCGGTGGCGCATGAAATCCGCAATCCGCTGAACTTCGTGAGCCTGAGCGTGGACCACCTGCGCACCGACCTGGCTCCCGAGGATCCCGTGCGGGCGCGGGAGCACGAGGAAACTTTGCTCTCCATCAAAGAGGAGCTGCACCGGGTGGACGCCATGGTCACGGAGTTCCTCAGCTTCGGCCGCCCGGGGCGACTTCGCCTGCAAACGTGCCGGCTCGAAGAAATCGTGCAGGACGTGCTGCGCCTGGCCGCTCCCGCCGCCGACCGGCAGAAGGTCGTTCTCCATAGTGAGATTCCCCCCGGCCTCCCCCCCATCACCGCGGATCCGGATGGGATGCGAATCTGCCTGCAAAACCTGGTCACCAACGGCATTCAAGCCATGCCTCGCGGGGGCAAGCTCACCTTGAGTGTCCAGCCGCTGGAGCCGGAGAGCGTGTGTTTCAGCGTGGAGGATCAAGGGGTGGGCATCGCGCCCGACGATTGGGAAAAAATCTTCGAACCCTACTTCTCCACGAAGGAGACCGGCGTGGGTCTCGGTCTGGCCATCACCCGGCGCATCATCCAGGAGCATGATGGAGAGATCGACGTGGCGAGCGTTCCCGGCGGCGGGACCCGGTTCCAGGTCCGCCTTCTCCGGCGTGGACCATCCCGTGCTTCGGCCCCCGGCCGCCCGCGGGACGCTCAGCTCGAGGAGATCGCATGAGCCTTGGGACGGTCCTGGTGGTCGACGATGAGCCGAGGCAGCTCGGCATCCTCAAGACCATCCTGTCACGGGAGGGATACGAAGTGGAGACCTGCTCCACCGCCGAGGAGGCGCTCCTGCTCCTGCGCGCCTCTCCACCCCAAGTACTGCTCACCGACATGAAGATGCCCGGCATGGACGGGATCGCGCTGCTGGACGAGGCGCTGCGGGAAGCACCTGCCTGCTCCGCCGTGGTGATGACCGCGCATGGAAGCGTCGACACGGCTGTGGAGGCCATGAAGAAGGGGGCCTTCGACTATCTGACCAAGCCCCTGGACCGCGACCGATTGCTCCTCGTCTTGGAGCGCGCCATGGAAACGGTGCGCCTCAGGGGTGAAAACCGACGACTGAAGGATCAGCTCCACGACCGCTTCCGTCTGGAAAACATCGTGGGAAGCCACGGATCGATGCAGGATGTGTTCCGGCTGGTGGAAAAGGTCGCCGCCTCCTCCGCCACGGTCCTGATCTATGGAGAGAGCGGCACGGGAAAGGAGCTCATCGCCAGGGCCCTGCATTTCAATTCTCCCCGCGCCTCCCGCCCCTTTCTGGCCCTGAACTGTTCGGCGGTGCCGGAGCCGCTCCTGGAATCGGAGCTGTTCGGACACGAAAAGGGATCGTTCACGGGCGCCGTGGCGCGCAAGCCGGGACTGTTCGAACAGGCCCATGGTGGGACCCTGCTGCTGGACGAAGTGGCGGAGCTGCCGATTTCCATGCAGGCAAAGATCCTGCGAGTCCTGCAGGAGAAGGAAGTCCGGAGGGTGGGGGGGAATGCCTCTTTGAGCGTGGATGTGCGGATTGTGGCAGCCACCAACCGCGACCTCGTGCGCCAGATGAAGGAAGGGAAATTCCGGGAGGATCTCTATTATCGCCTGAATGTCTTCCCCATCTTCCTCCCGCCCCTGCGCAGCCGCACCACCGACATCCCTTCGCTGGTGGAGCATTTCCTGGAGCAGTTCGCCCTGGGCGCCAAGCGGCCGGTGTCGCGGGTGACCCCCCAGACCCTGGCGCTCCTGCTGCGCTATGCATGGCCCGGCAACGTTCGCCAGCTGGAGTCGGCGGTGGAGCGGGCCTGCCTGCTGGCGGAGGGCGAGATGATTACGCCGGACCTCCTCCCCGCCGAAGTAAGGGAGAACCTGACGGGACAGGGAGAAGGCTCGCTGCCGCTGGAGATCCCCGACGAGGGGATTTCCTTGGAAGCCGTGGAGCGCGAGCTGATGGAGAAAGCCCTGCGCAAGGCCGGCGGGAACCTGTCGCGCGCCGCCCGCCTGCTCGGAATCTCCTATCGCACCCTGCAGTATCGTCTCGACAAATTTGGCATCTCGCGCGAGACCGGCTCTGCACCATCTGGGGACCCGGTTGCACCAATTGGTGCAACCGGCCCTGATCCCGAACCTGGTGCGGAATCCTGATGCCTGGTCAAAAGTGAGCCACAGCTGGGCTTTCTAAAGATCCGCCGGCTGATGTTTCAGCGGTGGCATGCCGGTTGCTCATGGGATCCTCCCAAGGAGGATTCACCCATGAAGAGACCCGCAGTGATTCTGTTCGTCGCCCTGTTCGTACTGTCTTGCGCTTCGGTATTCGCTGGCAGCGCCCCCTCTTCCAGTTCCAGCAAGTCGCACTCGACCCATGTGAGCGGTGAGGTGGTTTCGGTGGACGCGGCAGGCAATTCGTTCGTGATCCGCGAGACCCTCAAGGACAAGAGCAACAAGGAAATCACCATCGTTTGCGCTCCCGGGACGAAGATCTCGATGACCGGCAAAACCGCTACCCTCAGCGAGCTGGCCGCCGGGGATCACGTGACCGTGTCTTATGCTCCCTCCGCCGATGGAAAGAACATGGCCACTTCCGTCAGCATCGCGAAGCCGCACAGCGAGCAGCCGCCCAGCAAGAGCTAATCGCAATTTCGACGCGCTTTACACCCCCGTGTCGCGACGCCCGAGAGGGCGTCGCCTCCCGGGGGTTTTTCTTTTGATAGAATCCGCCTCATGGCTGTTCCGTTGCTCGACTTGAAAGCCCAGTACCGCACCCTGGAGCCGCGCATCCAGGAAGCGCTCCGCCGTGTCTTCGACTCCCAGCAGTTCGTCCTGGGGGAGGAGGTGGCGAGCCTGGAGCAGGAGCTCTCCCGATACCTCGGAGGATGCGAGTCCGTTGGAGTCGCCTCCGGCACCGACGCCCTCCTGCTGACGCTGATGGCCCTGGAAATCGGCGACGGGGACGAGGTGATCACCACACCCTATTCCTTCTTCGCCACGGCGGGGGCCATCCACCGAGCCGGGGCCCGGCCCGTCTTCGTCGACATCGATCCGGAAACCTATTTGATCCGGCCGGAGCTGGTATCCCGCGCGGTGACTTCCCGAACGCGGGCCATCCTCCCCGTGCACCTGTTCGGCCAGATGGCCGACCTGGATCCCCTCCTGGATCTGGCCCGCAAGCGCGGCCTGGCGGTCATCGAAGACGCCGCCCAGTCCATTGGCGCGACGGCGCGCGTAGAAGGACGCCCGACGCAGTCCGGCACCGCGGGCACGTTCGGCTGCTTCTCATTCTTCCCGACGAAGAACCTGGGCGGTGCGGGCGATGGCGGACTGGTCACCACCCGCGATGCGGAGCTTGGCGAGCGCATCCGCCTGCTGAGGAGGCATGGAGAGGAGTCCACCTATGTCCATGCTCGCGTGGGCCTCAACAGCCGCCTGGACGCCCTGCAGGCCGCCGTCTTGCGGGTCAAGCTCCCACACCTCGAATCCTGGAACGCCGCCCGGGAGGCCAATGCCGAGCGCTACGGGCACTTGTTCGAGGAAGCCGGCCTGCTGTCCGACGACGGTCCTGTTGCTCTCCCTCGAGCGCGTCTTGGAGCGCGGCACACCTATCACCAGTTCGTGATTCGCGCGCGCCGGCGGGACGAGCTGCTGGCGGCCTTGAAGGCAGCCGGGATCGGATGCGCCGTCTACTATCCGATTCCCCTGCACCTGCAGCGCTGCTTCGCATCCCTCAGATACCACCGCGGCGACTTCCCGGTTTCCGAGACAGCGTCCTCCTCCACACTGGCGCTGCCCATCTTTCCGGAATTGACCGAATCCCAGCAGCGCGAGGTCGTGGCGGGCATCCGGGACTTCTACGCCCGCTGAGCGAAACGGTCGGGCTCGATGCTGGGGATGGACCCGGAGACACTACCCGAACGAGCGCGTCGAAAACGGCGCGGGCGCGACATTGACACTCCACGGGAAACATGGTAAAAACTCCCGCCTTTTTAAACAGTTGCAGGGTTCGCCCAACCCTTTCGGGCGCGGCGCGCGATCGGATAGAATCCCCGCCGGTGCTTTCTCCGTCATACTGAGGCCATCGTCTCCCATGCTGGATCGATTCCCCCCCCAGGAGGGGGTGCTTGCGCCCGGCGAGGTGTTCCAGGCCCCCGCGAATGCCGAGAGAATCACCAAGATCATCATCTTCCTGGCCTTCAGCCTCATCGTTTTCTCGGCGTTCGTCAGCGGTTCCTTCGAGCACGCCCGTTACTGGTACAACCTGACCTTCGTGACCCGCTTCCTGTCCTTGCCACTGCTGGCCTACAGCGTCTTGATCATGTTCCACCTTCCCTACCGAGCGATCCTTTGCTTTCTTTACAAGCCCTACCCTGTGAGCGAGGAGGTCCCCTCGGTCAGCGTGGTGATCCCCGCATTCAACGAGGGGGCCATGGTGGAGAAGGCCATCGAGTCGAGCGTGCTCTCCGAGTATCCGCGGGAAAAGCTGGAGATTCTCTGTGTGGATGATGGATCCACCGACGACACCTGGGAGTACATCCAGCGCGCAGCGGCGCGTCATCCGGGTCTGGTTCAGACCTTTCGCCACAGCCGAAATCGCGGCAAGCGGCATGCCCTGGCCACCGGTTTCGATCGAGCCCGCGGAGAGATCCTGGTCACCATGGACTCCGACAGCGTCATCGCCCGGGATGGGCTGAGGCACCTGGTCTCCCCGTTCGCCGATCCTCGCGTGGGAGCCACGACGGCCAAAGTCCGCGTGTTCAACAAGCACCAGAACTTTCTCACCAGGATGCTGGCCGTGCGTTACATCATGGCGTTCGAGTTCTTCCGTGCGTCCACCTCGGTTTTCAGGACGGTCATGTGCTGTTCCGGGGTCCTCTCCGCCTACCGGCACTCCGTGGTGAGCAAATTTCAGGAGCGCTGGCTGGGGCAGGAATTCCTGGGCCAAATCTGCACCTACGGGGACGATCGGGCCTTGACCAATTTCGTCCTGCGGGAAGGGTACGACACGGTCTACCAGCGCACCGCCGAAGTGCAGACGCTGGCCCCCTCGACGCTGCCGAAACTGGCGCGAATGCTCACCCGATGGCACAAAAGCTTCATTCGAGAGAGTGTCATATTCTCGACTTTCATGTTCACCCGGTATCGCGACCGGCACCGGGCCCCGGCGGTTTTCGATTTCCTGCTTACGGTGGTTCTGATTCCCTTCCAGTTCTACATCACCCTGTACTCGTTCTACCACATCTTCGTGGACCCCATCCTCATCCTCCGCTTCCTGGCCCTCATCGTCATCATGGGCGGCGTGTACATGATGTTCTACATTCGGTTCGAGAAGAACACCGACTTTCTCTACGGGGTCCTCTACTCCTTCCTGCATGTCTTCTTCCTGATGTGGACCGTCCCCTATGCGGTCATTACGTTCCGGAACAATTCCTGGCTCACACGCTGACCCTGTCCCACCGCACCGGGTCCTCAGGGGCACCCTGAAGGGCTCCGGAGTGACATTTTGCGGCTGGCCACCGGCCTATGCTAGATTTGCTCATGAATCGTCCCACCACTTCCCGCATCTCAAGGGGTGAACCCGTGCCGGTCACCGAGCTGGACGCCACGCTTGTGGAGCGGGTCCGGGCCGGCGACAAGTCCGCTTTCGAGGTCTTGATGCACCGCTATGAAGACAAGGTCTTCCGGTTGGCCGTCGGCATGATGAAGAACCGGGAGGACGCGATGGACGCGGTGCAGGACGCCTTCCTCAATGTGTATCGCAAGATCGACACTTTCCGGGGCGAGTCCGCCTTTTCCACCTGGCTCTACAAGATCTCCCTCAATTCCGTCTACATGAAGCTCCGTTCCCGCACCCGTCACGACCAGACCGAGCCGTTCGAAGATCTGGAAAAAACCCTGGATCCCGCCAAGCTCAGTATCATCATGCCACCCAGCGGTTGGAGCGATCGGGCCGACGACGTTCTCCTCCGCAAGGAGCTGTCGATGCAGCTTCGGGAAGCGGTGGAAGCCCTTCCCGAGGAGTATCGGGCCATCTTCACGCTGCGGGAGGTGGAGGATCTGTCGAACCAGGAAGTCGCTGACATCCTGGGGTTGAGCCTGGCGGCGACCAAAACCCGCCTGCATCGGGCCAGGCTGTTTCTCCGGC
>Ga0075433_10004701_pt1 | contig 10638 bp, 8 predicted proteins | sample RhiMethybrSRZTD2_FD_75299 | JGI IMG/M metagenome (GOLD analysis project Ga0075433, IMG submission 75299) | Populus rhizosphere microbial communities from Tennessee, USA - Rhizosphere MetaG P. TD hybrid SRZTD2 | ecosystem: Host-associated > Plants > Roots > Rhizosphere > Soil | place: USA... | reverse complement strand
CAGATCGATCGACAACCGGTGAGCGGGCGGCAGGCTGAAGACGTCGCGATAAATCGTCGCCGGCGCGGGGACGTACTGCCACGCCAGATATTCGTCCAGCGAATCGAGATTCAGCTTGAAGGGGCCGAAGGTCTCGTACAGAGGCTCGAGCTCGCTGGAGAACGCGAGCTGGCCGCCCTGCACCGTATAGAACAGAGGCTTCTCGCCCGGACGGTCGCGCGCGATCAATACCGACTGGCGCTGGACGTCGTACGCGGCAAACGCAAACATGCCTCTCAGCCGCGACACGCACTCATCGCCCCACTGCCGATAGGCGGCGACGACGACTTCCGTATCGCAGTGCGTACGGAACCGGTGGCCGCTGCGCTGGAGCTGCGCGCGCAGATCCTGGAAGTTGTACAGCTCGCCGTTATAGGTGATGAGCGCCGCGTCATCCGCCGACCACATCGGCTGCGCACCCGTTTCGAGGTCGATGATGGCGAGACGACGGTGGCCGAAGCAGACCGGTCCCTGCCGGACGAGGCCCTCACCGTCCGGTCCCCGATGCCGCAGCAGGTCCATGCCACGCCGGACCGTCGCCTCGTCGGTGTTCGGGCTGCCATCGAGACGAATGGTCCCGAAGATGCCGCACATCAGGCGAATCTCCAGTTCCAGCCGTAGCGGTCTGACAGTTCCTCGTACACGGCAATCATCCGATCCGTCACCACCTTCGAGCTGTGATGAGCGAGGTACCACGCGCGCGATTCGGCCCCGACGCCGCGGCGGTAGTCGATGTCGTCGATGAGACGTTCGAGGTGCGCCTCTACCTCGTCCGGCCGCGTCGCGTGCAGGATCGGCGGCAGAACGGAGAACGCCTCTGAGTTGGTCTGACGATTGAGGTTGGAAATCGTCGGCTTTCCACACGCGAGCGCCTCGCCGACGACGGCGCCGAACGCGGCAATGCCAGGATGAAACTGATCGCAGACGACATCCGCCGCGTTGAAGTAATCCTTCATGACCAGCTTGCATTGGATGGGCACCCACTTCACGCGGGCCGTGAGGCCGCACCGGGCGATCAGCTCCTTCGACAGCGCCACTTCCTGTCCCCATTCGAACAACACCATCTGGACCTTCAACCCGGGGCGGCGCGCCAGCAGACGGCCAAGGCCCTCGATCAGGACGTTGTTGTTCTTGAACCAGCTCCGCTCCATGCCCGAAGGCGCGTTTTTCCAATGATGACGGGCTGGCGCGACGATGATGAAGTCGGCGCCGTTCTCGCCTGACAGGCGAGCGCGCAGCGGTGTTTCAGAAGGCCGATACCGCTCATCGTCAATCAGATGCGGCACGTACACCCAGTTGGTCAGCCCCAGACGCCGCGCCGAGGCGATGCAATCCGCGTTGGTGATGAAGACCTTGTGCGCTTTCTTCAGCGCCAGCGCGTAGAGACGCCCGCGGGGCGCGTCCTCGTACGGAAAGTCGCGCATCGTCCCATGTTCGTAGCAGAGGAACGGGCGCTCCGGCGTCCCGAGCATGGCGTAAATCGGATCGAGCGAGTAGCCCTGGACGACCTTGAAGAATCGGAAGATCCGCGCGAGTTTGACGCTGCGCTCTCCCCAGAGGATCACTTCCTCCCGCGTGAGCGGCACCGGCGCGTCCGGGTATGCCGCACGGAAGTCGCTGACGATCCGCTCGGCGAATTCCCGCGTGACGTTGGATGGATGGACGACCTCGATGGCGTTCTTCAACTCGTCGACCGCCGGTTGCCCGCCGACGCCGCGCACGACGAGGCCGGCAAGCGATCTCGCCTGGCTCAGGGCGCGGCCGATTGCGGCCGCAGCCGCACCTCTGACCTGGCCCGCCGCAGCCACCGCCGGCGATGCATCGCAGTCCGCAAGGACGGCTTCGACTTTCGGCACGTCGGCAATCATGATCCCGTGGTACCACGGCGGACGCTGATAGCCTCCGAGGTCCAGCAGGCTCCAATCCTGATCCCATTCGGCAACGGGTTCCTTGATCAATGCGTCGGTCCACTCCGGAGCGCCCTGGCAATGGGTGTAGTCGACGTTCAGGTTGTGCGCACCTACACCACGCCTCCGCAGGTACTTCGCGTGCAGATAGCCGTTGTTGACGATGTTGCCGATGTGCAGGACGTCAAACGAGAGGGGCTGCGTCATGGAGTACGCATGGTTTTCTGTTCGAGGGCCTGGTTGTAACGGGCCAGCATCTGGACCATGACCCGATCGGGGTCGTGATACCGGCGGACGAAGTCCGGCCCGAGCCGTCCCAGTCGTTTGAGCTCGTCCGGCTTGCTCACCCACTCCTTCAGTTGCGTGTACACGGTCTCCGGGCGCGCATTGATGATCGGACTGTCGGGAATCCGATCTTTGAACGCGTCCCTGATGTAGCACATGTTCGGAACACCAAGCATCAGCGACTCGATGTTCGCGTTGTTGTAATAGCCCAGTCGCAGCTTGCCGCAATAGAGATCGGCGCTCTTGTACACGGCGAGCGCCTCCCTGAAGGGCATGTGGAACACCTCGACGAGCTCGATCGCCACTCCTTCTGATGCGAGCCGCTGGACCGCGTCTCTGACGAATCGAACGCCGTCGAGCGCCGGATGGTTCGAGCTGGTGACAACGCGGAACACGCCAGGCGTTGTCGGAGCAGGGGTGATGGCGTCGAGGTCCATCGAATACGGCGCAATGAACGGAACGTGCTCGGCGCCCTCGGCGAAATCGAGGAGATCGGGCGTCGTGACGAAGCGAATGTCGGCGTGCTGACGGCCGACGCTGATCTTGCGGCGCTGGTGATCGGTGTCGCACGACCCTACGGGGTAATCGCACTCCTGGCACACGTTGAGATCGGGATTGCTGGCGGTATTGATGCTCCGGCATCGCACATCGCAGCCGCGGTAATGGACCACGACGACCTTTCCCATGCGCCGGAGGTAGCCCATTTCCGTATCGCGATCGAGGAGGAACGCATTGAAGTGATAGTGAATGACGTCGTGGAACGCCAGCACCCGCCAGAAGCACCACGCGCCGCGCAGGTAGCGCCAGAGCGGCCGCGTGTTGATCGGAATCGCGTAGTCGTAGCCGATCTGGAGATGCGCGCCGGGTGACGTGTTGACCGCGACGAACGTGCCCTTCAGCCCGTGCGCGCGTGCCAGCCGGCTCAACATGTACTGCTTGTGCGAAACGAGCGACACGTGACAGATCGAACGCACCGGCGGCCTTGGCTTGGGGACCACCAGGACCAACGCCTCGCTCACGTGCGCAACGGCCCCCCGCAGCAGCCACTCCGCCGCGGCGCGCATGCGGTGCCGCAGGCCGGACGCCAGGCGGCGCGGTGAAACCGCGATCAGCGCGTCCACACGGAGCATGGCTGGAAACATGCGGTCGATTGACACTCGAAGCGCGCGCGTCAGCGGGCGGGTCGGCCGGCGCGCTGGTCAGTGCAGGAGGGACGATTGCAGCGCGGCGTCGTGTCTCGCGGCAACCTTCGTATGCAGCGCCTGGTTGTAGCGGGCGATCATCCGGGCCATCAGTTCATCGGCGTGGTGATGGCGCCGCACGAAATCAGGCCCACGGGCGCCAAGCCGCTTCAGTTCCTCCGGCTTCCCTACCCATTCGCGGAGCTGCTCGTACACGTTGTCCGGGCGCGCCACGATGATGGGGCTGTCGACGATGCGATCCTTGAACTCGTCGCGGATGTAGCACATGTTCGGAACGCCGAGCATGAGCGATTCGATGTTCGCATTGTTGTAATAGCCCATCCGCAGCTTGCCGCAGTAGAGATCGGCGCTCTTGTAGATCGACAGCGCCTCGTAGAACGACTGCCGGTACACCTCGATGAGCTCGATCCTGACGCCTTCGGCGGCGAGCCGATTGACGGCATCACGCACGAATCGAACGCCGTCGAGCGCCGGGTGGTTCGAGCTGGTGACGACGCGGAACACGCCTGGCGTCCGCGGCGCCGGATCGATGGCCGAGAAATCGATCCCGTAGGGAGCGATGAAGGGGAGATGCTCCGCGTCGGCGCCGAAGTCGAGCAGGTCCGGCGTTGTGACGAACCGGACGTCGCTGTAGGCACGGCTGACGGCGATCTTGCCCCGCTGGTAATCGGTGTCACAGGATCCGACCGGATAGGAACATTCCTGGCAGACGTTCAAGTCGGGGTTCTTCGCCGTGTTGACGCTGCGGCACCGCAGGTCGCATCCACGGTAGTGCGCGACGACGACCTTTCCCATCCGCTGCAGCACTTTCAGATCGGTGCCGTCATCGAGAAGGAACCCGTTGAAGTGGTAGTGAATCACGTCGTGGAACGCGAGGACGGTCCACAGATACCAGTACGCGCGCATGTGTCGCCGCAACGGCGTCATGTGCATCGGCACTTCGTAATCGAACCCGATTTTCAGGTGCGCGCCCGGATACGTATTGATGGCGACAAACGTGCCCTTCAACCCGTGGTTCCGAGCGAGCCTGCTGAGCATGTACTGCTTGTGCGAAATCAGGGAGACGTGCACGACGGATCGGATCGGCGGCTTCGGTTTCGGCACCGCCCTGATCACCAACTCGGTGATGAATCCGACCGAGGCTCGCACTCCACGTTCCATCGAGGCGATCGCTCGATAGCGCACGCGCGGCCACACATAGGAGGGGCTGGTCTTCGCCGCCAGCCGCCGCACCCTGAGGGCCACGCGGCCAACGATCGCCCGGGGATACCGCGCAAGCCGCGTGACGCCTGCTCGGGGACCTTTGGACGCCACGAGGTGAGCGAACCGGCGGGCGCGCCGGGCTGTGTTGATGATTTGGAACAACGGGTTACGCGGGATACCAACCGTGTGTCGAATCCCCTGATCTGACCGTCGATCAACGCGCAGCGGGAGAGGGCGAGCCGGCTTCGTCGCAGCGTCGGGCGCACCACGCAACGAGCCGAGCACGGCACCCGCACCGTGTCGAATGGCCTGGCGAAATCGGCGTACCACGTGTAGCGTGTGCCAGAGGACCGAGCGTGCGAGGCGCAGCCGAGGTGATTCGATCAGCGCGACATGAAGCCGGCAGCCAGCGCCTCTGGTCAGGCCCAGGCCACTTCCATCGGGGCCGGCTCTGAGGACCTTGTCTGCACAGTGTGAGACGCACTGGAACGTGCACGGTGGATCGGCGAGCTCCGCTCGCATATACCGCATCGGCCGCAATGCGCCGGCGCGAGCTCTCCTGAAATACACGAGCGCCGCGTACGCCACGGAGCGCATCGCACGAAAGCGATCGGAGACGACGAACGCGTGATGGAAGCGGCAGCGGGACTCGGACCCGGGTACAGGCAAACCCAGTCCGCTGCCTTCCAATCCAGCAGCGAAGGCCTTCCTCACACAACTCCGCAGGCATTGCGCCGAGCAGCGTCGCGTCTCCGAAAGGCCGAGAGCCTCTCTGAGTTGAGCGGGATGGTGAGTATGGGTATACATTCAGGAGGAATACGGCAGAGTCTACCAGAACGACATCACCAGCACGCGACATCATCAGCCGGATGAGTCGGCGGCCGGCAGGTCAATGTAGACGGGATGAATGTGGAGCACGATCCGACGCCCTCCTGGAACCCGGCCAACGAATTTCTTGACGTCATTTAACGTTGCGTTCCACGCGAACAGGTTCCGCAGCCGCCGACGACCCGCAATGACCCATCGATCGCGCCCGATCAACCAGAGATTGTAATGAGCACCCCACGCGCAGTGCGGATTGTCGACCAGATAGGTGCGCATCCACTTCCGATTGCGAACCGCATCGTCTGGAAAATCAGACAGGTAGCGCTCGAGACCCGGCTGCTTCCGCTTGGCAGGCTTCGGAAAGTTGGCCTCGTAGGCAAGGCCCAGCGCTGACTCGTCGAGTGTCTGTAACGGGATTGTCCGCCCATCCACATTGATGTGTGAGCGATTGAGCGCGGCGCGGCCGCGAAACAGCTCGAAATTTTCGGCGCCGTAGACGGGAGCGCTGTTGTGCGCGGCGGTGCCGACGATGTTCAGTCCCTCGCTGCGCAGCCACGCCAGCTCCTCGGTGACGGCCCGCGAGCCGTCAGCGCCCGATTTCTCGTACACCCACAAGCCGTCGTTGTGCAGGCCGACCTCGCAGCGGAAGTCGTCCTGAATCTGCCGCAGCATCGGGGCGATTTCAGTCGTGCGGCGGAACACGTCGTCGATCCACTGGCCGTAGTAATCGGCCGTATGGAGCACGTAAAACGATCCGCTGAGCCCCGCCGCATGCAGCTCCCGCGCGACCTCGACGCTCGAATACGGTTCGGTATCCATGTCGTGGCGGAGGCTGATCGAGACATGGCCGTGCGGCACAGGCGCTCTGAAATCGGACATCGGGCGGATGGCACATCGCTTCAGCCCGGCCAGCCATTCGACAATCTGGCGGTAGTACCCGAACGGGTTCGTGAGACCCAGCTGGCTGACGAGCGTCTTCGCATCGTCACGAAGCGGGTACATCGCGGCGCCTCCGGTCTCCGCGCGATACGGACGGAACGCCCGGTCCGGCGGCCCCGCGGCGGCCGGATCGGGATCAGATGCTGCCGGATGTTCGAGCGACAATCAGGGTTTCGAACGGGATCTCGGTACGACCGGTGCGCGAGGGAAGAATCGCCACGTCGGTGCAGCCGGATGCTCTCAGCGTCGCGTAGGCACGTGCCGGCGACAGGTTGTTGTAGTAGCACCCGTGATCGGGCGACCACTCGTACTGGTGATCGAGCAGCCTGGGAAAGAACCCGCGATATGCGGTGATGTAAATCCACCCGCTCGACGCAGCGGCCGCGGACTTGAGAAAGGCGTCCATGTCGTAGGTGTTGTCTATCGTGCCCTGCGACAGCACGAGATCGAACCGGCGCGGCCAATCGGATCGTATGAAGTCTCCGGCCCAGTAGTCATGGCGCGGATTGTGCCGCTGGGACTTGCACCAGTGCACGCACTGCTCGGCGATGTCGATCCCCACGTATTCCCGATCGGCGAACAGGTCCGCGTAGCCGACGGCCATCCCGCAGCCGAACTCGACGACCGACCGCACCGGCCGGATGCGTTCGACGGCGTCGAGCCAGCGTTCGAACGCTTCGTGCTGATCGCGCCGGCTGTCGTACATCCACGTGTACCACGGGAGCCCGCCGTCGTGCTGCTTCCAGAAGGAGGCATAGGCTTCCGGCCTCTGCAGCGCAGGCCCTGCGGACTCAGGCATAACCCAGCTCTCGCATCATGCCGCCGGCGATCATGTCGAACTGGCGGTGCTGATCCGGCGACCACGATGTCCATCGTGGAAAACGGCCGTGGGTTCGAAACCGATCCTCGAGTGAATTGATCCGGTTGTGCAGCATCTCACCAACTCGCGTCGGATCGAAGCCCTCGAGCCCGAGGAATTCGAACAAGCGCGCGATCGTATCGACCGTGATGCCGGTGTAGTCGACCCGCATCCAGTCCGCCTCAGCGATCTGCGCAAACTGTGCGGCGAAAAGGCCATTGATGAACGTCCAGTACCACGCCGCCATCTCGAAACGCGTCATCGACGGCCATCGTTCATACCAGACGTCGCCTGGCAGGGGCCGCGGCCGAGCATAGTCCGCCGTATCGAGGTGAACGGGGACCTGCGCCAGCGCCGCCTGCGCCCGCTCGGACAACGGGTCCTCGAACCTGCATTCGCGGTAGATGTTGCCGAACGCCTCCATGTGCCAGTTCATCAGCGACGTCGCGACATCACGTCCGTCGCGAACGATCCAGACGAATCGGCAGCGCAGCATGCGGTGCAGGCTCGGAATGAACGGTCCGAGCGTGACATTCTTTTCGCCATAGACAGCGCCCGCGTCGAGCGCCTGTCCGACGCGCGGCGCGATCTGCTGCGCCACGATGTGATGTGAGTCCCTCAGCCGCCCTTCCATCATGTCACGTGACTCGGCGTTGAGGTTTGGCATCGGCTCGACGAGGCACTGGCCGTTGCGGGCGGTGTCCAGAATTCGTGCGAGCGATGTCGATCCCGAACGGGCGCACGACACGACGAAGTAGATCTTCGGCGTCATCGGGCCGGCGCCGTTGCGGCCGGGCGTCCCGAGCCGGGTTTTTCGGCAACGAACTCGATGTTGTGCTCGAGTCCTGCATAACGGCGGGCGAACATCGGCAGACGGCGACCTCGACCGGACAGATCGATGTGGCCGTCCGCATCGGCCGCGATCGGCAGCAGTCCGGCGTCCCGGCAGAGCCGGTCAGCGGCCCGGCGTGTCGTGTGGTTGGGAACGGCGTCCGGATCGGCGCCTCGCCGCAGCACGTCTCGCGCAGTGGCGATGGCGCCGCGGCTCGCCTTCGGTGCGCGAAGCGCCTTCAGAAGCTTGAACACCCAGCGGCCGGGGGCATTACAGCAGCCGACCAGGACGCGGCCTCCCGGCTTGAGGATGCGATGAAATTCGCGCAGCGTCGTCCGCCGGTTCACGAACATCATCACACCCCAGCACCAGATCAGATCGAAGGTGTTGTCCGGGAAATCAAGGTGCGGCAACTCCCCTTCGCGCACTTCGATGTTGCGGATACCGAAGGCCTCCGCGTACAGCTTCGTCGTGACGACCATGTTGGGACTTCGATCGATCGCGACCACGTGCCCGTTCCGCCTCGCCAGCGCTTCGGTCCACTGTCCGTACCCGCACCCGGCGTCGAGCACCATGGCGCGGTCGACGAACTGCACCATGTCGACGCGCTGCGCGTAATGGCATTTTGCGAAGGAAAACACGAATTGATAGTAGTCGTCCTGAAACAGCGGACGGATGCGATCGATCAGGGCGTCATAGTCCGGATGGAGCGCAGCCGCGTTCATCCGTCGACGAGATCCCAATCGTAGTAGTCGGCGGTCATGTGAACGGCTGGGCCCCCGCGTCCCGCGCCGTCGCCGCCATCGACGGCCACGCGACAGCGCGCCCCGTCTGGAACATTCGTGAACAGGTACTCGCCGCGGCGGTTCGTTTCCGTTTCGAACCCGCCGCTGGGCGTGCAACACACCACGCGGAGGCCGGCTCGCGGCCGTCCATCGACTCGACTGCGAACGATGCCGGACAACACTCTCTCGACCGGTCGCGGCGCGGTCGGCTTCGGGCGGATCAGCGCCACGTCGCGCACGCGCAGGGCGGAGTCAGCGTACAGTTCGACGCCGGTCACTCGACCGGCGGGCCGCGTCGCGCCGGCGCATGCCGCAAGCGCAAGAGTGATTCGACGCCAGTGGCCTGCCGCCGACGGCGACACAGTCCAGGCCAGACCCGGCCCGGCGCCCGCCTCGTACCGATCACCACGATCGGTGACGAACCCGACCCGCCAGCTGTCGTCCGACGCATCGGTATCGACCTCGAAGGTCCAGTGGGTGACGTTCCGCAGCGAGACGGGACGCACGGCGACTGAATGCGGACGGCCTCCTCCCGCGGCCAAGCGGATCGGATCGAAGCCGCCCGTCTCCTCGAGCACGACATCGCCGGACAGACCGCCGTCCGCCGCGTGAAACAGCTGCAGCTTCTGGTTCGCGTCGACGAGCGTGATGCTGGGGTCTTCGCCGTCACCGTCGTTGGCGGTGTAATGAGTCCACTCGATGCCGTCCACGAATGCGCGGGCGGCCCATGGGTCCGGCAGAGCGATGGTCAAGCCGTGGAGCCAGCTGCCGCCGAACGCCGAGGGCGCCGGAATATCGCACGCGAGGACCTCGTCTCGCCAGGACCGGATGTCGACGCGGTTGGCGCGGATGTCGATGTGATCGCTGATGCCTCGCAGGAGCGCGGCAAAGCTGAGCACGGCTGCCGGCGGCGCCACCCACACTCGAAACGGGACGGGATCGTCGCGATCGCGCCCGAAGTGGTACTCGGCAATCCGGTCCCAGGCGCAGCGGAGCTCCGCGTTCCACCCGAGGCCGCCCGCAAGCTGGTTTCCGGCCTTGTGCCCGAGGTGCGTATAGATGATGGTCCCGCTTCCAGAGGCGCTCCTGTTCAGCTGCTGCAACACGTCTTCGAACGTGGCCGCCAGCCCCTGCGCCGTCGCGCCGTGCTTGCCGTACGTCCAGAGGTCCGAATCGCCGGTCTCATCGAAGCGCCTGCTGAAAAATCGTGCGAAGGTGTAGATCTTCGTCCCGTCCTGCGCGCATTCTGTTCTGAGGATCGTCCGGATATTCTCCACCACGGATATCGAGAAATACGGGCCTGCAGGATTCAGGAACCTCACTCCGCCGCGGCGCACAGCATCCAGTGCATAGAAAGGCCCGTCGCGACGATCCATCGCGAGCCTCGTCTCGTCCGGATACTCGCCGGCCCACTCCGACGAAACGCACGATCCGAATCGCCGCGTCCCTTCGGCCCCACCGTGCGCCGTGAACACCGGGGCGGTGATCCGCGCCGCGCGCATCGCGTCCGCGGTACGCCTGGCAATGGCGGGTGCGTCAATGAATGTGTGCACGTCATGCAATGCCAGCGGTCTCGCGCTCACGAGTGAGATGCCGCTCACGGCGGCCAGGCTGCTGCGCGTCGTTCCGAAGTCGAATAACGCGTAACTCAACCCGCAGGACTCGTCGCGCATGCGCCGGGGCGTTCCGAGGTGCCATTCAGTTCCGCCGCCACGTAGGGTCACCTGCAGGTCGGCGGCATCTTCGCCGGTCGTCACCATGA
>Ga0075433_10004698_pt1 | contig 10640 bp, 6 predicted proteins | sample RhiMethybrSRZTD2_FD_75299 | JGI IMG/M metagenome (GOLD analysis project Ga0075433, IMG submission 75299) | Populus rhizosphere microbial communities from Tennessee, USA - Rhizosphere MetaG P. TD hybrid SRZTD2 | ecosystem: Host-associated > Plants > Roots > Rhizosphere > Soil | place: USA... | reverse complement strand
GTATTACACTTGAGACAGGTTCCGTTGCGTACCATGGTGAACTGCTTACACTCGGCGCAGGGATCTCCTTCATAGCCCTTTTGGCGTGCCATTTGGACGGCGGTCAAGGTCAGTGTTTCACGCTTGAGTTCGACTGTGTGCGGCATATTGCCATGCCCATTTCCGTGGCCATTCCCGTGTCCATTGCTCTTATGACTCGGTATCGACCCGCGTCGCGCTGGAAACATTTCGGTACTGATCGAAGCTGAAGCCAACGTTTCAGGAGTGGCTTCCTCGTCGACACATTCCGGGTCTTGTTCGTCCATCTTGACGGAATCCATTCGAAGATCCTCTGCCTGTACCTGTGCCAAGTCATAACGGTCAAGATACGTCACGGCAAGCTCTCGGAAGATATAATCGATGATCGACGTGGACATTTTGATACGGTCGTTCAATTTGACAGGCCCGTTCGGCTCGAACCGGGTAAACACGAACGCTTCGACGAACTCCTCCAACGGGACCCCATGTTGGAGACCCAGTGAAATTGCAATGGCGAAACAGTTCATGAGGCTACGGAAGGCGGCCCCTTCTTTGTGCATATCAAGGAAAATTTCTCCACAGGTACCGTCTTCATACTCACCTGTGCGGAGATAGAGTTTGTGCCCTCCGACGACGGCTTTCTGCGTGTACCCATTGCGCCTGGCTGGGAGTGGTCGGCGCTTTGCCAGGTACCGTACCAACACTCGCTCTGTAATCTTCTCCGCAATCGTTACGATTTCTGAAGAGGCTTCGACGGTCTTGCCGCTGTCCGTTGAAGCTGATAACGGCTGGCTTAACTTCGAGCCGTCGCGATACAGGGCCACGGCCTTGACCATGCTCTTCCAGGCAAACAAATAGGCCGACTTCACCTCTTCCAATGTCGCATCGGCCGGCATGTTGATCGTCTTGCTGATGGCTCCACTGATGAATGGTTGTGCCGCCGCCATCATGCGGATATGCGCATCGACGGCAATATACCGCTGACCGATCCGGCCACAGCGGTTCGCACAATCGAACACCGGAAGGTGCTCGGCCTTGAGATGCGGCGCGCCTTCCACCGTCATGGTGCCGCAGCAATAGTCATTGGCGGCGGCGATTTCTTCTTGTGTGAACCCCAGTGCTTTCAGCATGTTGAAATTGGATTCCGCCAATTGCGCATCAGTCAAACCCAACTTTTCCCGGCAAAAGGCCTCGCCCAACGCATACTTATTAAACGTAAATTGAATCTCAAACGCCTGGGACAATCCGCTTTCCATTCGTGCGAGTGCGGCATCGTCGAACCCCTTCTGTCTGAGTGTCTCATGGTTGATGAAGGGTGCCGTCTGCAAGGTTTGCCGGCCCACACAATAATTTGCAATATCCTGAATCTGGGACTCGGTGTACCCCAAATTTTTGAGGGCGGCGGGTATGCTTTGATTGATGATCTTGAAATACCCTCCGCCCGCCAGTTTCTTGAATTTGACAAGTGAGAAATCCGGTTCGATGCCCGTCGTATCGCAATCCATCACGAGTCCGATCGTGCCCGTAGGCGCGATCACCGTGACCTGCGCATTGCGATACCCGTAGGCCGTTCCCAATTCGAGGGCGCGGTCCCAGGCACGACGTGCCGCGACAAGTAACTCGGGTGGACAATGCTGTGGCTGGATCCCTACCGGTGTAATCGATAAATCTTCATATTTCTCAGGAGCAGCATTGTACGCGGCTCGCCGGTGATTGCGGATGACGCGCAACATCGCCTCATGATTTTTGGCATAGCCCGGAAACGGCCACAGCTCTGCCGCCATTTCGGCCGACGTGCCGTAGGCCTCGCCGGTCATGATGGCAGTCAACGCGCCACAGATGGCCAGTGCTTTTGGAGAGTCGTACGGAATACCTTGCCGCATCAGCACCGTGCCTAAGTTGGCATAGCCGAGACCCAGGGTTCGGAAATGAAAACTCTTCTCGGCAATGGAACGGCTGGGAAACGACGCCATAAGTACGCTGATCTCCAGCACGATCGTCCACAGGCGCACGGCATGGCGGAAATTCTCCAGCTCAAATTGGGCGTCGGCCGAAAAGAAATGGGCGAGGTTGAGCGAAGCCAGATTGCATGCCGTATCGTCGAGAAACATGTATTCTGAACAGGGATTGGAGGCATTGATACGGCCATCCTCCGGACACGTGTGCCACTCGTTGATTGTCGTGTCGTATTGCGTTCCGGGATCCGCACAAATCCACGCGGCCCAAGCGATCTGATCCCAGAGGTCCCGCGCCTTGATTGTCTTGGAGACTTTGCCGTCGACCCGGCGCTTGAGTTGCCAATCGCCGTCCGCCTCCAACGTTGCAAAAAAACCGTTGGGAATACGCACGCTATTGTTTGAGTTTTGGCCGGACACCGTCTGGTAGGCCTTGCCGTCCCAATTCGTGTCGTACTCATGAAACACAAAATGCGTGAATCCTTGCTGTGCATAGGCATACATCCGTTGGATGTAGGACTCTGGCACGGCATCTCGGCGAGCAGCAGCCAGAGCTTCTTTGAGAATCGGATTCTGTTTGGGATCTATCTCGACCTTACCCTGACCGGCGCCGTCGACGACGTGGCAGGCCTTGAGGACGGCATTAAGGCGTTGTGCACAGATTTTTGAGCCGGTCACCATGGCGGCGACTTTTTGCTCTTCCACGACCTTCCAATTGATAAATTCTTCGATGTCGGGATGATCCAAATCCAGGCAGACCATTTTGGCAGCTCGTCTGGTTGTCCCGCCTGATTTAATGGCGCCTGCGGCTCGATCGCCGATGCGAAGGAAGGACATCAATCCGGATGACCGGCCACCGCCAGACAACGGTTCTGCGTCACCGCGGAGCTTGGAGAAGTTGGTCCCGGTCCCGGAGCCATATTTGAACAGACGCGCTTCTCGCACCCAGAGATCCATGATGCCGCCCTCGCCGACCAGGTCGTCTTCAATCGATTGAATGAAGCACGCGTGCGGCTGCGGATGCTCAAATGCATTGGTCGCTTTGACAACCTCGTTGGTCTTGGGGTCGACGTAGTAATGCCCTTGCGCAGGCCCTGAGAGCCCATAGGCATGATGAAGCCCGGTGTTAAACCACTGGGGAGAATTCGGCGCGGCCATCTGATGCGCAAGCATGTAACAAAGCTCATCATGAAAGGCATCGGTATCTTCCGGAGTCTTGAAATAACCGAAGTTCTTCCCCCAGGAAGTCCAACAACCGGCGAGCCGTTCAAACACTTGTCGGGAATCACGCTCTCCTCCCAATTGCGGCTTACCGTCTGGTCCAACGATCGGATTCCCCTGTTCATCCCGCTGAGGCACTCCGGCTTTCCGAAAATATTTCTGGGCGAGAATATCAATCGCGAGCTGGGACCAAGGCTCGGGAATGTCGATGTTTTCCAACTTAAACACGGTCGATCCGTCGGGATTGCGAATTTCCGACGAACGTTTCACGAACGGCAGACCCTCATAGGGACTTTGCCCGCGACGTGTAAATCGGCGTTCTATTCTCACGATTTCCCCTCCTCCAGGCTGCGTCCTTTGTGTGGGATAGCTTACAGCCCCACATGGACGGAAACATTCAAACTTCTAGCTCAATGCCCCTGTGCTTTGCACCCAACATTTCGTGTTTCGACAATCGATTCATCACGGGGCATCTACATATAGCTATCAGGCCAGATTGTCAATACCAAATGTAGTGGTCAGGCTGGGGAAACAGAGGAAAAACTGTGGATAACTGCAAATGGCTGGAGATCGCCAACTCTCGGGGAATTTCGCCTATTTATCCACAGAAATGTGGTCGGAAATGGGCCTCATTTTAAGATCCCGGGATAGCCACGGACAAAAAAACTAAAATACATGGCGACCAAGGCTCAGAATAGCCTCATCTACTCCTTCAATGGGGATAAACTGATTACCGATGCCGATGACCACAACCCTGGTGCCCAGCACAGTGGTTTCAAATCGACTGAGCAGTCCCCAATTTTGACGAAGGGTGTGAGGGCGCACCATGCTATTGAGTAACTCCTGACTATGCCTGCGAAAGATATTTCTGACCACCGTTCCTTCCCGTTCAGGTGTGGTCCCATCCATGCGATCCATCGCCCTGTTGAGTTCGGCTTGCACGAAGCCCAAATATTGATCCGTGGTGGGATTCGTCAATGCCAGCACGACACATACAGCCAATGCCGCCACGACCAGGCTCAAACGCAAGATGCTCATCCCAGGCCCCTCGATTGATTGCGACAGAAAATCGATCGCACCTCTCCTTTGACAAACAACATCCGGGTGATTAGCCTACGCGCGACAGCCTGTTGCGGCAATCATGCTACTCACATTGCTTGTATCAGGAGGATCATCATGTTTGTCTGGAGCAAACGCCTTGTCGCAGCCTTGTTGGGATTATTCGTACTCATGGTGGGAGTCTTTCTCTTCGATACAGCATCGGACAGTATGAGCGGCCTCAAGATCCATACAACACGTTGGATGGCTCTGAACTATCTCGGCTTGTTGATATGGGTCTTTGTCTGGATGATCGACCAAACCCGCATGCGCGGAAAGAATGTGTGGGTGTGGCTTGTCCCCTTCTTCCTCGCTCCCCTTCCGACGTTAATGTTGTTCGTCTTGTACCTCCAGCGCCGTATCCAGTAGTCATAGATCGGCTGATCCGGCCCTGACCTGCGCCGCGCGACCGGCTTCTTGATCCAACTGCGCTCGGAGAGCCCACACCAGCCAAATACCGGGCAGAGCGATCAGAAACGACCAAAAGAAAAATTGTGCCCAGCCGACCATGTCGACCAATTCGGCCGACGGACGACCGGAGAACACTCGTCCGAGGGCTTCCAGCGAAGACAGCAACGCGAACTGGGTTGCCGTGTAACGATGGTCGCACAGCGACATGATCAGTGCGACAAATGCTGCGGTGCCCATGCCACCGGTCACATTCTCGACGAGAATCGATGTCGTGAGCACGATATAACTCTTGCCCATCCAGGCAAGCCACATGAACCCCAAGTTTGAGACCGCTTGCAAGATACCAAAGAGCAATAACGACCGGACCATCCCCATCTTGGCCATTGCGAGGCCCCCGACCAAAGCCCCGGCGAGCGTGGCTCCGATCCCAAGGCCCTTCACATACCCAACTTCGCTGACGGAGAAGCCCATTCCCCCTATAAGAAACGCCGTTTGAAGCGAAGCTGCGACGGCATCTCCCACTTTATAGAGGATAATGAGGGCGAGGAGACCGATCACGCCTGGACGCATAAAGAATTCTTTCAGTGGTCCACCGACCGCTTCGGCCAGGCTCGCCGGCAGGGCACTCGGCTCTGACGGTTCCGGACTGACCAGGATCGTGACGACTCCTGCCGCCATTAACGCTGCCAGCAGCAAGTAGGTGTTTGGCCAGCCAATATGGTCGGCCAACAGGAGGGCGCCGGCACTCGCAACCAACAGCGCACATCGATAGCCATTCACCCACACAGCCGCACCGAATCCTCGTTCCGGACGTAAGAGCACATCGGTCCGATAGGCATCGAATACAATGTCGAGTGAGGCAGAGAGGAAGGCCACCACGAGGGCCAGGACCCCGAGTATTTCCGGACGCTGGCCCGGCCCAGTCACTGCCATGGCCACTAAGCCGAGAGCGACACACAGCTGCATCACCAGCATCCATCCTCGCCGGCGTCCCAGCCAGGGAGGGACCAGACGATCCATCAATGGAGCCCACAAGAATTTCAGTGTGTACGGGAGACCGACGAGCGTAAAGACACCAATGGTCTTCAGGTCAAGCCCGGCAACCGTCAGCCAGGCCTGGAGTGTCCCGGCGGTGAGGGCCAATGGCAACCCCGAGGCAAAACCCAAGGGCAACATGATGCCGATGCGCCGGTTCGCAAGGACCTGAATGAGCGATGCTGTTTTCATCGAGACGTGTCAGTGCGCATGAAGACGTAGCATAGCATTGGAATGAAGGGACAACTCAGGACATTCTTGAAATCAATCGGCCGAAGCCTGTCCGATAGGGTCATTCGTCACGAAGCAAAGCAGAGGCAGGCAGATGCAAGGTCGCAGACCCTGAACGAAGCAGATCCCATGGCATCAATCGTCACGGGAGCAAAGTTGAGATTGGACCGGCCTCGAGGAAGAAGACGTCATCTGCAGAAGCACCGGATGACCGCACCGTGCAGCAGGGAATTGAACCTCAACAGGGTTGTCCATTGAATGTACAGGGCTTGTAGCGTGAAAGATCAAACTCCACGTTTTCCTGATAGACCAGTTCGTTGCCGTTCACGCCATCCTGTTCCGGATCGTTATACATTGTGTGGTTCCACCAGTAGAACAAGGGGTAGGCTTCAGTCTGGTAGACCGGATTCCCGTAGTTACTGCGGGTATATTCTCGAACCAATCGGCCTGTCACGTAGTCGACGTCCCCATTACCTTTGAGTGAAAATAACATCAAGAAGAGCCGGGCCTCATGATCGTAGTGCTCGTCAATTCTTGTCGCAAGGTCGGGTTCGAGAGGAAGTATCTCCTTCGTCCACCCTCCGGATCCAGGAAGAAGGAGAAGAAGGAATACCGTCAAGACGGAGACCGCCAACTGCGAAGGTGTCACAACAAACTCACAATAGTGAGGCAGGTGGGCTCGACGGAGTCTACCATGGCCTTCTAGGGCCATCAAGCGAGGACACACACGACACGAAGAACCCGCTGCAGATCCTTGCTCCCGTCGCAAGGATGTTCCTATAATGGCCCGACTATCATGAAACGTGCATCCCTCCATACGCTCGGCTGCCGACTGAATCAAGCGGAAACAGCCGTGCTCGCCGCTCGCTTGCGGCACGATGGCTATCATGTCGTCGAGTTCGGAGAGCCGACAGACTTGCTCGTCGTCAACACCTGTTCCGTGACAGAGGATGCAGAACGTACCTGCCGATACGTCATTCGCAAGACGTTGAGACATTCCCCCGATGCCTTTGTAGCGGTGACCGGCTGTTATGCCCAGACCGGCGTTCAAGAGCTGCGCACCATTCCCGGCATCGATCTCATTGTCGGCAATCAATTCAAATGGGACTTACCGTCATTTCTTCCAGCCCCCCATGCCCTGAAGAAGCAACCGGACGCGGAGGTACTCCATTCTCGCACCATCGACCGAGAGGATTTCACCTTACCGGAGTGTGGCGAACCGGACTCCACGAGAGCGTTGCTCAAGATTCAGGACGGCTGCAACGTCATGTGCAGTTTCTGTCTGATCCCCTTCGCGCGAGGGCATGAGCGAAGTCGCCTCCGGGACGACGTGATTCGGGAAGCCGAGATCCTCGTGGCAGGAGGATTTCAGGAAATGGTACTGACCGGCGTCAACATCGGGCAGTATCGCCAGAGCGGACTGGATCTGGTCGGATTGATCGCACAATTGGAGGCCATCGACGGACTTGAGCGAATCAGGATTTCGTCCATTGAACCGACGACGATCACAAACGCCCTCTTAGATCAAATGGCTTCTTCTTCGAAGCTCTGTCCCTATCTCCATATCCCTTTGCAAAGCGGAGACGACACGATTTTGTCGTCCATGAATCGTCCATACAACATGGACAAATTTATGCAACTGATCCACCGGGCCGTGGCGGCGACTCCTCACCTCGGGCTGGGAACCGATATCATGGTTGGATTTCCGGGAGAAACCGACGAAGCATTCGAGCATACGCTGGACGTTGTGCGAGAGCTTCCCTTCTCCTATTTCCATGTTTTCACCTATTCGCAACGGCCTGGCACCGCTGCTGTGAAGCTAGCCAACCAAGTACCGATCGCAGTGGCTCGGGAACGTGCAAAAATACTCGCCGATCTGTCCCGCCTGAAAAGACTTGCCTTTGCGGAGCGGTATATCGGATCCACCGTATCCGTCCTCTTTGAGTCAGGAAGCACGGACGGCCTCAGGTTGGGGGTGACCCCAAACTTCTTGAAAGTGGGCGTTCCCTCAACCCTCGACCTGACCAATCACCTAAAGGAGGTACGGGTTATCGGAGCGTCCGATCGTTGGGCATTGGGTCAGCTCACAGCGGACCATCGACCCCTGCGAAAGGTACCGGTTCTATGAAGGCCAAACCGACAGCGACTCACGTACATCTGGAGACCTTCGGCTGTCAGATGAACGAGTACGACTCAGAACTCGTTCGCTCACTGATGAAACAGGATGGGTTCGTATTTACCGACGACCGAGAACGTGCAGACGTCATTCTGATGAACACCTGCGCGATTCGCGAGAATGCCCACAATAAGGTCTATAAACACCTGTCCGAGCTCAGGAAACTCAAGCAGCAACGTCCGTTGGTCGTAGGTGTTTTGGGTTGCATGGCGCAAAACCTGAAAGAGGAGCTGACAGACGTTCAGCCGCTGATCGATGTGCTTGCCGGCCCCGATGCCTATCGTCAGTTACCAATGTTGATCCGCAACGCGATGCTCTCGCAAGAAGAGGGGTTGGATCAGAAGGGATTCGCGGTCGACCTTTCAGAATATGAAACCTATCACGATGTCATACCCGACAGACTCGATGGGGTGAATGCTTGGATCGCCGTCATGCGAGGCTGCGATAACTTCTGCAGCTTCTGTGTGGTCCCTTACACTCGGGGGCGTGAGCGGTCTCGCGATCCGGAAGGAATCGTTCAAGAGGCTCGGCGAATCGCCGAGCAAGGATTCAAGCAGATCACGCTCCTGGGACAAAACGTCAATTCATACCGATACGGCGACTGGGATTTTGCAAAATTGATCACGGCCGTCGCGGATGTGCCTGGTATCGAGCGCGTGCGCTTCACTTCCCCGCACCCCAAGGACTTTCCGCCTTCATTGTTGGAAGCCGTTGCGTCCCATCCCCACATTTGCAAGCAAATCCATTTACCGCTGCAATCCGGCAGCGACCGCCTACTCGGTTTGATGAATCGCACCTATACGAATAAAGAATATCGTGCCCTAGTCGACCGTATCCGCACCCTACGGTCCGACATCGTCCTCAGCACCGACGTCATTTGTGGTTTCTGTGGGGAAAGCGATGAAGAGTTTTCCGAGACATACCGGCTTGTGGAGGAGTTACGGTTTCACTCGGCGTTTATCTTCAAATACTCTGAGCGAAAGCACACCATCGCAGCCCGCAGGTTTCCTGACGATGTATCCGAGCCGATAAAGACCGAGCGTGTCACGCGACTCTTCAACCTCCAACGGAATATTTCTTATGAACGCAACCGGGAATATCTGAAGACGACAGTCCCAGTCCTGGTCGAAGGGAATGCCAAACGATCTGCCGAGCAGGGTATGGGAAAATCCGATGGCAATATCACCGTCATCTGGAACAAGCGTGCGATATCCTCTCAACCGGGAGACATTGTTTCCCTGGCTATCTATGATGCGTCTTCTACTACGTTGTATGCGGAATCTCCGCCTGTGCATGAATCGTCGGCGCCCCGCCCACCCCAAAATCACTTCGGCAAATTACGCTCCAAAACCGAACACTTCTGAACAAGATCTGTTTGTGACTCTCCTGGTCCATCGCAGAGTTGAAGAAGTGGTGTGGGGTTACCATCACCATAATGATCCAAAATCGAGTGAGCGTAATCTTGTCATAAGTTGATGAAATAACTCTTCTTTGTATTGAGATTTATCTTTGTATTATCATTCACATAGGTTCAGTACATCATGTGATTGTTGTGACTTATTTAAGTCGGTCCATTCCGTAATACCCCCCCTTTGCTCCTGAAATTATCCATAGTAGCTCACGAGCCCACTTCCTACCTGCTAGGGGCATAATCTTTGCTTGGCACCTCTACGTAACCATACAGACCCACTCCTGGAGAGCCGTCATGACCGAAAATCGAGATCAGAGCGTGAAAGAGAAAACAGATACGTCCATCAGCCTAGAAACCCGAATTGCGATGGGGCTCTTTGGATGGCTTGCACTGAGTATGGCACTGATGGGCCTGGGAATCTGGTAACCCCCCAAGGCACACCGATATTGCCTCTTGCGACCAAAAATCGCACATACCTGTTCTGAAAGAAGGAGAGTTGCCATGACATGCCAACCCACGCCGATAAATGTGCGACGGCAGATCATACAGGGCATTATTGGGATCGCCGCATGCGCCATTTTGATTAGCGGTTGCTCAGGTGGGTCAAAACTCACCCACAATGCAAAGGGCGGCGTCTACTTGGAAGAAGTGACTGATTGGTCGTTTGAAGCCAGCCATCCCGCCATAATCGATCAACAAACCATGGTAAAGGTCGTGAAAGGGATGTATCGCAATGATGGTATGAACGGATCTTCGAAAATGTCCGCTGGTGGCAGCAAGCCGATGAGAGTGTTCAACGATGAGGATGCCGAGTTTCTCTCTCCCCTGCTCGCACAAAGTTTAGCAAAGGCGAAACCTGAACAGATTGTTTGGTTCCGCGTATCCTCATCGGCAGGGTCAGGCTCTGAACCCACCACGGGCAGTCTTTACGTGCACAAGGGGTCGATCTACTTGACCATTGGGACGGGGGTAAAGCCGACTGATTTCATGCCTGAATCGGCTGCCCGCACCGAACCGGCTTCGGCCTATGCGGCAAGCGGTGCCGTCGACGCGATGACGATGATCATCGACTATCATGCACTGG
>Ga0075433_10004696_pt1 | contig 10643 bp, 10 predicted proteins | sample RhiMethybrSRZTD2_FD_75299 | JGI IMG/M metagenome (GOLD analysis project Ga0075433, IMG submission 75299) | Populus rhizosphere microbial communities from Tennessee, USA - Rhizosphere MetaG P. TD hybrid SRZTD2 | ecosystem: Host-associated > Plants > Roots > Rhizosphere > Soil | place: USA... | reverse complement strand
TGGGGTGGTGCCGAGCGATCCGCAGATAGCGCTCGATGGCCGACTGGTCGCTTTTGTCGTCGCGCCGGTGGGTCGGCGCGATACGCACCCGCGCAGTGCGATCTGGATCGCGCCGGCCGATGGCTCGACCGCGCCGCAGCAGATCACGCTGGGAACTGCGAATGATCGATCGCCACGCTGGTCGCCCGATAGTGAGTGGCTGTATTTTCTCTCGGATCGTGCTGAGCCTGGTAAGGCGCAGCTTCAGCGCTTGCGGCTATGCGGCGGCGAGGCAACCGTGCTGACGGCCTGGCAGCCGCAGATCGAAGACTTCGTGCCGCTGCCGGATGGCCGCACGATCGCGCTGTTGGCGGTCGATCCGCCGACAGCGGAGCAGGAGCGCCGCGAGCGCGAGCGCGATGACGCCGATGTCTTCGGCACGAGCTGGCGATTGGCGCGTCTGCGCCTGCTGGATGTGGTGACGCGCGAGATCCACACGCTCGACCACGCGAACCTGAGCGATCGTCATGTGGCCGCGCTGGCGGCGTCGCTCGATGGCCGGCTGCTGGCGGCTGTGAGCTGGCCAACGCCGGAGATCGACCACTTGACACTGCCGAATCAGCTGCACATCATCGATCTATCTACATGCGAGGTGCGCACGCTCTGCACCGTGCCCTGTGCGATCAACACACTCGTCTGGAGTCACGACAGCCGCCGCATCTATTACCTGACGCACGCGGCGGCCGGCTGCGTTAGCGGCTCGACGATCTTCAGCGTCGATCTCGCCGAGGGCGTGCCGCACATGATCAAGCAGGAGCAGGATGCCTGCCCGATCGAGCTGCGTCGCGGTTGCACGAACAATCTCCTCGTGACTGTGGCGACCGGGCTCGATACGGCGATCGACTCGCTCGATATGCTGAGCGATCAGGTCAACCGGTTGTCAGAACATCGCGGCGACCTGTCGGATCTGACGACGAGCGCCGATGGGCATACCATGGCGGTGCTGTGCAGTACTGCGCTGGCAGCATGCGACGTTTGGGCCGGTCCGCCGGCCGGCCCGCTGGTGCGCATCACCGATCTGCGGCCAGAGTTGCGCGAGATCCAGTGGGGCGAGCAGGAGCGGCTGACATGGAGCGCCCCGGATGGCTTGGTGATCGATGGATTGCTGATCTTGCCACCGGCGAAGACGCGCGCCGATGGACCTTTTCCGCTGATCACGATCGTGCATGGCGGGCCCTACTGGCGTTTCACCGACTCGTTTCAATTGAGCTGGCATCCTTCAGGGCAGTGGCTGGCAACGCACGGCTATGCTGTGCTGCTGCCGAATCCACGCGGCGGAATGGGGCACGGCTGTGAGTTCGCCGCCTGTATCACCGGCGCGGTTGGCACCGACGACTACACCGATATTATGGCGGGGATCGACATGCTGATCGCACAGGGCGTCGCCGACCCCGCGCGTCTCGGCATTGGCGGCTGGAGCCAGGGCGGGTTTATGGCCGCGTGGGCGGTTGGGCAGACCGAACGCTTCAGTGCGGGTGTGATGGGCGCGGGTGTCAGCGATTGGGGCATGATGGTAGCGACCAGCGATTTGCCACACTGGGAGGGGTTGCTCAGCGGCTTCAGCGGCTTCAGCGGCTGCGGCCCGCATCGCCACACCGCGCTCAGCCCGATCTCGTTCGTCGATCACGTCAGGACGCCAATGCTGATCTTGCACGGCGAACAGGATGAGCGCGTGCCGGTCAGTCAGGCGCGTTTCTTCGCGCGGGGCCTGCGCGAGTACGGCATCGATTATGAGCTGGTCGTCTACCCGCGCCAGCCGCACAGCATCGGGGAGCGTAGTCATCAGCTCGACGCGCTCTACCGCATACGTGCCTGGTTCGACCGCTGGCTACGCCCGGAGGATCATCATGAGTGAGCAGTCGTTGACGCTGGCTGGTCGCCGTGCCCTTGTCACTGGCGCCGGTCGTGGGATCGGTCGCAGCACCGCGCTGGCGTTGGCCGCTGCCGGCGCGGATGTGGCGCTCAGCGCGCGCAGCCGCGCCGAGCTGGAGCAGGTGGCGGCGGCGATCAGTGCGCTGGGGCGGCGGGCCGTCGTGCTGCCCTGCGATGTCACCGACGCACAGCAGGTCGCTGGGCTGGTCGATGCGGTGGTCGGCGGGTTGGGCGGCGTCGATGTGCTGGTGAACAACGCTGGGGCGGCGGCGAGCCATAAGTTCTTGGATCATCCCGATGCGTTGTGGCATCATATGCTGGCGATCAATCTCACGAGCGTCTATTATGTGACCAAGGCGTTCGCGCCGCTGATGGTGGCGCAGCGCTGGGGGCGCATCATCACAATCGCGTCGATCGCCGCGAAGACCGGTGCGCGCTACATCGCCGCCTATGCTGCGTCGAAGCACGGCGTGCTCGGGTTGACCCGCGCGCTGGCGCTGGAGTTGGTGTCGTATAATATCACAGTCAACGCGATCTGCCCCGGCTATGTTGACACGCCGATGACCGACGCCAATATTACTGCGATCGCCGAGCGCACCAGCCTGAGCGAGGCGCAGGCGCGCGAGACGCTCGCCAAGCTGAGCCCGCAGCAGCGGCTGATCGCGCCGGAGGAGGTGGCGGCCATGGCGGTGTACCTGGCGCAGGAGATCAGCGGCGGCATCACTGGGCAAGCGATCAATGTTGATGGCGGGACGGTGATGTATTAGGGACAATACAGCTTTCGCCCCAGCACATTTTGTATGTCGGTTTTCGCCCCGCAGGGCGAAAACCGACATACAAAGAATAAATAATCTCTTCCGCAAGCCGGCGACGACGGGAGATCGATCATGAGCTATGATTTCCGCTACGAGGTTGAGGATGGCGTTGCGACGGTCACGTTCGACCGGCCTGAGCTGCTGAACGCGCTGACCTTCGAGGTCTACGCGCAGTTTCGCGATCTGCTAGAGGCGCTGCGCTACGACGATGCGGTCAAGGTGCTGGTGCTGACTGGGGCGGGCCGTGGCTTCTGCTCGGGCGGCGATGTCCACGCGATCATCGGCGAGCTGCTCAAGCGCGATATGCGGGCGCACCTCGACTTCACGCGTATGACCGGCGCGGTGGTGGCGAATATGCGGCTGCTCGACAAGCCGATCATCGCCGCGCTCAACGGCACGACTGCGGGCGCGGGCGCGGTGATCGCGCTGGCGGCGGATCTGCGCCTCGCGTCCGAGCAGGCGCGCATCGCATTTCTCTTCACGCACGTCGGGCTGACGGGTGCCGATATGGGCGCGGCCTATCTGCTGCCGCGCGTGATCGGGCAGGGCCGCGCGCTTGAGTTGCTGATGCTTGGCGAGAGCATCGACGCGGCCACGGCAGAGCGCTATGGCCTGGTGAACCGCGTCCTGCCGCACGACGAGCTGCTGCCCAGCGCGTATGCATGGGCACGACGGCTAGCGCAAGGGCCGGCGCTGGCGCTGTCGATGACCAAGCGCATGGTCACGAATGAGTGGAATATGGATCTGCTGGCGGCGCTTGAGGGCGAGGCGCAGGCGCAGGCGCTGCTGCTGATGGGCGAAGATCACCGGCTCTTTTATCAAGCCTTCCTGGAGAAGGCGCGACCGACGTTCGTTGGGCGCTAGCGCAATTGCAGATTGCAGATTGCAGATTGCAGATTGCATCTGGCCGCTATGAATGCGATTGGTGGGCAGCACTGCGGCAGAATCCTGTGAGGCTAATCGGCCTGCTCGGGCTTTCGCGTGCGCATGACTGGCGCTAAATGATTGGAGAAATGATCGCTGGCGAGTGCGGTCTTTCGCGCGGTAGTTGGGCCACTGCCATCACTCCTTCCGCTTTACTCAAGGCCCGTATGATATACTTGTACAAGATTTTCAGAAACGATTTGCAATTCCATTCTTCGCTTTTTGAGGCGCAGCATGCTAGACCAAAGCGAGATCGATCAACATTTCAAGTTGCTTGCGGCACATCGACGCACGCTATCTCATTATCTTAATCAACAAGCCATATTCAGTGCAGGACACACACCGCCACCTGTGACGCATGGCATCGACGATGCGCGAGAGCAAATCCGTTTCATTAAAATGCTCCTGCGCTCTCACGGTATTGAAGTTGATGACCACTCTTTTGATGAGCCGTGCCCACACAACACGATACAGAACAAAGATACAGCGCCCACAACGTTCATTACGCCTTCCCGACTGCAGGTGGATTTTCACCACTTAAGTCCTGAAGCACAATTTTGGACATGGTTTGCGGCTAATGCTGGTCGGCTTCTCACGTTTAAAGGACGCAACGCTCCAGTCCTTCGCGAACTGAGTGAAGAACTCGCAAAAGTCGCGAATGGACTAACCTACGAATTGAGTGTCGGAGAAACAGTAGAGCACGAGTTTATAGTTAGTGCTGATGGTCATCTAGAGCGTTTTTCTGATGTCATTCGGCTTGTCGGTGCCGCACCATCGATTCCTGGTTGGCGAGTAATTGCCTTCCGCCAGCCTAAAGATACGCGATTTGTTGTTTCTGTTGGAAAGCAAAAGTTAGCTGCTGACGATATTTGGTTTCGTACACAGCCTCACGGTGATCGCCTAGACCTGATACTATACATCAAGCGTTTAGCGCAACGCGATCAGGATTTCATCCAAGCAGCTGTCTTTTTTGCCCTCGATTCGGCACTCGGTGAGTATGATGTCGAGACAAAGATTGGTGTTCTCGATATACAAGATGCGCCCAAGAACGCACGTCAGATGGGACTAAAATCCTTTCATGAATTGTCTCGTGTGGTTCGCAGTTGGTCGCCATTGGATACCGAATAAAACCAGTACCGAGCAGTGGCCCAACAAGCCGCTGTAGCTGACGCCGCTGCGCGTCGAGCAAGATCAGGCCGATTTTAAAGGCTGGAAACTACTCGAAAGTTTTCCCGATCTATCAGGGCGGCGCAGCTAAGCGGCAAGGCGTTGGGCCGCTTCATCCTTATCCCTGTAGCACTTAAAAAGAAACCCCCTTCTTCGTCAGAAGGGGGGAGAATAGCGTGATTTCTGGGCTGTTGCTGAGTCCGATTGGATTGTTGTCCATGCTCACCTCCATCGCTGACTGGAGTCGGTCAAGGAGTCTGTGTAAGAACTCCTCCACCTCCGCCAACAAAGCGTGATACATAATTATCTTGATGTCTGCACTGACGCACTGGTCACGTTGAACAACAGTGTAACCTCACATCCCATATACAACCGGGCCGACGCGCCACTCTTATAGGGCGTCGGCCTTGTCCTACATCGCTCCTCTACGCTGCCCGGCGCTCCACCATCCCATCGCCCGTCGTGTCAAACGCCGCCGGGAAGCGCGTCACCACTGCATCCACAATCGCTTCCCCAATCGCCCAAAAGCCGCGTTCGGCCTGAACCTGCGTGCCGATCCAGTGCCAGCGCCAGCGGCGGTGTTCATCTTGCCAGGCTTGGAGTCCTTGACTGCTGAGTTCATCAAGCACCAAACCGATGTGGCGAATGAGGGTGTAACTGATTGCGGTAGCGTCGGGGGGACAAAGCGGCGTAGATGATCCGTTCTCCATGAGCTGCCTCCTGCGGGCATATCGCCCGCGCTGAGGCGGCAATGCGGCAGCCGAGCCATGTGGTACAATGGCCCTGCATTGGCGCTTTGGCCGCCAGTGCGATGCCGCGTGGTTGGGGACGCAACCGCGCGGCGACTCCAAAATATGACTTATAGTCATAAGTTTAGCATACGTGTGGCTACCTGTCAACACTCATATACGAGTTGCTCATGCCGACGTTTGGCGAAAAACTGCGCTTCCTTCGGAAACGGGCGAAGCTAACACAACGAGAACTCGCCGAGCAACTTGGGGACATGGATCAGAGTTTTATTGCCCTCCTGGAGCATGGTAAGCGCAACCCAACCGTTGAGATCGTGCTGAAGGTGGCCAATCTGTTTCACATCAGCGCCGACCAATTGATCCGTGACGAGTTGACGCTCGATCATGCCACCGATACCACGACGAATACCGATGACACATCATAGAGTCTCGCTCTAGCGTAGTCAGCATACCTGAAACGCCGCCCAACAAGCGCATCCAGCCGATGCCCCTGCCGTGGCGTTCAAGATCGCGGCGATTTTGAAAAATGCTTTCCCGATCTATCAGTCGCCTTCTCGTAGGCGCGCAACTGAAGCGCAACACGTTCGGCGGCTTGTTTTTCAGCGCCCACTCATACCGCGTAGTATGGAGGCAGGTGAGCTTGTGCGTTCGGTGGTTATGCTCTCTCACGCATTCGCAAGGAGGAACGCAAGTTGACCAACACACAAGAGTCGCGTCCGGCCCTACGATGGGCGAGCGTGTGTATCGACTGCGCTGATGCAGATGAGATGGCGGAGTTCTACTCTCGGCTGCTCGGCTGGGAGATCGCTGCTCGTGACACGCCTACTACTCGTCAGGGTGGTGCGGGCTGGGTAGCCCTGCGCGATCCCGCAGGAGGCATCGGACTGTCGTTCCAGGCGGAGGAGTGGTATCAGCCTCCCGTCTGGCCTGAGCAACCTGGTGCTCAGACCAAGATGCTCCACTTTGATATTGAGGTTGAAGATCTCGAAGCGGCTGTCACGTACGTCGTCGCGGCAGGCGGAAAAGTCGCGGCACACCAACCCAAGGACCGGGCGCACGACCTGCGGTGATGTTGGATCCGGCTGGTCATCCCTTCTGCTTGTTCAAGGAATGAGGCCCAAGAACGACACTCCAGCGGTATAAGTGCCACACGCTAGAGAACGGTTGCCGCCGAACAAGGGCATGGAGCCGACGCCGCTTGTCAGCGAGAAACCGCGGCCATTTTGAAGGCTGGAAGCAGCTCGAAGGCTTTCCCCTTCGATCGGGCGGCGCGGCTAAGCGCCAAGCCGTTGGGCCGCCCTTACGCATTACTCACCCGAAGCTGTGGCGGTACGTGTCGCACCCAGCCTGTATACTGTTCTCCTGCCGATAGCCGATTCACGCATACGCATCAGTGAAGGACGCGATGGCTGGTTTCATTCCTTGGAGCAAGGTTGATCTCCCGCTCCGCACTCACCGCTCGATCTGGATCAGTACGACCCGGCCAGATGGTCGCCCGCACGCTGTGCCTGTCTGGTATTGGTGGGATGGCAAGCAACTCTATTTCGCTACCCAACGCCAGTCGCAAAAGGCCAAAAACCTTGCGCAGCAACCCTGGATCATTATCCATGCCGGCGATGGTGATGACGTGATTGTGCTCGAAGGGGTCGCCGACGAAGTCGCCGATCCGGCGACAATGGCAGATATCAATGCAAACTATATGCAAAAGTACGTCGATCCACATTCAGGCGCGAAGGCAACCATCCCGAACGAGGGCGACATTGTCTATCGGGTGCGCATCAAGCATGTGATGACCTGGGAATATGGGGTGGTAGCGACCCGCACCGACTGGTATTTTGACGAGTAGTCCGTACGGGACCGCAATAGCGTGAGCTTGATACGAGCAGTGTACCAGCGAATCGGGCGGCCCAACAAGGGCTTCCAGCCGACCGCCCCTGCCGGTGCGCTCAAGATCGGCAGTTTTTTGAAAATTGCTTTCCCGACTTATCAGTGCTTTCCTCGCAGGCCCGGCGGCTGAAGCCCAAGCCGTTGGGCGGGTGCTTTGTCATCTCGTGATATTGCTGGTATCATTTTCCTGGCACACTCAAGCTACAAGGAGACAATTCTATGCGCATAGCCTTCCTTGTTCGCTACTTCCTCGCTGGTGTCCTTTTGACAAACAGTATGCCACACCTTGCCATTAGTTTGACTGGCCGGCGCAATATGACCCCTTTTGGACCCAACTCGTCAGCTGAAGTCAACTTGCTCTGGGGCGTGCTCAATCTCCTGAGCGGCCTTTTTCTGATCCGCTCAACCGACCGGAAAACCCAGGCCGATCCTTGCGCACACCAATGGTTGATGGCCTTGTTAAGTGGAGGGCTATTCTGGTCAGTGTTTATGGTTGTCATGGAAGCTTCCGGCGTTACCCATCAGCAAGATGTAGTGACTAAAGCAGTGGAATAAAATCGGATGTTTTGGGCATGCGGCTCGGTCAAAGAAAGATCGCACGACAAAAATATCAGCTTTGCTCACTCGAGGTGACCGGCCGAAACATGTAACGATCTCATAGTGCTACTGGCAGCATCTGCTGATAGCTCAATCGCTTGAATGCTCTGGAGACGCACCCGCCCAACACGACGCTGTAGCCGGTGCCGCTGCGCGTCGAGCGAGAGCGGCGCGATTTTGAAGGCTGAATATGGAAAAAACGATCATCAACCCGCCGACGCTGGCGGCACCCAAGGGCTTCAATCATGGCATCCTGGTGAGCGGCGGAAAGCTGCTGTTTCTGGCGGGGCAGGATGCGAGCGACGGCGCGGGGCGGATCGTCGCGCCCGGCGATCTGGTGGCGCAGACCGAGCAGGTTTTGCGCAACCTGCGGGCGGTCGTCGAGGCGGCGGGCGGCAGCATGCAGGACATCGTGAAGCTGAACGTGTTCGTCGCCGACCGCGATGCCTATCGCGCCAGCCGCAAGCCGCTGGGCCAGCTCTTTCGCACGTATTTTGGCGCATATTACCCGACGATGGCGCTGTTTGAAGTGTCGGCCTTTTTCCAGGACGAGGCGCTGATCGAGCTGGAGGGCTTCGCGGTGATCGCGGAGGCGTAGGCGAGCGCGTTCTGTGCGTCGAACTGTACTATAGCGGTCATATGTGATTTGTAAGCATGACGATAGACGATAGACGATGGACGATGCGCGCTATCGTCTATCGTCTATCGTCAGCGCGTTTTGCATCTGATGGAGAATCGCTGTAGGTGCAGCCCCTTCAGGGGAGCATTTTGGAACAGGAATAGGAGCGCTTATGAATTTTCGCCTGACCCCCGAGCAGCAGCAGGTGCAGGCCCGCGCGCGTACGTTCGCCGACGAAGAGGTCGCGCCGCTGGCCCGCGCTGCCGACGAGCAGGGCATATTTCCACTGCAACTGGTCCGGCGCATGGGCGAGCTGGGGTTTCTGGCCGGGCCGATCGCGCCGGAGTATGGCGGCGCGGGCATGGACTATCTCAGCTTCGCGCTGGTGTACGAGGAGCTGGGCCGCGCCGACTCGTCGGTGCGCGGCTTCCTGGCGGTGCATGCCGGGCTGGTCTCGCTGTGCATTCGCGACTGGGGCGACCAGGAGCAGCGCCAGCAATACCTGCCCCAGCTGGCCAGCGGCGAGCGCATCGGCTGCTACTGCCTGACCGAGCCGAACGCCGGCTCCGACGCAGCCGGCATGGAGACCACCGCGCGCGAGGAGGACGACAGCTATGTTTTGAATGGCGAGAAGATTTGGATCACCAACGGCAACATCGCCGACATTGCGATCGTCTTCGCTACCCGCGACGCCAGCGCGCGCCATCGCGGTATCTGCGCGTTCGTCGTTGACACGGCTACGCCGGGAATACGCCGCGAGACGCTGCCGGGCAAGGAGCTGGGCCATCGCGCCTCGGACCACGCGCGGATCGTCTTCGAGGAATGCCGTGTGCCAAAGCGGGCGCTGCTGGGTGCGCCCGGCGCGGGCTTCAAGGTCGCCATGTCGGCGCTCGACCACGGTCGGCTTGGTGTTGCGGCCGGGGCGCTCGGCGTGGCGCAGGCGTGCCTGGACGCCAGCGTTGCCTTCGCGCGCAACCGGCGACAGTTCGGCAAGCGCATCGGCGACTTCGAGATGATCCAGGCCAATCTCGCCGACATGGCCGCCGATGTCGATGCCGCGCGCATGCTCGTCTACCGCGCCGCGTGGATGAAGGATCAGGGCCTGCCGAGCACGCGCGAGACCGCAACGGCCAAGCTCTTCGCCACCGAGATCGCCGTCAAAGCGGCGTCGGATGCGGTACTGATTCATGGCGGGCGTGGCTACTCGAACGAGTTCCCGGTTGAGCGCTACTATCGCGACATCAAGGGGTTGCAGATCTACGAGGGCACCAGCCACATCCAGCGAATCGTGATCGCGCGCGAGCTGGTGGGGCGCGAGTAGAAGAAAGGCGCAGCAATGATCTATAATCAGCTTGGGCAGCCGATCGGCCCGGCGGTCGCTGGTTGGACGCCGCCCGTCCGCCCGCCGGACACACCAATGCTGGGGCGCTTCTGCCGCGTCGAGCCGCTGGACCTGAAGCGCCACGCTGCCGACCTGTATGCGGCCAACCGCACGGACGCCGACGAACGCATGTGGACCTATCTTGCGTACGGCCCCTTCGATAGCCTGGATCGCTATGTCGCCACGATGGAGCAGTTGAGCAGTGCCGGCGATCCGTTCTTCCATGCGATTGTGGACAGCGCGACCGAAAAAGCCGTTGGGGTCGCCAGCTACCTGCGCATCGATCTCCCGAACGGTGTGATCGAGGTCGGCCACATCGCCTATTCCCCGCTCTTGCAGCGCACCCCGGCGGCGACTGAGGCGATGTATCTGATGATGCAGCGGGTGTTCACGCTGGGCTATCGGCGCTATGAATGGAAGTGCGATGCCTTGAATGCGCCATCGCGTGCGGCTGCGCAGCGCCTTGGGTTCTCGTTTGAAGGCGTCTTCCGGCAGGCCACGGTTTACAAGGGTCGCAATCGCAACACCGCCTGGTATGCGATCATCGATCAGGAATGGCCCGCGCTCCAGGCCGCGTTTGTGCGCTGGCTTGA
>Ga0075433_10004693_pt1 | contig 10646 bp, 5 predicted proteins | sample RhiMethybrSRZTD2_FD_75299 | JGI IMG/M metagenome (GOLD analysis project Ga0075433, IMG submission 75299) | Populus rhizosphere microbial communities from Tennessee, USA - Rhizosphere MetaG P. TD hybrid SRZTD2 | ecosystem: Host-associated > Plants > Roots > Rhizosphere > Soil | place: USA... | reverse complement strand
GAAACGTTGCGGCGTCTCAATCGTACCGAGTATCAAAACGCGATCCGAGATCTCTTGTCCGTCGACATCGACGCCGCATCGCTCCTGCCCGCCGATGAAAGCGGCCACGGCTTCGACAACGTGACGGTCGGCGACCTGCCCCCGGCTCTTTTGGACCGATACATTTCCGCTGCGCAAAAAATCAGCGCCCTGGCAATAGGGAGCACGCCGACCTCTCTTCAGAGCGACATCATTCGGGTCCCGCCCGATGTTACTCAGGAGGAGCATGTCTCTGGACTTCCCGTTGGCACGCGCGGTGGAGTGTTGATCCCTTACACGTTCGCGCAGAACGGCGAGTACGACATTCAGATCTACCTCGCGCGTGGCTACGCCGGGGATGTCGACGGGTTGAAGGACGCGCAGCCCCATGAGATCAAGGTGTTGCTCGACCGAACGCCGATTGGCGAGTTTACGATCCAGAGGCCTGCCAACGGAGACGACGCGCTCATCGACAAGAATCTGAAAATCCGCGTGCCCGTGACGGCTGGTCCGCATCACGTCGGCGTCACGTTTCTCAAGAATTCGTCTTCCTTGATCGAAACAGCGCGCCAGCCTCTCCAGTCGCGGTTCAACGAGAGACGCTCTCCACGGATCACTCCCGCGATTTTGCAGGTCTCCCTCACCGGACCATACGGGCCGCATGGCGCAGACAATACGCCGAGCCGCCGCCGCATATTCGTCTGCCGTCCAACGAACCCGAGCGACGAACAGACCTGTGCGAAGAAGATCCTCTCCACGTTGATGCGGCGCGCGTACCGTCGATCGATTTCCGAGGCGGACGTGGAACGGCCGATGGCGTTCTATCGTGAAGGACGATCAGAACGCGACTTCGATGCGGGCATAGGCAAAGCGTTGAGCGCCGTGCTCATCAGTCCCGAATTCCTGTTCCGCGTGGAGGCCGATCCCGACAAGGCAAGTGCGGGCGCTGCCTATCGCATCAGCGATCTCGAGTTGGCATCTCGCCTGTCATTTTTTCTCTGGAGCAGCCTACCCGACGACGCGCTGCTCGATTCGGCCATTCGCGGAGAGCTCCACCGGCCAGAGGTGCTCGACCAGCACGTCCGCAGGATGCTCGCGGATCCGCGCTCATACAATCTCGCGAGCAACTTCGCCGGACAGTGGCTCCGGCTGCGCAACCTGACATCGGTTGACCCGAACGTGCGCTTGTATCCTGACTTCGACGACAACCTCCGTCAGGCGTTTCGCCAGGAGACCGAGCTCTTCGTCGACAGCGTCGTGCGCGAAGATCGAAGCGTGCTCGATCTGCTGAAGACGAACTACACCTTCCTCAATGAGCGGCTGGCGAAGCATTACGGGATACCCAACGTCTATGGCAGCCGTTTCAGACGCGTCGAGCTCGGACCACGCAGCAGGCGCGGTGGATTGCTGCGGCACGGCAGCATCCTCTCCGTCTCGTCTTATGCGACACGGACGTCACCTGTCCTTCGTGGCGTGTGGGTCTTGAGCAACATCGTCGGCGCGCCGCCGCCGCCCCCGCTTCCGAATGTGCCGGCGCTCGACGGCAACGTGCCCGCCAACCTGCCAGTGCGCGAGAGGATGGCCGCCCATCGCGCCAATCCCGTGTGTGCGAACTGTCATCGGACGATCGATCCCGTGGGATTCACTCTGGAGAATTTCGACGCGGTGGGTCGCTGGCGTGAGAACGAAGGAGACAGCGGACCCATCGACGTGTCAGGAACCCTGCCAGGCTTAGGCGATGTCAACGGTGTGGCTGGCCTCGAAGACGCATTACTCCGGCGTCCGGAACTGTTCGCCGCGACGCTGACGGAAAAGCTGTTGACGTTCGCCCTGGGCCGTGGCGTCGAGTACTACGATGCGCCATCGGTGCGGAAGATTCTTCGCGAGGCCCAGCCGGGTGGCTACCACTTCTCGTCGCTCATTCTGGGAATCGTTCACAGTGCGCCGTTTCAGATGAGGAGATCGTCATGATCATCACGAAGAAAGCGCTACCTCGGCGCACCTTCCTGAAGGGTGTGCAGGCCACGTTGGCGCTGCCTCTGCTCGACGCGATGATCCCCGCGGTGACCGCCTTGGCCAAGACGCCGGCCAAGCCGGTGTCGAGGCTTGGTTTCGTGTTCATCCCGATGGGGTGCGATCGCGCTCGGTGGACGCCACTCGATGACGGCGGCAAGCTCAACGAACTATCGCAAATCCTTGCCCCGCTGGACCCGGTCAAGGAACAGCTGACGGTCGTCACCAACCTCAGGCTCGAACAGTCCTACCCGGGCACGCACGACACATCGAACGCTGGATTCCTGAGCGCTGCGTTCGCCAAACACACAGAGAGCTCGGACTACCATCTCGGCACCACCGTTGACCAGGTTGCAGCGAAGCAAATGGGCCGCGACCGGCAGTTGCCGTCGCTGGAGCTGGCGATGGATTTGAACCCGCTCGCCGGCGTGTGCAACAACGGCTACGCCTGCGTTTATCAGAATTGTCTCTCCTGGTCTTCACCGACGACGCCGCTTCCTTCCGAGGCCCATCCGCGAATCGTGTTCGAACGTCTCTTCGGCGAGGGCGAAAGCGCCGACGGCCGTCGCGCGGCATTGCGTAATCGGACCAGCCTGCTCGATTCGTTCAGCGACGACATCGCCCGGCTCAAACGGAAAGTCGGTGCGACCGACCGCGTTCGCGTCGATCAGTACCTCGACACGGTTCGCGAAGTCGAGCGCCAGATCCAACGCGCAGAAGCTGGAGCGGCCAAGAACCTGATGCCCGATGTGGATCGGCCGGTGGGTGTCCCGGCCGCGTTTGCCGACCACGCGAGGCTCATGTTCGACCTACAGGTCCTGGCGTTTCAGGCAGACATCACGCGGGTGGTGACCTTCCAGCTCGCGCGCGAGCTGAGTAACCGCACGTATCCGGAAATCGGCGTCCCCGACCCGCACCATCCCACGAGTCATCACGGCAACAGCCCCGAGAAGCTCGCGAAGATTGCGAAGATCAATACCTTCCACGTGGCGCTCTTCGCGGAGTTTCTCGAGAAACTGAAATCCACACCGGACGGTGATGGATCATTGCTCGACAACACCGTCTACATGTACGGAAGCGGGATGGGCAATTCGAGTCTGCACGACCACGAGAACCTTCCGATTCTGGTCGCGGGTGGCGCGGCGTGCGGCATGAAGGGTGGGCGGCACATCCAGTACAAAGAGGGCACGCCGCTGGCCAATCTGCACCTCACGTTGTTGGACCGTGTGGGCGTGCATGCGGATTCGTTCGGCGACAGCAAAGGAAAGATCGACGATCTCTTCGAGGCAGTGTCCCTGTAGGAGACGCCACATGGATTACGGACGAATCGCTCGACTCTCTCTGCTGATGTTCGCGCTGGCCAGCACTGCCCTGGCGGCGGACAAGCCGACGCTTGCGGACGCGGCCGAGCAACGCGACCGGGCTCTCATCAGCAAACTGCTCGCTGCCGGTGTCGACGTCAATGCCGCGCAGGTCGATGGGATGACGGCGCTGCACTGGGCGGTCTACAACGACGACGCCGAGATGGCACGACTGCTGGTGCGATCGCACGCCGACGTGAACGCCACGAATCGATACGGCGTGCCTCCGCTGTTTCTCGCCTGCACGAACGGCAACGCAACCCTGGTCAGGCTGCTGCTGGACGCCGGCGCCAACGCAAACGCCTCGCGTCCAGGTGGCGAGACCGTTCTCATGACGGCGGCACGCGTGGGAAACCTCGAAGCCGTCAAAGCGTTGCTGGCACGCGGCGCCAATCCCAACGCGCGGGAGCGGCGCGACCAGACTGCGCTCATGTGGGCCGCCGCCGAAGGACACGCGACTGTCGTTCGGGCCCTCATTGAAGCGGGCTCTGCTATCAACGACACGCTGACGTCCGGATTCACTCCGTTGTTCTTCGCGGTGCGCGAGGGCCACATCGATGTGGTGCGTGTGCTCCTCGAGGCAGGCGTGAATGTGAACGAGACGTTGAAGCCCAGGAAAGATCAACCGGCGCCGACAGGCAGCGCGAGGTACCAGCCAGTCAGAAACGGCACCAGTCCGTTGCTGATGGCGGTGGAGAACGGCCACTTCGAGTTGGCGATGGCGTTGGTCGAGGCTGGAGCCGATCCAAACGATCAACGGTCAGGATTCACTCCGCTGCACGCGATCAGCTGGGTCCGGAAGCCGGATGCCAGTGACGCCGGCGATCCGGCACCGATCGGATCGGGGACGCTCACGAGCCTTCAATTCGTGGGCGCACTCGTGGCTCGGGGCGCCAACGTGAATGCGCGTCTGAACAAGGTTCCGCGCCCGCCGGCGTCGGCAACGATGCTCGGTACAGAGGGCGCGACGCCGTTTCTGATGGCTGCCGATCGAGCGGACGTTCCTTTAATGCGTGAGCTCTTGAAGGTGGGTGCGGATCCGTTGCTGCCGAATGCCGACAAGAGCACGCCGCTCATGGCCGCAGCGGGCCTCGGCACGTCGGACCCGCTGGAAGAGGCCGGCACCGAGGACGAAGCGCTCGACGCGGTGAAGATGCTGCTCGATCTCGGCGCGGACATCAACGCCGTGGACAACAAGGGCGACACGGCAATGCACGGCGCGGCGTACGGCAACTTTCCGATGATTGTGCAGTTGCTTGCGAAGCGCGGTGCCGACATCAACATTTGGAAACGGCCCGACACTGAGGGAAGGACGCCGCTGTTTATCGCCGAGGGCTACAAAGCGGGACGACCCCAGCCTTCTCGTCCGACCATTGATGCGATACAAAGCCTCATGGCGGCCGCAGGCGTTTCAACAGAGGGGACAAGACCGCGTATACGAGATATCTACGAGAAGCAGCCAGTCGCTCCCGAGAAACCTCAAAAACCGTAGGGGTCCAGGGTCAGATCGACCGCCAGCACTGTCGTGATAAAGTTTCGCGCGCCATATAGACGCGCGTCACAACACAGAGCAACGGGCAGGGGGTCAGCCGGGAATCGGTCCTCGGCTACATGTGCGGTGGTGATCCCCGATCGATCGAATCCTGGAGGCCGTTATGCGCCGAGTCGTGGTCGCCGCAATACTCTTGGCGATCGCTGGGTCCCGTCCAGGGGCACAGGAAGCGCTCACGAAGAACCAGCGGGATGCGGACTTGGCTCAGCTTGCCGCGACGTACGCCAAGAATTACGCGCCCTACGAGTGGAAACGAGACGTCATCGGATTCGATCTGTACCGATTGACGCCCTGGCTGCAACGCGTACATCGCGCTGACGATCTCGACTTCCAGGACGCGCTCATCGAGTATGTCGCGTCGCTCAACGATGCGCATTCGACCATCTCGTTTCGGTCGAACTTCAGCGCGTCGCTCGGGTTCACCCTCGATATCTACGACGGCAAGGTGCTCATCGACTCGGTGAACCGGCTGCTGTTGCCGGCCGCACAATTCCCCTTCGATGTGGGTGACGAGCTCGTCGCGCTGGACGGCCAGCCGGTCCAGACCTTGATCGCGTCTTTCCGCAAGTACGGCATCGGCGCGAATCCGCGGACCACCGATCGATTCGCCGCCAATGTGATTCGCGTCCGCCCCCAGGTCGTCGTGCCGCACGCGCCCGAGGTCGGCGACGCGGCGGTGGCGTCGGTTCGTCTCGCCGCCACCGGTACCGTGAACAACTATTCGATTCCGTGGGTAAAGAACGGCATTGGTCTCCAATCGCAAGGGCCGTTGCCGAGTCCTCGACGCGGGAACGGTCGCATCTTTCTGCCTCCCGGGCAGGAAGCTGCCGCTGACGCAGCGGTCGGCGGCAGTGGGCCGCTGCTCGCCGACGTCCCTGTGGCCAGCAACCTGTTACCGCCCTACCTGGAATCGGTTCGGCCGTTGTTGAACGTCGCGGTCGCGAAGACACCTTACGCGGTCCTGGGTTTCGGCGCGCGCGCGCCAGTGTTCAATCTGCCCGCTGGCTTCGTCCCGCGCCTCGGGACGCAGGCGTCTGATTTCTTCTTCAGCGGAACCTATACATCGGCCGGCGTCAGGATTGGTTTCATCCGAATCCCGTCGATGAACCCACCAAACGCGGCGTTGGCGCTTCAGCAACTGGACGCGGAGATCGCGTTCTTCAACGCCAGCACCGACGTGCTGGTCGTCGACATCATGCGGAATCCCGGCGGCACCGTCGACGTCACCGAAGGGTTCGCGCAGCGTCTGTTCCCGAACGCCTTCCGATCGATCGGATTCGAAATCCGCGCGACGGCGGCGTGGGTGGATGCGATTGTCAGGGCGGTCGGCGCCGCGCAGGCGGCGGGAGCGCCGGCGGACGTCGTGCAGAACCTGCGCGAGATCATGAACGACATCATCGAGGCGTACAACGAAAATCGCGGCCGCACCGTGCCTGTCTCGCTGACCACCGGCAGTCTCATCCTGCCGCCTGCCGCGAATGCCTACTTGAAGCCGGTGCTGCTGCTGGTGGATGAAATGACCGCGTCGGGTGGAGATTTCTTCGCCGCCATCATCCAGGACAATCATCGAGGTCCCCTCTTCGGTATGCGGACGATGGGCGCCGGCGGAAGTGTCGTCCAATTCAACTGCACCGTGTTCACCGAAAGCTCCTGCACGGTCACGGCGTCGTTGATGAATCGAGGGGTGGTGATATCGGGCACTGGATTCCCGCCCTCGCCTTTCATCGAAAACGTAGGGGTGCGCCCCGACATCGCCGCCGACTATATGACCCGCGCGAATCTGATGAGCGCGGGTGCGCCGTTCGTGCAGGCATTCACCGACGCTGCGGTGAAGTTGACCCAGAATCACTAGTGAGCAAATGGAGCCGACCATGCGTCGTTTTGCAATCGTTGTCCTGCTGCTGACGAGTGGAGTGGCCGCCTCGCGGGCACAACAAGGCCTGACCGCGGATCAGCGGGACGCCGACCTCACCCAGCTTGCGAGCATGTATGCGAAGGACTATGCGCCGTACGAGTGGAAGCGCGACGCCATCGGCTTCGACCTGTACCGGTTGACACCGTGGCTCCAGCGAAGCCATCAGTCCGACGATCTGGACTTCCAGGATGTGCTCTTCGAGTACCTCGGGTCTCTTCACGACACGCATGCCTTCATGTCCTTTCCGTCGCCGTTCAGCGCATCACTCGGTTTCACGGTGGACATCTACGACGGCAAGGTGCTCATCGACACGATCAATCGAACACTGCGGCCGCAGGCGCAATACCCGTTCGTCGTGGGCGACGAGCTGGTCGCGCTGGACGGGCAGAGCGTGCAGAGCCTCATCGAGTCGTTCGGAAGGCTCGTGGCCGCAGGCAATCCGCGCAGTCGGGACCGAGTCGCTGCGGGTCGAATCGCTCAACGGTTCCAAGGGAACCTGCCGCATGCATCACAGGTCGGCGACACGGCGAAGGCATCCATACGGCTCGCCAGCACCGGCGTCGTGCAGGATTTCGTGATCCCGTGGACGAAGACCGGTATCGGCATTGACTCGGAGGGCCCGGTACCAAGCCCGCGGCGCGGAAACGGGCTCATCTTCCGAACGACGGACTTCGACAATCCCGCACCACAGACACCTGCGCTGATTCAACGGCCAGGCTTCCGGGTGACCGACGATACGCTGCCCGCTTACATGGATCCGATTCGACCGCTGCTGTACTCCGGAGTCCCCGAGACGATGACCGGAGTTCTCGGATACGGGAGCCGGACTCCGATCTACAGCCCTCCGACCGGTTTCGTGACACGCCTTGGCACGCAGTCGGCGCATTTCTTCTTCAGCGGCACCTACCTGTCGAACGGCGTCAGGATCGGGCTGATTCGCATCCCAAACGAAGCACCGCCCAATACAACGCTCGCCCTGCAACAGCTGAACGCGGAGATTGCGTTCTTCAACACGAATACCGACGTTCTCGTCGTCGACATCACCAGGAATACGGGAGGGAATCTGTTGACGGCCGAAGCGTTTGCCCAGCGGCTCATCCCGAATTCGTTTCGCACCGTGGGTTTCGAGTTTCGAGCGACCGCCCTTGAGGTCACCGCGTTTGCGCAACGGCTGACGCTGGCGGTGAATTCCGGCGCACCGGCGGACGTCATCGCGAACCTCCGGAGCAATTTCAACGAAGTGCTCAACGCGTACAACGAGGAGCGCGGACGGACGAAATCGCTGCCAATCAACTCGCTTGGCACCTTCAACTTGTCGCCGGCGCCCGGTGCCTACACGAAGCCGCTGCTGGTTCTGGTCGACGAGTTCACGACCTCGTCGGGCGATATGCTCGCAGCGATTATCCAGGACAACCACCGCGGACCGCTCTTGGGCATGCGGACCAATGGTGCGGGCGGCAACAATATCCAGTTCTTCTGTACGACATTCACCGAGGCCATCTGCTCGATCACCGCCGGGTTGATGAACAGAGGCGTGGTCATCTCGACTCCGGAGTTCCCACCCTCACCGTACATCGAAAACATCGGCGTGCGTCCCGACATTGTCGTGGATTACATGACGCGAGCGAATCTGATGTCCGGTGGCGCGCCATTCGTGCAGGCGTTTACGGACGCGGCGGTCAAGTTGGCACAGACAATCCATTGATAGCGGCAGCAGCCAACGTCGCGCGTTGCTGACTCGGACACCGCATGCATCTCGCGCGGAGCGGGTGAAGTTCGTCCCCCAGCGTAGGCGAGACCAACGGCAGCGAACACTTCTTCTGGACTGGCAACGGACTGCGCAAGTCGCTGCGGGGTCACGACGGATCGTGCTGCAGTCACGTGTGAGCGGCGACGTGATCGAGATCAGTGTCTAGTGCGTCTTGTCTGACGGTTCCTCGATGAACCATTGATGGCCGCAGGCTACGCACTGCATGGTGACAGCCTGCGGGCGCAGCTGCACCTCAACAACTGAGCCGTATCGGCCCTTGCACTTCGGACAAACTGCACCGGTCGGCTGTGGCTCGTCCTTCGCTCGCTCCTGCACCCTAGCCCATCCGCAGATTCATCGACCCCAAATATATTAGGTGCCTTCCCTTATTGATCCCCTCCGGTATTTCCTGTATCTGTGGATCTGCACGTCGCTGCCTTTTCTAATTCCCTCAGGTCGTCCACCATGCCCCATAGGACTTGTCCCAACTGTCAGCAACCGGGGCGCCGTCTCGCCGCGAGCAGCGACAACGCGGTTGTGAATTACTACCGGTGCGAACACTGCGGCCACGTCTGGACCATCGACCGGCTGGGCGCTCGGCGAGATGTGACTGTCCCCAAGAGAGCGGAATCCGACGATCGTCGAGAGGAAACCCCCGGTCGGAACTAGACCGGCCGCGATTTCTCAGTCGAATCGGTTGCGCGGTCGGCAAGGGGCCTGAAGCGGTCGAATTTCATGTGGCACCAGGTGTATCCGCATCGGATGCACTGGAAATAGTCAGCTCGGTCGTGCTCGCTGACGGTCGGGAGGTGGCGACCGTCAGCCGAGCACTTGGGACAGGGCACCGAGGGACTTCCGCGCACATTTCAGAGACGGTCGATTCCTTCGGCGCGTCACTCGGGCGGAAACCTGACTATCCGAACGCCATGACCCTTCATGGGCGCCGATGCAGGCGCAAGTCAGGCGAACGCTTTGAAGCATTGGTGATGGCCCGGCCGGTGGAAGGCTCGGGGGCTCGAGCGAAAACCCGGGCCGTCGACGACGGTGGGGGCACCGGATCCCGGATCCGAGATCAGCCAAATTCAGATTGCCACGTCACAGCCTGCAGTCAACGCGGCTGACCTGCCCGAAAACCGCTACAAACGAAACGCGACTGAAGCGCCTGTTGACCTGCCAGCGTTGGTTGCTCACGGCGGGGACTGGTGCTGCGAAGGCTAAAGCGTCCGGAAGCATCGGCCGATAGCGTGGCCCATATGGCTGTCATTTTCGACAGACCCGCCGACCCCACTGAATCAGGCGATGGTGGCCCCACAGTCGAAGGGGGCAGATTCCGTCTGTTCCTGGCCCTTGCGTTGACGTTCATGCTGCCAACGCTGTTTGTCATCGCGGGAACCGTCTTTGTAGTACTGCGTGTCATCAAGTTGGTCGCGTCCTTCTGGCAGTAAGAACCGCCCCCAGCGTCTTAGCGGACTACGACACGGCTGTTCCCGATATCGCGGCTTCCCACGCGGCGCCGCTGGCGAGCAGCTTGCGGTACTTGATCAGCGCGCGCGGTTGATTCACGGCGAGACACGCCACCACGCGATCGCCGCGCCGGTAGAGCGCGGTGAGCCGCCGGTCGTCGAGCGATCCGTCGACAATCACGATCTCGTCGTGCGGCCGTGCGCGACCGATGAACTGAATCTTACGGTCGTACTGATCGGACCAGAAGTACGGCACGGACGAGAAACTCGTCGACGCCTCGGGACCGGCGAGCGCGTTCTCCGCAGCGTGCACCGCTTGCTCGACCGCGTTGGTCCAATGCTCGATTCGCGGCGCATCGCCGTGCCACCGGTTTGCGACACGGGCCACATCGCCGGCTGCATACACGTGGGGAGCCGCTTCACCGGAGCCGTCGCACACAATGCCGTTGTCGAGCGTGAGACCGCTGCCTTCGAGCCACTCCGTGTTTGGCGTGACCCCGATACCGACCACCACCACGTCGGCCTCGATCCGTGAGCCGTCGGACAGCGCGAGGCCGGCGACGCGCGACCCGCC